>JAABUS010000584.1_pt1 | contig 91418 bp, 82 predicted proteins | sample 5560161 | NCBI WGS metagenome assembly JAABUS01 (sample SAMN10711885, study PRJNA513376) | rock metagenome | isolation source: Antarctica rocks | place: Antarctica: Victoria Land, Trio Nunatak nord | collected 2016-01-04
TGTAAGGTTAGCGGGTGGTGGGGGGAGGGGATATGAGGCTGGCGCGCAGGTGCAAGGTGGGGGTAGATTCTGCGGCTGCGTTGCTGCTGGGCTTGATGGGAGAGCGGATTGCGTGGACGGGGAGATTGGTGAGAGGTTAGAGGGGAGGTAGACTGGGATGTGGAGGTGCTCTGATGAGATGGGGTAGCTTTCGTCAAGGGCTCCTGAGCAAAGGTTTGCGCGAGGTCGGGATATGAGATATAGGCACCGTCTGGCATGTCGGAGTGGTCGTAGCTCCTTCCATTCTAGATCGTGGCTTTGGCGACATGAGCAAGAAGTATGGCGGAGGCCATCATGGAACACAGCGCTCAGCGTGTAAAGCTTTTGTGGCCCGAGATCCTGGCGCATCTAGATGCCTCGATTGAACTCGACTTTCCCTTCCTTGCCTCCTCTCTCCCAGAAACACTCTTCCAGCTTCTTTGCATCCACAGCTTGCCTCTGCGGAAAGACCGCCAGCGCAAGCGGTAATGCGAAAATGGACGTCGTCAGAATCAGTCCTACCATCCATCGTCAGCTGGGGTTCCTGTGCTAAGAGTATGATGCAATACCTAAATTCAGCGGCAGCGTCAAGCGCGGCCTCCTCTTCAACCACTCCGTCCTCTGCATTCTCACCAACACCAGCGCAGGCAGCACCATAATCGGCGTGGAGTTGAACACCCGACTCAACGCCGTCTCCCCCACCGCTAATGTAGCCGCTTTCCTGCTCTTCCCCAGACTCTGCACCTCCTTCCCGTTCTTCTCTTCCTCACTCAACACCGGAAACACATCTATCCCTCTCCGTATCTCCTCGCCCCGCATCAGGAATATATTCAACGCCCCCGCCGACGCCACCGCCGCAAAGGGCACCAAGCGCGTCAGCAGTGTTTTTGTGGTTGGGGAGAGACGCTTGAGGCGCGGCACCAGGGCGTTGAGACCGAGCGCTACAGAGCAGGAGGCGGAGACGGCGAGGAGGTAGGATTGGAGGAGGGTGGAGGTGGAGAGCGGGGTGGATTTGTTGGCGTTGGCGCTGTTGATGGCGACGTTGAGGGATTGGTTGGTTATTTGCCAGAAGAGGACGCCGCGTGTCTGTTGTTGCACGTGTTAGCTAATGTTGTTCTTGTGTTCTGGGGGGAAGGGGGGTTGTGGAGGGAGGGGAGGACTTTTAGGTTGGGAGTGAGCATGCCTGCTGTGACGACGAGGTTGGAGGTGACGAAGCAGGACATGCGGAAGGGGAGGAGGACGGGCTGGCCGGTGTCTGGTGCTCGTCAGTGACTGCCAATGGCTTGACATTGAATGGGGCGTACCAGGGTGTAACGTCGAGTCTACAATCTTCTTTGCCTGCCATAGCTCTGGCGTCATGCACTTGACATGCCCTTGCTTGTACGACGAAACGAGCTTCTTGGCATTCTCGAGGCCGGCGGTGGAGACAAAGAGGGTTCTGTGCAAATACGACTGTCAGTGTTACGAGAGCAATTGCTTGGTGCTTGGAGAAGAGTAATTGCGGTCCACCTACCACACCATCGTATGATGGAGCAGTATCCCAGGGCTTCTCACCTGGGATCTGAGATCTCGGCGGACTGCTTGACACGTCCCCAGTAGGTGTTCAGGTCATATTGAGAAGTGGGGAGATCACGATGGCCTGGAAGAGCGGCGGACATCTTCTTGGAGCTGCATACGCATGGACCGCCAGCTGGTTGGAGTAGCGAATTGCGGTATTTTAAGAGATAAGGTATCAATTGACAATTGTTGGCACTGCTTGAGTATGTCGTCGATATAGTAATTCTGGGTCCCGACGTACACCCCGATGCTGGTGATTGCTGTCGAGCACCATACAACGTAAGGTTTACCATACTCTGGAACGGCGGCGATATTTACAATTCAAAAATATTATTTACAATAGCGCAGAGGTTTATGTGTGAGGCCGCGTGGCCTAATGGCTAAGGCGTTGGTTTTCGGCACCAAAGATTGTGCGTTCGAATCGCATCGTGGTCGAATTCTGATTTGATATCCTAACAGGGCATTGTGCTATAAGTTTTGTTGCACAGTGCTTGTCTCAATTGGCAAAACACATCGGGTACATACTGCACTTTACTACCTTATCTTTCATATGTCTGTCGGTTGACATGCTAAAGAACATGTTCTCTCAGCAATTAATTTGTTGGGTTGATTCTGTTCTTGATGTATGTAGTATTGAAGCCCAATCTATCCCAAAGGTACTCTATCACCCGTGTATAGACTTCTATGCAGTAAAAGCACCCTTTAGGTCCAACAGCCTGTACTCCCAATCCTCTAGAAGGCGGAAAATCAAGTTGTCTGCTAATCTAGGAGAGAGTGCAACCACCTGACCACCATGTAGAATCCTTCCATAATTCGCTCCGTCTCCTTTTGGAGTTGTTAGACATTGCTCGCGACTTCATGTCTACATCAAGGCTAGAACAGCCGTTCGTGTACTCGTAATTGTTCTGTTCCGTCTTCGTATGTTCGTTCAAGCTTTTGTGGCGATGGTCTTTTGATTTAACCTTGCTTACTGACAAGGGACTATGAATATCATCGTGAATAGGATTGTCCGTTTGCCTCATAATCTCTCGTGCCGCGTACACACAACCACCGAACGCGAAGCGAATCAGCGAGTCTCCTGTCAGGCTCCCAATGATAAAGGTATTCGAGGCGACTTCGAGATTTTCTTCGGCCTTGGATCGGAGCGTCTTGCCAGATATCACATTACCAATGCTTGACAAAGAACTTTCCAAGACTTCAGCGGAGATGTTTTCGTCAAGATACTCGAGGGAGCCTCGCCTGCCTATCACGTATTGCATAGAGGAGACCTCGCGCTTGAAGAATTCTTGGTCATTATTTTCTAGCGTAATGGTAGCCGTGCTGCCGTGCATTATGACAGCTTTGATACAGGTGTTCGGAAATCCCTCGTAAAGGTCTTCCCAGTACGGCCGCTCGAGAGGATTTGACCTTTTACGCATTGGTGAGAAGACTTCTTTCGGACCCAGATTCTTCTTAGCGGCAAGCTTCATCCTTCTGTATATACTTGCATACTCGGGGTACGCTCTAGGATGGCATGCTCGCAGAGGCGATGGATGTTCGTCAGGCGCCCACTTGAAGATATGAACGATCTTACGATTGGGTGGTGTCGAGAGGATAACATCCGCGGCGGTGAAGCCTGAGCCAACAACCAAAAGCGGATAGTCGCTCTCACAGATAGGATTTGGCAAATCCAGTAGAGGATGTAGAAGCGGCCGTGCGGGTATGAGATTCGAGAAAGTGCCCGAGGCCAGAACGAGGTGCTTGCATCGGAGATTATGGGACCTAATGAAGAAGCCTTCTCCATCCCGAAGGACACCATCGACATTGCAATTCGTATATATTGAGTCCTCAATGCCAACCATGGCTGGGTACACCTTCAGGTATTCAGCTACCTCCCTCCGTGACGGTCTGAGGAACTCTTCGATCGGCTTCTCGGAGTGCATTCGGAGCTGCTCCAGCAAGCTATAACCTGGAAGCGACAGCATCTCCGCATAGCTCAAGGCCCCAATATCCCAGCTCCCCGCAATCGGGTTGTCCGCCCATTGTCCGCCAGCGCTCGCAGTATTTCCTAGAACCACATGATCCACGCCTCTGGCAGGCTCATACCTCCATTGAACACAGGAACCATATTGGTTTGGGTTGGTATCTGCGAGAGGCCGTAGAAGGGTATCGAGCAGGACGTTAACGGGCAGGGCTTGGGTGGAGTATGAGATACGAGAGGCGGAGAAGTGCGCAGTCAGGTCATCGATGTCGATATCCAGTAGGCAAGGCGTTTTCTGGAGCTTTTGATTCAGGATTGGGTCAGGATGAGGGGTTGCGATGTCATAGTAGGGGATGTTCCCATGCAGGATGAAGGAGAGTATGAGGGCCGAGGGGCCGTTGCCGACGATGACGGTGTCAACACTGTCAGGCCGCTCCCTTGGAGCCATAGAACAAGTAGGCTTCCTCAACGTCCTTTGGCAAGCATCGGCAGGCCGAAAGGCCGCCGGGGTAGGAGACAAAATTCAACATGTGAGAAAGAGTGAGTAATCGTCATTCCTACTTTAAGATCCAACCCCTTTGGTAGACGTAGGACCAGTTTTCTCGACCTCTAACCTTGCGATGCGGGTGCCAATATAATGCCCAGATCCACACTGTTAACTATAACGCGCATACTTCTCAGGTACTTATCTGCTCACAGACATGGCACGAAGTATATTCGATGTCAAGATACGAGGCTCGAATCCACGCAGCACCTCGCTACTGAGACGAGTGGCACCTCGCTACTCCTGATCCAATGCTACTCCTACGGCTGAGATTGTGTTTTGTCTCAGGGCCATGGCAACCCGAGACATTGCATAGAAGGAGTGGGCTTTCCGATCATCCAACCCTTTTCGATCTGCGGCCGCGGTCTGACAATCAAGAAAAGTTTAAGCGTATAGTTTGATTACACAAACGTGCGAGCTGTTCCTAGAAGCAGAGAAGCCCAACTGGCTAGAAATCGTGTAGCCTTTGTTCCCGCTGGATCTTCTACATGCCTACATGCAGCTTCAATTTATGGAAGTATGCCGCGTCCCGTACTTCTTTGTTTCAGGTCCTTGTCGCGATACTTTTGTCTCTTCGCAACATCGAATGCGGTAGCCGGTACCCCTGGTCTACTCCTGTTCCATATCATCTGTCTTCAGTCGGGAGCAACCATGGTAGCACATCTGTGTCTAGTTCGTTTCGTATATGCTTTGTTCTCCGTCGTTGTCTCTATACAGAACATGTCAAAATCCTATGTCAGAGCATCTTCTCAACCTCTTCACCGCAGTGCACGACAGAAAGCACTGGTAGCTAGGTCAACCGAACAACAGCGGCTGCCAGCACTTTGCGGATGAACGAGCCCTTCTCTTAGAGCAACCAGCGTCGATTCACGTACAAAGGAATCACAAGCTTCAGGTACGAAGAGCTCTTGAGGTAGCTCCAATCATCACGTAGGCACTGACGCATGAGTCTTGCTCCTAGCTCGAGTGGCCCCTGCTCAAGCGAGGATACGCCGTCGCAAGAGAAGCGCAGGTTCGCTTCGAGCACCGCACAACGCTCTGGACGGCATCCTTCCCAGCCCAAAACGCCAGGAATCCAAGAATCCCAGCGTCGACGCCCCGAAACTTACGTTCGATAAGCTAAGAGAGTGAGAGCAGACGACGACAAAAAACCCTACCTTCCCTTCACCCCTCCTGACGGAATCCGAGACCTGGAGTTACATAAGGATCGCTAAGACCGCATCGAAACGGCGTTTTGCCGAGAGCGTGTCCAAGGCAAGCGAGGCGGAGTCGGATTCAACAGGATCACGTGCAACTAAAGTAGCCAAGAGAGGTTCGAGCGAGGACAAGACCATCCCATCGATCGACCCTCAATTCTCGAAAATGGCGAGGGAGAACGGCATACTGAGTATGATTGATTCGAGGGAGCCCAGCAACCTTGTGGACATCTATGCCATCCTCAAGACCGGTTGCGACTCGCCCACGCCTGAACAGACGGAGTTTGCGGTATTCCGCTCGGATGTCGAAGTCAGCGGCAACGGGGTGTCTGTAGGGGTGGCTCTTCTGTCGATCTTGAAGCGGTGCGACCTGCCATATAAGCCGGCCCTCAATCAGCCATTCACCAAGTTCCCTCCTAAAGTCGGTTTCAATGATGGCCTGTCCGTAGCGGAGCCTGATCTTGTCGAAGGCTACTGCGCGCCAGCCTTCAAGCCCTATGTCTTCCAGCGACCTCTAGGCGACTCTGCTGTTCCTCCGCAATGCGAATACCCCATTGCGATGTCACTCTTAACCGGCGAGTTCAAGAAATTAGAGGGAGACTTTCGATGTGGCCAACGTCAGGCAGCTTACGACGCAGCGTCTCTGGTATATGCCAAAAATCAGGCCGTCGTTGCAGAATATAGACCATACAAGCGGACGCTGTGTTTGTGGGAAGCTTCATCTGTGACGGCGAACGGCTTCAGATCTCCGTGCACTATTCGTCAAAGGACAGCTCTGGCAAGACCGTCTACCATCAAATTCCGGTATTTGACAGAAGCATTCGGATGAACCTTCCAAGTTTCATCAATGGACGAAAGCACCTTCGGAACCTACAAGAATGGGCTCAGGGAAACGCCAATGAGATTAGAATTTCTCTTATTGCACATGACATGCAGTCCGAATCCGATGCTCCGGACGTGAGCGCAGTTGGAGGCCCAAGAAAGCTTATCGGTCCCATTAGCATGGACGATAAGGTTGTCGAGAAGTAATCGTCGATCACGTCACAAGATGCTTGTTCGAGATTTCTCAAGGGGTTTCTCGTTGCTTTTGTCCCTTTCTTCTTCTCTTTCCTTCTCTTGTTGTACTCTTTAGCATAGTATGGGCAGTCTCCAGATATCCAACGAGCCTACATAGAGACATAGAGCCACCAGAGCAGCGTTTCATGTAATCAACTTAAGTAGAAAGCGACATTGTTGCAGTCTCGATTTCGATCGAGCGTGCGTGCTTGGAGAACGATGGTAAGCCTATGCGTACGATTAGCTTCGCAGTCTTCGAGCATACAATTACAACAATAATTTACTCGAAGCAAGATCAGACGCTTAGATCGATTGTTGCACTAGAAAGCCAGAATTGATCTTTTATCAATGCCTCTTCTCTTTTTTTTGTGTATCTAGAAAAGGCGAAATACTCTTTACTCTTGATGCTACAGACCAAGTTGCTCGCGCGGCGTGGGCACCGAATCGACAGTTTTTCCGCAAGCCCACTCCAAACGTAATTATTATTCGAGCCGCTTATAAGGTAAATTTGGAAAAGATTATAGTTTGATAGTATTGATCTTTTACCAATGTATTGCAGACAAATCTCAAACGACAAGGTCCCGTTTCAGGCGCTGCCGAGGTTTATCTTGCTCTGGTTAGTTCCTCCAATGTCCTGATTGGGCTAAATTGAAACAGGCGATGTTATGATGGCTACAAGTGATGACACGATCTCCTTACCTCTCAACGCGGGCGTCTGCAAATTCGGTCAGCCTAGAATCTTGAGTGGGCTACGAATACATACCGGTAAGATCCTGGGATGTATGACCCAACTACTCGTTGGAGCCTTCAGCCATGCCGTAGTAGGTGGTGATAGTTTGCCTATTGATTAGGCACGAAGCTACGTATGACCTATTGTATTTCGCGCGCTGACATGGTGTACTCCTCAGGGGTTCTCCTGTACAGCTATCGATTGATTGATTCAATCATACAGCGACCTAAGCAGTCTCCGTAGCGGAGTGCTATGCGAGATGTGTTATCAATACATTTCAAAACTGTATAACTCTTGATAACACGCGTATTTTTTGTGGTCGACTAATTATATCAACTATTAGCTAAATGTATATTGTTTATGCGAGAGCTTGCATAACATAAAAGAAAGAGCAAGAACTAAAAACAGGATCGCGAAAATTCAAATATATTCAAATATTAGAGTAGGCTAACCGTTCGGGTCGGTTTTTCCCCAAAATCTATACCCCGACCCGAAAGTTATACCTAATTAGACCAAGTTTTAACCTAATATAGTTAGTATTTTCATAATTTATGCAATTCGATTCCAACTATTAGAATCGAACAATCAATCTATATAATTAGAGACTCTTAATTAGGTATCAAAATAACAAAATTAGCAAATCTATATATATTAATAAAGCTAGCAATAATACTATTAATTAAGCTTGTAAGCAATAAGATTTAAAGCAATTAACATAACTATAATTGTTGTCTTTGCAATTGCAACAATCTAGACAATAAGAATACACAAGATTGTAAACAAGATATATTATTTTATTTAAGTAATTACTTTATATATACTATTCTACTTTGACTATATATTATCGTGAACTTTGTATATACACTATCTTTTGCACTAAGTCTAATCGAGTAATTTTTCGATCTCGTAAACAAATTAGCAAGAAGATATTAGAAAAGATACTTACTTTTGTGCTTAATTACTATCAAAATTAATATAGTTTCTTATAAATCTCTCGATACAAATTTAAATCTAAAACATATCTTTTGTATACTTAAAATTAATCTCTATTTGCATTTCTAATTATATCTAAAAATTGCTTATATAAATAATCAAAATATCTAAAATTTGTTTTTTTATTATTGTTTTTCTTGTATCTTTTCGTCTATTTTGTCGACAATTTTTTTGTTTATTTTGTTAATTTTATGTATACAATTGCGATTGATTGTCAAGTATCTAAGTTTGTGCGCATTCGAATTTGAACAACTTTTATTATATAGAGTTCTGAAACATCTATTGTTGTTGTTGCAAAACAATAGATTGTTGCGAGACTTTTACTTATATATAATTAAGAACTTCTAATAGACGTTTTTTAGACTTAACTATTGTTAATTTCTAAACGCGTAAAATACTAGTAATAGAAGTAATTGACAAAAATATAGAATTAACATTTATAGATTTATTGTTATTATTGCTTGCATTTGTATAATTCTTCTTTTGCTTCTTTATTTATTATATTGTTTGCTTTAACAACTTTATAAATTATTAGTAAAAATATACGTTCTTTAGTTTTAAAACGCAATTGTTAACTTAATTATAAAGACGATTTTGAATGCAATAAGCGCAAGAAAATCTTATAGTTGTAATAAAAATATTAATATATATTACAAGAGTTGTAAAGATATTAACAAAGTATAAATATTAATTAACTATTATATTTAAAGTTATAGAACTAACAAAAACAATAAAATCTCTTAGAAAGAGTTGATTTCGCAACTTCTTTAATAGACGTATTTTTATTTTTTCGATTTTGTTGTTGTAATTATAATGTTGTCTATTAAGCAATATATTTATTCTAGTAGTTATTGTATAAAGATTGTTGATCAAAAATTGAAACTTTTTCTTTACTACGCAATAATTGTTTTTGTTGCGTAAAATAGTAATATTGTCGAAGTGCAAAATTTTATTAGTATAGTATTTAACTTACTTTTAATGTTGCAATTAGATATTTTCTTCAATATAGAGATCGATTTGCATATTTATTTTGATATATTTTATATAGAAACTTTAATAGATTGCGTTAAGCTTCGCTTTAATAGAGAAATAAACAATTGCGTTCTATTTGCGCAAACAAGACTTTTATTTTTTTTTGTTTAAAAGTATTTTTTGTAGTACTCTATAAGATTGTTGTTAATATACTAAATATATAAGACGTAATATACAATTTTGCGATTAAATTTACAACAATCAAAGATGTTTAATATAGTTAAAGCAAGAGCTTTATTGTTGTTAGATAAAATAATCTTTAAATAGAACAAATTTAGATAATTATAAAGTTGTTTTATTGTCTCTAATATCTAGCAATAGTTGTCAAAATTCTTATCTTTTATAAAGCAAAAAGCGACAAAGAAAGAGATATTTAAATATATTATTTTAATAATAATAAGCAACAATATCTTGTATTTGTTTGTCTTGTAGATATAATCTATAATAAGAATCTTTGAGTTATTGCGTAGAAATTGCTATATACATTTTAACATAAAGAGAAGAAATCTATAATTGATTAAAGACAATAACGAGATTGCGAACATTTATCTACTTCAATTTATTATTATATTTCTTTTTTTTATAATTTATATATTACTTTTTTGTGTTATTCAAGATTTTTATTAATGTTTGAGTAGACGTTAAGTATTCAAGTTGTTTGATTTTTAGTTCTTAATATATGTTTTAAATATTTTGCAATTTAAAGATAGAATTTTTTGAGTTGCTATTAAGACAAAGATTTATTAAGATCGTTGTTGTTTTAAAGCTCTTAACAAATTTCTTTTTAATCTTCTTTTTAATTGTAGTATTTATAGCTATTTTTCGCAACACAAAATGCACATTTTAACTAATAGAAGAGTAATTATAATAAGAATTGACAATTTTTAGATGCTATTGTTCTTTGTTAATTTCTAAATCTTTGTAATTATTTTTTAGCTTCGCAATAACAATAAAATTGTAATTTTTCTTTCGATTAGATATAATACAACGTTTATTGTTGACGAATTTAGTTTTGTCGTAAGTATCGCATCTAACAAAGACCTTTATTAAGATGTTTTTTTTGAATTGCTTGAAGCAATCTTTGACGATTGCATAGCCTTCGATTTCTGTATGCTTATTGATAGTCTTAATAAGATTATTAAGTAATAAATAAACACTCTCTTCAAACGATGCAAGAGGCATAGTAAGATAATAAAGAGAATAATGTTAATAGCGACGATAAAAATGCAAGAAATTGACAACGACGACGACGATGTAAACAAAAGACGCGTAAATCTTAAAAATTACTCGATTAGGCTTAGTGCGAGAGGTGGTGTATGTGCAAAGTTCACGGTGGTGTATGGTCAAAGTAGGGTGGTGTGTGTGGAGTGGTTACCTTTATTTATTAGCTATAGGCGAGTAACACTAGATAGTGCTGTTTTCGATGCATTATCGCCTGCATTAGGGTGGTAATGCATCTTAAACAAGCGCATACTATAACTGATGCATTATAAACATATTCTCTACTGATTGCCGCAGATCATGACCGGTACGGAATGGTTCGTGCTCCAAATCCGAATTTAGAGTTGAACGGCGCTAAAAATGCGGGCGGAGATGCAGCCGGGCGCCTCAACATGCTCCGCTCGGATTAGGGGCCACTTTGTACATGCTAGTTCGGTTTGATGTTCTTATCAAAGGAAGAGAGTAAAAGCCATTCAGGCTGAACATGTGCTCCACGAGGGTCAATGCTGCGACCGTGCGGCGCGATTTCATGTCCGCTTCCAATCCCATCAACAAGCGGTCATCAATCGAAGAGTGCAGAGCCTGTATTACAATAGCTCATGTCGAAACAGCACTATCGGTTGATCGCGGAGAAGAAAGAGACTTGCGATAGGGCAAAGAAGTCGCAATGCATCTTAGAACGCTGAGAAGCCGTACGAAGGGGCGAAGCACATGAAGACGCCGACTGATTGGGCGGTGTAGTTCGCTCCCAGAACCTCTATCGGGATAAGAGGCGCCACCACGATCCCTGCGATTGGCTTCCTCTACTAGTAGGGTAGCCTACAGTTGCCTCATGCACATCGCCAATAGTCCAGCTTGTTTTAAAGTCTAGGACGATGTCCCCACCTGTTTCAAGCCCATCGGTCAGGCTGTGGTACGGGGCAGTCCAAACGATGTCTCCAATCCCGTGGACTACCCAGATTAATTTTGCATCGGCGCTGCTCTTGCACAGTTGCACGACGATAGTGTTGAAGGAAACATTCAACTGCCTTGAGATTGGAAAACGATTGCTCACTGGTTCAAGGAAAGCACGGGCAAAGTCTCGAGCGCCCGGAAAGACTTCCTCACCGAAGGTATCAGCAATACTGGATGGATACACCTCTATCTTCTCAGGCGACCGCGATGGAGAACAGGCCGAACTCTATTTCACCAATACAGGCATCGCGCTGCTGGCAGTATCCTTGGCTTCTAGCGTGGGGATGAATCTGCTGTTATCCAACCTCACGTTGAATATGATCGTCGCAGCAACGTTCGGCCTGACGTTTGCGGCGTCCCTGGCCGTTGGTCATGCCAAATATACTTTACCATTCATGGCATTGCGCCGAGCTGGACGATTTATCTGGTCGGATACCCCCTTCGTCAATTTCTTCACTCTCATCTACATTGCGACAGTCTTGCGAGGCCAGTCCACCCTGAGGCTGCAAGATTATGTCACCTTTCGCAGTATAGCAGTGTTCGAGGCCGTTCTTATGAAGGCCAAGCTAGCCTCGGCCGATGTTGAGACTCAAGTCTCGCTCATGCGAAAGCTCATCCAAACTGAGCGAGTTGTTCTAAGTGCGGTGAGAGAAGCTGGCCCAACTCCAACCCTTCATCTTCGCGGCTCATGAAGCGATAGAAAGTCGAACCCTACTCTCAAGACCTACCAATCTTATCTCGAAAGGATATTAAAGCGTTCAGCACCCGGCAGAGAATGATGGTGATGTTCTGTAAAACAAGTGTCGTCTATGAATTTGGGTGCGTAGAAGGCACATTGGGTCCAGTAAGGCTCCCGGTGCCAGCGATCGGGATTGCTGTGGAGGAATCGGATCTGGGATGGAAGCTCTGCAGGTTGTCCGAGGACGTCATGATCCTTGCTGATTGTCTGGCTGAGTCCAAGCCAAAGGACAGATGGTCACGACTGATGACTCACATGCATGGTATACTGCTAAGGATGCTCCGTAAGAAACGAGTCGTTTATCTGGTCAGGCGACCACTGGGACAGGGCAAGCAGGAGGAGTCGCGCTGGCACTCGAACCCCAATCTAGTCACTGGAGTCAGTATCGATTGGCTCAACGAGACCTTCAGTCTTGGCGAGGCCGAGCATATCTGCGCAGTTGCTGGTATGGCTTAGATCATTTCCCATGCAGTACAGTAAAGGCAGGAACAAGACGAAGTCATGGGCGCTCGGATATCGGTCCTTGATGAACATCTCTTGCCGCTATTCTGCTTGTCTGTTAGCTCAATCGATTTCAGAGCTTGCGGTTGGTTAAAGCCAAAACTCCAATGGATGCCTTCTTGATTATCTCGTTCCCCACTACTAAAATCCTCAAGTCATCTTAACACCAAACTCTCCCGCTCCGGTCTCAATGTCGTCAACGCCCCTCAACGGTTTCATTCGAAGCGCAGCAACAGGTATGCAGCGAGCGCCATCATCCACGTAGCGACCGAACGCTGCCCAGGGCGCAAAGACCCGAAGAGGTTTGCCTCCAGACGTTCGGAACGCGACGGCCACAGGGTCTGCGGTCCAACCGATAGCGGAGCTGCCCGCCATGGACTTGTCAGGACATAGATTGCTTGTCATACGAGTCTAGTCAGGCAAAGGCGTTCCGGTATATGATAGACAGAGGCCTATGGACCGCAATACCTTAGCGCAGTAGGTATCATTCAATCCGGGAGCTGATTCGCGCGGGGGGCAGCGAGCTCTGGAGCCCGGAGCGTGATAGGCGAATACATTCTCTGGTTGTGAGGTGAAAGATGGTGCATCTCTTATGCATGAGTATGTTGCTGATTGTTCCATTTGCGCCAGCGCATATGGATTTCGACGGACATGGTTACCAATCCGCCACGAATCCGATATACTACTCCCTCGCCGGCCGGAGCGAGGGTGATGGTCGTGGAGATTAGAGCGGGCGTACTTTTCGGGATACGGTGTGGTCAGCGGGCGACTGGCCGGGCGAAGAAGGCGCAGGCGCTGGGCGTATTTGGATAAGCTGGCCTGAAGTGGCCGCCTCGAATACGGATATAGTAGTATGTAGTGAGAAATACAGATCTTGTTTGAATTGGAAGATTTCCAATGAAAGCTCCATTATGCAGGAGAATCAAAAGTCACTAAATATAGAGCTTCAGAACTTTGAGACGCCAGATGTCACATCAGTATAGAGAGACTAGATTAACATTACCTTTCACTCGTCGAATCACGCAAGTGCACCAGCACCAGTTTCTCCGGTATAGTCAAGCAAATCGTGCTCTTCGCATGGGTAAGGGTCAGGGATTCCTAGGTAAGCATAAGATCTTGAAGTCGGTGGATCAAAACGTGCAAAATTGATGAGACTGGAGAGAGCTCCTCTGAAACAGCCAAGGTCAAGTCAAGAGAACCCGAGGACTCGATTTCGCAAGACGAAGGCTTGCCATCCACATACTGGTGTTCGTCGTTAGGAAAGCCCGTCTGATTGGATCTCTCGAGGACAAATCCTAGATGATACGCCTTCAAGAATACCAGTACGCAGGCTCTTACCCATAAATGATGCCTTCATCAACCATCATACTGCCACTAGCCACCCTGTGTATCCCGATTCTGCCCATGACTTGATTGGAAGGAAATGTGTATATTTTGTCGGTTGAATGAGGCTTGGATGGCTATCAAACGTACTGGTCAAGCATGGCAGAGGCAGTTACCCAGGAGATCCAATCACTGCCACGAAAGCACTGGAAAGTGTATAGTTTGCTGGGGTGGAGGACGTCCTGCGACCTAACCATCGCGTGTGCCTGCTTGGCGGATAGACAGAGCGGCCGATAAGAGTGGTGAAGTCGCAGTCAAGGCCGCAAACAGTTGCCTCAGGATCTCAGATCTTATGCTTATTCTGCATAGACACTATATTATCATACTAGTGCTAAATCCAATAATACGGGTACTCAATCTAGTAAGACGACAATTTTAGTCGATTTTTTTTTGCTTCGCATAAGATCTAAGAGCGAAACTTCCAAAATCTATTAAAACAATTAATATATTTTTACATTATATTTGTTGTACTAGACTAACTGTTGGGTCGGATTTCGGTTCCAACTTTTGGAACCAACTTGACTCAACAATTCCAATATTAGAAATCGACTTAAATATCGATTTTTTAAGAATCGAATCGAATCAAATTAATTCGATTTTCGATTTCAACTTTTAGAATCGAATTAACGTCAAAAAATACTAAAAATTAATTTCAATTAACTAGTTTTAATATATTTTGAACTATTTTAATTATTTATTATAATAACTACTAATATATATTATATATATATATTACTTTTGCCAAAATATTGCGTTTTTAAGAAATTACTATTTATATAATTCGATTTTCGATTTTAATATTAGAAATTGACTTAATTTAACAATTTTAATATTAGAAATTAAATTAACTTTTCGATTTTAACTTTTAAAATTAATTCGATCCAATTTAAATTAAGTATTTAACTCGAACTTAATAATTTAATTTAACGCAATTAGTTTATATTATATAATAGAATCTTAAATATTATAATTAAAATTAATTAGATTAAATTTGTTACTAGATTTTAATAAATTTTAACTTTCTATAATTAAATAATATACTAGTAATATATTGCATATATATATTACTATTAAAGCAAAAGAAGTTTTTGCGCAATTTTGTTTTAACAATTTTTGGGAATTTCGTTCTTAGACTCTATAAAATAATTAATATAGAAGTGCGTTAGTTTTTAGTGCGTCGTCGCATTTAAGTGTTGTTTCGCGTGTTACACTTCTACAAAAGCGTCGCTTTGTGCGTCGCATATCTACAATAATTATTCCATAGAATCTAAATACTAAGGCAAGAGGATTAGAATAGCAGAGAATAACTTGGTTGTTTCGAGATTTGTTTTGGTAGACGCATGTAAGACTATTCGAATCGAATGTCTAGTCTTTTTTTTCTTTAGGTGCTTGGGCCACAGATACAACTTTCTGTAGCCTGCATGTTGAAGGAATTAGGATAGCAAACAAAGTAGTAATACTATATTACGATAAAATGTATGACGTTATTGTAATACAATAAAATGGGAGGTTTTGCCTCGTAATACGTAAAACGCGCTAAGATTAATATAGAAGTCCTAGCTCTAAAGCGCTAAACGCTTTGAATTAGCGTCTACCTAATATAACTTAGCGTCAACGCGCTAATCGTATTAGTCTCGCGAGCATATCTAATACTTTATTGATTTTTTGCATTATTATCTTCTTTTCGACATTTATTATTTATATTTGGATATTTATTGTCTTCTTTGCAACATATATATTTATAACACTATATCTTCTTTAAATTCAATACTATAAAGATCTTTTTCTAAGAATTTTAGTCTACTAAATCAAATAATAGATTAGATAGAATGCAATTATTGCACAAATTATTAAATCTTTATTAATATTATAAAAATAAAGTAGTATCTATACGAATGCAAAGACTTTTTAAACGATTTCGCAAACAAACAAAGCAATATCGTTAATAATATTAAAAAGAAAGAGCTTTTAAAACAAAATTAAAGTTTTATGTCTTTGTTGTTTAATTTAAAAGACAATTCGCGAACTAATACTTTTATATTAAGACAATCGATGCTTAGTATATCGCGATTTAGCATCGCAAATTAAAAGAAAACAAATAAGCTAATTGCAATAACAATATATTATATAGATAACAAACTTAATTTACTAAATTATTATTAATAATAACAATTTCTACAAAAGCTTAATCTTGTCTATTGCATATTTTATCGAAATCAAATTGTCAAAGATCTATTAAATAAGATATATAAGAATATAAAGCAAAAGATTATATTTGTGCTTTAAAGCAACAATTGCATTAATTTTGTTACTAATAATTTTAACAATATTAATTAACAACGCATTACGAATCTATCTTGCAATATCAACAATATCTTCTACTATTTATATAATGAGAATATACTAGACGTTAAATATAATATCTAGATTCTAGCGAAGTAAATTAATAATAGAATGCTTAATTATTGCAATAAACAATCTCTTAGAATTAACTCTTATATTATCGACACAAAAAATAAAATTTAAGCTATTTATATTATACTAAGCTTTATCAATAAGTTTAAATATATCTTTTAGATACTTTACAATAGTTATAATTTTTAATTATTAATGTGCGATATTGCAAAGCTTTTATAATTTGCAAAGATCTTTAAAATAGTCTTTACAATAATAAATTACTTTTATAAAAGCAATAAGTAAGTAACAATATTGCAACAACATTAAATACGCAAATATAAAAAATATTACTTAATTACTTTATTTGTTATAATTCGCTAAAAAACTTAGATTAGTATTGTTGTCAAAATTCGCTATTTTAATCTAATTTAATACTAACAAATAATGCGTTTATAAATCGATTTAATTGTCTTTCTTTTTTGCAATAAAAAAGTTTTAAAGATTTATATTATTAATAATATTAAAGATCTAAAGACTAGCAAATCTATTAAAGCTTAATTGTTTAATTATCGCTTCTAAAATAATCTTAAAAATGTAAAAAAAAATGCTACAAACTATATATAAGCAACAAAAGATATTAAAGTTTAATCGAACATATCTAAACTACGTAATAACTAGATAAAATAAGATCAAAATATATTTACAAGAGTTGCTTTTTTGTTTTAATTATTTTTATACAAACAAAATACAAACAATTTTCACACTTTATGCAATTACAAAAGGCATTACTTATCTATAAAACAATCGATTTAATAAGTAGATTATTAACATTTATCTAGTAACTTATTATTTTGATTTAGCTAATTAATATATTGTCGCAACACTTAATAAGAAAAGCAAGCTACTATAATTCTTAAAAAAAAATATATATATAAAAGAGATCTTTCGTAAGATTTGCAAACAATATTATTAATTTAAATTACACACAAAGTTGTTTCTAATTAGCAATTATATATAGAGCGAAATTTACAACTCTTTACTATTTTAATAAATATTCTACATTGTCGATTCTAATTTGACAAATTTAGTCAAACAACTATATTAAACGTCAACAAATTTCGTTTCTTTTAAAAGAGTCTTTTTAACAATAAACTTTATCTACAACAAAGTTCGCAATCGATTGCTAGCTAATTGTGTTAACATATTTCAATTTTTTTTATAAATAATTTCGTTTTAAAGCGACGAAAAAATAGACAATAGCGAAGCTAATTAATTATAACAAATAACGAAGAAATAAATATTAAATATTGTTTGCAATCTATTAATATTGTTGTTTTAAACAAATATAGACGCGAGAACAATAATAATGTCGATAAAAACACTATAGTTGATCAAATATTAACTCGTAAATCTCTCGATAAAAGCTTTTAAACAACAACAATAATAAGATCTATAACAATGCTTTCAATGTCTTAAATAAAGATTTAAGACCTAAATTCTAAATATTTATAAGTTGTTTATATTATATATTTCAAATTTATCTTTAATTTTTATGTCGAGAATATCTTTAAAGATCTACCTAAATTTTTGATAAAACGTAGACAAATTTCGAAGTATCTTCTCTTAAGTCTTTACTAAAGTTGCATAATAATATTGTTTTAAGATATTTAAGAGTCTTAGTAGTTATTTATCTTCGCATATATCTATAATATCTAGAAAATATTAAGAGAATCAAGTTGTTCTTATCGCTTTTTGATGATATTTGCATCAAAAACAAAGAAATTTCTTATAATTCTTCTCGATTTAACTTATTTCGTTAGGAAGTCTATCTAATAAATGTTTACTTTATATATTATTCTTAGAATTTTCACAAAAAAAAGTCAAATTCTTATAAAAACGCATCAAAAGAGTCAAAATATCTTTGATATTCTTTTCTTTACTAATAGAAGCTTTAGTTATCGTAAAGAAGGCAGTAAATCTTTATAATTACTACATATTTGAGGTTGTCAAGCATCAAATATATGTCTATTAATAGGGATCCCCCCTACTAGCGCATTTTACGCTTTTATCGTAAAATGGAAATCATTTTACCGGTAATACGACGTTTTACCGGTAAAACGGCGCTAGTGGTAAAATGCTGTAGCATCACTAAGACGGAGTAAGGTAGAGCCAAGCTGGACCACAGTCCCGCCAAGGCCCCTCAGTAATTGGCTCAGTCGTGCCAGGCGCCAAGACATCTTCTAGGCTACGGGAGACCTAATAGAAACCCTCTCTGCTTGGTGGCGGCGCACAGTTGTCCGTCAATCTTGAAGTACGTGTACACGTGAGACCTTCCTGGTCCTACTTACGCCGGACGCTGGATCTTTGGGCGCTAAAAACGGTGCCTGCTTCCTCGACGATGTAAAACTTTGATACTTTGATCTCCTGCCACTGTTGCCTAGAAGGAGGCAGTGCATACTAACCCCTACAATGTGAGGCGGATACTCCTCGACCATTACGTTGCGAATGAGACCGGAAAGTCCCTCCCCCACCACGGGCATCAATGGTGTTGAGATGGCTTCACGCAGCTACCTGCATAAGCGGTGCACACTGGACCGCTCAGAGGGAGGGAATCACTAGTTGATCGAGGATTAGGATCGGTCTCAGCCCATCTCAGTCCTTCAGTGGATCACAAACCACGTCGAACACCTAGCGCCTTGACTGCATCGCTGGCGCCTCATCGGGGAGGCTCTGTTCACGATAAAGATGATTGAATTGGTCACTCGCTCAAGCAGTTCAGCGAAGTCGTCATAAGATCGACATCACCGAGTCGAGGAATGTAGTGTAGGCAGCAGTGCCACCTCGTGCGTGGTTGGGGATCGATTGCTGAATGAGGTTTCCTGCACCCTGTTCGATCGAGCCTTGTCGAACGCCTGCAGGACTTCTCCAGGACTTCTCGACCGACAATGATCGACTCAGCCTTATGCTTCAGGCTACAAACTTCTGCTCTAGAGGTACTGCGATTTCATCCCGAGTTCTATAAGAGCTCTGATCCTTTCTTATGATAGCCCAGATACCTATCATCACCTTCAATTGACTCTCTAAGCTTCAAGAATATTCTTCTTGAGAAATCCTGACAACAGCCGCAAATATGTTTAGACGTGTGACCGCTTCTAAACACAAGGCGCAAGCTTTTATCTCGGAAAAGCTTGACGACATGTCAATTACGCTATCTTCGCAAGTCGAGGAGAAGGATTCCGATCGTGGCACTAACCCTATTGTCAAAATGTTCTACGAAGGTAAAGGCAGCGGCAACGGCCAGTACAATTGGGTGGAAAGCCCACCTAAGCAGTTGAAGGACAAGACCGTCAGAGCATACGACCGCGTTGCCATCAAGTTATACAAGGCCAAAGATCCCCAACAACACACAGTAGCCGGCCGAAGTCCTCTGAAGAACCACTCGGTTGACATTCAAAGCCCGCTTCTCGTGACCGCTCTGAAACCGATCGTCCAGGAGGTCGGGGTCTTCTTGGATGAATATGACATAGCGAAGTTCGCCGAGCCCTTCAAGCCGCTCTATTTCTGCTACGACAAGATATTCGCACTTCGCCAGGAGGCCACGAAGGATGTCGTGTTCCAAAATCATCTGGAGTTGCTCACCGGGCTGATGACCGACTTGTTTGGTACTATGCGAAAGAAATTGCGCAGCCTGCGGCAGAGCCAATTGATCAACTACGAACTGGCATGGACCTATTTTCCAGAGGGTTCTATCCTGTTTTGCGACGCCGGAGACTGCGAGCGGCTTTTCCGTATATTGGGCACTAGATATGAGTGCAATCAAGCCGGAAAACGCTTAGAGATATTGTGCGAACACATGGTCTTTAACGGTATGACCTTTGAATGGGCAACTGCTACTCTCGAAATCCCAGCTTTTGGTGGAAACGTCCCGATCACCAGTCTTCCTCATTATCCGCTTGAGTTTCACAGAGAGGTCGATGCCCTAAAGGCTCGAGTGGTCACTCGAGGGAAGAAGGTTCTCGACTTTCAAGGCTTGGAGTACCGTGAATACGCCGGAACTGGTTTAGGTGGCAAGTGCAAGAAGTATAATGTAAGTTGCTACATTGAAGAGAATTGCATTCCAATTACATGAACACCCACCAAAGGGGCTTCGAGCTCCAGCTCAGCCTTATGCCTCAACCCAACAATTTTCGTTGTACATTCATCCAAGCATTTGGTTATAGTAGCCCACATTAGAGACCTACTGACGATTCATAGGTGCATGGCCGGGTTCTCATCGACTTTCATGGCTACGCTAAACATCACTTGGGTCTTCACAGGCTCAAGAAGCCATCAACCAACGGAGTTGCAGATGAAGGTGCTTACATCAAGCCTCTGACTGCCGAAGAGCGACTGGCCAACAAAACCGCTATGCTTAAGCGGAAGGATGAGCTCATATTCGTGTCCCCAATGCTGTCAGGCTTTGCCATGGGAGACAAAGTTTGGCGTACGTCGTCATTCAAAATCACTGCTCGAATCGCGCAATGCTAATACCTTGGCAGTCCAATTCTATATTGATGACATTAGACCTCTGCGATGGAACGACGAAGCCTATGAGCATCTGGTATATCCAGAAGGGCAGAAGGATCTAGTCCTGACATTTGTTGAAAATCACCAACGTACAAAAGCAGGATTGGACGATGTGATCGTGGGCAAGGGCCAAGGTCTTGTTTCTTTGCTCAGCGGTCCTCCAGGAACCGGTAAGACTCTACTGGCCGAAGCAGTGGCCGATCGCACAAGACGACCTCTTTACTATTTGCACGCTGAGGAGCTCGGTACGAAGGCAGATCTCCTCGGTGAGAAGGTCAAGAAGGTGTTTGAGATGGCAACCGAGTGGAACGCCGTGATTCTATTAGATGGCAAGTTTGGCACAGGTGACTTCAATTACAGCATAAGCTGACCTCATCTCAGAAGCTGATGTCTTCATGGCTGAGCGTTCATACGCAGATATTGCCCGGAACGAGCTCGTCTCCAGTAAGTGATCCTGACTACCCTCACTTCTTCGTCCATTCTGCTCCAGCCTGACATAATCAAGTCTTCCTCCGCGAGCTCGAGTACTTCAAAGGCATCATCTTCCTAACGACCAATCTCTCCTCCACCATCGACCTCGCCTTCCGCTCCCGCGTCAATATCCACCTATTCTTCTCCCCCCTCTCCTTCACCTCCCGCATGCGACTCTGGCGGAAGTTCCTAGATCGCATGTGCATACCGTCCCAAGCGCCGGCCTCATCCGACAGTCCCACATTCCGACGCCTCGAAATCGCAGAGATCGAGCAATTGGCTGCTTGGGAGCTCAATGGGCGAGAGATCAAGAATGCGGTGAAGACGGCACGGAATTGGTGCATCTGCAAGGGCCATCAGCTTTCGGTGGATAGGATGGAGAGTGCGATTGCGGTTACGGCGCCAATGGCGAAGAAGACGGCAGAAGAGTTGAGGGTGACTGGATAAGGAGGACCGATGCCCTGACCCTATGCAAAGTTTGTCGAAGACCACCCGACAGAACTGATCTAATACCAGAAAGATGGACAGAAGGGACATTTTCGGAACAACTACATAGCTCCCATCGCACAGGCGTCTCCCTTAATTAATACTCCTTGCCACTTCTCCCTCCTTCTTGAGACCTCACCCATCCCATGCATCAGCATCAGTATCTAGTGACATCCAAAGGGCATCTCGACTGACATATTTATCCCCAACGATGGTATGATTAGATCTTCATGTGGCCAATCCTCCCTTGTCCTTCTTTCACGTCTACACGATCAGGTACTATGACATCTCACACCGAACACCGCCCTGCCATTTCCAAGCGCCATCCATTTCCCCCTCCCCTCCCCTTCACTCCCAACACCAACAACCTCCATCTCACCTGCACTCTTCATCTTTATTCAGCTTATTGTGCGTGATTCATTCAGCTTATCGTGCGTGATAAACCTACAGCCGTGCGTTCCCATCACCCCGACACAGGCTCAAACCTTTCCTGCAGACGTGACAGGGGGAGAGAAGAGGGGCAGAAGGGATGAGGGTGAAGAGGAGCGGACGAAGATGTGAAGGGGGAGAGGTGAAGGAGAGGAGGGGCGATGGGGCGTGATAGAGCGAGAGTGGAAGAGAGAAGGAAAAAAGGAAGGGAAGAAGAGAGAGATAGACGTGATGAGCGAGATGAGGGAAGGGAGTAAGGGAGAGAGAGAGAGAAGACTGTGTTGTTTTCTCTGGAGATTGGGGTGCTCGAGAAGGAGGTCCGAAGCTTAGAAGATCGGGAGACCGAAAGACTGATTTTGATGGTAATGGAGAGGGAAGCCAAGAGATAGCGAAGGAGGATGGAGTTACCGATTATGGATAGAATGAGTGGATTGAGGCGCCGATGTGGCTGGGACTTGCGAGCGGGACAGTTTTGCTGGAATTGTGCAAAAGGATTGGGACTTGGAGTAGTGGAGAGAGGATTAGTGGAGGGAGGGGCGTGATTTATGGGGTGAAAGAATGATGCTTTCGTCGTGATCTACTCGACTTTACAACTCGATCTTCCTACGTCAAGGACCTTCCACTACAGCTTAGTCAGGGCGATCAACAGGCTTTGCGATGACAAGCGCAGAGGGTATGTGTAGATTTCTTTGGCCAGGCTATGGAGGTGGAATGGACGTATCTACTTCTGATTCCCACGCGGGATCGTGGATAATGTACCTGGCATGCGAAACCGGGCCATGGGATGGCACTGTATGGGACCTGTGTGGAGCGCTGGCAAGGTGGACTTTCAAGAAAGCATTCGCTTCTGAGGCGCTCTTGGACAGTGTTTTGACAAATAATGAGCTATTTGGCTGATAGCGATCCAGTGCTGAATGAACGAATGGCCAAATCATGTCACGTACTCGCTCCTGACATTGACGGAGGGAAGTCAGGGGAGAAGAGCACATATTTCAAGAACGGTCAGGACCTGCTGGGACAGAGGATGCCCGATTTTGCTAGCGTATGGAATGCTGTGCGCAAGAAGAAGCGTATGAGAGAGAGGAAGGGGGGAGATTTCGCTTGCAATTAACTTTCTTTAGCATGCTGCTTGAATCGTCTCCAACACGATCGTCGAGAAGCAGCCCATCACAGAGATCTTGCAGACATTCTGTCGATGACTGTCGACAAATCTTGCATATGAGGATAGTCCATGACCAAGAGCCTTTCTCGACAAGAGATTCTTGCTCTTGGGGGAAACATTGTCGGCTGAATCTAGAATAGCCGCACTGACTTGCGATACCAACAGCGCTTGCTCAGACGTTGCTACGCTCCCGATATGCGCTTTTCCGCTTTGGGAAGTTGTCAAAGCTTGGGATACTTCTCGAGAGATTCCACTTTATTGATTGCCATGACGAACGCATACAGCTCCTCTTGGCATAGCTCCGTACTCTTCCTTCATCTAGTCCCGTGTCAATGCCGTTCATGTCGCTAATTTTCTCGCGCTGTACCAGCTTCTTTGTTCTGCTGGTTACCTGCTTAGCCACCATCTCTTCCATAAGCTCTACACTTGTAGACGGCTTCGAAACAGGTCCAACCAATTCTCCGACATCGTCAGCGGCTACTAGACACGGGGCGCCAGCAAATCCACCATCAAATCTCTCAGCAACTCTGCCTCCTGCAGACTTCAGCATCGGAATGATCACCGGCGGTTCCATACACCTGGGAAACAAAGAGTGCTTTCTAATCACTCTGGATGCTCTCAACTCTCTTGTCAAACTTCCGATTGACGGCCGGTCTCTTGCGTCGAAGTACTTTTGAAGTCAGCAAGTCCCGGATATCGCTCTTTACTTTAACGGAAAACACGCAGAAGGAGGTTTCGACGTGAGATACATGATCTGGGGATTGAACCGTGCAATTGCGTACATGGTCGATCGACAGTTGTTCTTTGACTGGCGCTTCACGCTGCGCTGGCAGAACAAATTCGTTGGGTATCTGTGGTACCTGTATGAGAGACCACGCGAAGGCTTCGAAGCGAACAAGACCTCCGATTGGTCTAACCTGACGCACACTGGGCGCGACATAGCAATCTTCGGGAATGGAGACCAGAACGCCGTCTTCATCTTCCGTATTGAAGGCCTTCCTAGCGGAACGTTGAGTTTGAACGACGTCATGATGGTCATAATCGGCGGTTTGACAGATATAGCGACGAACGATATGGCCGTCCAAGTGCATGGTAACAGCTTCCACACTCAACTAGCACCCTACAGAAGAAGATTCGAGTTAATGCCAGCTGCTTCACCGCTGTATTTTCCTTCCTGGTTCACATATGACGTTATACGTCAAGCATTAGGAAGCTTTGCAGCGTGGTATGTCTTGAGTGAGACATGCAAGCCTGCACAGATCTTGATGTTCCGCGATGGGCAATACTGTGGGCGTGGCTCTCTTCTAGTCAATCCTGCAAAGCTTGTGGAGGTCGGTGGAGTCGAAGGGAAGGAGAGGAACAACACTAGCTCCTAGCACAAGAAAGAAATCCTAGCAGCTATCGATGTAATCCTGCTTACCACTTGATCGATAGAGTTTGTCTCTTCCGCTTGTTGGTAGCTTTGACACGGGATAGCAAAGGTCTTGAAGAAACATGGAGATAGAGGAAGTTATATGTACCGCATTGTCCCGAGGAATTCGACGCCATCTTCGTTCTGATCTTGACCGTGAAAACGGCGAACACAACATTTGGAAAGACGAAAACTCATCATGTCAACAAACAAATCTATCTGCCGCCCTCCATCTAAGACCGCAAGTGGAGGAATCCGAAAATGTAGCTATTGTAGCTAACATGGCAAATGCGGTGGGATGAGCAGCTCATTGACTATGATTACGCCGTAAAGGATCTGCCAGATTGATGTACGCTAGACCGATGGTGATTGGAGACTGAATGGGAATGACTATCGCTCTGCGAGCCGTGGGTATAGGGAGACCGTACTGCATTATTCGAACAATGTAGTTTGTGTAATGAATCTAGATATCATGACGCCCAATGATAGAAAGCTGAAGCCGGCAACAACAATCTGGACTTTGATTAGGTGGTAAGCTCTGGTGACAGCCCAGCTAGCATCCCAGACAGCATCAGAGGAAGAATGAGAATGACAGACACTGGTGTCACGCTATATGCCGTGAGCTCCGTGACCAAGAAGATGTACAAGCAATGCAAGACGCATAGAGAAAGGCACAAAGGACGTAGGTCGCAAAGACGACTGTGAAACATGAGCCATGGACCCGAATGGGGCATGCCGTACACCTGCATGCAGGTCCTGAAGGTCGGCCTCGAAAGCCAGAACATTGGAAGGAGAAGGGAATCGCTGAGATGGACCAGGCGTCGCTTGAAGGGGGCTGGCGCGAGGACAAACCGCGTCGTCATGCCTGTGCACAGAAAGACGAAGCATGACAGATCGATAAACTATACGACGGCCAAATTGCTAAGAGATGGGGGACCTGGTGTGGTCTTATGGCAGGAGGAAAATGCCACCGGTCCTAGTCATCAAGGGAGCAAGGCTCTCAACCGTACGCACACCGTACGCGTACTATTAGTGCACTATCAGTGCGCACTACTTAGTGCAGTTTAGTACAAGGCATTTGACAAACTGTACGATTTAATTTAAGATGTCTGTAAATCGTTTGCACTAATAGTATAATAATTTATTTTTCATGTTGATATTAATTCTAAACGCAACCCTATAATGATTTACAAAACATTTATAAGATGTTTGTTTTTTTCTTAGCGTCGCTTGAAGAAGGATTTTTGATAAGAAGTTAAGATAAAATTCGTATTATTTTATTATTGACAAGTAAAAATTATATTAATAATATTGTTATTAGGTAAACCAATAGATAGCTCGATAGAATTTAGAGTTATAACAACAACAATAAAGATAGATAACTATTATAAAGCGACTATCTATATATTACGAGCTTATTAAAGCTATACTAGTAATTCAAGTTCTACGTCTTTGAGCGAACCTATTATTATGTTCGACATGCTTAAGAAGCAAACAATCTAAGCATGATATTTAACATATTTGACAAACAAATATTGCGAATAATTATATTCGCTATATTTAATAAGCAAACAAAGCAAATAACTAGAATACAACTTTTTTATAAATTGTGTTTAATTTATTATAGATTTTTACTTATTATTACTTTAATTTATCAAATCTTTTTTAAAATTTATTAAATATAAAAATTGTTTATAGTTGTAATCTTTGTTACTAAGTAATTGTTTATATTGTTTGAAAATATTTATAAATCTCTTTAATAACACAAGTTACTTTAATATTTTCGTAAAAAGTATTAACGTAATACTTTGAACACTTTAAGAATATTTATATTAAATTAATGCGCACTTATTTTAAATATTAGCTTATTAATATTACGTCAATTATCGATTATCAAAAAAGACGAAATTAAAATTAATAAAATTAATATCTATTATAGAAATTGTATTAATTTAGAGAACTAACTTATGCAAATAAATATTTATTTTATCTTCTATTTTGTTTTAGCAAATCAAAAGACGATTTTTGTATTAATATTTTTTAAAGAAAGAGTTTAACATTAATTTAAATCAAATTTACAAAAGTATTTAAAAAATAATAGCGAAAATCTTTATATAATATTTATAAACTTTAATAATGTTAAAAAAGAATTTCGAAAAATCTTTAAAATATTTAATAAAAAACAAATTGCAAAAAGAGTAATTTAACATTTAATTCAACAAATTTTTGCAACAAATTACGTTGCTAAATTTTAAAAATATATTAATTTAATCAAATAAAACAATATTGTATTTATAATAATATTTCGACAAAATCTTAAAAACAATCTAAAAGACGAAATTATATATAACAAAAAAACTTTTAACAATATATTTAATTTTATCGAAGTAGTTATTAATTTCAACAATAAACTATATAAAAAAATAATAAAAAAAAAATACAATTAATTTCGAAAAAGAACAAAAATCTTTTTTAAATTAACAATCGAATATTAGTAAAAAAAATCTTGTTTTAACTAAAAATATAATAATTTTAATTATTATAAACTTGTATTTATAAAACTAGATTTTATTTAACAATATAAAGAGAAAAACTTTGAAGAAAAGCAAAATAATAAATTCTAAAAAATATATTATTTATATAACAAATTAAGTTACTTTGCAAGAGATTATTAATTACGAAATTTAATAAATCGTCGACAAATCAATACTATATTAAGAAAAATATTTAATAGTTAAAACAATATTAGAAAGCAAATTAATACAAAGACAAACACTCTTAAGATTAAATTAAACAACAACTATTATTTAATAAAGAATCTAAATTAATTATAGAAAGTTCTAGATAAAACATTATTAAATAAGACATTTGTATTTACACAAAAAATTAATTAAATACTTAATAAAATTATAAGAGCAAAACAATTAAAAATGTTATATTTTTATTTAGTAACAAACTTAGATAACAAATATAACTAAATTTTTTTTTACAAATATTTAGACAATATTATAAAACATTTTAAAACTTTAATTAATTTATCGAAGAAACAACAAATAAATTAAATTATAAATAAATGCAAAAAAGCGCTAAAAAGCAATATTACTAAAGAAAAAGAAATTTTTAATAAAATCGAGCAACAACTAAGCAATATAAATTTATCTTAAAAAAAAATAAAGAAAGCAAAGAAATATGCAATACTTAATTAAATAAAATATTATAACAATTTATATTAAATTTATCTAAAAGACAAAGAAAAAATTAATTGATTTTCTAAAAAGTTAAAATTATTAATTTAGTATAGAAAGAAAGCTCAACATAAATAAACGTTAGAAGCGAAAGTCTAAGTCTTAACATTAAAAAAAAAAAAAAATTAATTTTTTAATAAAGAGTATATTAAAGAAATGCAATATATTAGTTTAACAATAATAATTAAATTTAATAGTATATATATAATATTTTATTATATTAATTAAAGTTAATAAATAACAATTTATCGGAATAATCGATTTTAATACAATAAATAATTTTATAACTAAAGCTTTTGTTAACAGAGAAGAGTATTTTATTTAAAAGAAATCTAACGTATACAATTTAATAATTATTAATAAAAATTTATTACTTAATAAGAATAAAAAAGTAAATAAAGAAACAAAATTACTATTAGTAGCTATTTAGCAATATTACGAGAAACTAATTTTTAATATAGTAAAAATAGTTATTTATAATATTGTTTTAGAAATATCTTAATTAAAGCAACACAATCTAAAAATTAATTAAAATATACAAGTACTTAGATTTGCGCAATATAATTACGTAATTTATATTTAATTTACGTATTAATAGCGTTCGATAATAAATAAAAAATTTAATTAACAATTAATTACAAGTAGCGAATTTGCATTTTTGCAAAAAAACAATTTAATAAAGTTCGATTCAATAAATACTAACAAAGATTAATTAAGTTATAAAATTAAAATAAACAAAAAAAATTACAAATTTTTTAAAAATTATAGACTATTTAGTATAGCGAAAAAATCGCTAAAGTACATATTACGAATATACAACAATTAAGAGTATCTATTTCAAAAAAAGAAAATAATAGAAGCTTTTTTTAAATATTAATTGTAAAATTACGAAATTAAATTTAAGCTAAACAAACAACTTATATTTAAACTTATATATATTTTATTCAAAAAAAAGCTCGAAGTACTTCGCAAATATCTAGCAAAAAACAAAAAAAAAATTTATTAAAAAATTCAAATTATAGATAAGATATTCGATTCTCTTTATATTAAAAAAAAATAAAACTTTTTATCTATTTATTAATTACTAGAAGCTAAATAATATTATAATTAAAAATTAATATTTATTATTTAATATTAATAAACTTTAAAATTAATTATTTGAAACAAAGTACTTTATTAAATTAGATTTATAAGAAATATACAATTAAATTAGAATAAAAATAGAGAAAAAGTAAAAGATAGCTTTTTGTATACAATATAAATTATATAAATATATAATAATATTATTCGAATTTACAAACGTCTTAACAATATATTAAAAAATAATTAACAATATATTACGACAATATTTAAATTAATTTATTATAGTATACTTGAACAATATTATAATTTATTTAAAAATTTTAAAAAAATATATTAATTATGTTTTCAAAGTATTAAAATATTTAAATATAAAAAATTTATATTTTAAGCTAAAGAAGTACAAATTTTATAAAGGAAAAATTAATTTTCTAAAATTTGTTGTTAAACAATATAAAGTATATATAAATTTTAAAAAGTTACAAACAATTAAAAAATAAAAATTATTAACAAATATTAAAAAAATATAATTCTTCTTAAGTTTTACAAATTACAACAAGAAATTTATTAAAAACTACTTAATAAACGCAATATTATTAACAAATTTTACGAAAAAAAATACGTTATAATTATAAGAACTTGCAAAAGAGAAATTATTTTAAAATCTTAAGTTAAAATATTTAAAAAAAATTAATATTAAAAATATATAATTTACAATTATTAAACAAAATTGAAATTAATATATTAAATTTACCTATTAATATATACTTTAATTAAAGATATAAAAATATTTAATATTTAATAATATATTTTTCGAAAAAACTTTTATTAATTAAACAAAACTATAATATTTACAATAAGAAACTACTTGCTATAGTAGTTTTCTTAAAATTATAAAAAGTATATACGAAAAAATTATTCGAATTTATAATTTTTACAAATTATAAAATTTTTATATATTTTATTATTATTAAGCAATTTAATAGAAAGCAAATGCAATAATTAAAAAGACTTAAATAATACAAGTTTAAAATACAATATATTTTAAGTAAAAATAATAACAAAGCAAACGCATTTAATAGAAGAAATAATTATATAAAAACAAAGAAATTGTTTAATTATAATATATTTAAAATTAACAAAAACAAATTATTATTAACAAATAAGCACAAATTAAATATTATATTACGAATATTTCAAAATAATATAAAGAAATTTTTAATAAAAAAAGAAAAACTTTAAATATTTATTAACAAAATTAACAAATATATAAAAAAGTATTATAATAAATTATTGCAAAAGCATTTAAAAGTAAAGAAAATTCTTTAACTTTTACGCTAGCATTATTAGTTCTTATAAATAAAATAAGTTGTTAAAATATATATTAAACAATATCTTAATTATTAATAGAACAAATATAATATATATACAAATTATAACGAAATTTAATATTAAAAATTATTTAAATTGTTATAAAATAAAGTTATAATAAACTTTATTATTAAGTTGTTTAAATTAACGAATTTAACAACTAAAGACAAATATAATTTAATACTAATAATAATTAATAAATTTATTAAGTACTTATATATTATTATATATAAAGAAAAGTTTAATACAAAACAATTAAAATATATTGTATTAAATTAATTTATACAATATTATAGTATATTTAAGAAACTAACTAGTAATAAAGACAAGCTTTTTACGTTTAATTATTAAAAGACGCTTCTCTTAATATTAAATATAAGATTTTAAATATTAAATATTTAATATTTAATTATAAATAATTAGATAAAACAAACAAATTAAAGTTTTAAACAATATCTAAAGTATTATATTAATAATATTTAAAGTAATTAGATATTACTTTTATTTATAATATAATTAACACTTAATGCAAAGATTTTAAATACTATTAAAATAACTTTATTTTTTGTTAATTATAACAAAGAATTAAATATCTTTAAAGAAAAGCGTATATATCTATTAGCATAATTAATTATCGAAAAAATAACAACATTAAAAAAGCTATACAATAATATCTTAAAAATACAAAAAAAATTAATTAAGTATTAAAACAAAAAACAAAAAACAATATCTTAGTTAAAAGAGAGAAATAAAATATATTTTTTTATAAAAAATCTTAAGATAAGAAAGTTAAACAAAAAATTAAAAAATTAATTAATTACAAACTCGATTTATCTAAGAACGTTAAAATATTTTTAATATTTTATATTTTATTATTAAAGTTAACAAACTTAATTATATTTTTATAGAATATATTTTATTTTTATTTACAAAAAGAGAATTAATTTAAAATTAAAAAAATTTTATAACAAAAGAGTTAAAAATATTTTATTAAATAAAAAGAATATTTTATCTTAAAAAATATATAAAAACTAGAGAAAAATCTTAATTATTATTAAAATCTTTTAAGAAAATTTTATTAAAATAAGATATAAAAATAACATTTTAATTTTAATTAATTAAAAATTAAAACTATTCGAATAATATATTAAATAGTAACTTAAAAATCTTTGCAACAAATTTAATAAAAAGTGCTTTATTTATCTTTAAGTTGTTAATGTTTTTTTATTTTATTATAATTATTTTTTTCTTTTTATTTTTTAAAAAGTTAAATTGTTTTTCTAGTCAACTTAGCTTTGTATATATATCGCGCACTTTTTTCTTTAAATATATTTGTTCTTTGTAAATTCTTTTAATTAAAGTTGAAAAAATTGTTAAATTGTAATTACAATTAGATCGCATATACTTTACACACTTTTTAAAATTATTATTTACACAATAGATTTTACTAAACATTATACAATTATAATAGAAACGCATTGCTAAAGATATCGAACTTAAAATATCGAAAAAATCTTTCTTTTAATAGAAAGAATTTTTAATATTAATCTTTTTAGAAGATATAATAGAAAGATATTAGATTTCGAAACAAAAACTTTAAAAAAGAGAAATAATATTACAAGCTTATTAAAGCTATATTAGTAATTTAAATTCTATATCTTTAGACAAATCTATTATTATATTCGATATGCTTAAGAAGCGAACAACTTAAATATAATATTTAATATATTTGACAAACAAATATTGCGAACAATTATATTCGTTATATTTAATAAGTAAGCAAAATAAACAATTAATATTTTCTTAGTATATAGAAACTAGAACACGACTTTCTTATAAATTGTATTTAACTTATTATAGATTTTTACTTATTTTTACTTTGATTTATTGAATCTCTCTTAAAATTTATTAAATATAGAAATTATCTATAGTTGTAATTTTTGTTATTAAGTAATTGCTTGCATTGCTTGAAGACGTCTACAAATCTCTTTAATAGCACAATCTATCTTAATATCTTCGTAAGAAGTATTAGCGTAACACTATATAGTCTTAAAAGCATCGCACTATTAGTGTACTAATAGTGCAAACAATGTAGTTTAGTATTGTCTTAGAAACGCATCGTTTGCGCTTTAATTAGGTCGTATAGTTTAGTACGAGGCCCAAACTGCACGGTTTGTATGGTTGAGAGCCTTGCAAGGGAGGGCCATGCCCACTCAAACAGAGTACTTAGATTCTCGCCAATATATCTCTAGGATTCGCCTCTTCTCACTGGAAAACGTATCGTCAACTCCTTGTCGCGGAACCTGGACAAGTAGGCATGACGCAACCAGACTCGAAGCCAAGGAAGGGGTAGAGCTATGATAGCGCTAAAACGACGATGACAGACCGCCAAGGCCAGCTCTGCGCTTTTCCCCATCGGGACAAACGCGTTTCCAACAAGAATCTTCACGAATAATTGCATCTGTGAAGACTCGGGTACTACAGATGGCCGCTGCCAAAGCTTTCGGTGGGATCTCTTTCTTCTCCATGCTTCTCCCGTTGAGGACATCTCCCCGAGGCACATGTGTGCCCCTGGATTGTCATACACGATCAAGGCAGTCGCCTGTCAGACAGGGAAGCAGTGCTCCACATTTGCCTCAGTTCTCAGATCCATGGGAAGAAATTTTGCTTTTTTAGGTGGTAAGGGAACGAAAATCTTCTATAGAGTCTGAGGGCAAAACCCAATAATACGGGCGAGATTGCAACAGAAAGTTAAACAAGCTCAATTTAGTATTAAAATTGCTTTGCTTAACACGAAAGCAACGTTTATAACATTTAGCTTATAACTTAATATATAATTAAGAACTTTGCTCGAGCGCAATACAATTTAATATCTTTAACAACTTAACAACTTAACAACTTAAAAACTTAACAACTTAATAAAAGATTAATTTGTATCTATTAGTTTTAATACTTTTTTGTATTAAAGCGTTGTATTAAAGCATAGTATTATATACTAGTTATATATATTGTTTAAGCAGACAATATACTTTTCTACTTAAAAATCTATCTTTAAGATAACAACGCAATAATATAACAACAATATTAGGCAATATTAATACTATTACTTTTTCTATATTATAATTTGTTTTTCAAGAGTAACAAGAATAAGCAAGTAATAAGTTGTTGTTGTATTGTTATATATTAAAGTTTTACTAAAATTAAGATATTTTTAATTTAATATTAATATAATTATATAGTATACTACTATTATATATTTTGATTAATTATATATAAAGCGTATTAAAATCTAGCGACAAATATAACTTAACTAATACAAAATATAATTGTTTAATTTTAATTGTATAACAATTATATAAATTGTAATTTTACAAACTTGTTGCAAAAACTTGTATAGAATTTATATTAAATAGTTGCATGTCTAACAATATTACGGGGTTTCGCTCTTAGACCTAATGCGAAAAAAAAATCATATAACCCTAGAATAATATAGACCCTAGATTTTTCTTGGCATCAGGTCTGAGGCAAGCTCCACATATCTAGTGCGAGAGTCTAGATATTGTTATTCTTTACAAAGCATCGAGATACGAGGGATGAACGTTATCGAGGTTTCTTTCGCCGATTTATTGTTCTTCGTCTGTTATCTGTATCCAAGGCGGCACGATACGTTGTTCACTCTGTCTACTAAAGTGGAGCCTCGAACTTCTCTAGGACATTTTAGGATTGCCTGGAGCTTGTAGCTGTCCTTTGTATAGGAACATGCAAACTGGATTGCCAGTGCGCAGATTCAGTCGGAGAAACAATGCATTATACAGCACGCATATCAGAGTCCTGCCCTCCGTCACTGTCAATTCTGGCCGCTATGGAAAACCCATACGCAATTCTCCCACATGTCTAGTCTAAATCTAACCTGCTATCTCTGTCTTCGTCTATGCTGCTTGTAGACCACACAACGCATTTTGTGATATATCCTACCGTGGATCTTTCCTTGTAGCGTGCAGTTTGCTCCTGCCACGGGTCATATATGTTACCCCTATCGTTTGCTGGGCAGGTTTACTCCGGACAGTCTGGTTTCCTATATCCGGCAGTCTGATTAGCCACATTACCCCTTATTGCGCAGCCCACCTAGTAGGCACTATACCTAATAAGGAACACCTCGTCGCCATCATCGACAATTGTGTATAACTTTACTAACGATATTTCTAATGGAGTTTTCAATTCAATGTATGGTCAACATCTTTGTCGACCCAATGTATTGATAACATTTTATTCTTTATCTTCTCTTTTTTATATCTATATCTTTATCTATTATTAATATTAATATTATTGTCTTTATCAATTTATATACATTGTCGATATGCAATTTAGTATAGATAATATTATCGTCAATCTTAAAAACAACAATTAAAGTATTGTTAAAATAATTGTTGCAAACTTCAAATATCGCAATATTTAACTAACTAAATTAGATTATCAAAATTATCTTGTTTACTTGTCAACTTCTATATTAATTATCTTTTTACTTTCTATATTTACGTCTTTAGCTCTATTAGTATTAGTTAATTTTGTCAATCTTGTAATAATTTTAAGCAATTAATTTATTGTAATATTTCTAGCATAGTTTAGTATCTTTAGCAAGAAAATCTAGTAATAAATTAAACAAAACAAAATATAAAAGCGAAGAAATTAAAGATACAACTATTAATTATATTAATAACAATAATAGTTTTTTAAAATCGTTTATTAATTGCGATATATTCTTTGTTTTTTTTATTATTTGTTTTGTTTTTTTTTCGACATTATTGTTGTTTGTTTCGTCTTTTTTTTTTTTTTGCAAATATAATTTTTTGCTTTTGCGATTCTATTCTTAATTATTTCTTAGATTTTTTTCGTATATATCTAATAGATTTTGTTATAAAATAAAATATCTAATTAAGGCGCTATTAATTGTCTAGCTTCGTCGACGTCGTCAATATTAAAAAAACAAAAATTGCTTGATTTTTCTAACTAATAAGTGCTTTTAGAGTCGATAACTCGTTATTTAATTAATTAAGATTAATCTTTTTTGCATCGATAAAAGTCTTAAAATCTAATAAATTTACAATTAAAAACTAATTTATAAATTTAATAAAATTAAACAAGAAATTAGATAGAAAGAGATTTATTTTTATTTAATTCTTATTTACAAAGATAAATTAAGTGCGTTTTTTAATATTTGTCGTTAATATATCGAAGTTATTATTAAAGATATTGCAAGATCGTTGTTGTTTCTCTTTATTTAAAAAAAAATTATCAATTTAATTGTATTCTAATTGTAGTTTGTTTCTTAAATTTCTTTTGCGACAATCTTTTCTTTTAATAATTTTTTTTGCAACAATTTATTATATATTTGTTGTACATAAGTCTCTATTGTTTTTACGTATTGTTAACAAATTGTTATTGTCGCATTTTAATCTATTGTTTTATGTTCAATTAAAGTACGCTTCTTGCGCAACATTTTTTTTATATATTAGATCTTTTTTGTTCTTTTAAATAATTAAAAAGCTTACAAGTATTTTATTGCTAATTATATAACGTATTTTGTACTTTTTGCGAAATTTAGTATCTAATTTAATTTTTTATTTAACAAAGTTCTTTATCTTTTTTGCGAACAAAAAGAAATAATATTCGAAGTTCTTTAGAATCTTTGTCTCTATTATATTGCGTCTTTTATTGCGATATTTGTTATTATTAATATTAATAAATACAAAGAGTTTTGTATAATTTTTGTCGTTATTGTTTGTAATTATTAATAACTTTTATTGTCTAATATAGTCTTCAAAATAATTGTAAAATTATCGAAAATATATTAAAATTATCGAAATTAAAATATTCTTTGTAAAACAAATATACAAGAGACATTTATAAAAAAAATTAAATTGCAATAATAATAAATATTGCAACAAGCATTTGTTGTTATCTTAAAATTTCTTTATTTTGTCGATCTTAATAGCAATACTTTATTGCATTATTATTGTTTACTTATTAATTATTTTGTCAATTGCTTTATAACTTATTTTAGAGTTTATTTGTCGAAATACTTTAACGTTTATAATTATTAATCGCTTTATTTGTTTCTTGTTAACTATTTTTTTATAGTTTTGTTTTTTTTTGCTTTATTAGCTCTATTATGCAATCGACTAATTAATTAATAGATATATGTTTAGTTAGACTCTTCTTTGTTAAATTATGCGAGCTTTTCGCTATCTACGAGATTTACGCTTTAAGATTAACATATATTCGCGTAAAGCATTTAATAAAGACAATCTTCTACTATTTATAATAATTAATAAGATAAGTCTTTTCTTTATTAAATAATTTGTTCAAAACAATTAATTGTTTGTTTGTTAAATTCTTTTAATTATACGTTTTTATTTAGTTTTATAACAAGCTCTAAAGATTCTTTTGTATTTTTGTCAAATATTGTTTCGCACAAGCAAGCCTTTTTTATATAGTCTCTATTGTATGCTAGACGCACAATTGAAATTGCACGTTAATATTAAAGACGTCGATCTAAAGTATAAATATTTTATCTTCTATATCAATTTTTATACAATTAATCTATTTAATCTTAATTATAGCAAAAAATAATTTTAAAGCAAAGTCGCTTACAACAATGCAAGAATTAATGCAATTATAAAACATTAAGTTCTTTAAAATCTTAAAGATAAAGATAAAAATCTTCTTAAATTTAAAGATTATAAAGCAATAAACAATTAAAAAGCTTTTATTAATATTAGAGATTTTAATTATTATTGTTAACAATAAATTTAAATAATTAGTATTAAAGATAATATTTGTTTGTAAACAAAATTTACTAATAAAGTATTTAATTATTTAAATCTATTAAAAATTGCAAAAAAGAAAATGCTTTACTATTACTTGTTATTGTTAACTTTTGTCGACAATATATTTTTAAAAATAACGAACATAAAATTCTCTAAACTTTAAATTGCGCAATATATATTTTAATTAATTTGTTAACAATATTTTGTCGTTGTTGCAAATAAAATTATTATATTTCTTTATATTTAAATTAAGTTTTATATAAGTTATTGTTGTTTAAGCTTATCAAAAAATAATATATATATACTTTAAATTAATAATAATTTTTATTACTTGCAATTAATCTAAATTACAATTCTTGTAAGCTTAAAATATAATTTTTTTTTATTTATATTGTAATTGTGTTCTAAGCAAATAATAATTAATTATTACTATTGTAGTCGAATAATTAGATAATATTAAGCTATAGATTTAAGAATGCTTGTTACTAATATTAGCGATTTATTTGCAATATATATGCAATCTCTTTCACTTAGATCTTAGAATCTTAGCTACAAAATATACTATTAAACTATATAGTGCGATTTATATATATAGTGCGATTTATATATATATTGCGATAAGTCTTTGTTGTTATAGTTGTCTACTAACTAGAATTCTATCTTTATCTTGTTATATTAAAATTCAACGCAAAAAGTCAATTATAACAACAAATATTAAGACAACAAGTTGTCGACGTGTTTCTAAAAACAATCTTAGAAATTCAAGAATTTAAGAACTCAAAAATACAAAAAAAAGAGTGTAAAAAACAAGTTAATTTTAACGAATTATTAAAATCAAGAATTTTAAGAATTAAAAACACGAGATTAACGATTTAAGAATCAAAGTATTATTAGATTAAAGAGCAAAAAAAAAAGAAACAAAGTCGAAATATTAAAAATAACAATAAGAGTCGTAGATTTAAAAATCAAAATATCTTATTAAAATTGCGACTAGTATCTATTGTTAAAACAATAAATTGCTTGTTAACTATAATAATGTTATTAAAAGAAGCTTTTTAACAATATAATTAATTTATCTATTTAAAAGCAAAAACGTTATTTAAACTCTTTTTTTGATAAAAATTGAAACAAATCTTTAATGCGAAGTTATTTGTTAATAGTAAATCAACAACTAACTAAAAGAAACAATAGATTAAAAACGTCTATTTATAAACAATCAAAAAGATAAAAAAACAATAAACGAGAAAATAACGCAAAATTAAGAAAGAAAAAAAAAATCTTTTTTTAATATTTTTGCAAAGAAAAGAAAGAAACTTGCAAATCGAAAATATTATTCTTTGAATTAACTATTATTATTAGTTTTTTTGATTTAGTAGTTGTTACTTTTATTACTTGTTATTAAGCTATTCTCTTAGAAACAATATCTTAAAACAATAAAAAGATTGCAAACTTTTTTTTAACATATCTACGTTAACAACAAGCTTATTTTATAATTCTATAAAAATTGTAGAATTTTATTACTACGTAATTTCTATGTCTTTTTTAGAAACGCTAAAAGCATTGCATTTTGATAAACTTAATATTATCAATTTTTTAAATCAATTCTCGAATCTTTGTAATAAATATAAAATTATTTCTTAATATAAGATTATTAAGTTGTCTCGATATTGCGACAAGTTTATAGAGAATTTTATCAAATTTATTGTTGTCTAGATAAATAAAAAGTAATTTAAAATAATAAATAAATTAAAAAAGAAATATAGAGATAAGAATTTAAATTAAAAAATTAACTCTTGTATTTTTCTAAAGTTTTTGAAAAATGTATTAAGAGCAAAGTCGAATAATATTTGTAAATATAGTCGACAATTTAAAGTTATTTTTTCGAAACTTATTAAATTTGATTAAGTTAATAAATATACTAGATTCTCGTAATATTTAAAAAGTTTTTTTCGCAATATTTGCACTAAAATAATACAAAAGTATAAAGTTAATTCAAACAATACAATTATTATAATATTTGAATTGTTATACAAGACAATTATAAAACTAATTAAAAATAAGACGATTATGCGAAAAATAAATATTAATAGCAATTAAGTTGCTTAACAAGTTGCGAATATTAATATAAGTAAACTAGTAAATATAATAAGCAAGAAGCAAGATCTTGTAAAGAAAAAAATTATATTAAAAATAGTTTTTGCTTCTTTAATATTGTTAGCAATCGCAATTAAAAACACGAAAATTAACAAAATTCTAAATATTTTGATACAAGTTTTTAAAGATTTCAAGATTAACAATATTCGCAAAATAACAAAAAGCGAGATTTATTAAATAATTTAACAAGCAATAACAACGCAATTATAAGAAACTTCGCATATTGTATCTTCTTAAATTCAAATAATAGTCTAGAATTTATCTTAAAAAACAATTTATATTTATTAAAAATTTGCATTTGTTTCTAGATACAATCGATTTTAATTAAAATTAAATAAATATTTGTTTTGCTACAATTTGTATAGATAATAAGTTTGTTTAAAGTTAACAATCTTAATAATAAATAAAAAAATTTATATAAACAAAAGCAACAAAATTTGTTATAAATTTAACAATTTTAAGAATAAAAAAATAAAGTTGTCTCTTAATAATGCGAAAATTAAGAGAGAGACTATAAGAATTTGTCTTTAATAAAAAACGCAAAATCGTGTTTAAAATTCTATAATTACGATAACAACAATAAGATTAAATATTAATTTTTTGTCGAAAAATAAAAAGAATAATAAATCGAATTAAGCGATAGTAAAGATTTAAGAAGCTTAATCAAAACAAAATTTTTTTAAGCAACAAACGCTCTAGAAATCTTTAATAGAGCAATCGATCAAAATAATTAAAAAAAGAATCAAAAAAAAAAAAAATTCTCAAAAATTAAAAATATTAAATCTAGAAATTATTCAAAAGTAACAAAAGTTGCAAAAGAAAAAATATACGTAAAAAAAAGAGTAATAAAAACAAAAATAAAAAACATTACAATAAAAAACATTTTTGCAATAATTAACTCTAATTCGAGAGTTATTAAATACTAAAAAATTGATTCTAAAAAAAAGCAAAAGATTTCTACAAACTATATATAGCAAACAAAACGTTTAAAGAGAATATTGCAAACTATAAAGAATTAAATCGATTCTAAAATTCTAACTTAAAGTATTTTTATTTTAAAAATAAAAATAAAATTAATAAATCTTTTAAATCTTTGTTCTAATTTAAGTTGTTCTTTTTTTTGTTCTCTTTTTAATAAAAAATTTGATGCTATAATAGCAAAGAGAAAATCTTAGAAGTTTATTAAAAAAAAAAGAAATAATTGTTATTGTAAAATTAATTAACATTAAATTTATTAAGATTGTTTATTTTGAAAATAGTATTGCAAAAATAAAATCTTTTAGAACTTTATATTTCGTTGTTTGCTTAATTGCGTAAGTGCAACTAAAAGATATAAAAATCAAAACAATATTTAATAATAATACGAAAATCAATTGTATTAACAAGAGTCTTGCGAACAAAATTAATTTAATTATTTAACAAAATATTTCTATTTTACTAGTAGAGATTACGAGAGCACGTATTTGTTTTGAAAAAAGAATAAAAGATGCAAAAATATTAATTAAGAAAATAATAATTTATATTTTTATTTTTGTTATTTTTCGACTTAATTACGAAATTTTATTAGATCGATCTTTTTAACAAAGTATTTAAATAAATTTTGTAAATATAAACGATAACTTTTTAAAATTAACAATTTATTTTAGAGACAAAACAAAGTGTATTAATATTTTGAAAATGTTTACTAATTACTTTAGTAACAAGAATAAAAATAATATATTCTTAAAGAAATCTTTAAATTTCTAAATAATTGTTCAATTAATACAATTGTTCGATTTCGCGAATTTAATTGTAGAAGATTTTCGAAAATAAAGATTAAAACTATTAGAGTAACAATGTCGCGAAATAAAATTAAAAGAAAGAATCGACAAAATTTTAATTAATTAAAACAAGCAAACAATACTAATATTTGCTTGTTTACTAATATAATTAATTAAAATCGAGCAAATATTTAAATTAATATTATGTTTTAAATATCTTAAAAATTATCAATAATTCGAACTTTTTAATTATATATTATAAAAGAGACTTTCGTTATTTAATTGTTTAGAAAGTTTAATATTCTTTGTTAATCTTTTATTGCGTCGCGTTTATTTGTTCGAGTAAATACAATATATAAGCGAAAAGTTTAGAAAACAAATTCGATAAATATAAACAATTTAAATAATTTTATTTTAAGCAAGTATCTAAATTAGAAAGAAATATTAAAATTATTAATTACAAAAAATTTCCAGAAGAAACTTGACAAAAAATATAATTTTTTTCTAATATTTAAGTTCTTAAATATCAAATGCAACTCTTGTTTTATTAAGAAACGCATTCAAAAATTAATTATAAAGTTCAAACTTTTTTTGCAAAAACAAGAACTCTTAATTACAATGCTCTTTAATTGTAAAATTGTTTTAATATAAAGTTTTACTAAGATAGACAAAATTACATCAAAGATTGCATTTAATTAAGAAATTCGTATTATAAAGTATAAAGCATAACAAGTTTTAAGATTTTTAATTTCTTAAATATTAAATTTTATTATAATTAAGATATTAGAGAAACGTCTTTAAACAAATTTGCTAAAATATTGTTATAATTTTTATCGAAATTCTTGATTTTTAATAAATAAAAAGAAGAAAAACAAGTATTGTATAATTAATGCGATTATAAAAATAAACAAAATAATTATTCGAAATATTAATATATCTTCTAATGTCGAAGAGTTTGCAAAAGAGTTTGTCGAAATAATAATTACGTTATTAATTGATTTCTTTTTAAAATACAATTAAATAGATCTTGCGTTAAAAAGTTGCAATTTTATTGCTTTTATAATTTCTCTTAAATTACTTAAAATAATTTGTCTATCGCAAGATGCTATTAATTTAATTGCTTAATTTGTAAGAATTGTAATACGCATTTTGAAGAATCTTTTTAATAAATACTATCTATTTGTAAACGATATAAATATAAAAGAATTTAAGTCAAATTACAACAACAAGAAAACAATTTCAAGAATTAAATTATTTGTTTTAAAGTATATTTAATAATTAAATACAATATTAATAAACGTAAAATTATTCAAATATATTATATTTGGCGAAAAATCTTAATTTTGCAAGTCAAGAATCAAAATTGTCAATTTTGTGTGTAATTTTAATAAACGATTCTCTAACAATATTAAAATTATTAAAATTGTTAAATAATTTTTGTACAAAGACGTTTTTAAAGTTAAAGTTTTTATAAAAGTATATGTCTATTATTAAATTTAAGTGCTAGAGTTTGTAATTGTCGCAAAGTCAATCTATTGTTTGTTCAAAACAAAATATATTTTTGTTTGAAATTTCGAATAGCAAGACGTTATAAACAAACTAAAGATTGTTTTAACAAATATATTAACAATATATATTTTGAACTACTCTATTTTAATTGACAAGATTATTCTAACTATAGATTTTAGTTTAAAAGATTAGAAAGTCGTATTAATACAAACTAATATAATAACAAAAAAAATTTTTTTTTACAATATAAGAGTAAACTCTAAAGCAAGCAAGAATTTTAATACAATATTAAAAAACAAAAATGTTAAAAACTTATAAAGATTTTAAAGAAAGTACAATTCTAATTGTATAAAATTTAATTTACAATTAAGATTGATACAAATATTTTAATAATTTAACTTAATTGTTTTGCGACAAACTTGTTCGACGCTTTAATAACTTGCTAATTAATTTAAATTTGTCTTTTCAATTCTAATATACAATATATATTTAGTCGAAAATATATAACAATTAACAAACTTTTAAGAAGATCAAAAGAATTGTTCAACAATATTGACAAAATTAATAAAAAAAATATTAATAATTTTATCGATAATTAATTAAACTATATTTGCGTTTGTCTCGCACAAATAACAATATCAAAAGAGAACGAAAATATTTTTAAAAACAAATATTTCGATAAATTTAAACAAATCGTTCGATATTTAATTTTGCTACGAAAATCAAATATAAGTTAAAAATTTTTTTGCAAGTTTAAGAATTATACTCTTTATTTTCTAATAAAAGAAAAGTGTTTATTTTGAAAAATAAACAAGAATATATCTCTATATAGAGTAATAAATTAAACAAAAAACAAAAATCGAATTATAAAAAGCTTGCATAACAAGAGTAACTATAAAGAGAGAAAAAGTATCTATTGACCTGTTGCAAATCAATATTAATAACGAAATTTATTTGATTTTTGCAAGAAGTATGTCGCAAACTACGATAAATATTAACAAAGAGTTTTTAACAAATAAAAGAAGATTATATATTCAATTTATGTCTTCAATTTGTAAAAAAAAATTGTTGTAAACTACATTTATATATCAATTACAAAAACGTTTGTTAAAATAGATCTAGTAGTTGCTCGAAATAATTTAACAAAATAAATAGAAATCAAGACAATTTTAAATCTTAAAATATTCGCTATAGTAAAGTTTCTATAAAAGAACATTTTTTGCCAACATAAATATGTTAAAAAAATAATTATAAACGACGAATTTAAAAACAAAGCTAATATAACAACTAAACTTCTAAAGAGATATAGCATCAAAAAAGTAACAATATCGACTTATTATTTATAAGCAAATAAAATAATAAAAAGAGAATACAAATTTATTGTTAATATTTTGTTCAAACTAATTAAGGAAATCTCTATAAATTAATTACAATATTTGTACGCAATATTGTAAACTAATAGAACAATAATTCGAGAATTTATTAAGAAGATGTTGTTTTATCTTAAGTTTAAATACAAAACTATATTGTTAATTAAAATAAAGTATTTAATCTAGCATATTATAAACTAGAAGAAAGTTTGTTTAACAACAAATTTATTAACGCTATAAACAAAACAACTAGAAAGAAAAAATAAAAATATTTAAAAAATAGTTTTGCGTCTTTGTTGTTTCAAAGAAGCGAACAAAAATTTCTTCAATAATAATTATTAACTATTGACGCGTTTATTTTAAACTAAAGATTTGATCTTATTATATAATATTAAGCTCGATAAAAAATACAACGTAAAATTATCTTTTTAATAATTAGATTTCTTCAAAATAAGAAAAGAAGACAAAATTAAAAACTTTTATATTTTAAAAAAAGTTAATAATACAAGACTTAAAAATATCTATTCAAGAAATCGACTAAAGAGATATATAACAAAAAATCAAGATCTTTAGATTTTTGCAAAGTCGAAAGACAAAAATAAGAAAATAAAAGATAATTTTATACAAAAGATAAAGAATTAATTTAATTAAAGGAACAAAAGATTGTTTGCAATTATTATATTATTGCTATTTTATTATAATTATTTGAATTACACAAAAGTATAAGATTTTTTTTTAAGAAAAGAAAAAGTTGCGATCTTTATATTTGTTTTATTTGCAAAAGCTTTAATATAAAGTTTATTAATTTATAAATATTAAGAAATAATTTAATTACGCAAAGTAATTTATAAGATATTATAATTTCGAATACTCGAAAAGAACAAGTAGAAAGACAAAAAAATCAAAAAATCAAGATACTAATAATTTTAATTAATTAAGAGCAAACGAGCAATATTAGTATTTGTTTGTCTATTCTAATTGATTAAAATTAACAACTAGAAAGCAATCTAAAAATATTAATAGCAAATTTTGATTTAAAGTTCTAAAATTTTAAGAATTTCTTCAAATTATAGAGAACGAATTTCAATTATTTTTTACGCAATATTTTTTGACAATAAAGATAGCGAAATTATACGTTAATTATATTAGTTTTATATTTGTTTGCAAGTTAATATACAAATAAATATTAATACAATTTTTTTGCGTAATTGATAGTATAAATGTTGCAAATAATAATTAAGTCTATAAGTAAAAATTCTCTATATTTGAAACTTTATGTTTGTTAGGTATTTAAAACAAGTTATTGTTTTATTTATAAAAATATAGCAACTTAATAATCTAATTCTTTGTCTACAAAATTCTCTTTTTTGATTTATTATTTTTGTATAAATCTTTTTTTATTGAGCTTGTGTTATAACAAATTTAGAACAACAATTACAAGATACTAAATGTAAACAATCTTCTACAAAAGAAACTTTTCAATTTTTATCAAAAAATTAAAATCAAAAACAAGAATTACTATTTACGTTAACAAAAAGATTTCGTAAAGAGCGAGAACTTGTATCTATTAAACAAGACACAAATCAAAATTTAATAACGTTAATATATTTTTTTTATAGTTAAAAACCAACTTTTTCGATTAAATTATTTTAAGCACAAGATTAGCAAGTATTATTGCAACAATTACAAACGTCGCAATATTAAATTTCTTAAATTTAAACTTAAATTGAATTGCAAAAGACAATTATTCGATCTATAAAAGACAATTTGATTATCGAGAATTGCGTCTATACTTAAGTAGTTAATATTTTATTTTAATATAATAAAACTACTAGCAATAAAAAAAGAGAACGTTTGAAAAATCTTCGAAATACAATTCTAAATACTTTGAAAATAATTAAGAATTGAACGCGAAATTTGTAGCAAACAATTGATAAAAACGTTTAAGTACTAATAGATAATTTATTATAGCAAAAATTGAAAAACGCAATACAAGAGATTAATCAAAACAAAGAGCTACGAATTTAAAATAATTAAGTTTAATTTCGTAAACTATAATTATTAAAAATTGCGAATATGTTGTTTAAGAATGTAGATTAATTAATTATTAAAACAATATTATAAATAGCAAGGAAGCGTTAAGATTTACAAAGAATTTTAAAAAAATTAGATCGAACTATATACGATCGACTTAAATATTGTACTACAAAATCGAAACGCGTTGCTAACTATACGATCGACAACTATAACAAAATAAATATTAAAAAGTTTAAAAATATAATAGCGTCTATTGAATAAAAGTTTTTAAAAATTAAAATAAAAAATTATTTTTAAGAATATAGTTTAATAAGAATTTTAGACTCAAAATTGGAAAAGATTTGTCGAACAAAAGTTTAAACAATTTTGTCTTTTTTTGCAAAAGATGCAAAGAGAGCGCAAATTTAAAACAACAAATAAGAAGAATCTAAATTGTTAACTTTTTAATCAAAATTAAAATCGAAATCTAAAGATAACAAAACTTACAAAAAACAAAACAAGAAAAAAGATTAAAATTAAAAATTTTTTAAAAAAGCTTTTTCTTTGCTATTACGATTGCGAAATTCGATATTAAGATTGCTTTTGTTAAATTTTAGACTATCTAAAGTTGTCGATACAATAAAATTACGTATTTTAATTACTAAAATTGCAATTTTTTTTTCAAAAACAATAGTTATTTTTATTTTGACAAACAGAAAGAACAATGCAAAGAACTATTTATATATAAAAGTAAACATAAATTTGCGATATCAAATTAATTATTGTTTAACAATATTAATTAAAGTCTTTCAACTAGTTGAACTAGCTATATCGATAAAAAAACAAAAAAAAATCTAGTTACAATTATATTAAAATCGATTGTTTGTATAGCTTATTAAAGAAAGCTAGAATTTCTATTAAAAATAAATCGAGTTTCTAATAATTAAATTAAGAGACAAATAATTTAATGTTATAAGAAACAAAACGATTTTTTAGCATTTATAAAACAAAATAAATTAAATTTTAAATTTAGCGTTTGTCTATTTGTTTTTAAAGATTCTTTAAGACAATACGCTTATAAAAGAGAAAAGTTAATCTTCTTATTTAACAATTTTTAATAAGCTAATATTTAACTTCGAGTAATAGATAGTATTAATCTAGCGAAATAGAATTAACATAAAATAATTATTTGTCAAAATTAATTTGTTTATCTAATTGTTAACTCGAAGTATCAAATATAATTGCAACTTCAAAACAAATTGCAAATAATATTATATTATTAACGAAAAAACAACAATCGACAAAAAAAGTAATTTCTTAATTATTTGTTCTCTATATTGCAAATAATAATGCAAGTAAATTTAGATTCTTATATAATATACATATTTTTACAAGACAATTATAAACATAGATTGTTAACAATATTTCATTTATTAGTTTTTGAAAAATATAAAAATTAAACGTCGAAACGTTATTTCGATCTTAATATAAATTAAAATATTTATTAAGAATCTTAGCAATTGCAATTAATTGTTTTTTTTGTTGCACAAAATAATTTGTTTTGCAAAAAATATTTGTTAGATAATTTTTATAATTAGATCGACGTATAATTGTAAAAAGCAATAAAAAGAGAATAACAAAACAAAGAAATACTAGAAACTAAGTTAACAAAGAAGAATTTGCTAGAATAAAAATTATATTAAACAAGTGTGTTTTATCAATTTAAAAATATGCGAATTGCGCAATCTTAAATCTTTTATTGCAAACTAAAAATCAAAATTAATACAAAAATTAAAATATTTTTTGTCTACGTAATTCTATTAAAAAATAAAGAAACTCTAAAAAATCTTCGAATAAATACAAGAAGCAATATTGCTATAATTTATTAAAACTTGATTTCGTCAAATTTATTTTTAACTAATATATTTTATTGTTTTAAAGCTACTATTGACTTCTTTTTTATATTTAATATTAAAAATATTATTATAGAACGTGCGCTTTAAAATTCGACAAAAATAATAAAGAAATTAAAAATATTGTTCGAAGATGTAAAGAAATTCAATTGTCTAATAAAGCAAACTTGAGAACGTACAACACGTTACGTAAAATCAATATAAAGAAAGATTTAAAAAATAAAGAGTAAAGTATTTGAATTTTATTCGTAAATATAGTTTATAATGTTTAGAAACTTTAAAGCACTTAATATTTATTAATTTAATATTTAAAACAATTTAGATTCTTATTCGACTAACTATAGAGAAAAAACAAGATTTGAGTCTTCAATTATTTGTTTTAGCAAAGAAGAGAAGATTTTGCTATTTTGATTTAAAATTGAGAAAAAATGTTATAAATCAAAACTAAGTTAACAATCTAGATCAAGTACTTTAAGACTAGAAATAACTTTTAAAATTATACGTTTATTTTTTGTTTTAAAGAGTTTAATTTAGGCACAACAACAACGATTTATTCTATTATTGTTATTTTTTTCTTAAATTGATTTTTCAAATTTACGTTAAAGAAACTTATTACTATCGTTATTGTCTTTAGAAAATAAGCAAGATTTACGATAATCGACTTTATCAAGTACTTAGTTTCGATCAAATAATTTTTCGATTTTAAGAGAAATTTTATGCGAATTGATTTATTACGTTCTTTACGCAATCGATTCAAGTAACAAAAAAAACAAGAAATCTAGTTTAACAATTTTGAAAAAATAAGAGCAATTTTTTAATTTTTTTATTACAACTTTTGTACGAACAAAAACAAAAGTTTTTTTGATTCAATAATTAAAGAACGACTACTAAAAGGAAGAGAGTCGTATGTAGTCGAGTAATTAAGTAATATCAAGCTATAAATTTGAAAATGTTTATTATTAATATTAGCGATCTATTTGCAATATATATGCGATCTCTTCTACTTAAATCTTAGAACCTTAGTTACAAAATACACTATTAGACTATATAGTGCGATTTATGCATGCATCGCGATAAGTCTCTGTTGTTATAGTTGTCTACTAACTAGAATTCTATTCCTATCTCGTTACACTATTATTGTCGCTTTGTAAAGACAATAATAATGCTATATTTGTAATTGATGCTAAGTGTAGTTGTTGTTCGCTTGCGAACGTTGTTCTTATTTATTTTTCTAGTATTACGAGTCTTTTTGCTATATTTAATATAGTCGATTTTTTGTCTTTTGATTTTTACATTGTTGTCGACAGTAATTATGCAAAAGTTTTAATTAAAGACATAGTTTTATAGACGTTTTAAATTAGTTTTTTTGCTATTAATTATTTCGTATTAATGCGAAGAAGCGAGATGCGTTGTTAACAAATAAGCTAGAGTCTTTGCTTTGCGCTTTGTAGGAATCGAAATAAACTCTATATTTATAACAAACTAAAAGAAGATAATTGACGATATAATTAAATCAAATGCTAATTTAGTAAAATTGAGTAAAAAAGAGTGCAAATAACAAGGAATTTCTAGAGGGCGACGTTGACCCCATTGCTTTATCGCTTGTTCGTCGATCTCTATCGACAACGTATTAATGCAAATATATTACTACTATTATTACTAGATGAGCTTAGACTATATGCAGACGACAATAGTAACGGTGATGACGGTGGTGGGGGTGGCGATGTGGCTAATCAGACTGCCAAATATAGGAAACCAGACTGTCCGGAGTAAACCTGTTTGCTGGGTATCCCCTATATGCGCAGACCGGTTGCAATAACTCTGAGACCTTCCCTTCCTTGGAAACGAGACGGGTGCGACTGCGCTGTCGCCTGTTTGACGAGAGAGACAGCGCATGAGTTCGACATGGCAGTCCAGCCAAGAAGCATGGTGCTCTACCAAGGTCACTTGCCACTTGAAACATTTTTGCTGAGCGACGACGAAGCCCAAAATTACGATACTACCTGGAAGGCACGTGTCAGCCATATTCATTCAGCCTGTATTAACCACATCCCCCCCTCAACCCACCACACAACATTACCAGCACGTCCGAACTCACCAGATCAGATAGTGGTTCCTCTCAACATCGTCAAGGGTGAGGCGTTCAAGAAGATTGTCCGAGAATAGGGCATTCGGCTAGCGGAGAGTGACAGCGTGTGATACTCTAACATAGGCTAGAAAAAGTTCGCTCCATATGTACCAGGCTATGAGTATATATACCACAAGTATATACAGTCATGGCTAGCGAATCATGATAAAGGCCACCTCCTTCCTCCAAAGTTTGTGGTATCAAGGGTAACCCAACGCCGTAGGCCCATATCGATCCTCCTGAAAGTATGTACAGTCATGGCTAGCGAATGATGCAAAAGGCCACCTCCTTTACCCAAGATGTGTCGTAACAAGGATCGCTCAACGCCAGAAGTACATTTTCATCCAAAGAAGATCTAAGGGCCACTTTAAACCTCTAGCCGCCCTGTTTCGCAACGCTGATCGATTTGGAATACGTGGTGAGGCATTACGACCTCTGAACAGTAAGATCGCTCCCCTTATACCGCATGCGCGTAATCGGTCCGCGATAGATAATTCGAGTGACTTTTTCCTGGAGGTGTAATGTCCGTAGGTTCCTCCGTCACACTCCACCCTACAGTCTTCCTAATAATCTTTGACTGGCTCGATTGGCTCTCATTGTCCGAATCATTGCCATGGCCCTTGGCTGAGACGGTGGCCGTCTGCCTACTAGGTTCTGAATTCTTCTCACCAGCATATGGGAGGGGTTCCATCCGCAGACCGCCCAACTGGGAGCGACTGGGCTTGTTGGAGATCCTTGACGAAGTGCCGTACTTTTTTAGGGAATTTTGGCTGTGGCCGTAGCCGAAGCCGCGGCCGCGAGAGACCGCTCCTCCATTGGCGCGAATCATGCCCGTTTCGAGGGCCTCGAGAAAAGGCTTCAGGTATGGTATGCAGGCGGTGACGAGAGATAAGGTTATGACGACTTCGCTCATGAGGATCAGCTTCCAGAAGTCGAATGTAGGGTCGTTGTTGGCTCTTGCGCTCGTGAATCCGCTCTGAAGGTAGTAGATCTGTACTACGGTGACTGCCACGGTGCTGCGAGATGTGTAAGCAGTGGAGCTAGGTTCAAAGCTGCGTCAGGCGTGCTTGACGAAGACTTACAAGATTCGAGCGGCGAAGCAGCTGATGATGATTGCTTTTCGCTTCGTCTCCACCTGAAGTTGTGACAGGACAATCCAAGGCATAACAATCAGCGCGAGGTCTGTGAGGATATTGATTACATGGACGAATGTCCAGAATCCAGCCATGTCGATGCATCTACCCCCGATGACCTGCCAGGCCCGTGGCAAATGGCATTGGAAGCCTATCACAAAGAAACACGTAACCATCCAAAGACAGGTGAATGAACCAAGAGCTAGGACAATGCTCCTATGCAGTCGTACTGGCGTAAGGGTGTGAAGATAAAAACACACAGAGATTTTGACTGCAGCTAGAACGCCAACAAAGAGGAAGCTACCGGCATAGTCACTCTGTTGAAAGTCAAAATCTCTCGTGAATGCGTTCAGGTAGTATTAGCAGTAAACAAGGACAATCCCCGTACCTTTTGCAACAGCTCTAATTTGTGAGCCGAGAGTGAGCCAACATGTTGGCCGAGACCGTTGGAAACGTTCAGCGAAGTAGTGACAGAATGGCCGATGGATAAAAGCTGGAAGAGGCTTATCAGCAAGGAACTCTCGTTGTCCCAAGGAACATATTCATACCATGGCGAGGATGATGAATGCATCATCCCACCCGAATGATCGCACCACGGCGTATCTGGTTCCAAGCCGCGCCAATACTGAGAGAAAAGCGGTGATGACTAGGAACCAGGTCACGACGCTGACAAGTGGGCCGTGATTTTCTGGCGTTTCCCACAGCGGAGCATCCGTGGTCGTCAGGTTGGAAATGCCACTCATAATGCTTCGAGCCTTTGGACAGCGGGATGAAGGGGTTGAAGTGCTGCGATCCCAATGCCAACAGCAGGTTTGGGAAAACGTCAGTGTCTCTGCATTTTCGACTGTGTTGACATGAAGTGATGGCCAAGTTGAGCTTGGATCCAGTGGTGACTGGTGCAATGAGATGCTGTCAGAGTGCTCTTGACGTCTGGTTCTAAAGTTCGCTTCCCGCAGTTGACATGAATCTTGTGCTCATCACAGAACGAAGAGGAGATGACTGCGGGTGATGGTGAATGAGCATTCTCTGAGGAAGAATCCGGTCCGTCGGGGTGATAGACGTGTCGGTGGTGGAAGCAGCCGATGACCCGTTCTTAGGTTCGGCAAGGCAGGCTGCAGGGGAGCAGTCCGAGCAGAGTTCCCCTAAAGAGGTCCCCTAAGTCAATCACACAAAAAGGCCAGGGTCCGTTCTTCACTATCAGACATCAACATCATAGTCCATGTCCGGATTTCTCTCATTATCGTGCTCCATGAATCCCACAGCACATCAAACGAAGTACAAGCCGGCTGAGCATCGCAGGAGGCCATATCGTAGATCCAAGTCTTGCATTATTGTGGCCTCAAGATGGCTCTCGTGACTCTTGTGAACGACGAAGCATGCCGGATCACTTTCCGATGCGCAATCATGCTTTGGACCAACATCGAGCTTGTCAATGGTTGTCCTTTTCTCCGCGAAGGTGTCGCTTTACGCTTATTACCTGGCTAGGGACTTGGACTGCGAAAGGAAGGCGAATAGAATTTTGCAAGCAATGTGTGTTTCCCGTCGGCTCTCGTCGAGTGATTTGGCGTTGATGGTGTGTTTTGGCCAAGGACTACCAAGTGCGCTAATCTCTGGAAGCGAGGCCTGATTTGACGCCGGGCCTTGGCTGCCCCCCTGTCTCGCGCTACATCCGCCCGCAGACCTTAGAAGACGGTCGTGGGAAAATAAGTTCGCTCTAGTACTCTTTAATCGCACTCTCGGACTGCTGCATACTTCAAGGGCTACAGGGTACTGGGAGGCGGTAGGTTCACAGAAAAATTGTGATTTGTGATACCGTAATCTCATTTCATTCCCCCCCTTCTCATCCGTGCCATCTGCCGACTTTGGAAGAAGCCTCAAGATACCTGTGCTGAAGCAGACTCTTCTATAAACCTGGGACAACAGACCGATAGAGGCTCGTAGGCAGTATACGGTTCGAAGCCATACTTGGACATCAATGATGCTGGGCACTGCTCAGTCACATAGAAGTACAATACCTTGGCGGCGGTGGAAGCTATTGGGAGCGAGGGAGGGAATCGAGGGAAGGATGCGGGCCGCGACCCGATCACTGGGTAATATCACAAACTAGTACTGGATATAATACACACAGCGGAGGGGATCAAAAAGTCCCTTCATCTACATGTCCCTTGACGAGTGAATGAAGGATTTCCATAACTCCGTGATAAAGAGAGGTTAGCCTCGTAGGAGATCTTATTCGCCTACTCGACTAATCATTGGCGGTATTGTACTTGGGGCAGATCGGTCTCCCGAGCCTCCGGACTCTGTCTCGGCCCTTGATAGCGCCAATGTTGCGCCCCTTCACGGCATGAACCAGGTGCTTGTACTCGTGCATCTAGGCCCGAGCTCGCCATACTCGTGCTGCGCTATCGCGACTATCGTACCACTAACGCTCATTCTCTGCTCCAGTCGATAGTATAAACCCTGTCTCTCCACCATTGCGATCGACGTTCACACGAAGGTCGGTTATTAGCTGCGTCGACCAAGTGTTGCTGGTGGTCGGTTTTCGGCTGCTCGGTCTTTATTGTCGAGCCTGCTTCTCAATGTGACGGTTTCTCTCTCCTCTGGCAACCACGATGTCTCTTTGTTCAGTTTGAGAGAAGGTCGCTCTTTCGCCCAAGCTGCCGTTGCGCCTTGTACACATCCCCCCTCCGACCCTCTACCGAGTGGCTTGTTTCGTAAAAGTCAAGGGGAGGCAGTCGCGAAAATGAGCGTCCTCGAACTTGCCTCGATGGACAAGTCGCCCCACCACACAGAGGTCGAAACTCACACGAAGGAAGAGCGCGATGCGCAAGTTCTGGCTCGTCTGGGCAAGAAGTCCGTCCTTGAGGTATGCGAACGATCCCAAGCCCGAAAGCCCTGACTGATTCGCATAAGCGTCGTTTTGGGTTCTTGTCGATATGCGGGTTCACGTGTACTATTTTGGTTACCTGGGAGGGATCACTGATGTGAATGTCATTGAATACTCTCCATGGCGCAAGCGCTGACTAGACTGCAGTCTCTTCACTAACGGGTTGACCAAGTACGCCCGGCTGTCAGATTTGGATATGGCCATACCGTGACTGACGCGTATGTGCTGTAGTGGAGGATCTGCTGGTCTCATATATGGCTATCTCTTCGTCTGGCTCGGCACTATCGCGATTTTTACCACAATGGCTGAACTGGCCTCGATGTATGGTCAAGCCCGACACCGCCTCTCCCGGTAATACTCATCACGATGTAGGGCTCCTACGACCGGCGGACAGTACCATTGGATCGCGCAGCTGGCACCCCGTAATATTCGAACTTTCATGAGTTACATTATGGGTATGAGCAATTCTAAAGGGTGGGGCTTGAAGTTTTGAACTGACGACCATAGCCTGGATTGTGATATGCGGCTGGATGGCTATCTTGGCCGGAGGCGGTTACATCTGTGGAACCCAGATCGAAGCCGTGATTCAACTGAACAATCCTGATTACGTTCCGCAACGATGGGAAGGAACCCTTCTTTTTTGGGCGGCGATCGTGTTTGCCGTACTGATCAATACCGTGTTTGGGAAACTGTTACCGCCAATCGAAGCCTTGATGTTGGTCATCCACGTACTTGGCTTCTTTGCAGTGCTTGTCCCTCTGGTCTACGTACGTTCAGTCCCCTACATTTCCCACATGACTTCACTCCTTGGCGCCGGACACCCCCTGGAATCTCCCCATTCCCCGATCATGAATTAAGAAATTGGAGAACTGAGTCCTCGTAGATGGCCCCCCAGAAAGCCTCAAGTCATGATGTCTTTACGGTTTTTCAGAACGGAGGAGCCTGGCCGTCGCAAGGAATGTCTTTTTTCGTTGGACTTATTGGAACTGTATTTGCCATGTTTGGTAAGCCATTCTTTCGACAAACAATACTTGATGAATGTCAAGGAGCTAACAGTAGCTTAGGTTGCGATGCCGCTGTCCATGTAAGTAGAGTGGGAGAACGAACCACTCTGACAGTGAATAACATCCCTAGAGGGCCGAGGAAGTCCGAAACGCAGACATTACCGTGCCCTGGTCAATGCTAGTGACCACTCTGCTCAACGGTGCCTTCGGCTTCGGCATTGTCATCGCTGTTCTCTATGTCACGATTGACATCACGTCCGTACTTCAGAGTCCAACGGGTGCACTGGGGTATCCATATATGCAGATCTTCTACGACGCCACCGGTAGTAAAGGCGGTGCCACAGCCATGATTTCCATCTTGATAGTCATGTCCGTGTGCGGCACCATCGCTTCTCTTGCCACTGCATCTCGTCTAATCTGGGCCTTTGCGCGTGATCGCGGCCTTCCATTTTGGCGCCAAGTGAGCAAAGTCAGTGGGCTCCTCCTTCGCACGTTATCGTTGATTGGTCATGTTAACCGCCATACACATAGGTTCAAGCCGGCAGCTCCATCCCCGTTTACGCTGTTCTCATCGCCTCCCTCACCGCCTGTGTCATTGGACTGATCAATATCGGGTCCTCGGCCGCCTTCAACGATGTTATTTCGCTCAGTGTCACCAATTTGTATGCATCCTACGTCATCACAGAGAGCTTCCTCCTCTACCGCCGCTGCACCGGCGGGATCCGTACCAGGAACAACGTCGACGACACCACCGAGCCTGGCACCCTCGTATGGGGTCCCTTCCATCTTCCCGGCATCTTCGGGATTGCGGTCAACGTTATCGCGGTCTGCTTTGGGATCATCATTTTCATCTTTAGTTTCTTTCCCGTCGCTACACCTGTTACGCCCCAGTCCATGAATTACAGCGTGGTCATGTCGGCTTTTGTACTCATAGCTGCTGTTGTATACTATGTTGTATGGGCCAGGAAAGAGTTCAAGGGGCCGATCGTGGAGGTGACTCGTTATTCAATGGAGCCGACGATGGTGGGGTCGGATCATAAGTAGATTAGACAAGCACTTTGATGCGGGGAACTGGTGCCATCGATGCATATGGCGGGTATTTTGACATTGGAGGTGTTTGCATTGAATTCTACAAGGAGGAAAATAATCCGTTATGTAGTTCTGTCACATACTATACTTCGAAGTCGAAAAGACATGGATATATACATACCTGTCTATATATTCCGATGACGACTCGCATCTCCGAATAATGCTCCAACAGATGTATTCACCTGTTTTCCTCAACGGTAGGGGATTTTTCCATCCGTCCATTGCATTCGCGAGAGACCACACGACACAGAGAATTGATGGCTTCACCCTTCTCAACAACCTTAACTAATCCTCTCACATGGCCCTCCTCTCATGCTTCCCAAAACCCCCTCCCTGCGGCCTCACCATAAAAAACAACGGTATCGGGGTCTGCATCGTTTTCTCTAGCTCCGTCCACCTGGGACTGGGATCATTTTTCGTCGCATCGAGCCAGAACAACTTTTCAAACCGAAAGCCATTCGCCGCATATGTCGGTTTCCCTTCCGCCGTGGCTTCCACAAAGGTCTCGACGCCTATCTCGTCCGCTTTGTCGAAGCCCCATTTTATTAGCATGCTGCCGACACCTCTGCGGCGGTGTTCTGGGTGGACGTAGAGGATTGAGAGAACTAGAAGTCGAAAACTGACGTTAGGTGACGACCAGTCGAATGGACATGGAGAGGGAGAGAGGACGTGACGTACGAACATGCGGCTTGTTCATCGTGGTATACCGAGGACAGAGCCAGTCATCCATAAGCTTACTTGCAAACTCCCGCTCCTCACCTACAACCACCCATCATCAGCCCCCCCTTCCTCACTACACAACTCACCACATCACCAACCTTCAGGCCACCAATCCGCACTCACCGGATGCTCCACCACCTGCGGGTACGAATCCTTCTCAAAAACCAGCCATTCAGCCCCCCCAACGACTTTATCCCCAATATCCGTATCCACGACCTTGAACCACCGGCTCGTCGCATCCTCCTTGTGCCATCGCAGCTGGCGATCCCGAAGCTCGATGAAGCCAACGCGGCCGCGGTCGGGGCGGAAGAGCACGTAGATGCCGTTGAAGGGGGTGGTGTAGGACTCGCTTTCGCACTGGATTAGCTCGTTCCATTCGGTATCTTAAGTGACGGGGCGGAGTTCGAGGGGCATGGTGGTGGTGGGCTGGGATTGCGAAGGGTCCTTGTTTGTAGATATTGAGGGATAGGGCAATCGTGGTTGCTATTGTCGTGGCATCGGTGTGAGGGGTGCACGTACGAGGCTTTCGGCGGAGCTCTGTTAGTGGGGTGATCCACCGCACAAAGGTCTAATTGTTGGGTGCCCCATAACGTTTCGACAAGTGCAAATTACGGACTAATTCCATTGCGTGTTGCTGGATTTTACTTTAGACAAGATTAAAGTAGTCGCTGTCGCCAGCATGTGGTTCATCGCTCGGTACAAAGGGAAGCTTCGTTGCTAGGCCAAAACGGAGAGTATCGGTAACGTAAGTAATTCTCGTAATTTTGACTTCTGGGCCTGTCGTCTCAATGCTATGTCGGGATTCGCACTTTGCCGACCTTGCTGGGCAACCCTAACTACAAATACTCTGTACTTCGCTCTGCTACGGTGGCGGAGAGAGCATTGCGTTTGCGTTTCGCACGTCGACAATGACTGAGGCACGCATGCTATGGCCACACCAGTGCTATAGAAGTCGGAGCAGCAACGCCTTGACTCTGCGACAGCAGATAATCCCCTGGTATTTGTTGCTCTACGATTTCTCTCTATATAAAACCTCAAGGTTGGCTTGAAAAGGCTATAGACACCAGACTTCATTCGCGTCAACTACGTCGACATGGCTTCCGCCGGCGTCCTGCTCCGCTTACTCCTCCTCGCTCTGCTTACGGTGCTAGGGTCCAGCATTATCGAAACCTTATGTCTTGCCAGCACAAGCCTGTTCTGAGCTCCCTTCTACGCTTGGGCAGTTCTGCGACAAATCCCATCCCAGTCTATGAGTACCGTGAGACTGTCTAAGATTATAAGTATAAAAGATGCTATTGTCTTTCTCACGTGCAAAGGCTTGTTTGGGAAAGTTATTCTAATTTCAAGAATAGCAAAGAGAATTGATGAATGGCACAGGTTATGCAAATGCTAGCCGTTGCGAGGTTCGACTTATATATCACGGGTGTTTCCAATGTGCTGGTTCTATAGGTTGTTGGAGCGAGCTAGGAACTGCGACGATCCTAAAAAACGAAACGGACCTAGTCAACTACTAACGAAGACTCAACAATTGTTGTATTTCCGTCGCTTCTTATATACGTATCTCGTGCATCTATTATGGCCTTGCCCTAAAAGTAGCCTGTTCTTTTCAGTTCTCTTCTGTCACTCGCTTATCAGGAAGCCCATACATTGTGAATGTCTACAAGTTCCAAGCCGGATGGACCACGTTGAAGACCACCACTGCAAGAACTACAAGCGCCCCCTAAAACACGCAAAAGTATGGCTCGTGCGTGATTAGGTATCTGTTCCAGTCCTGCGAAAGCTCTATGGCACAATAGAAGTTGCTAATGATGATGCACGCTTTGGAAAAGCTGGTAGCGATCAATAGAAGATTGTCTTCGATGCGCACGAGACAGAACAAGCTCGCCAGACCACCCAGAGGAACAACATGGCAAAGATATACATGGAGATTAGCGGGATGATAATACCGGCCATTATCTCGTGTGTGCCCTTCGCGGTACTTGTGAGGGGTCTACCGAGCTAGCCTTAGAAGTTGTAGCACCGCCGATGGCTTGAATGATGATGGAGATGATATCAAAATTTGCAAAGATTACGAGGTAGAGTCTGACTAATAATGGGCTGTATCGTGTGCCCCAAAGATCAATGAGCTAACCAAGGATGAGCAGATGGCAAAGCTGATGAAATAGGGTGCTATGCAGAGTCAGTACCACGATCTCTACACTGCAAGGGAGAAGAGCGCTAGAATTAACAAGGACTGAAATCTGCGTTTCGAAATCGTTGCTGCTGTACGGGTATTGAATAGCCCACAATCTCACCGCTCATCCCAGAAGCTCCCCTGGGACAAATAGTCAGCCTCGTTTTGCTATTGCTGACCGACATCCGTTTCTCACCAAGCGCGCCTATTGCGAACATACTATACCACCATCTACGCTTGATGACCATCTGAGCGCAATGGAGGACAAATGATAGGAAGAAGACAACCACAAAGATAACTCTGGCGCCAAGGTTGGGCTTGTACCCATAAGTGGTCAAAACTCTGCTGGTAAGCAACGCATCCTGTTCCTCGCTCATTTTCGGTGAGCTGGTTGGCCAGTGGTGCTCTTCCTAGGAGGGTTGCCATAGTATTGAACTTGCAGAGAACTCATCAAGAAATATGGGGGTGGAGCTTGCAAAGACAATCCAAGGACCTAAAAGCTTGAAGGAATATGACAATTTTGAAGCCGAGAAACAATCAAGGGATATCGATTAAGTATTCCAGCGAGAAGGCGGCCTCATAAGGTCTGAGGAGAGCATGGCTGGTATCCGAACAGCCGACAAGTCGGACTTGCAATAACGCCGACCTGAAAGCTGAATATATTGACGGATTGATTGTCTTATACTTAAATAGGAGACTCTTGCGGGATTGGCATCAGAGGTTTCCGACTTAGACACTACCATTGATAATGAGTGGGGATGCATAAGCGCTAATACCTCGCTCCCACATCTGGCTTGTGTCGTTTCGAAGGATGCATCCCAAGAGTTCCTTTACCGAGAAAAGCGTAAGATCGCATAGCCTCCTCAAGGAACGGAGGGTTCTTTCCGCAACGGCCGTTAATGAATAGGGATTGTTTTAACATAAATGGTTGTCGGCCCTTAGGAATCTTTTCCTCTTGCAGGCCCAAACTCGAGCTTATACGACCATATCGTAGTCACTCAGTGTGACTGGGACTCGTAAGAGGAGGATCACAATACAGGGTGTCACCATTGTATAGACACATATTGACATCGTTATCTTTGTCTTTGTGTGCAGCAGACCCAGCTCTATTCCAACAGTGTTCGATCGCTGGTAAAATGAGAATTAAAACCGAATATACAAGCCGGCAGCACCGCCTCGAGTCATTGAAGAAAGGATCTCGTCTCAAGATCTCGCAGGCCCCTTACTAGTAGCTTAGGTGAATCTTCAAGAGGACTGTCACCCAATCGGGACTAGCGTAGCCGGTACGCATGCTTTACGCTCCTGTTATTCGTGATCGCCCTTTGCCATTCATCCCGACGGTTTCTTCCATTCTCTCGTGAAAGAGCGGCCCTACTGTAAAATATTCGGATATTTGAACATTGGTTGTGATCGGGGAGTACAGAATCATCCATGCATGCACTGCCTCCGGATTGGCCGCGCACGCGACGTTCCAAGACGCAAGTTGGTGGCAAGAAGATTAGAAACATGTTGGTAGCCTTGATCTAGTCGCTCGCACTTCGTGAGTCCTGGAAGGAACTCATGAGATGAATGTCATCCCCTCTTACGTAGCAGCAGGAAGCGACCCAGCTCTGTGAGCTGGCCCTTTTACTTTTTCACCCCATGTAGACGAAGGTATGGTTGCAGTCGCTGGCAAATCAAAGAGCTGCAACAGCTGCCGAGCGCGCAAAGTCAAGGTATGATTGCAGCTTCCGGCTTGATTGGGGCCGCGCTGACTCAGGTCTAGTGTGACCAGGAAAAGCCAGAATGCGGTCAATGTCTGAAACGTGGAAGCCATTGCCCTGGTTACCGTCGCGACATTGTTTTCCTGAACCAGGGTAACATCGCTGTCGTGAGAAAATCGTCAAGCAAATCCTCAATTGCTCCACCTCGGGATCAAACCAAGGCTTCAGCAGATGACCAAATAATTCGGAGAGCGACAAGAACACAACTTTCCAGAACTGCAAAACCAGCTCTGCAAAACCTTGTCAGGGTAGACGATCAGTATATCTTCCAGAATCTATTCGCTAGCGAGTTCTTACGCATATACTTGCCCAGCGCCAACAATTGTCCACAAGTTCCACTGACATGGCTGCAACTCGTCCTCAATATACCAACAGACGACCTTGTGCTAGAGCATGCGATGGCAGCCGTGTCTTTGTCCGTCGTAGGCCGGGCCACCAACAATGATACCTTGGCCGTCGAGGGTTTTAGAAAGTATGGTCAAGCTCTGAGGGAGTTACAGCGCGCTCTCTGGGACGAAGCCCTTATGTACCGGGATGAGACTCTAGCCGCCTGTAACGCGCTTGTGCTATACGAGGTACGCCTCTGTTCGTACCAAAAGCGGTTAAATTCAATCCACTGACATGATGCAGCTTCTTGAAAGCACCGACAGTAATCTGCAAGGCTGGGTCTCTCATGCGCAAGGCCTAGGTCGTCTTATAGAAGCACGTGGACCTGAGTCGTATGATTCACCATTGGCACACATGGTCTACAAGAGCTTCCGCCAAGTGGCGGTACGCTTTACAACTAAAACCTTTATCGGTCGCCTAAGCTAATCTCAAACCGCAGATGATTCAAGATTTGCAGGGCAGGAAGGCGTCGGCCTTCACTCATCCAAGATGGCAATCCGGCCCATGGAAGAATTACATCAAAGGTCCGGACCAGAAACTGTATGACATAGGTGCAGACTTGACAAGCATCCTTGCTTCCGCCGATAGATCCAAATTGACACAAGGCAATGTAGCCTTTGGGTCAAAAAGTTTGGCACTCGTCCAAGATTGCCGCAACCTGGAGGCCAAGCTCGACGCTTGGCTTCAAGAGATGAACGGAGAGATACCCGCTCCACACTACTGGGCACAGTTCTCTAATATCGCAAATCCTATCGACGATCGCGAGAACCGGAAGATGTTCCCAATTTCGTTCCACTTTCCCAACATCTACATTGCCAAGGTGTTGATGGATTACTGGGCCCTCTCAATCGTTGTGTACAGCACCTCGTCTTTGATATATGAATCATTCGCCGGTACGGACCGATCCAACAGACCTGAGCAATCTGCAGATGACCAGCAAACATCGGCCTGGGCTGATGTACCAATGGGCGATGTTCAGCCTCCACTCACCAGAGCGCAGACGCTTGGAGTTACCAAGACACTAGCTGATAATATTGCGCAATCAATGGAGTACTGTCTGTGTAAGGACATGGGTATGCTTGGTCCGCAGTGGACGCTGTTTGCCCTTCGTGTAGCGCTACAGAGATATCGTGGTTTTCCCGCCAGCATAGAGCTTGAATGGTTGCAAGCCATACATGTCAGAATCTGCGATGAGAAGGGTGTGAAGTTCAGCCGCACTATTGCATCGTATAAGTGGACGAATGCAAGCTCGAGTTCGGGAAGGGAGTCTCACCTCGAAACTGGGTTGCGTCGTATTACGGGCCCTCAAGATGCGTTTGGCACACGTATGGCGGCCGAATCGGTACCCATTGAGCGCCCAGCGTCGAATGGGTATCCCTCTAGCACATGACCACTTCTTTGATTCTTTTGACTGGACGGAACCACCGCTGTCTCGAAGACTTGGAACAACAATCATACAAGGCAAAGGCAAGCGTCCGTCTCCTCCAACGGAAGCCCCTCGGACCCTGGGAGACTATAACAGACTTGGTTCGGACGACGTATTGCCTTCGTGGTTGACTATTTGAGAACTCTAGATTGACGTGTTGGTAGGGACAAGATGCTGTGCTGGCGAATGATGGACAAAGTTGAAGGCGAAATAAGGAAGTGTCAGGACCTGGGAAATAATACCGTGATTGCTTCAACGACCAAGGGTCGTCTCTAAGCTCGCGAATCTATGTGCAATATTAGGCTGCCAAAGGGTGTGGTAAGTTTCTTTCTGACATGTCTGCCTGCTTATTGACCATAATCTCTGTCTGCTACTTTCTGAACCCGACGAAATCTGCCTTGGCAACTAGTCTTCGCCGCGAAACGATCTTGTGATTGCAAATTCCGAATATCAAAAAATCTGTAGCGCGAAAATTGCAACTTGCCAACTCAAGGACGTTCTCGCTTTACACAACCCGCCAGACTTGAGATGGCGCAGAGCTGATTGCGACAACAGCCTCGTGATCCAATCGTCTTACCTTGGATAGCCCGCACAACTGCTCTTTGCGCATAAGCAACGCAGAAGTGCATGTCCGAGTCAGATGCGACAATGGAAGATCGACGCGATAAATATCTGGTGAATGAGACCAACGATGCCTACGGGATCCCAAGATCCCGCAACAAGGCCAGCTAGTCGATTTCATGTCAGGTACCTGCGGGTAACAACTCTGCATCTCTTAATTGTGCGGCTATCGCTTCTACCACTGGCCCTACTCTGTTACACGACTTTACGCGGGCCACGCGTTTCAATTTGACCCGGAAAAATTCGATCGAGGCTGAGGATCCCACGTCAACCATTGACCCTACAGTAATCCCATGGCAAGATTTCCAAACTGCTCGGCATCGTCCAATCGCTTTGCCACCCGCGCGTTTCATAGATTCCGTGCCCATTTTTGGAACTATATACAGTCGTGGTATCAGGTGTTTTGAGATACACATCGACATAGCTCTATTCCGGCATATCAGTAGCTTATCTGTTACTATTCATAGCGTTTACCGTATTTCTCGGCACGACGGCTCTCCAAGCGAGCACCAAAGATAACCGGGACACCTCACTACAGCGGGCTCTTGTCAAGTATCAAACCAAGCTTTGTTTCAATGCGTCTTCGGTTTTGTTGAAGGAAATCATCACGTCCGCCGCAACAAAGTTTGATTTACATACGAAGACTTCTCTTCTGGTTTCGTGACCCCGTATTCTCAATGCATTAATTGGAACTCTCTAATTTCTTTCATGGTCAACCTCGAAGATCTATCAATGATGTGGCTTACAATCTTTGCTCTTCTCGGCGTCATTGACTTCGCAACTTCAACCCCTGTCAAGCAAGACCGTGTTGTGAGGAAATCCTTTACTTCCTTCATACAAAACCTCGCCCGTGGGGGAGAAAATGCAATACCAGCTGGAGAAAGTTCTGTGACAGCTGTCGCTGCTTCACTCAAGCGGGACTGGGCTGACCCTTCAACTGGTGGGTTCAGTCCCAATGGGCCCACAGGCAATGCCGCCATATGGCAAGAGGCCATCAGTCTGGACGCCGCAGCCGCAGTCGCCGGAACCACGCCCGCTACACACAATAAAGAAGCCTACCTACAGATACAGTATTTCCAGTCGCAGGAAAATAGCAGCAACAATGGCGTCCCTGATGGTCCAGAAGATTATGCCACGTTACTACAGTGGGGACAAGTATATCCAGGGAGCTTCTTCCAAGCTCAAGCGGATGATTCTACAAAGTCTATGGGTAAGCTGGGCTGTCCTATGTACTCGCAAGGCGCTGAATTTGTGACCATAGTTGGGATCTCCCCTAATGCGCAGCAAACGATTCAGTCATTCGGAGCCTCGGGTGCCTGGTGGCCTAATTTTCTTAACGATTTTCCTCCTGCACAACAGCAGAATCTATCGCGGCTACTGTTCTCGGAGGACTGGCTCTATCTTAGCGGCTACCGTTACAATAGTAAGCATGAAACCAAAATTTCTAAGACCAAATCACGTGCGGTCCTCCGAAGTGCTGCCTCTTGAGGCGCTAGACGATGCGCGGCGATGAAGGCTTGGTCAGCACCCCATCTTGGACGGATAGGCAAGCTGATTGTTTGCACTCTTAGTGGGCGCAAGCGGGGATAAAGATAGCAAGCAAGTCAGCACCCCCGGCCGTGGCGTGGAGTCCTTCATGAAAACGGACGGTATTTATGACTGGACGCGGGATGGACCAGGCATGTATTATGTGAGGGCAGCTGCCACAGCGGGCGCCTCCATTGCATTCTTCGTCAACGCCGCCCCATCAGCATTGACAGAGGCAAAGGTCCCGTGTGGTGGGACTCTGAACGCATCATCGATGACTGGACCCTTTGTCCAATATATCGAGACAGTGCTGGCCTTTTGGTCAGACCACAATATCAAAATTGACTACATTTCGCCGATGAACGAGCCCGATAACAATTTTAATTCGTGCAACCAGGAAGGCATGGCAGTCTCGGTGTCTGATCGACCTAAAGTCTTCCACGGATTAAGAACAGCTTTACAGCAATCGACCTCCGCGGCTGCTAAAAACATAAAGATCATGGGCGACGAGACAAGCCAAATTGTCAGTCAAGCTTTGAGGCATTACAACGATTGGCTGCCTCAAACCCTCCAATCTTCATCCATCGACGCCATCTCAGCCCACATGTACGATTGGCCAGATGACGCCACACTCGCCAACTACGCCGTCCTGATCAAGAATCTTTCCGCTCCCAATCCCCCACCAGCAATCAAGATGACCGAGATCTCCACTTTCGAAACCACAGACGACCAGCACAAACCCTGGGGATGGACGGGACCCGGCATCATGAAGGGAACGCAGTGGGACCCTTCCATCGACAGCGCGCTCGACATGGCGCGCTACATCTGGCAGTGGCTGACGCTCGTCAACGCCGAGTCCTGGGACTTCTGGACCGCCGTCAGTAACATGATGGCCTGCTCCCCCGCCGCTAACGCCACGTGCGCCACAGCCTTCAGCACCGCCGGGGGCTATAACGATGCGCTTCTCTATATCGATCCCAACTATGCCGCCACGAAGAACTACCAATTCTACTTCACCAAGCGCTTTTGGGTCTTCCGACATTTCACGAAGTTCATCCGCCCGGGGTCCGTGCGGTATGATATCCCTAACGAAGTGCTGCCGTATGGTACTGTGGCTGTGGCGAGCATGGGACCGAATGGGGCGTGGAATACGATTTTCGTGAATCGCAATGCGACGGCGCAGGATGTCATCATGAGGATGCCGGGGCGGGGAGGGAAGATCTTGGGGGTCACGCAGACGACGGCACAGCAGGATTGGGGCAATGTGCAGGTGCCCACTGTGGCTCGGGATGATACTGTCAAGTTGACGCTGCCGGCAAGGGGCGTGCTGTCTATGCAGTTCAGCGTTAAAACGCGAACAGCGGCGCGAGATGCTGAGAATAAGGAGAGTGAGGCAGAGGAGAGGAGGGAAGGAAGGATTATGGGCGGTGATTCAGTGCTCGTGGAAGCACTTTAGAGGCGCTTTCGCATTCAAGGGCATTAGGTAGGCTTTGTAAATGACATCTCGTTATCGTTCGGATGACTCCTTGGATATACGGGGTTATCACGGTTATTGTGTGGACCATCTAGCGTATGTGCTCCGTCTGGTTACCTACTCTTGGTGGGACTCGGCTGTTCTAGCACCTATCATATTTCGTCTACCGCGTGTCCAATGCTTGTTGCAGCATCATCAGACAGTATTCCAGTGACAAATATGCGGTTCTGTGGCCGGTACGTCACGCGCCTCGGGGCTTTTCCGTTTCAGGCGAGGTTCCCGTAGATTGTTACACAAGGTATCGACTGGTTAAGAACCCGGTTGGAAGATGATTGACTTGTGTATCAATTCATACTATGTTCATCTGATCATAGATGTCTTGCATGCTCTCTTAGAACTTCAATGACGGACAATAGTTCACCGCCAGGAACTTCAATTCTCAGCGAGAGGGTACCACATCGTTGGAGAAGCAGCACTATGGCGCCCTCGCTTCTACAACAATGGTCTGAATTCTACGATGTCAAGCTCTTATTTGTGCTCGCTGTATTCGTCGCTCTACTGCTCTGTATTGTTCGGAGCGTTGATTCGTCTCGCAGGTCCTTATCTTCGTGTTCTCCAGAATAGCTTACAACCTCTTCTTCCATCCTCTGGCGAAATTTCCAGGCCCCCGAAGCGCGGCTATCAGCAATGTAAGTCATCCAGTCATATTGCGGCGGTGTTGGTATGCCTTGGGGAAGCATATCTCACAAGACCCGCATGGCACAGTTCTCATACTGCTATTGGTTCTTGAGTGGCAAGCAGCCAGCCCATGTACTGGATCTGCACAAGAAATTCGGTATCGTTCACCCCAGATCCTATCGTAACATGTTGACAGATCTTCTAGGGCCTGTCGTCCGCACTGCGCCTAAGGATCTCTCATTCAACACAGCTCAGTCATGGAAGGACATCTATGACTTCAGACCAGGCCACCTTACTTTTATAAAGAGCGGATTCTATGATGGAGGTAGCTTCGCAGATCGATGCGGCTCGATCGTTAGCGAGCGTGATCCCAAAATCCACGGGGTCATGCGCAAGCAATTGTCGCATGCTTTCTCTCAGCGGTCTTTAGAAGAGCAAGAGTACCTGATATCAAAGAGCGTCGATAACTTTATCAGCAAGATGGGCAAAGAGGGCGCTCGGGGTATTGATATCGTCTTGAATTTCACGCTCATGAGCTTCGATATCATTGGTGATCTTGGATTCGGCGAAACATTCGAAGGGATTGATTCTAGTAGGAATCATCTGCACCATCGCGAAAGCGTTTCTGACGAGTAACATCGGATAGAAGACGTGCATCCTTGGATATCCAGAATGACGGGTGCAATGATGAAAGGCGCATTGGCGGACTGCGCCACGCGTTTCCCAGCAATTGCACAACTTGTCTTCACAGTCTTCAGAGGCCACATCAAGCGCTTGATCTTGGACACCAAAGTCAACGAAGAATACTCGATCAAGCTTGTGGAAAGGCGTGTATCAAGGACTCCATGTAATGCCATTTCCTATTAACGTCTTATTGTAGGAGGGTCAAACGAAAAACAGACCGGAGAGACTTCTTCACCCGAATTCTGGAGCACAGGGAGCCGGGAGCATTTTCTGACACTCAACTTGCAGCCCACGCATCTGATTTCGTATTGGCGGGAAGCGAAACCAGCTCAACCTGTCTCTCCGCCATTACTTACTATCTTCTGAGGACACCAGATGCGGCGAAATTAGTCCGGGAAGAAGTGCGTGGTGCTTTTGCTTCGTACGACGATATAACCGCTGCATCCACGATCCCTCTTGTGTATATGCATGCTGTCATTCTTGAGGGATTAAGGATATATCCGCCTTTGCCATTTGCCCTACCAAGAGTGGTTCCAGAAGGTGGTGATACAGTCGATGGTCACTTCCTACCAGCTGGAGTAAGATTGCTGGAAAGATTTCCACCTCCTCTGCTCATCAGATTACTAGATCACAGTCTCAACCAACCCAATTGCGGCGAGCCTCGACCCGGCCAACTTCGGGGACCCCCACACCTTTAGACCGGAGAGATGGCTGGGGAAGAACGAGAGGGATAATTTAGAGGTTTCACAGCCATTCTCGCTCGGGCCTTGAGGATGCATCGGACGAAGGTAAGCTGAACAGAAGACCTCATGGGAGGGCTAACGAATATCAGTCTTGCATGGATGGAAATGCGCATGACGCTAGCGAAGTTGCACTATAAGTACGACTTGGAGCTGTTGAGCACCGATGTAGACTGGCTCAAAGATTCCGGGATGCACACTCTCTGGCAGAAGCCGGCTCTAAGTGTCAAAGTCACCGCGAGCGTCTGAAGGTCCATAGATATAGTTGCACGTTTCATGGAGCACACATAGAATGTTTCGTTTGGCGCATTCTGGATCACCAGCAGCACAGGCGTGAAGAAACTGTAGCGCCCTCGAATTGAACATTGTCTGTTTGGACGCATCAATCAAAACCATGCAACTAAGTCTTACATTTTCCTAATCCTCTAAGCGGTCGTGCCGCCACCGCTCTTTTGTCGGATGGCTCAAAAGAGTAATCTACCGAGCACCCAAATGAGTTATGCAGGCTATCATTGTCCAAGGTAGTACTTCACTGTCGCGTCCAAAGTTGTTGGGATTCCCGTCATCCGACAAGATGACAATCACAATGGGGGCTGAATTCGAGCCTGCATTTGTGGGCAGCCAGCTTCTAAACGGAGACTCTGTTCATCTGGAACACTCAGCACCATCAGAGAAGAGACCTCGACTCAAACTACAGGATGCTCCCTACAAGAATGCGAAGACAGATCCATGGAAACCTCCTCCTTCAGCGTGGACGCCTTTATGCCACCCCCGTGCAGACGATGTCGCTCGAACCGTTGACAACTATTTCCTCGAGCACTGGCCGTTTCTTACCCACAAGTACGAACAGAAGTTCCTGCGCGCAGGCTTTTCTCGGGTGACGTGCCTGTATTTCCCAACGGCCAAGGATGACCGGATCGAGTACGCCTGCCGCCTGCTGACAATTCTGTTCCTTATCGACGGTGAGCGATGAGATTCTCTTTCTCCGAGAACCAAACAAGGAAATCGAGTTTGGAGCGGATGAGAAAGGGTAGCTGACCGAGACCGTTTGAAGACCAGTTAGAGAAAATGTCCTTGGCAGAGGGTAGAGCTTTCAATAACAGGCTCATACCTATCATGCGCGGCTCTGTCCAGCCTGATTGTGAGTGATCCCTTGCCCTCGCTGTTGACGAGATGCCACCCTTGAACATTCCTAACGTCTCATCATCTAAGGTACCGTTCCTGCACAGTACATTATGTACGACCTTTGGCAATCTATGCGCGCCTGCGACGAAGCGCTCGCCACAGCGGTTCTCGAGTCCACCTTCATCTTCATGCACGCGCAAACCGATAAGGTCCGGTTGAGCATGAACGGGTTTAATCAGTATTTTGAATACAGAGAGAGAGATGTTGGGAAAGGGTTCGTCTACCCGTCCGACCGACATCCCATCCTGTTTTTCGAAGCGCTTATGTCAGAAAGAAAGCATTGAGAACTGAGGTTGGCGTTCTAGGCTTCTCTCGGCTCTCATGCGCTTCACCCTCGATCTGCGCCTCTCATCTTCGGACCTTGAATCGATGGACCGACTGGAGTGCTACGCTGCGCGCCATATCTCTGCTGTCAACGACATCATGAGCTGGGAGAAAGGGGTCAAGGCTGCAGAATCAACGCACCAAGAGGGATCGGTGCTGTGTACCGCTGTGAAGGTGGTGATGGATGAGACGGGTGTCGGGGTGGAGGCGGCGAAAAAGATGCTTTGGCTTGTCACCAGAGAGTGGGAGAGGGTTTTCGACGGCATAGTGAAGGAGAAGCTGGGCTCCGGGTGCTGCCAGGTCGTGAAAGATTACCTGCAGGGTCTGGAATACCAGCTGAGTGGAAATGAGCTATGGAGCCTGACCACGTTAAGGTATCAAGAGCTATGAGGAGCGACCGGGGGGGACCGGGGGGGACCGAGATGGTGAGCTTTGGACATTCTTGTCTCTGATCGATCTATAGATTCGTACTCTCAGCGTTTGACCTACTAAACACACATTGGGAGGATCGGGGGAGATACAACATACCCTCCAGAGTGTGGCTCGCTCGTCACTATTCAAAGATGCTTCAGCTTTTGTACCATTGGATTTTGCTCCCGCTAAGTTCGCCGCTCGGTGAATGATTCCTTTGAACAGTCAGTAGGCTCTGAATCGAGGTTTGACACGAGAGCGCTCGCTCGACAAGACTAAGGCTTTCACGCTGGAAGCCGATGTGTATCCCAAGCGCTGTCCAGCTTTCACAGCCTCAGCAGGCACGGCATGTTGTAGTCTTTGTGGGCTTGCGCAGAGCAGCGCCAGTTCGACCACTTATGGCATTTTGGAAGCCGAATCATGGGTCGTGGAAACAATCATGGCTATCAAGATAGATCGTGGGGTATGCCGCCGCAAGTACATGTGCGTAAATCAAGACGCGCGGCTAGATAAGCGAGATCCCGCCGCATCTTTTTAGACAAAATCAAGCCTACTTCCCCAACGAACGAGATTACTCTACAACACTCCGAGCCTCATGCCTTCGCTACCACAACTTGAAAGCTCCAGAAGCCAAATTTTGAATAACCCCGTCTGGATCATACTTCTTGGCGATAGCCCTCATCTTCGGCAAGCTGTCACCACTTCCATATAGAGGAAACGGCGACTGCCCAATGCCAGCATCGTTGAGAAAGATGAAGGGATAGTACAGCCCAGCAACTTTGGATGTAGAATCTATGCTCTCAACAAGTGATTTGAGAAAGTTGAGCAGATAATCATCATCAGATTCAGACGTCCAGGCAGCAGCGAGCAAGATGGCTACATTTAATCAGTATGTTTTCACGTAGGAACCCTGTAAATGTAAGCGGAACGGGTACTGTACCTATGAGAGGCCCATCCTTTGGATCTAAGTCAATGGCGTTGCCTGCCGTGTGCGCTGCATCAACAAAAGACTGAGACATATATTGATATGTCACCGTGACTGAGCCATTGTTGATTGTTCGTAGTTTTGCGGACTCTTCATCGAAGACCTTCTGCACCACATTCACTGCCTGAGGACTCAATTTGACGGATGTGGCACGAAAGAGGCGTCTGGTTTTCTCAGTTGAATCTCATTGTTTTTACATGTACTTCGGGAATCCTTGCTTACCTCATGTCATTCGAAAAAACAGCGGTCTCGTTCATGAATCCCACAAATGAGCGAGGTCCTGCAACCGTTGAGCCCACACTAGTGGGGAGGTTGGTGAAGTCTTTGATAGCCAGAGGCGTGAAGGCCGTGCTCGCATTATAAAAGACACTGGTGAAACCGGATCGCTCACGTGTGTCCAATGCCAGCTGCACGGTTGGATTGACGGCCGAAAGCGGGTCGGATACACCACCACGGACCGGGTCTGCATAAGCTGCACTGGCTCTGACAAGGTCTTCAACTCCAGCTGCGTTAGTCAAGAAATTTCCCCCATAGATTTCGACCAGGGGATAGACCGCGAACTCGAAAGTCGTGACGAAGCCAAAATTTCCCGAGCCGCCTTTTAAGGCCCAGAAAAGGTCCTCGTGGGCGTTTTGGTTGACTTGCAGAATTTTGCCTTGAGCAGTCACGAGCTCGTAATTGAGAACGTGGTCGGCTGCCCAGCCGGATACTGAACGATAATAGCTAATCCCTCCACCGAGGGAGAGCCCACCCACGCCAACAGTCCTAAAAGGCAACTGGATTAGATACCGGATTATGCCAACAACAAAATTGGGCATGCGTGAACTTACGCATATCTCCCGCCAATAGCTGTCAGCCCCTTGTCTGCTAACCATTCGTACAGCTCGATCCATCGGATCCCCGGTCCAGCCTTCACCACCTGTTGTCCTCTCACCTGTGCAAGGCTTACATTTCGCAGCTTGTCAGACGCAATGAGAACACCGTCCTCAATTCCAGAGGCACCGGGAATAGGCATATGGCCTCCACTACGGACAGCGAAAGGGGTTCGAGATTCCCCCAGGATGCTCAGGCCGCAGGCAACATCCTCAGCAGTTTTGGGGGTGAAAATGCAGAAAGGCGATAGAATTGCTGCCTTGTCCCAATACTCTAGATGGAGTCAACATGCAGAACTTGAGTCGTATATACTAATCCTAGCGCAATGAAGGAGCGTTCTTGCTTACCAGCGTTCTCTTCATTGTATATGGTGCTATTTGGTAGAGCGACCAGGTTGGGGTACTTGCTGGAGAGCTGCTGGCAGCTGGAGTTGAAGCGATGTTGAGGCCACGATACCGCGCTTGTCAGGACCATTGGAATCCATATAGCTGCATAGAGTACGGTAAGCTGTTTCTGTCGTATTTGTTCCATAGCTCTGAGATGCTACCCCAGCAAGTGACTGGCTCTGAGATGCTACGAGATCGGCAGAATCCAGATGGTTTACCTTCATCCAAGAAATCCGGACATCGCAAGCCATGATGTACTCCTTCATTCTTTCTAGCCAATTGACGTCTTAGCCCTAGGTTCAGATTGCGGAAGGTAGGTCCGATGCCCTCAGAGCTCACCATACCTTGAACAGCGAAAGCACCGAGCTGAACATGCCCTGACGAGTCAGAAATCTAAGCCTCGTGATGGCACAGCAAAAATCATCCTTCGGAATATAGAATCCAGAGCATAAGGTTCGCAACACGAGAACCAGAACACAAGCATATGCATCTGCAGAGCTTAGGCACTCATCCTATCTTGCCACTCGCTAATCTCCTTGGACCGTGCATCAGACTTGTCTCATGCGGATATTGCTTGATCGAGAATTCTCCGAACGTGTGAAGAGATGGTCCTGCGGGAGCTACAAACCCGTGATTGCCGTGAGGCCGCAGGAAGTAGATCAGGAACAGCGGTGTGATCAATGGACGCCATTCGTGCTCGGCTTGGAAGCCCATCCTGCTCCAGCTGCATGGGTCACAGGATCACTCAACAGTAGGAGTCTTCTAAAAGCCGGCTGAGCCGCATAAATTCGCCTTGACTTCTGACTATTTCAGTCGAGATCTCCCCCCTACGTCTGTCCTTAGGCCCTTCGGACGAATCACAAGCCATGGCCACACCCCTCCCTGACCATACGGGCTGGCAAATCACACCCACGCTCCACAAATCCGTCCACAGCACCACGGATCCCTTTCAAATGACACTGCCATCTCCATTTGCTGTCTGCATAATCGGTGCAAGTCGAGGCATAGGGGCACACATTGCTTACGCATACGCAATAGCAGGCGCCAACAGCCTCGTATTGGCCGGCCGCGATGTCACTGCCTTGGAGGCCGTGGCAGACGAGACAAGACGGGTCGCTCGGAACGAAGACCTGCGAATCCACGTTGCCTCGTGCGATATCACATCAGACACGAATGTTTCCTTGCTGAGCGAGAAAATCAGGCAGGAGGTCGGACGGCTTGATGTGCTTGTCATTAATGCAGGCCTGTGGGGGCAAACAGCCATCAGGGTGACAGAAGGGAGCACGCAACAGTTTCAAGATGTTATTGACACGGACGTTGTAGGTGCATATCTGGCTGCGCATTATTTGCTTCCGATCTTGCTGGCTAGCGAAGGTGGGGCAAAGGCGGTGGTTGCGATATCTGGAACCGGAGCGTGGGTCACTGATGGACCCGTTGCTCATGCTGCACATTGTGTCAGTAAGCTAGCGCAGGCGAGATTGGTGGAGCATATGGCGAATGATTTCATTGAAGAGGGTGTGCTCGTGGTTGCTGTGCATCCGGGCTGCGTCTGGACCGACACTTCGAAAGCTGCGCCTGAAATGTTTCATCAGTGTAAGTTTTACTACGTTATCTGTTTGTAGAAGCGCAATGGATATCTCTTGCTAAGGGTGTTGACTATTTGCTCATGTATAACAGATTTAACCGATGAGCCCGGGCTGTGTGGTGGATTCCTGGTATGGCTCACTAAATCGAGCGAGGAACATCTGTGGTTGAGCGGGCGCTTTCTTTCTGCCACATGGGATGCGGATGAGTTGCTCAAGATGAGAGAAGCTATTGTGATGTCGGATATGCTCAAAGCTCGTATGGTCGTAGCATGATAAGACGAACGTGATGAGACAGCCTTTTTTGGTGCCTGTGATTGAACATTGGAGACACCAAGTACCACCGGCTGCGCCTTTACTCCCAATCACTGCAGTGTAGTTTGAGGCCTCGAAACGTCTTCATCCCTTCCTCGACCTACTTTCAGCCCCCGATTCCTTTTGCGCAGTCAGGACGCTGCCTCCTCTTGAGCACAATCTTTTGTTTCATATCTGGAAGTACGTGAAGGTCCATCACGAAATCTGGGGGCCGTACGGATTGTCCCTTGGGGTACTCGAAATCGTAATCGAGGATAAGAGTAGCCAGTACCAACTTCATCATTGCGCTAGCGTACCATCGTCCTGGGCATGAGAACCTCCCGTGACCCCAAGATAGATTGCCCGGCTCAATCGCTGTATAATCACTTTCTGGTTGCTGAGCTCCGTCTTTTGCAGCCGCCACCCGGTAGAAGCGATTCCCGTCAAAGGTCAGAGGGTCACTGTAATACAGCTGATCACGAGCCATGGGCCCCGATGGCATCGCGATTGTGTTGCCGGAGGGTATGATCGTTCCATCGGATAATTTGACTGGAGACATTACTTTGCGATCGAATCCGACTGAGAGACTACATCAGCGCCCGGAATTCGGTAGTTGGCTGTAAGGGTACAACAGACGCAGAACTTACGAAAGCTTGAAGCGTTCAGGCGCTGCGATTCTTTCATGAAGCTGTCTAATCTCTGAAGCTTGGACAGGGTTTCCATGCTCCAGACCCCTCGGCTTTCTTGCAAACCCCTTTGCGCCTCAAGTCTCAGAGGTTCCAAGTATTCCGGCATGGCGCAAAGACTGTAAACCACTTGCACCGTCGCCATTGACGAATTGTGGAACTTGATGATGCTCAGTGATTACTTGTCACGTCGAAGACTGGAACAGATTGATTTACTCACAGCAGCAGCAGTCAATAATATCATCCTTGAGGTGAGTGTCTCCGGGTCGTTGTCTTTGGATGTTTGGAGGAGAAAGTTGAGGACGGTATGGTCCTCCCCTGACTTCTCCAGCTCGGACTCTGGAAACAAAAGGCTGCGTACGTTTTCGTGATTGCGATCCAAACGCCATTTGGGCGGAAGTAAAGGTACTACCCATGACCTCATGGGGTTGGGAAGGGTTAGTAGAGCAAACTTGACCTTTTCAACATCCATGGGGAAAGCTGTTACGGCCTCGACCCAAGCAGGGTCATAACATTTCGGCGCGCCAATGAAGGCCCGAGATGAAACACGACTGATCAGATCATAGATGATCTTATAAGCAACATATGACGCCGCATCTATAGAAGCGGGATACGAGTTAAGCGGCTGTATCCACATCGGCTAATGATAGACCATGGCACTTACTTCCATTCTGGCAGTCACCAAGGACTGCTGACATGGCCTGACCCAGCTCATCGGTCATCTGAGGGAGAATATTCGCTATGTATTTGTGATCAGCTGTCAGCGGCATGCAACGAGTCCAAACGATCTCCAGATCACCCACGCAAATTTTTGGTCAATTGGCCCCGACAGATGTCAGAACTCAGGTGTCCGTTCAACAAGATATCCACACCACTGTAGGAGCCGAGAACGCTATCGACTAATGCCGCCGTTGCGTTCAGAGTGCTTTCTGGGAGCATCCGGAGCTCTGGCAGGAACTTCGGGCCCAGGACGACATGCTCACCCAGCAGCGTCTGGACTGTGTAGTTGGCATGTTTGTCCTAGCACGCGGGACCAGTGTGAGTTTGTGTTCGCGCAACGAACGCATGAATTGCAGACTCTTTGATAGCTTTGTTGCACCGAAGTCTGCCCATTTCGGAGAAAGTCAATTCGTGCAAGCCAGATTCTGAGATTGAACAGGCCAGGGTCTTTGCCAAGCCTTCGAAGGCTGGGTTTCCTCTTGATGCTGGGGGCGGAAAAGAAGAGTACAACGAAAGCAGCAGCAATCAACCAGTATGTGTTGTAGGTCATGATGAGAGAGCAGCCTCTTCGCTGGCGGATTGAAGTGAGAAGAGCCAAGCGTTAAGAGGATGAACAGTCAGGACAACAAAGAACCGGGATATCATCGGAGCAAACACTAGTGTTGGACATCTGTCAGTTATCACTTCGCTTACTAGCGGTAAATTACCGTCACTGACGATAAGGTAAATGAACATTCTCATTTACGGTCAGTGACGTACTAGCAAGGGGTTTGCTATCAATAATGTTTTTGAACGATGATCACGCTATACGCTAACCGTCAAGGGACAATGCTAGGCCCAATACTGTTAGCGCGTTATTTACACTTACAAGTCAGACATCTCGTTATTTACGACAGTTACCGTCAGTGATCGATACTTACCGTAAATAACCATCACTAGCAAACACACAAACAAGGAGGGCCAGCTCCACATGGACGGGAGCTGCGTACCTTAGCGGTTCATGCGGGCGATTTTTAAGGATTACAATAGTATCGCACTAGGTATCTTACGTGATTATCCTTATGACACTCTTTTACGTGTCACAATTAATAGTATGATTGATGTAATCGCTTTGTTCAAGATAGGCTGTTCGTAGATACAATTGTTGAAACAACATGCGTTGTTACTATGCATGGATGACTAAAGGAGATTGCAAGGAAAACGTCAATAATTGGTGATAATTGAAATATAATACTAGCTATCGAGAAAATAAAGATTATGAAATTAAATAAATAAAACGTTATTGTCAAGGACGCCTGGCGTAGTTGGTTAGATGGCATGGTCAAATCATGCCTAAGGTTCGAATCCCGCGAAAGCGGGATTTCTAACATTTTGATTTTATTCTTTTGCAATCCCTGTGCATGCCTTGCAAAGATTTGTGCAAACGTGTAGCACCCTAACGTACTGTAAAATCTCTATGGTAATAAATAGGATGTTGGGTTCAATAGCCTCATACAAATTTGCACGTGGCTCGCTTACATCCCTGCAGTAAATTTTTCCTTGCAAACAAAAAAAACCAGGTGCATTTCTCATGTGATCCTAAGAAACCGCTCGCCAAGACCGCTAAGGTACCTTACCTTAATGACTTGGTAGGGTTGGGACAGGGTTCATCGGGGGTTCTGCGGTTGCTGCCAATGGAATGGAATTCGGCCACAGAACTTCGCTCCAAGACGCAAAGTGACTTGATCAGCCAATCATTGATCTCAACCACTTCCTTATTGTGTTCGTACCCAACACACGATGGATTGCACCCTACCTTAAGAGTCAGTTGCTGACCAGTGCGCTTCGGGAAGAGACGCGGAAGCTCAGCCTTCATGGTTGAAAGGGTCTGGGCGCAGCTGAATGCATCTCAACCAGTCACACTCTGCAATCCTTTCCCCAGGGTTTTCGGGCACCATGATTGGCAGGAGAAGAGTGCGTACAGTGTGTCAAGACCAACCAACCAGGCACACCGGCGATCCCCCAATGCGTCAGCACATCCTCTTCGGACAATTACCTCTTCTTGCAGCACCAAGGCGGAACAATACTCTTTTCAGACAGTCACGAGAGACGACATACGTTTCATGTCCACGAACTTACCTGCATATGCGGGTGAATTAGAGCTGCGCCTGGAACTCACATATGCATGCAGCCTCTTCTCTTTCGACAATCGACTCTACAAGGTCCGGAAGGTTACACCAGCCGCTGACACCAGCTGTGCCTTACAACAGTATCGATCCTTCGTCTCCTACGATGGGCAAGAGTGTGCTTTTCTCTCAACCTTTGGCTTCTGGTCGCTGCGATTACAAGTATCGAAGAAAGTCAAATCCTTAATTCTTCGCGACTCTTTGAAAGTTCCCTAAATTCTAGTCTTTCTACCCATCTGTATAGCATGGACGGCGATCAAAGACCGACCATTCTCGGACTGAGTATTGTCTTTCCCATTATTTCGGTCGTAGCTGTACTTCTCCGCTTCGAAGCTCGGAGAGTCAGTCGCGTCCGGCTTGGATCAGACGACTGGACTATCCTAGCAGCGCTTGTAAGACACTCTACTCCCCGGTCAAGCTTCATTGAGCCTATACTGACTTTGCCTAGGTATTCACGTTGGGAGTCACCTTTGACGTCCTCCTAGGTTAATCTTCCCGAAGATTCCATGACAACGGATGGAGTTCCAGACGCTAACTTTTCTAGACTCGCGGCTCGGAAACCTTGGAGGGCATTCTAAATTCACTGCCGAAGGGGCGCCTGTAGACGATAGTACCTTCAGGAACTTCGGGAAGGTACGCAAGAAGCCGCTAGATCTGAGTCCTCAATGTACTCTGTCAGTAACCTTTATCAGACAACGTTCGCTCTCGAGCTCCTCATTTGGCCTTGTGTCGGCTTGAATAAGATCAGCGTTCTGTTGTTCTACAAGAGGATATTCGTCGTCCCGGCCTTCCGAAAAGTTGTTTGGTGCTTCGTCGGAGTCTGCATTGCTTGGACCATCGCCTTTGAATTTGCCCTGCTCTGTAGGCGCTGCCATATTTGAAGCAAAGCAAAGTGCCAGCTGACTTATCTAGTTTCTTGTTTGCCAATCTCCTCAAATTGGGATCCGAACGTGGTTCCTAAGTGCGTTGATGAAATAACATTGTTCACAATCGCACTGGCTACTGATGTAGTGACTGACGGTGAGCGCTCACCCTAGCATAGCTTATCGGCCTCAATCTGACAAGCAAATCATCCTGGGCTTGATTTTGTTACTTCCAGTGTATAACGTTTGGAAACTACAGATGCGGACTCGCCATAAGGTTGGCGTGATTGGGATATTCTTCCTTGGCGGTTTCACCACCATCACTGGAATACTCCGTCTGCATTTCTTGTCGTATGCGTATGCATCGCTCAAAAATCCTCTCTTCAATGATGTTGCTTGTACGCCCCTCCAGAACTCCCCTATCGTCAATACCACCAACCTTAGCCAAGCTCACTACGCCCCTGCATTTTACTGGTCTATCATCGAAACCAACACTGGTATCCTAAGTGCATGCTTGCCGACACTTCGCCCGCTGGCCAAGGCGTATCCGCTCACGTCTTCGGTCTCCAACTTTTTCAAATCTCTCAGCAGCAGCTTTCGATCCACAATGCATTTGCAGACCGATGTTCGCCTGAATTCGATGGAACATGGGCTTACCGCGGCTGAAAGCAAAGCTCTCGGTGTTCACCAAAACAAAGCTTATGCTGTGTACAGCAATTCCAGGTCTACGCCTTCGGATCGGACAGGTATTACGTGCGAGAGCCGATATTCTGTGTCGGAAACCACGTGATCGGGGTTTGGCCTGTCGTGAAAGACACATCCGAAGCATGTACGACCATGTTCATGGGAACTGTATTCGACAAACCGCACGACCACTGTGTTCCGCGAATCACTCTTGGCATCATCCCTGTATCACTATTACCAACATATTCGAAGACTTCGACTTATTCGCTGGCGACGAGTATCACTACTTTGCATTTTCACAGGTAGACTCGGGGGGTAAGAAAGGATCGAATGTTTGCTGGCGTCCCGCAATAGCAGAATGTATGCTCTTAAGAAATAATCATACAGCGGCCAGAGGGTTGGGATATGCTGACGCAATTGAATTGTTTTGCAAGTAGACTCAATCCCTGATGGTCCAGGATGGCCCCGGTGGAGGTGGAAGAGTGACGGATTGGTTGACTATGAAAGCGGCGCTTCACTTTTCTTGTGCTCCGTAAACCGCACTTTCAGCTCCGGCTTCCACCACTGTACATGCACATGGCTTTGACCTTCCCAATCCAAACCTTTATCTAACAAATCCATGTCATATGTAAAAAGAAGCTTGGTTAGAATGAGAGACATCTCCATGTACGCAAAGCTGGATGTGGTGGAAACACGAAAGTTAGCCAGTGGACGTGAGGGCTTGGACCGACGACGAGAAAGAGAGGATGTATACGAAAGCATACTTGCGACCGATGCAGCCCCTCGGCCCAACCGAGAAAGGCTGACTTGCCTCCTTAATGTCCTTGCTCTTAGGATCCAGCCATCGTTCGGGTAAGAATTCGTACGGTTTTTCGAAATTCTCTGCATCGTGATGTACTGTCCAGACACTTGTGTAAATCTCCGTCTACACAAGGATCAGATAGTCAGTCATTGCGCTGAATCAGATCGCACTCAACGGACGCTGCTTACCCCTGGTGGCACCCAGACGCCATCGACAGCTGCGCCCGGTGAAATTCTGGGTAGACCCTGCGCCGACGGAGGATAGATTCTCAATCCCTCGCTAATCACCGCTTGCAAGTAAGGAAGTTGTAAAGCTTTGGAGGAGCTGATGGCGCTAGGGTCTGCGAAGTGAGACCGGATCTCTTGCTGCAATGAGAGAACGGTCCCCGGAGACTTGCACAGGTAGAAGGTGACGGCGGCCAAGAAAGCAGCAACGGTTTCACCACCGGCTACACTAAAACCAGTGAGATCGACTATAGAGCACCAAGTACCATTTGACTTACACAAGTGTAGACGCATGAGCGGTCAACTCCTCGTTGCTGATCTCGCCAGCTCTTGCTTTGGCAACCAAGTCTGTAAGAAAGTCTTTCCGGGGGGCGCGACACTCTAATCGACTGCTTTGCCTTTAATGGAAATGAGCGTTTTGGGAAAAGGTTGGTGGAAGACCCCACCTAGCAATCTTTGCCCTGCTGTAGCCGGAGTGCTTCTTCTGGATGTCCACTGTTAACCATGGCAGTAGCTTCACTCCAAGCCAGCGCACGAGGGGATATCTACGGAGGTTATCCACAACGGTAATGAAGTATAGATGCTTCGCAATCATCTGTTGCCAGAAATGCGGCTTCCCTTCTTCGATGCAGTGGAACGATTCCCCGAAAGCCATTTCCCCAAGGATATCGAACGCAAGCATCTCATACCAGACCGTCATATCCAGCCCATCTTTTCCAGTTCCACCAGCAGTCTTCAATTTCGTGATAAAATCATCCACGCAGCCCTGAACGATGTCTTCCTGATCTGAGAGAGCTTTGGTCGAAAACGCAGGAGCGAGAAAGCGTTTCATCCCAGCGTGCCGTGCTGGGTCGCGCTCACTGCCGATGCAGCCACTATCGAATCCCGCGCCAAAGATCTCGTAGAAGTCGCTCTTCACAAGGGGAATGCCCAGGCCATGGACCATACACCCCTTTCCACGACTTGACGGAGGCAAAGGAGAGCTCGTTGGGTGATACGCGGAAAATCTTGCCTATCAGCTTCTCTATTAGTGCCAAAGCAGGCTGCATAGAGGTACGAGAGGTAGCAATTCATACCATATGTCTCATGCACCTTCTTGATGGAACGATGGAAGCGGCCGCTCATGGAGTGTTTGATGCGCCATAGCTAGGTCGCATGTTAATAGTGACGCAGGATCAAAACGAGGTTTGAGGGAGCAAGCGCACTAACGAGGCTCGAGCCCAGAATGGCCCGGGAAAGCTGGCGAGTGGATGTAAATACAGATTGTAGATGATCTGCAGCGATATCCATAATAATGTCTTAGGAAAGTGAGTATATCATGCGTCATTCTATGGTTGTGGTCGAAGGAGCATACCGTCCAAAAGCCAAAAAGTACCAGTAGATCTTGGGTCAATGGTAACGAAAACATGCTCAGGGGAGTGCATTGATGGGACGCACATTAAAGATCATGTTGCTGAAGGTAACGTCAGCAAAGACACGATATCCCCGTGCGAGATCCAGCGAGAAGCTACCGAGACCTGTTAGCTTGCATGTAAGAACATGCATGCATGCTTCGACAGTCCTCGTTCGGGAGATTGCCTTTTCTGGGCTAGACATGTAGGCTATCACGTGACGTTCTGACTCAATCTTGGATCTAGTCTGTATCTGGAGATAATGCGCAATTTGGACTATCGGATCGTCGCCAAGTCAGTGAGTGGACATGCCTCTGTTACACAATGTAGATTGGTGGCCAAAGTATCGAAGCGCAACCATGGTTCGGCGAAACATAAACTGAGGCAGACTCGATTGCAAAGGGCCTCGTGTCTGATTGATTATAGGCTACGCCCTTCAATCCAGCTGGACTTTCAGCCCTTCTAGCTGTCTTCCATCCGTCGCAGCTTGTTGACTCCTGAACAATTTTGTATTGGTCTCTCCGAGCCAAGCACTCCTCAAATCCGCATACTTTTCTTCAACTTCGGTGTATTGGTCGCCCAAAACCACAATGGTCCTACCATTCCATCTTCGCTCTCCTTCTCTTTCTTCCGCCTTATCTTTCCCGTAGTCCTCTACCCGTCGCGGCTCTTTCGCGGTAGCAGAATGCACAAGAGCCAATGCAGCAGTATGGGCTGTACTGATCGGCGCACCAATAGCCCTGACAGCCTCAGCAAGATGGGATGGGAGGAGCTTAGTAAGAGTGGCGCCTGGCGCAATAGCATTGATAGTGATGTTATCGAGGATAAGAAGTGACCTCAGAGACCTCACCATGGCGATAAGCTTGCGCATGGAATGGTGTTAGAGAGAATTTGATGTGACCCTGGCAGAGCTGGGGGTGGGTTTCACTTACTGCCAGTTTAACCGAGCTGTACACAGCCAGCGACTGCCACGGGACGTACGCTGTCGCGCTTGTCGTTATGACGATGCTGCCTTCTGTTTTCTGCTTCTTCATGGCGAACCAGCCCAATTTGATCGCATACAGCACCGCTGTGAGGTTGACATCTATGAGGGTAGAAGGAGGCTCCTCTAGATTGCCGTTTTCGTCAAGGGTCTCCGTAAAGTAGTTCTTTCTCTCCGAGATTCCAGCATTGGCGAAGACCATGTCTACATGTCCGACAGCCTGGAAGGCATTGCGCATTTCAACCCAGGATGTGACATCACACCTCCAGAATACAAGATCAGGGTTGGACTCAACGTCCGCCTCATCCGGTGGAGCGATATCTAAGGTGTAGACTTTGGCGCCATTTGCGGAGAGGATCTTGGCTGTCGCAAGACCAATACCTGAGGCCCCACCTTAATTTCGTCTATGTCAGCGAGTGGTTGCGTCTCTGCGTGAAATCTGGTATTACCAACCTGTCACAATAGCAACTTTGCCAGCCAAGTCAGTCGTCCATTTTTCGGGTATCGCGATAGAAGCCATTGCTATTCTTTCTACAAGTATAGCGAACTGAGGAAGTGCCAGGGCTTCTGAATGTCGCGCGGAGTACTCAATATGTCGGTAGATTTCCTGTTTGGCTATCGTGCCGGAAGTGATGAGCACGTCCGATTGGGTTTTTATTCTGCAAGATGTCGAAAATTTTAAGGGTACTGTAACTGAAGGTTTCAGACAGTGAATTTAGCTGAATTTACTTCCTAATCTGGAGGGGATGGAATTCCTACGGCTTCGAAGAAGTCTTCACATTAACCCAGCAGAGGGAACAGAAGCGACAATAATACAACTTGGCAAGCATCGAACTCTATGAAAGGAATCTACCTCAAGTCAACTCGTATAAAGCAGCAGTTACTGGTACCCAATGTGCCGATTCAAGCTGGATTGCTCGATGAAACATCTTTAGATTCCCATTCTACTACTGTCCGTGTCCCTCAAGCTCTTTCTGTGTCCATGTCCACAGCTTCTCGCCCAGCTCCTTACTTTTTGAATCCTTGGTCCCTGAACCAATCACTCCGACCTTTTCGTAGAAAGCGCCAGGGGAGATGCTCGCCTTGGACGTGGTCATTGCCCAGCATGGGTTATTCGCACCTTCTTCCACCGATATGGATTGGCCGAGTGTCGCAAGATAGACGAATACTCGATTCAGCAAACTCCACTGGACGTTCCAAAGACCGGTCCAGATTACGCCCGGATGGACGGAGACAGCGGTAATCTCGGGATAACGTTGCGTCAATTCCGACGCATAAATGACGTTCGCCAACTTGCTCTGCCCATAACGAACCCAACGCCCAGCAAAATTATAGTCTTGAGTCGTCCTGAGCTCGTCAAAGCGGATGCCTCCAGATGGCGTCCATCTGAAGCCGATGGAGGATTCAAAGACGACACGAGCATCGCCAGCCTGACGCGCGGTACTTTGCAGTGTAGGGAGTAGCATCTTGATGATCAGAGCATGCGCCATCTGATTGACCCCAAATTGGTATTCATAGCCATCCTTTGTCAAGCCGGCATCCATGCCCATTACCCCGGCATTGCAGAGGAGAACATCGAGTCGTTTGGACTGGCCTTGGAAGTTTTTGACAGCGCTCTCGACGGAGGTGAAGGATGAGTGATCGCATTCCAAAAAGGTTATCTCAAGGGTAGGGTTGGCGTCTTTAGCTCGAGAAATGACGTTGGCCGCACCCTTTGAGTTTCGACCGGTAAAAAAGATCCGCGATGGCTGCTTCCGCGCGACGGCTAGGATGGCTTCCGCGCCCAGTCCAGAGGTTCCTAAATAAGCGCAATACCTGAGTCCATCGCGCTTTGCCAAGCTGGGATCACACGGGTCTTGAGAGATGACAAGACTTACCTCCCGTGATGAGGAAGACCTTCCCTGCGAGGGCTGGTGTGTCCTTAGACGGGTCGAAGGATACTGTCTTCATACTGCTCGATGCTCGATGGGAGAGCAAGACCAGGCGAGTAAGCTGGGTGAAATTCAATGTAGGTGTGACGGCGAGGTCGACGTTAACAACAAATGGAGAGGCAGCACTTAATAGAGCGGAGAAAGCTGTCTAGGGTACCGTAATGCCCTAGCGCCCTAGCGCCCTACGCCTGAACAGTCCCCTCCTCGGCTACGGCTGAGGGTAAGGTAATTCTCCGGACCGCTGATTGACACTGCAGCCTGATCTCGATTCTCGATCCTCGAGCGAGCAAAGCTGAACACTCAGCAAAGCCCCGAGTACCCTTAGAAGTCGAGGCTCCAGCCTTGAGCCCCACACCACCCTGACTAGCATACCCTGCCTCCGACAGTGCAGCGCATCCATGTCGAGGTGGGCACCGTGCGTCGGGACATCTGCAATCTGCAGAAGAAGCCTTCAGGCAAACAAGCTATGAGAAGTAAGGCAATCCTTCCTAAAGTATCGTTGCCAATCAGGCCTCTTGTAGCTGCTGTCAGTGCGCAAATCTGGTTGGTGCAACACTCACAACCGTAATTCTAAGTTCATAAGCGCCTGCCACTCATTTGTACCATCCATCGGCTGTTTCTCATGATATCTGGGCTTCGCTTGAAGCACATTCATAAGCTCCTTCTCACTGATCGCCGGAATCACGTCCAGAGTCTCCCCGTAATCCTATTTTCATATCATGAGAAGCCCAATAATTGGCTGAAGCCTCGGTCGTTTCGATCGAACCCAGGCAGATAAAATGTTCGGTACCCTGCATTACAATGCTGGTCGCAATGAGACACAGTATGTGGAACGATCCAATGGAGTGGTCGAACATGGCGGGAACACCGCTTCACACTTTGCGTGTGACAATTGTCGGGCAAAGAAGGTTGAGCGGACCGCCTGGCTCTGTTGCTATTAGCTAAACTGATGTGACACGATTTCAGCTCAAATGCGATGGCCAGAGGCACGGTTGTTTCCGCTGCAATGCCTCCCCTGCTCTCTGCTCCTACACCAGATACAGCAACAAAAGAGAGAGCCAGCAAAAACCCAATACCAATCGGAGAATAAGGTCCATCGATGAACCCTTGCCCCAGACGGAGAAATCGTACGATCAACGAACACCGTCAGACAGGCTAGCCGAAGGTACAGAGCCTCAAGATGGGCCAGAGGAAATATCAGACCAGTTCGTCAATGATAATCGGATGTTAAGGCGTGGGAATAGCAAAGACAGAACTATATCGAATCCATATGTCACGCAAGGATTAGGTTCAGAGGATGACCAGATGCTATTCGATCGGCTCCTTACCGATCCCACGTTCAACGACGGACCACAGGGTGAAGATCCCTTTGCTGTTGAATTCAGACACTCGAGTCTTGATACCACCATACGTAAGGCACTCTGGAGGAACTGTTGACGCCAACGCTGACGCGCGGTAGCACTGAGAGACTCACTGTCGAGCCAGCTATCTTCACCAGATATAACATTGTCTTCTCCGCAATTTTCTCCTCTCCCTCCCTCATTCGAGTGGGTCGACGGGTATTCTCCGCAATGGCCAACAGACCACGAAGGAACAAGTAGCCATACCCAGTCTTCATTCTTAACATCAATTGATTCGCCGGAAAATGTGACCAAAGGGCTAACTAGTGCTCGCAAAAGACGGGTCTGCCATTGTTCTCAGGGCATTTTTACCTTGCTTGGGAAATCTGAAAGCGCTTGCAATCGGGTTGAGCTTCGGTATATGCATATCGCCATCGCTCGCGTAAAGAGCACCTACCAGCAATATTCTCAGATTCTGAGCTGCAGTCACTGCACGTTGCTATCTGATCACATGATGCTGGCTGCCGTGGTCATCAGTAAATTAGTCTCTATCCTTGAAGAGATATTCCATGTTTACGTTAGGCGAAGAACACCGCGAGGCGACTTGAATCACCAAAGCGATTACTGGAGCCTCTCTGTCGGCGAGTATATGGTTGATTCGGAAATCGAATGGGCAGCCGTGATGAAAGTACTCATCGTCATCCTTCTCAAACGCACACTGGATACGCTGGGCTGTTTGAAGAGAATCGCGAAGGCGAACCTTCGCGAAGCGCAATTCTCCATGCTACGGGCCGCAGAACAAAAAGCCGAGTGGATTTCGCTCGATTTGCAGTCTGGTGATGTGGGAGGCTCGAGGACTTGATAACCTGGCTAGTATCTACCAAAATCCGGCGACTGGAACGCGGATTGTGAGGACTAGGAAGCGTTTTTCACACGTTCAGGACCTAAAACTGGTATGTCGACTGTGGCCATCAGCGAAGAATTGAACCATTTTGTGTCATTCTCGACCGTGTCCCACTCACGCTGCACATTACGTTCATGTTAGACGAAAAGATGGAGAAGATGCTACGAGAACTAACGTTCGAAAAAATCGTCGAACAAAATTTTATTATCCACGCACAACTCAAGCTAGAATTCGAAACCGAAAATTGTACAGAAGGTTAGTAATACCACGCGGCTGATAGGGAGAGTATTATGGACCTAGTAATTAGATCGAACAATATACCTTGCGGCTTACTAAATGACTTATGTTATGGCGGCAGTACCTTTGGACTCTCTCATTGGACTCTCTCCAGCTTGCCCTCCGCTTCTTATCGTGCATTTTGGTCTGACGTTGTTGGACGATGTCTTTTGTGCTTCTGTCTTTGCTTATCCCATTCCAACATGCATTAACCGCAAGACCTATCGCTGTCTCTGTCTCTTATACCTTGTATCAGACGGATAATCTGGAATGCTAAAGAAGACGTGCCGCCTACAATCGATCTAGAGCGCGAAGAGAGCGCCGAATGCGAGAAACGAGTACAAGTCGATGCTTGAGGCTCTTAGGACGCCACGTAGACTGCCGAAGCCGCCATAAAAGGCAACGTGTACGTGTGGCTCGCTGGCATCGATTGTTTCGCCGTAAAGGTAATTTGAGCTTCCTCTGATGATACCACGGAATATCCTGAGACACGGTACCTTGACTTTCGTCCGCGAGCCACTCCACCCATCGGCCTGATCGGGTGGGTGAGCTCTCGCGTCCCGTGCACGTTGCTTCATCACTATGCACTTTGAGCTCAAGTTGACTCTGTAAGGGAGGCAAGTTTTGAGACATAGGAAACTCGACCTTATTGAGAAGTGAGCAAGTACTCTACCAATCTACACGAAATTGTGACAAGTGCCTGAGGTATGTTGATGGGATGGGTTCGGTAAGAGCGTATCCCTTGCATATCGCAATTGCGTGCACTCGGACCAAGCCTGAAAACTTTTGGCCACTACCGAATGGTCATAAAAGTGTGAGAAGCAGATTCTTCAAATCAATTTGCTTTTCATACCAATGTTGCTGCGATCTCAGTTCTGTATTATTTGTAAGTCGCTGTGGCAACTTGATGAGGTTGACAAACATCCAAGACAAGTTATTGTACCCGAATATTTGCAATAACCAATGCGACGCCTCAGCATGTGGAGCAGTGATCCTAAAGCGTATTCCAATTTGTTGAAACAGACCCATTGGAGATCGATTTCTGGGTGCGTGCTTACTGCATATAATCTATCTGACAACAAGAATACTCCAGGGCCTTGCCGATTACTACGGCGGCAGCAACTAAATAAAGAGCCCTGCAGGACAGGGGGGCTAGTGCCGGGGATGAGGGAGATTAAGGGGTCAGTGCTTGGCCGTCTGCCATACTATTTAGTATGGCAATTGCCCATTGCACTTCCCTCTTTCCTCCCCTCCTCATTGCATTCGGCTCTTTTGACCCGCCCTCCCACTCCTTTTGCTCCTGTCGCCTAGATAGGAGGGAGTTAGCCGGCTTCGGAGCAGTCCTGGTGACCCTGCCGGTGGCTTTGCCCCACCGGCGGCCTCTTCCGCACGCATTTAGGCGGCGGTGAGGTGCTTTTCGAGGTGGCCGGTGCCCAAACACCTGTATATAGAAAATGGCATCTTTGCCACATCTTTTCTGCCCCTTTCGAGTCCCGAAAGCAGTAGCGGAGCAGCTTGCCGACGGATCTTGTTGAGAGTCGCACACAACGCCCGGGAGAAAGCCCCAACCGCCGTGCCCACCATTGTGAGTTTCTTTGCTGTTCGACACTTTTGATCTCAGCTACTTGCGACGCGAAGGGAAGTAGTATAGACGTCTTCCAGGAATCGTATCAAATACAGCTGATATACGAATTATGGAGAGAGCGAGCAAAGAGTAGCTTGCGAGGCTGCAGGCTCTCGGAAATGACCAATAATCTCGGGTCATCATCACATCCCAATCTTCAAGATCTCAAGAGATTCTGTGGGAAGAGAAGGAGAGGAGTTAATAGAAGGGAAGGGAGTGCGCTCCGATTTCGTCAGCATCGATCATTTCTCCTAGATACCAGCTTTGACTTCTCGTGGCAGTAGGCAAGGAAGAACAGTTTATTTTGAGGCTGTGTGATAGATTGAACATATCTGGGTCTTCCAAAAAGGTACCGCCGCTTAGAAATTTCGGTATTACAGAAATCCGTTGAAAATCACAGGCTGGTGCCAGTCATTGATCCGTGCGAGTCAGACCGAAGTCTGCGCTTCGACAAAAAGGCGGATTTATCAGAAATGTCCCTTATGCAAGCATGTAGTCGCGTTACATAGACCTATTGTCGTCGGCTTCAAGACCGTAGTACAAATTCGGGATCATTCTGTTCCGAAACTGACGTCGCCTACGAATGATATCGGAATCTATAACACCAATCCCACCGAATGGCAAGCCCAATACACCGTCGGCAGATAATGGGAAAACAACCCTCTCACAAGATTTTTGGGCGCCTCCCAAGCGAATTTGACATCCTTAGCCGTCGGCACAACCGCAACCCCCTTCCAGTTATATTCTTCGCCCTCCGTCTCCGCCACCTCGATCATCCCTGCCGCCAAATCTGGATAGCTGATGAAGCCGTGCGTGTGCTCCGTACTAAGGGTATGCCCCTTTTGGACGTCATTCGTCAGGCCCGGCGGCTGTATGAATGTAACATTCAACCAGCTCTTGTGCAGCCGCAGAAAAGCCTCGGCATGCTCCAGATCTGCGTAGGCGTAGGACAGGGCCGTGCGCAAAACCTTCAGCAGGAACGCAGGCTTCTGCCGATTCAGGATGGGGTTGATGCTCGAAGAGGTCAGGATCAAGATCTTCGGAAGCTGAGCACTGGGGTCTCGGTTTCGGATGTGACAGAGAGCGGCGACTAGGCTCTGCGCGCCGTCTTCTACCATGCGCATGCCGGGGTGGCTGACGTTGTTACCGATAACGACGAATACGGCGTTGGTGCCGCGAAGGCAGTCTACGATCAGGGAGATGTTGTCCAATGCGCCTTCGAAGATCCGTACATTTTCGTGGGCAGCGAGTTCGGGGGACAGTCTCTCAAGTTTGGCTCGTGAGCGGGCGTAGGCGTGGATGTTGTTCTTGGGGGACTTGAGCAGGAGGTTGAGGAGGGATTGGCCTGTCGAGCCGGTTGCACCGAGGATTGCGTAGGTTGGCATGGCGGTGGTTGCTGCGAGAAGAGTAGACAAGTGGGCGGTGGTTGTTCAAAGGCCATTGCAGAGCAGGATTTGGTGGTCTTAAAACACTCAGCCGGAGCAAAGATTCAACGATGTGAATCAATGACGAGTTTGGACGGCGTTTGTGATCAGTGTCCCCCTCTCCAAAATCCGAAGATCGCCAAGACCGTTGTTATCTCGGACATCGGCGCCACGGCCAGCTTCCTTGTGACCAAAAAAGATAGCAACGTGAGGCGGCCTTGGCGAGGGATCCTTACACACGAATGTCGCTTTTCTACTATGTAGCATTATCAAATACTATACAAATTATAGCAATACGCAAGCACATACGTAGTTCTAAGATCTCTTAAAGATAATATATATATATTTTAAACAGAAACAATATAGCAATCACAGTAGTTTTGTTACTATATTAATAAAGCTACTATATAGATATTTCTTTTCTCTGTTTTAATATCTCTTTATCTAAATTAATAGCTCTTTCTAACTATTTAGAATTAATATAGCATAATATTCTAATTACTTTAGAAGATTGCAAGAAAGATAGAGAATTTACTTAATTTTTAAAGTAAATAGATATTTATTTTTCTTATTTTCTCTTAGACTTTTTATCTATATTTAATATAGATAATTAATAGAATTATATTATTCTTCTTTGCTCTTATATTATCTTTATATTACTCTTAAATTATTCTATTTTATTAAATTTAATTAGATTACTTCAAGAATTTAGTTAATCTAATAAATAAATAGTATTAATAAAATAATAAAAGATATATAATTTTATATTTATATATTATTAAATTTAATATATCTTTCTATTTATCTTCTTATATAAATTTAATTTTTATTTTATTTTATATATTTAGAATTATTTTCTAATTATATCTTTAATTG
>JAABUS010000585.1_pt1 | contig 91396 bp, 19 predicted proteins | sample 5560161 | NCBI WGS metagenome assembly JAABUS01 (sample SAMN10711885, study PRJNA513376) | rock metagenome | isolation source: Antarctica rocks | place: Antarctica: Victoria Land, Trio Nunatak nord | collected 2016-01-04
AATTAAGTAATAAACAATAGATATTTAAAGTTTTGTTTTTAACATTAAAAGAAACGTCTTTTAATAATTAGATATAAAGAATTTATCTTTGTTATTAGTTAATTTCTTAAGTATATTGTAATATTATATAAGTTAATTTAATATAATATATTTTAATTGTTTTGCAATAAACTTCTCTTTATATATAATAATATATAAGTACTTAATAAACTTATTAATTATTATTAGTATTAAATTATATTTATCTTTAATTGTTAAATTTGTCAATTTCGACAACTTAATAATAAAGTTTATTATTATTTTATTTTATAACAATTTAAATAATTTCTAATATTAAATTTCGTTATAGTTTGTATATATATTATACTTATTTTGTTAACAATTAAAATATTGTTTAATATATATTTTAACAATTTATTTTGTTTGTAAAAATTAACAATATTAATGTAAAAATTAAAGAATTTTGATTACTTTTAAATATCTTTGCAATAATTTATTATAATATTCTTTTATATATTTGTTAATTTTGTTAATAAATATCTAAAGTTTTTCTTTCTTTATTAAAAACTCTTTTATATTATTTTGAAATATTTGAAATATTGTATTTATTTTATGTTTATTTATTAGTAATTATTTATTTTTGTTAATTTTAAGTATATTATAATTAAACAATTTCTTTGTTTTTATATAATTAATTTTTTTGCTAAATGCGTCTACTTTGTTATTATTTTTATCTAAGATATATTATATTTTATATTTGTATTATTCTAGTCTTTTTAATTATTATATTTGTTTTTTGTTTAACTACTTAATAGTAATAAAGTATATAAAATTTTTGTAATTTATAAGAATTATAAGTTTAAGTAATTTTTTTATATATATTTTTTATAATTTAAAAAAAATTACTATAGCAAGTAGTTTTTTATTATAAATATTATAATTTTGTTTAATTAATAAAAGTTTTTTCGAAAGATATACTATTAAGTATTGTATATCTTTATATCTTTAATTAAAGTATATATTAATAATTAAATTTAATATATTAAATTTAATTCTATTTAATAATCGCGAATTATATATTTTTAATATTAGTTTTTTCAAACATTTTAATTTAAGATTTTGAAATAATTTCTCTTTTGCGAATTTTTATAATTATAACGTATTTTTTATTGTAAAATTTGTTAATAATATCGCATTTATTAAGTAATTTTTAATAAATTTCTTGTTATAATTTATAAAATCTAAAAAGAATTGTATTTTTTTAATATTTATTAATAATTTTTATTTTTTAATTACTTATAATTTTTTAAGATTTATGCGTACTTTATATTGTTTAACAATAAATTCGAAATTTTTTTTTTTTTTTTAATAAAATTTGCATTTCTTTAATTTAAAATATAAATTTTTTATATTTCAACATTTTAATACTTTGAAAATATAATTAATATATTTTTTTAAAATTTTTAAATAAAATATAATGTTGTTCAAATATATTATAATAAATTAATTCAAATATTGTTATAATATATTATTAATTATTTCTTAATACGTTGTTAAAACATTTATAAATTCGAACAATATTATTATATATTTGTATAATTTATATTATATACAAAAAGTTATTTTTTACTTTTTTTCTCTTTTTATTTTAATTTAATTGTATGTTTCTTATAAGTTTAATTTAATAAAGTACTTTGTTCTAAATAATTAATTTTAAAGTTTATTAATATTAAGTAGTAAATATTAATTTTTAATTATAATATTATTTAACTTTTAATAATTAATATATAGATAAAAAGTTTTATTCTTTTTTAATATAAAAAGAATTAAATATCTTGTCTATAATTAGAATTTTTTAATAAATTTTTTTTTTGTTTTTTGCTAAATATTCGCAAAGTATTTCGAACTTTTTTTTAAATAAAGTATATATAAATTTAAACGTAAACTGCTTATTTAATTTAAATTTAATTTTGTAATTTTACAATTAATATTTTAAAAAAAAAAAATTTATTTTAAAATAAATACTTTTAATTATTATATATTTATAATATATATTTTAGCGATTTCTTTATTATATTAAATAGTTCAAAACTTTTAAAAAATTTGTAATTTTTTTTACTTATTTTAACTTTATAATTTAATTAATTTTCGTTCATATTTATTAAATTAAACTTTATTAAATTGTTTTTTTGCAAAAATATAAGTTTGTTACTTGCAATCAATTTTTGATTTAATTCTTTATCTATTATTAAACATTATTAATATATAGATTAAATATAAATTACGTAATTATATTGCGCAAATTTAAGTATTCGTATATTTTAATTAATTTTTAGATTATGTTGCTTCAATTAAGATATTTCTAAAACAATATTATAAATAATTATTTCTACTATATTAAAAATTTGTTTTTCGTAATATTGCTAAATAACTATTAATAATATTTTTATTTCTTTATATACTTTTTTATTCTTATTAAATAATAAATTTTTATCTATAATTATTAGATTATATATATTAGATTTTTTTTAAATAAAGTATTTTTCTCTTTTAACAAAACTTTTAATTATAAAATTATTTATTGTATCAAAATTAATTATTGCAATAAATTGTCGTTTATTAACTTTAATTAATATAATAAAATATTATATATATATTATTAAGTTTAATTGTTATTGTTAAGCTAATATATTACATTTCTCTAGTATACTCTTTATTAAAAAATTTGAACTTTTTTTTATTTTTGTGTTATAATTTTTGCTTTAAATATCTATTTGTATTAAACTTCTTTTTTATGCTAAATTAATAATTCTAATTTTTTAAAGAATCATTAATTTTTTCTTTGTTTTTTAAATAAATTTAATATAAATTGTTATAATATTTTGTTTAATTAAGTATCGCATATTTACTCCGCGAAACAGTCTAGATTTGGTTCGAGTTTTGGACCAAAATTTTGGACCCAACCTGGATCGAACCCGAAATACCCAACCCGAACTAGAGTTATTTCGAGAAAATACGCAAGCTAGCGTATTGAAACTTTTTTGTGTAATAAACTAGTCTATTTCAAGTAATAATATTTAAAAATTAGACAAAAATCTCTAAAACTTAATTTTTAAAATCAAAAACAAGAAAAGTTAAATCTAGAAAACTATGGCGAGAGAGAGAGCAAGTCGTGCACTACCCAACCCGTTCCGCGAAGTACGCATATTTTTTTTTTTTTTTTTTTTTTTTTTTAGATAAATTTATATTGCTTAGTTGTTATTCGATTTTATTAAAAATATCTCTTTTTATAATAACGTTGCTTTTTAGCGCTTTCTCGTATTTATTTACAATTTAATTTATTTTTCTTTTTCTTAATAAGCTAGCTAAAGCGTTAACATAATTTGTAATATTATTTAGTTATTTGTAAAAGTTCTTTTAGTTATATTTGTTATCTAAGTTTGTTACTAAATAAAAATATAAAATTTTTAATTGTTTTGCTCTTATAATTTTATTAAACATTTAATTGATTTTTTATATAAATACAAATGTCTTGTTTAAAAATATTTTATCTAGGACTTTCTATAATTAATTTAAGTTCTTTATTAAATAATAGTTGTTGTTTAATCTAATTTTAAAGATGTTTATCTCTATATTAATTTGCTCTCTAATATTGTTTTAACTATTAAATATTTCTCTTATTATAATATTAATTTGTTAACAATTTATTAAATTTTATAATTAATAATCTTTTGCAAAGTAACTTAATTTGTTATATAAATAATATAGTTTTTAAAATTTATTATTTTGCTTTTTTTTTAAATTTTTCTTTTTATGTTGTTAAGTAAAATCTAGTTTTATAGATACAAATTTACAATAATTAAGATTACTATACTTTTAATTAAAACAAAATTCTTTTTATTAATATTTAATTGCTAATTTAAAGAAGATTCTTGCTTTTTTTTAAAATTAATTATAATTTTTTTTATAATTTTTTTATATAATTTGTTGTTAAAGTCGATAACTACTTTAATAAAATTAAATATATTATTAAAAGTTTTCTTATTATATATAATTTCGTTTTTTAAATTGTTTTTAAAATTTTGTTAAAACATTATTATAAATATAACATTATTTTATTTAATTAAATTAATATATTTTTAAAATTTAACAATATAGTTTGTTGCAAAGATTTGTTAAGTTAAGTATTAAATTACTTTTTTTATAATTTGTTTTTTGTTAAATGTTTTAAAGATTTTTCGAAACTTTTTTTTAAAGTTATTAAAATCTATAAATATTATACAAGAATTTTTATTATTATTTTTTAAATATTTTTGTAAATTTGATTTAAATTGATGTTAAACTCTTTTTTTAAAAAATAGTAATACAAAAATTGTCTTTTAGTTTACTAAAACAAAATATAAAATAAAATAAATATTTATTTGTATAAGTTAGTTTTCTAAATTAATATAATCTTTATAATAGATATTAAGTTTGTTAACTTTAATCTTGTTATTTTTTATAATTAATAATTAATATAATATTAATAAACTAATATTTAAGATAAAAATACATTAATTTAATACAAATATTCTTAAAATATTTAAAATATTATATTAATATTTTTTTTAAAAGTATTAAAATAAGCTATATTATTAAAGAGATTTATAAACGTTTTTAAGCAATATAAACAATTATTTAATAACAAAAATTGCAACTATAAACAATTTTTATATTTAATAAATTTTAAGAAAAGTTCAATAAATTAAAGTAACAATAAATAAAAATTTATAATAAGTTGAACACAATTTATAAAAGAGTCGTATTTTAGTTTTCTATATATTAAGAAAATATTAATTGTTTGTTTTGCTTGTTTGTCGAATATAGCAAATATAATTGTTCGCAATATTTGTTCGTCAAATATATTAAATATTATATTCGAAATGTTCGCTTCTTAAGTATGTTAAGTATAATAATAGATTTGTTCCAAAGATATAGAATCTAAATTACTAGTATAGCTTTAATAAGCTTGTAACATAAAACTTGTTCTCTATAATTTAAAGAAATTCTTAAAATGCTAGAATTTTGAGTCAAAACTTGCTATTAATACTTTTAGATTACTTTCTAATTATTAATTTTAATTAATTAGAATAGATAAATAAATACTAGTACTATTTGTCTATTTTTAATTAATTAAAATTGTTAATATTTTAACTTTTTAATATTTTTATTTTTTATTTGTTTTTTTAAGTACTTAAAATTATAATATCTTGTAAATTACTTTATATAATTAAATTTCTTTCTAATATTTATAAATTAATAAGCTCTATATTAAAGTTCTTGCAAATTAAATAAATATAAAGATTGCAACTTTTTTTTCTCTATAAAAAAATCTTATACTTCTATATAATTGTAATAATTGTAATAAGATAACAATAATATAATAATTGCAAACAATCTTTTGTTGCTCTAATTAAATTAATTTTCTATCTCTTATATAAAATTGTTTTTTATTTTTTTATTTTTGTCTCTTAATCTTGCAAAGATCTAAAGATTCTAATTTCTTTTTATATATTTTTTTAATTAATTTTTTAAATAGATATTTTTAAGTTTTATATTCTTAAATTTTTTCAAAATATTAAAGTCTTTAATTTTGTTTTTTTCTTTTATTTTAAAAAAATCTAATTATTAAAAGAATAATCTAATATTATATTTCTTATTGAGCTTAATATTATATAATTAAATTAAATTTTTAGTTTAAAATAGATACGTTTATAGTTAATAAATATTATTTAAAAAAAGTTATTGTCTTTTCTAAAACAACAAAGACGCAAAATTGTTTTTTAATTTTTTTTTTCTTTCTTTTTAGTTGTTTTGTTTGCAATATTAATAAAATTATTGTTAAGCAAGCTTTCTCTTAGTTTATAATATATTAGATTAAATTTTTTATCTTAATTAACAATACAATTTTGTATTTAAACTTAAAATAAAACAATCTTTTTTTAATAAATTCTGAAATTGTTGTTCTATTTATTTACAAAACTATATACAAATATTGTAATTAATTTGTAAAGACTCTCTCAATTAGTTTAAACAAAATATTAACAATAGATTTGTGTTTTCTTTCTATTATTTTATTTGTTTGTAAATAATAAGTCGATATTATTACTTTCTTAATACTATATCTCTTTAGAAATTTAATTATTATTTCGACTTTATTCTTGAATTTGTTATTTATAATTATTCTCTTAATATATTTATATTAATAGAAAATATTTTTATATAAAAACTTTACTATAATAGATATTTTAAAATTCAAAATTGTTTTAATTTCTATTTATTTTGTTAAATTATTTCGAACAACTATTAGATTTATTTTAGCAAACATTTTTGCAATTAATATATAAATACAATTTACAATAATCTTTTTTTACAAATTAAAAATATAAATCGAATATATAACTTTTTTTTGTTTGTTAAAAGTTTTTTGCCAATATTTATTGTAGTTTGCAATATATTTCTTTTAGAAATCAAATAGATTTTGCTATTAATATTAATTTGCAACGCATTAATAAATATTCTCTCTTTCTTTATAATTATTTTTGTTATATAAGTTTTTTATAATTCGATTTTTGTTTTTTGTCTAATTTACTATTTTATGCAAAGATATATTTTTGTTTGTTTTTTAAAACAAATATTCTTCTTTTATTAAAAAAATAAAGAAGTATAATTCTTAAATTTGTAGAAATTCTTTTAACTTATATTTAATCTTTGCAATAAAATTAAATATCGAGCAATTTATTTAAATTTATTAGAATATTTGTTTTTAAAAATATTTTTGTTTTTTTCTAATATTGTTATTTATGTAAAGCAAATACAAATATAGTTTAACTAATTATCGATAAAATTATTAGTATCTTTTTTATTAATTTTGTTAATATTGTCGAACAATTTTCTTAATTTTCTCGAAAGTCTATTAGTTGTTATATATTTTTAATTAGATATATATTGTATATTAAAGTCGAAAAAACAAATTTAAATTAATTAGCAAATTATTAAAGTATTAAATAGATCTATTGCAAAGCAAGTAAGTTAAATTATTAAAATATTTGTATTAATTTTAATTTTAAATCGAATTCTATACAATTAGAATTGTACTTTCTTTAAAAAATCTATAAATTTTTAATATTTTTGTTTTTCGATATTGTATCGAAATTCTTATTTGTTTTAAAGCTTACTTTTATATTGTCAAAAAAAAATTATTATTATTATATTAATTTGTATTAATACAATTTCTTAATTTTTTAAACTAGAATTTACAATTAAAATAATCTTGTTAATTAGAATAAAGTAATTTAAAATATATATTATTAATATATTTGTTAAAGCAATCTTTAATTTGTTTATAATATTTTGCTACTTAAAATTTTAAATAAAAATATATTTTGTTTTAAACAAATAATAAATCGATTTTGCAACAATTATAAACTCTAATACTTAAATTTAATAATAAATATATATTTTTATAAAAACTCTAATTTTAGAAATATTTTTATACAATAATTACTTAACAATTTTAATAATTTTAATATTATTAAAGAATTATCTATTAAAATTATATACAATTTTAACAATTTTAATTTCTAATCTGCAAAATTGAGATTTTTTGTCGAATATAATATATTTAAACAATTTTATATTTATTAATACTATATCTAATTACTAAATATATTTTAGAACAAATAATTTAATTTCTAAAACTATTTTCTTATTATTATAATTTAATTTAAATTCTTTTATATTTATATTGTTTACAAACAAACAATATTTATTAAGAATTTTTTAAAAAATATATATTACAATTTTTACAAATTAAATAATTAAGTTAATAGTATTCTATAATAGACAAGTTATTTTAAGTAATTTAAAAAAAATTATAAAAATAGTAAGATTACAACTCTTTAACTCAAAATCCATTTAATTATATTCTAAAAAAAAAATTATCAATAATATAATTACTATTTCTATCACGATTCTAGACTAGATAGACTTTGTTCTTCGATTACTCTTCGAGTCTTTGCTCTCTAGTTTCGAGTATACTACGAGTAACGTCTAGAGCCTTTGTAACGAGTTAGTCTGCCTCCCTATATATATTACTTCTCGCGAGTGTTTGCAACGCGCGAACACCTCGCAGGTGCTTTTGGCGCAGTTGGTTTAGATTCTGTCCTGTTACAATAGTTATCTCCCCTCCTAGAAATCTCGTCCCGAGATTCAGGGTTATTTTAGGGTTATTTTAGGGTTAACCTAGGATCACGCCAGGGTTACAGAAAAATTCCTGGTGTGTTGCGCACTCAGAGGCCTTATTGGCATGGTGCTTGGCACGTGCTCAGAGGTCGCCGCGACGACATGGCAATATCACGTGTTACATTTAGAGATCGCGCACGACAGATTGCTTACGCCAAAGCACACCTACGTACGACGACGTAACATGCGATATAGACTACTAGGCTTCTTGCACAAGATATATGGCGCAAAACTTTTGCGTCCACAATCGCCTAACTTATAATTACAAAAAAATTTAATCTTGGGATCTAGACGTAATAGTTGCATCGAATCAAAGCACAAACGCGAATACTATTGTAACAAAATAGAATTTAAATCAATTGCGTCAAAAGCACTTGCAAGATGTTTGCGCATTGCAAACACTCGCGGGAAGTAATATATATAGAGAGGCAAACTAACTTGTTACAATTATCTTTCCTTCTATATATATTATTTCTCGCGAGTGTTTGCAACGCGCGAACACTATTGTAACAAGATAGAATCTAAATTAATTACGTCAAAAGCACTTGTGAGATATTTGCGCGTTGCAAACACTCGCGAGAAGTAATATATATAGGAAGGCAGACTAACTCGTTATAGTCTTGATACTTATAGTACTTATACTTATTCTTTGTACATAATTAGTTTTGCGTAGCTAGTATTCTCGTCAATTAACTACATACTAGTTATTAAAGCTTTAATTCTAACAATTTCGATAAACTTATTACAAGCTTACTAAAGCTATATTAGTAATTTAGATTCTATATCTTTAAGACAAACCTATTATTATATTTAATATATTTAAGAAACAAATATCTTAAATATAATATTTAATATATTTAACAAATATATATTGCAAATAATTATATTTGTTATATTTAACAAACAAACAAAACAAACAATTAATATTTTCTTAATATATAGAAAATTAGAATATAACTTTCTTATAAATTGTGTTTAACTTATTATAGATTTTTACTTATTATTACTTTAATTTATCGAATTTTTTTTAAAGTTTATTAAATATAAGAATTATTTATAGTTGCAATCTTTATTATTAAATAATTGCTTATATTGTTTAAAAACATTTATAGTTTTTTTTTTAATACTACTTACTTTAATATTTTTAAAAAAAAAATTAATATAATATTTATATTAAATTAACGTATTTTTATTTCAAATATTAGCTTATTAGTATTACGTTAATTATTAATTATAAAAAACAATAAAATTAAGATTAATAAACTTAATATCTATTATAAAGATTATATTAATCTAAAGAATTAATTTATATAAATAAATATTTATTTTATTTTTTATTTTGTTTTAACAAATTAAAAGATAATTTTTGTATTAATATTTTTTAAAAAAAGAGTCTAATATTAACTTAAACTAAATTTACAAAAATATTTAAAAAATAATAGCAAAAGTTTTTGTGCAATATAATATATTAGTTTAATAATAGCAATTAAATTTAATAATATATATATAATATTTTATTATATTAATTAGAATTAATAAACAACAATTTATTGCAACAATTAATTCTAATATAATAAGGAATTTTATAATCAAAACTTTTGTTAAAAGAGAAAAATATTTTATTTAAAAAAAATCTAACGTATACAATTTAATAATTATAGATAAAAATTTATTACTTAATAAGAATAAAAAAATAAATAAAGAAACAAAGTTATTATTAATAGCTATTTAATAATATTATAAAAAACTAATCTTTAATATAGTAAAAATAATTATTTATAATATTGTTTTAGAAATATCTTAATTAAAGCAATATAATTTAAAAATTAACTAAAATATACAAGTACTTAAATTTGCATAATATAGTTACGTAATTTATATTTAATTTACGCATTAATAATATTCGATAATAAATAAAAGATTAAATTAAAAATTGATTGCAAATAGCAAATTTATATTTTTGCAAAAAAACAATTTAATAAAGTTTAATTTAACAAGCATTAATAAAAATTAATTAAATTATAAAATTAAAATAAGTAAAAAAAATTACAAATCTTTTAAAAGTATTAAATTATTTAATATAATAAAGAAATCGCTAAAATACATATTACAAATATACAACAATTAAGAGTATTTATTTAAAAAAAGAAAAATCTTTCTAAATATTAATTGTAAAATTATAAAATTAAATTTAAATTAAATAAGCAATTTATATTTAAACTTATATATATTTTATTTAAAAAGAAGTTTGAAGTACTTCGCAAATACTTAACAAAAAATAAAAAATAAATTTATTAAAAAATTTTAATTATAGACAAGATATTTAATTCTCTTTGTATTAAAAAAGAATAAAACTCTTTATTTATATATTAATTATTTAATATTAATAATATTATAATTAAGAATTAATATTTACTATTTAATATTAATAAACTTTAAAATTAATTATTTAGAACAAAGTACTTTATTAAACTAGATTTATAAAAAGCATATAATTAAATTAAAATAAAAAGAGAGAAAAAGTAAAAAATAACATTTCGCACATAATATAAATTATATAAATATACAATAATATTGTTTAAGTTTACAAATATTTCGACAATATATTAAAAAATATTTAATAATATATTACAACAATATTTAAATTAATTTATTATAGTATATTTAAACAATATTATATTTTACTCAAAAATTTTAAAAAAATATATTAATTATATTTTTAAAATATTAAAATGTTTAAATATAAAAAATTTACATTTTAAATTAAAGAAATGCAAATTTTATTAAAAAAAAAAATTTTCTTAAATTTGTTATTAAACAACATAAAATATATATAAATTTCGAAAAACTACAAGCAATTAAAAAATAAAAATTATTAACAATTATTAAAAAAGTATAATTTTTTCTAGATTTTACAAATTATAATAAGAAATTTATTAAAAATTATTTTAAAATCTTAAGTTAAAATACTTGAAAAAACTAATATTAAAAATATATAATTTGCAATTATTAAATAAAATTAAAATTAATGTATTAGATTTAATTATTAATATATACTTTAATTAAAGATATAAAAATATATAATACTTAATAATATATTTTTCGAAAAAACTCTTATTAATTAAACAAAACTATAATATTTATAATAAAAAACTACTTGCTATAGTAGTTTTCTTGAAATAATTGTATAAAAACAAAGAAATTATTTAATTATAATATATTTAAAATTAACAAAAACAAATTAATATTAACAAATAAACATAAAATAAATATAACATTACAAATATTTCGAAATAATACAAAAGAGTTTTTAATAAAGAAAGAAAAACTTCAAATATTTATTAACAAAATCGACAAATATATAAAAGAGCATTATAATAATTTATTGCAAAAATATCTAAAAATAATTAAAACTCTTTAGCTTTTATATTTAATATTATTAGTTTTTATAAATAAAACAAATTCTTAAAATATATATTAAACAATATCTTAATTATTAATAAAACAAGTATAATATATATATAAACTATAACAAAATTTAATATTAAAAATTATTTAAATTGTTATAAGATAAAGTTACAATAAACTTTATTATTAAAATATTAAAATCAACAAATTTAGCAATTGAAAACAAATATAATTTGATACTAATAATAATTAATAAGTTTATTAAGTACTTATATATTATTGCATATAAAGAGAAGTTTATTGCAAAACAATTAAAATATATTATATTAAATTAATTTATATAATATTACGATATATTTAAAAGACAAATTAGTAATAAAGACAAACTTCTTACGTCTAATTATTAAAAGACGCTTTTCTTAATATTAAAAACAAAATTTTGAATATCTATTATCTATTATTCGATTATAAATAATTAGATAAAAAGAACAAATTAGAGTTTTAAACAATATTTAAGATATTAGATTAATAATACTTATAATAATTAAATATTACTTTTATTTATAATATAATTAATACTTAATGCAAAGATTTTAAATATTATTAAAATAACTTTATTCTTTGTTAATTATAACAAAAAAAATTTTTTTTTTTAAAAAAGCATATATATTTGTTAGCACAATTAATTATCGAAAGAATAGCAATATTAAAAAAAATACATAATAATATTTTAAAAATGCAAAAAAAATTAATTAAATATTAAAATAAAAAACAAAAAATAACATTTTAGTTAAAAAAGAGAAATAAAATATATTTTTTTATAAAAAACTTTAAGATAAAGAAGTTAAACAAAAATTTAAATTATATTAAAGTTAAATTGTTTTTTGTTAAAAAAATTAAAAGATTAATTAATTACAAACTCGACTTATCTAAGAATATTAAAATATTTCTAATATTTTATATTTTATTATTAAAATCAACAAATTTAATTATATTTTTATGAGATATTTTTTATTTTTATTTTTTTAAAAAAAAGCAATTTGAAATTAAAAAAATTTTAAAACAAAAAGATTAAAAGTATTTTATTAAATTAAAAAAATATTTTATCTTAAAAAATATATAAAAATTAAAAAAAAATCTTAATTATTGTTAGAATCTTTTAAGAAAATTTGATTAAAATAAGATATAAAAATAATATTTTAATTTTAATTAATTAAAAGTTAAAATTGTTTGAATAATATATTAAATAATAATTTAAAAATCTTTGCAACAAATTTAATAAAATATACTTTATTTATTTTTAAATTGTTAATATTCTTTTATTTTATTATAATTATTTCTTTTTTCTTATTTTTTAAAAAGTTAAGTTGTTTTTAAATTAATTTAACTTTGCATATATATTGTATACTTTTTTCTTTAATTATATTTGTTTTTCGTAAATTTATTTAATTAAAGTTGAGAAAATTGTTAAATTGCAATTACAACTAAATTGCATATATTTTATATACTTTTTAAAATTGTTATTTATACAATAGATTTTACTAAATATTGTATAGTTATAACAAAAACATATTGCAAAAGATACTACATTTAAGATATTAAAAAAATCTTTCTTTCGATAAAAAGAATTTCTAATATTAATTTTTCTAAAAAACATAATAAGAAAGCATTAGATTTCGAGACAAAAACTTTAAAAAAAAAGATAATATTACAAACTTATTAAAATTATATTAGTAATTTAAGTTCTACGTTTTTAAAACAAATTTATTATTATATTTAATATATTTAAGAAGCGAATATCTTAAATATAATATTTAATATATTTGATAAATAAATATTGCGAACAATTATATTTGCTATATTTGATAAACAAACAAAGCGAACAATTAATATTTTTTTAATATATAACAAACTAGAATACGATTTTTTTATAAATTGTGTTCAACTTATTATAGATTTTTACTTATTATTACTTTGATTTATCGAACTTTTTTCAAGATTTATTAAATATAGAAATTGTCTATAGTTGTAACTTTTGTTATTAAATAATTGCTTATATTGTCTAAAGACGTCTACAAATCTCTTTAATAGTACAATTTACTCTAATATCTTCAAAGAAAGTACTAATGTAGTTAAGTAACTAGATAATATTAGACTATAAACTTAAAGATGTTTGTTATTAATATTAGCGATCTATTTGCAATATATATGCGATCTCTTCTACTTAGATCTTAGAATCTTAGCTATTTAATATATTATTAGATTGTATAGTGCGATTTATGCATACATTGCGATAAGTCTCTATTGTTATAATTATTTACTAATTAAAATTCTATTTTTATCTTGTTATATTAAAGTTTAATGCGAGAATTTAATTATAACAACAAACATTCAAACAACAAGTTATCGATATATCTCTAAAAACAATCTTAGAAATTTAGAAATTTAAGAACTCAAAAACACAAGAAAAAAAGTATAAGAGACAAGTTAACTTTAACAAATTATTAGAATTAAGAATTTTAAAAATTAGAAACACAAGATTAACAACTTAGAAATTAAAATATTATTAAATTAAAAAGCAAGAAAAAAAGAGATAAAGTTAAAGCATTAGAAATAGCAATAAAAGTCGTAAATTTAAAGATTAAGACGTCTTATTAAAATTGCGACTAGTATCTATTGTTAAAACAATAAATTGCTCGCTAACTATAATAACATTATTAAAAGAAGTTTCTTAGCAACATAATTAATTTATTTGCTTAGAAATAAAAACGCTATTTGAACTCTTTTTTTAATAGTAGGCTAACCGTTCGGGTCGGTTTTTCCCCAAAATCTATAACTCGACCCGAAAGTTATATCTAATTAGACCAAGTTTTAACCTAATATAGTTAGTATTTTCATAATTTATGCAATTCGGTTTCAACTATTAGAATCGAACGATTAGTCTATTTAATAGAGATTGAAGCAAGTCTTTAATGCGAAGATATTCGTTAATAGTAAATCGACAATTGATTAAAAAAAACAATAGATCAAAAACGCTTGTTTATAAATAATTAAAAAGATAAACAAGCGATAAACAAGAAAACAACGCAAAGTTAAAAAGAAAAAAGAAAATCTTTTTTTAATATTTTTGCAAAGAAAAGAAAAAGATTTGCAAATTAAAAGCATTATTCTTTGAATTAATTATTATTATTAGTTTTTTGAATTTAGTAATTGTTACTTTTACTACTTGTTATTAAGCTATTCTTTTAGAAATAATATCTTAAAACAATAGAAAAATTGCAAAGCTTTCTTTTAATATATCTACGTCGACGACAAATTTACTTAATAACTTTATAAAAATTGTAAAATTTTATTATTACGTAATTTCTATATTGTTTTAAAAAACGTTAAGAGAATCGCACTTTAATAAACTTAATATTATTAATTTTTTAAATTAATTTTTGAATTTTTGTAATAAGCATAAAGTTATTTTTTAATATAAAATTATTAAATTGTCTCGATATTGCAACAAGCTTATAGAAAACTTTATCAAGTTTATTGTCGCTTAAATAAATAAAAAGTAATTTAAAATAATAAATAAGTTAAAAAAAAATATAAAAATAAAAATTCAAATTAGAAAATTAACTTTTATACTTTTCTAAAGTTTTTAAAAGACGTATCAAGAGCAAAGTTAAATAACATTCGTAAATATAGTCGACAATTTAAAGTTATTTACTTGAAACTTATTAAACTTAATTAAGTTAATAAATCTATTAGATTTTTGTAATATTTGAAGAATCTTTTTTGTAATATTTGCACTAAAATAATGCAAAAGCATAAAGTTAATTTAAACAACGCAATTATTATAATATTTAAATTGTTATACAAGACAATTATAAAATTGATCGAAAATAAGATAGTTATACAAGAAATAAACATTAGTAGCAATTAAATTGCTTAAAAAGTTACGAACATTAATATAAATAAATTAATAAATATAATAAACAAAAAGTAAGATTTAATAAAAAAGAAAATTATATTAAAAATAATCTTTGTTTCTTTAATATTGCTAGCAATTGCAATTAACAATACAAAAATTAACAAAATACTAAATATTTTAATATAAGTTTTTAAAGATTTTAAGATTAATAGTATTTGCAAAATAATAAAGAGCAAAATTTATTAAATAATTTAACGAACAATAACAACGCAATTACAAGAGATTTCGCATATTGTATTTTCTTAAATTTAAATAATAGTTTAAAGTTTATTTTAAAAAACAATTTATACTTATTAAGAATTTATATTTGTTTCTATATATAATTAATTTTAATTAAAATTAAATAAGTGTTTATTTTGTTACAATTTGCATAAATAATAAATTTGTCTAAAGTTAACAATCTTAATAACAAATAAAAAGATTTATATAAATAATAGTAACAAAATTTGTTATAAGTTTAACAATTTTAAAAATAAAAAAATTAAGTTGTCTCTTAATAATGCGAAAATCAAAAAAAAGATTGTAAGAATTTGTCTTTAATAAAGAGTGTAAAATTGTATTCGAAATTTTGTAATTACAATAGTAGTAATAAAATTAAAAATTAATTTTTTGTCAAAAAACAAAAAGAATAATAAATTAAATTAAACAATAATAAAGATTTAAAAAGCTTAATTAGAATAAAATTCTTTTAAGTAATAAATATCTTAAAAGTCTTTAATAAAACAATCGATCAAAGTAATAAAAAAAAAAATAAAAAGAAAAAAAAATTCTCGAAGATTAAAAACGTTAAATCTAAAAATTATCTAAAGATAATAAAAGTCTTAAATAAAAAAATATACGTAAAAAAATAAAAAATAAAAACAAAAATAAAAAACGTTACAATAAAGAATGTTCTTGCAATAATTAATTCTAATTCGACAATTATTAAGTACTAAAAAAGTAAATTTAAGAAAAAGCAAAAAACTTTTGTAGATTATGTATAACAAATAAAATGTTTAAAGAGAATATTACAAACTATAAAGAATTAAGTTAATTTCAAAACTTTAACTCAAAATATTTTTATTTCGAAAATAAAGATAAAATTAATAAATTTTTTAGATTTTTGTTCTAATTTAAGTTGTTTTTTTTTTTGTTCTTTTTTTAATAAAAAGTTTGATGCTATAATAACAAAAAAAATCTTAGAAATTTACAAAAAAAAAAAAGGAGACAATTGTTATCGTAAAATCAATTAGCGTTAAATTTATTAAAATTGTTTATTTTGAAAACATTGTTGCGAGAGTGAAATTTTTTAGAACTTTATATTTTGTCGTTTGTTTAATTGTATAAATATAGTTAAAAAATGTAAAAATTAAAACGATATTCGATAGTAATATAAAAATTAATTGTATTAGCAAGAATCTTGCAAACAAAATTAATCTAGTTATTTAACAAAATATTTTTATCTTATTAATAAAGATTACGAAAGCACGTATTTGTTTTAAAGAAATAATAGAAGATGCAAAGATATTAATTAAAAAAATAATAATTTATATTTTTATCTTTGTTGTTTCTTAACTTAATTACGAAATTTTATTAAATCGATCTTTTTAACAAAGTACTTAAATTAGCTTTGTAAATATAAACGACAACTTTTTAAAATTAACAATTTATTCTAAAGACAAAGCAAAGTGTGTTAGCATTTTAAGAATATTTATTAATTACTCTAGCAATAAAAATAGGAACGTTGTGCTCTTAAAGAAATCTTTAAATCTTTAGATAATCGTTTAGTTGATATAATTGTTTGATTTCGCAAATTTAATTGCAAGAGATTTTTAAAAATAAAAATAAATTGATCGTTAAATTAGGTTTTGGTTCCAACTATTGGAATCGACCTAACCCAAGAATTTTAATCCTAGAAATCGACTTGAAACCCAAGTTGATTTCTACTATTTTAGAATCGACTCGACTCAACTCGAGTCAATATTCGATTCTAATATTAGAAATCGAATCAAATTGCTAAGGAATCGAAAATTACGTTATTATGTCAAGAATTACTAATTTTAGATTTTATTATTATTAATAAAATGCAATATTTGCATCTATAGACTCTACAAACCTTATAGATGCAATTTATTAATAAAATGCAATATTTGCATTTATAGGTTCTATAGATCTTATAGATGCAATTTATTAATAAGATGCATTATTTGCATCTATAGACTCTATAGAATCTATAGATGCGATTTAATTATTTTCTTTGTAAAAAGTAGTAATGCATTACTATAATGCATTATCTTATTATTATTAAATAATTAAATATTATTAAATATATATTGATTATATGTTAACTATTAATAATTATAATATAATTATTTAAATAGTCTTGACGATTCGAGTCGATTTTTTGAGTCGAGTTTCGGTTTTATCACTAAATCTTAACTCGACTCAAGTCGATTTTCGATTTCAACTTTAGAAATTGACTCGACTTTTCGATTCCAACTTTTGGAATCAACCTAACCCAATTCGATTCAATTAATCGACTCGAACTTGATTAATCGACTCGACGCGATCAATCTAAATAAAAATCAAAGTTATTAAAGTAATAACGTTGCAAAATAAAATCAAAAGAAAAAATTAACAAAATTTTAATTAATTAAAGCAAGCGAACAATATTAGTATTTGTTTGTTTGTTAATATAGTTAATCAAAATTAAATAAATATTTAAATTAATATTATGTTTCGAATATCTTTTAAATTATTAATAATTCGAATTTTTTAATTATATATTATAAAAGAGACTTTTACTATTTAGTTGTTCAAAAAGTTCGATATTCTTTGTTAATCTTTTATTGCGTTGCATTTATTCGTTCGAATAAATACAATATATAAGCGAAAGACTTAGAAAACGAATTCGATAAATATTAACAATTTAAATAATTTTATTTTAAACAAGTATTTAAACTAGAAAGAAATACTAAAGTTATTAATTACAAAAAATTCTTAAAAGAAACTTAACAAAAGATATAACTTCTTTCTAATACTTAAGTTCTTAAACATTAAGTATAACTTTCGTTTTATTAAAAAACGCATTTAGAAACTAATTATAAAGTTTAAACTCTTTTTGCAAAAACAAAAACTCTTAATTACTATATTTTTTAATTGTAAAATTGTTTTAATATAAAGCTTTGCTAAAATAGGCAAAATTAAATTAGAAATTGCACTTAATTAAAAAATTCGCACTATAAAGTACAAAATATAACAAGTTTTAAAAATTTTAATTTCTTAAGTATTAAATTTTATTGTAATTAAGATGTTAAAGAAACGTCTTTAAACAAATTTATTAAAATATTGTTATAATTTTTATCGAAATTCTTAATTTTTAATAAGTAAAAAGAAGAAAAACAAATATTGCACAATTAATGCAACTATAAAGATAAACAAGATAATTGTTTAAAATACTAATATGTCTTCTAATGTTAAAGAGTTTGCAAAAGAGTGTGTTAAAATAATAATTGCGTTATTAATTAATTTCTTTTTAAAGTATAATTAGATAATTTTTGTATTAAAGGGTTGCAATCTTATTGTCTTTATAACTTCTTTTAAACTACTTAGAATAATTTGTTTATCGCAAGATACTACTAATTTAATTGTTTAATTTGTAAAAATTGTAATACGTATTCTTAAGAATTTTTTCGACAAATATTGTTTATTTGTAAACGATATAGATGTAAAAGAATTTAAATTAAATTATAATAACAAAAAAATAATTTTAGAGATTAGATTATTTGTTTTAAAATATATTTAGTAATTAAATACAATATTAATAAACGTGGAATTATTTAAATGCATTATATTTGACAAAAAATCTTAATTTTGCAAGTTAGAAATCAAAATTGTTAATTTTATATATAATTTCAATAAACGATTTTTTAATAGCATTAAGATTATTAAGATTATTAAATAATTATCGTGCAAAAACGTTTTTAAAGCTAGAGTCTTTATAAAAGTATACGTTTATTATTGAATTTAAATACTAAAATTTATAATTGTCGTAAAGTTAATTTATTGTTTGTTTAAATAAAATATGTTTTTGTTTAAAGCTTCGAACAACAAGATGTTATAAATAGATTAAAGATTGCTTTAATAAATACGTCAATAATGCGTATTTTAAACTACTTTATTTTGATTAACAAAATTATTTTAATTGTAAATTCTAGTTTAAAGAATTAAGAAGTCGTATTAATATAAGTTAATACAATAATAAAGAGAAAGTTTACAATATAAAAGTAAACTTTAGATAGACTGACCGTTCGATTCCAATAGTTGGAACCGAATTGCATAAATTATGAAAATACTAACTATATTAGGTTAAAACTTGGCCTAATTAGGTATAACTTTCGGATCAGGTTATAGATTTCGGGGAAAAACCGACCCGAACGATTAGTCTAACTTTAGAGCAAACAAGAATTTTAATACAATATGAAAAAGCAAAAATATTAAAAGCTTATAAAGATTTTAAAAAAAGTATAATTCTAATTGTATAAAATTCGATTTACAATTAAGATTAATGTAAATATTTTAATAATTTAACTTAATTGTTTGGCGACAAATTTATTTAGCGCTTTAATAATTTGTTGATTGATTTAAATTTGTTTTTTCGACTTTAATGTATAATATATATTTGATTAAAAGCATATAACAATTGACAAACTTTCAAAAAAATTAAAAGAGTTGTTCGACAATATTGACAAAATTAATAAGAAAAATATTAATAATTTTATTAATAACTAGTTAAATTGTATTTACGTTTGTCTCGCACAAATAACAATATCAAAAAAGAACAAAAACATTGTCGAAAATAAATATTTCGATAAATTTGAACAAATTTTTTAATATTTAATTTCGTTACAAAGATCGAATATAAGTTAGAAGAATTTTCGCAAATTTAAGAATTATACTCTTTATTTCTTAATAAAAGAAAAACGTTTATTTTGAAAAATAAATAAAAATATATCTTTGCGTAAAGTAGTAAATTAAATAAAAGACAAAAATTAAATTGTAAAAAACTTGTATAACAAAAGTAATTATAAAGAGAAAAAGAGTATTTATCGATAAATTGTAGATCAATATTAATAACGAAATCTATTTAATTTTTGCAAAAAATATATCGCAAATTGCGACAAATATTAACAAAAAGCTTTTAACAAAAAAGAGAAAATTATATATTCGATTTATATTTTCGACTTATAAAAAAAATTGTTGTAAACTATATTTATATGTCGATTGCAAAAATATTTATTAAAGTAAATTTAATAGTTGCTTAAAACAATTTAATTAAATAAATAAAAATTAAAGCAATTTTAAATCTTAAAGCACTTATTATAGTAAAGTTTTTATAAGAGAACATTTTTTGTTAATATAAATATATCAAGAAAATAATTATAAACAACAAATTCGAAAATAAAGTTAATATAACAATTGAACTTCTAAAGAGATATAACGTCAAAAAAGTAACAACGTCGACTTATTACTTATAAGCAAATAAAATAATAAAAAGAGAGCATAGATTTATAGTTAATACTTTATTCAAATTAACAAAGAAAATTCTTACAAATTAATTATAATATTTGTACGCAATCTTATAAACAAATAAAACAACAATTTGAGAATTTATTAAAGAGATATTGTTTTGTTTTAAATTTAAATACGAAATTATATTATTAATTAAGATAGAGTATCGAATCTAGCATATTATAGACTAAGAGAAAGTTTGTTTAACAACAAATCTATTAATATTGCGAACAAAATAATTAAAAAAAAGAAATAAGAATGTCTAAAAAGTAGCTTTGCGTCTTTGTTGTTTTAAAGAAAAGAACAAAAATCTCTTTAATAATAATTATTAATTGCGAACGCGTTTATTTCAAATTAAAAATTTGATTTTATTATATAACATTAAATTCGATAAAAAATATAACGTAAAATTTTTTTTTCAATAATTAGATCTCTTTAAAATAAAAGAAGAAAACAAAATAAAAGACTTTTATATTTTAAAAGAAGTTAATAATACAAAACTTAAAGATACTTATTTCGAAAATTAATTAAAAAGATATGTAAAAAGAAATTAGAATCTTTAGATCTTCGCAAAATTAAAAGACAAAAATAAAAAAATAAAAAATAATTTTATGCAAAAGATAGAAAATTAGTTTAACTAGAGCAATAGAAGATTGTTTGCGATTATTATATTATTGTTATCTTATTATAATTATTTGAATTATACAAAAGTATAAAAAAAAAAATTTAAGAAAGAAAAAAGTTGCAATCTTTATATTTGTTTTATTTGCAAGAATTTTAACATAAAGTTTATTAATTTATAAATATTAAAAAAAAAATTTAATTATGCAAAGTAATTTACAAGATATTATAATTTCGAATATCTAAACAAAACAAATAAAAGGCAAAAATATTAAAAAGTCGAAATGCTAACAATTTCGATCAATTAGAAGTAAACAAGTAGCACTAGCGTTTTTTCGTCTACTTTAATTAGCTAGAATTAACAACTAAAAAGTTGTTTAAAAACATTTATAAAGAGCTTTGACTTAACGTTCTAAAAAATTTAAAAATATCTTTAAATTATAGAAAATAAGATTCGATTATCTTTTACAAAGCATTTTTGATAATAAATGTAACAATATTACACGCAAGTTATATTAGTTTTATACTTATCTACAAGTTAATATATAGATAAATATTAACATAGTTTTTTTATATAATTGATAATATAAATGTTGCAAACAACAATTAAATCTATAAATAAAAATTCTTTGCATTTAAATAGGTTGATCGTTCGAGTCAATTTTTCCCCAAAATCTATAACTCGACCCGAAAGTTATATCTAATTAGGCCAAGTTTTAACCTAATATAGTTAGTATTTTCATAATTTATGCAATTCGGTTCTAACTATTAGAATCGAACGATTAGTCTAAACAATTATAAGATGCTAAACATGAACAATTTTTTGCGAAAAAAACTTTTTAATTTTTATCAAAAAATCAAAACTAAAAACGAGAATTATTATTTACGTTAACAAGAAGATTTCGTGAAGAGCGACAACTTGCATTTGTTAAACAAGATACAAGTCAAACTTTAATAACGTCGACGTATTTTTTTCGTAATTAAAAATCAACTCTTTTGATTAAATTATTTTAAATACAAGATTAGCAAACATTATTTTAGCAATTACAAACGTTGTAGCGTAAAACTTCTTAAACTTAAACTCAAATTAAATTGCAAAAGACAATTATTTAATCTATAAAAGACAATTTAACTATCGAAAATTGCGTCTATATTTAAGTAATTAACATTCTACTTTAATATAATAAAATTACTAGCAATAAAAGAAGAGAATGTTTGAAATTTTTTCGAAACATAGTTCTAGATATCTTAGAAATAGTTGAAAATTAAACTCGAGATTTGTAACAATTTGTTAATAAGAACGCTCAAATACTAATAAGTAACTTATTATAACAAAAATTGAAAAACGCAATACAAGAAATTGATCAAAACAAAAAACTACAAATTCAAAATAATTAAGTTTAATTTCGCAAACTATAGTTATCAAAGATTGCAAATATATTGTCTAAAAATATAAATTAATTAATTATTGAAACAATATTGCGAATAGCAAAGAAGCGTTAAAATCTACAAAGAATTTTAAAAAAATTAAATTAAGTTGTGTGCAATCGACTTAAATTTCGCACTATAAAATCGAAATACGTTGTTAACTATACAATTGACAACTACAACAAAATAAATGTTAAAAAATTTAAAGATACAATAGCGTCTATTAAACAAAAGCTTTTGAAAATTAAAATAAAAAATTATTTTTAAAGATTTAATTTAATAAGAATTTTAGATGCGAAGTTAAAAAAAACTTGTCAAACAAAAGTTTAAATAATTTCGTCTTCCTTTGTAAAAAATGCAAAAAGAACGTAGATTCAAAGCAATAAATAAAAAGAACTTAAATCGTTAGTTTCAAAATTAAAGTTAAAGTCGAAATCTAAAAATAACAAGACTTATAAAAAATAAAACAAAAAAAAAATAATTAAGATTTAGATTTTTTTTAAAAAGCTTTTTTTTTGTTATTACGATTGCGAGATTTGATATTAAGATTATCTTTGTTAGATCTTAAATTATTTAAAGTTGTCGATACAACAAAATTATATACTTTAATTACTAAAATCGCAATAATCTTTTCAAAGACAATAGCTATTTTTATTTCGACAAATAAGAAAAACGATACAAAGAATTGTTTATATATAAAATAAGCATAAATTTGCGATTAGATTAATCGTTGAATCGGGTTTCGATTCCAACTTTAGGAATCGACTCGACTCGACGATTTTAACTCTAGGAATCGACTTAAGATTCAAGTCGATTTCTATTATTTTGAAATCGATTTAACTCGACTCAAGTCGATATTCGATTTCAATATTAGAAATCGAATCGAATCGTTAAGGAATCGAAAATTACGTTATTATACCAAGAATTACTAATTTTATATTCTTTTTTATTAATAAAATAGAATATTTGTATCTATAGACTCTATAGATCTTATAAATGCAATTTGTTAATAAAATGCAATATTTGCATCTATAGACTCTATAGACCTTATAGATGCAATTTATTAATAAAATGCATTATTTGCATCTATAGAGTCTATAGAATCTACAGATGCAATTTAATTATTTTCTTTTTAAATAGTAGAAATGCATTACTATAATGCATTACCTTATTATAATTTAGATAATTAAATATTATAAAATATATATTGACTATATATTGACTATATATTGACTATATATTGACTATATATTGACTATTAATAATTATAATATAATTATTGAAATAGTTTTGGCGATTTGGGTCGATTTTTCGAGTCGAGTTTCGATTTCAACTTTAGGAATCGACTCGTCAAGACTTTTGAATTGGGTTAATCCAAATCGTCAAGATTCGAGTCGATTAATCGACTCGAACTCGATTAATCGATCTAAGACGATCAGTGTATTTGCGATATTAAATTAACTATTGTTTAACAATATTAATTAAAGTCTTTTAACTGATTAAACTAGCTATGTCGATAAAGAAGCAAAAAGAAGATCTAATTACGATTATATTAAAATCGATTATCTATATAGTTTATTAAAGAAAGCTAGAATTTTTGTTAAGAATAAATCGAGTTCTTAATAATTAAATTAAGAAACAAGTAATTTAGTATTACAAGAAACAAAACAATTTTCTAGTGTTTATAAAACAAAATAAGTTAAACTTTAAGTCTAGCGTTCGTTTATTCGTTTTTGAAGATTTCTTGAGACAATACGTTTATAAGAGAAAAGAGCTAATTTTCTTATCTAATAATTTTTAGTAAATTGATGTTTAACTTCGAGTAATAGATAGTACTAGTCTAGCGAAATAGAATTAGTATAAAATAATTGTTTGTCAAAATTGATTTGTTTATTTGATTATTAATTCGAAATACCAAATATAATCGCAACTTTAGAGCGAATTGCAAATAATATTATATTATTAGCGAAGAAACAATAATTGACGAAAAGAATAACTTCTTAATTGTTTGTTCTCTAAATTGCAAATAATAATGTAAATAAATTTAGATTCTTATATAACACACGTGCTTCTACAAAACAATTACAAATATAAATTATTAACAATATTATATTCGTTAGTCTTTAAAAAGTATAAAAATTAAACATCGAAACATTACTTTAATGTCAACGTAAATTAAAACATTTATTAAGAGTCTTAGCAATTGTAGTTAATTATTTTTTTTATTGCACAAAATAATTTGTTTTGCAAGAAATATTTGCTAGATAATTTTTATATTTAGATCGACATATAATTGCAAAAAGCAATAAGAAAAAAATAACAAAACAAAAAAATACTAAAATCTAAATTAACAAAGAAGAATTTGCTAAAATAAGAATTGCGTTAAACGAATATGTTTTGTTAATTTAAAGATATGTAAATTGTGCGATTTTAAATCTTTTATTGCAAGCTAGAAATCGAAATTAATACGAAAATTAAAATATTTTTTGTTTATGTAATTCTATTAAAAGATAAAAAAACTTTAAAGAATTTTTGAATAAATATAAGAAGCAACATTGTTGCAACTTATTAAAACTTAACTTTGTTAAATCTATTTTTAATTAGTATATCTTATTGTTTCAAAGTTGCTATTAACTTCTCTTTTACATTTAACATTAAAAATACTATTATAGAATGTGCGTTTTAAAACTTGACAAAAGTAATAAAGAAATTAAAAACATTGTTTAAAGATACAAAGAAATTTAATTGTCTAATAAAGCAAACTTAAAAACGTACGATACGTTACGTAAAATTAATATAAAAAAAGATTCAAAAGATAAAAAATAAAGTATTTAAATAATATTCGTAAATGCAATTTATAACGTCTAGAGACTTTAAGACACTTAATGTTTATCAATTTGATATTTAGAACAATTTAGATTCTTATTTGATTAATTATAAAAAGAAAACAAGATTTAAGTTTTCAATTATTTGTTTTAACAAAAAAGAGAAAATTCTATTATTTCGATTCGAAATTAGAAAAAAACGTTATAAATTAAAATTAAGTTAGCAATCTAAATCGAATATCTCGAAACTAAAAATAATTCTTAAAATTACATGTTTTTCTTTTGTTTTAAAAAGTTTAACCCAAGTATAATAGCAACAATTTACTTTATTATTATTACTTTTTTCTTAAACTAATTTTCTAGATTTACGTTAAAAAAACTTATTATTATCGTTATTATCTTTAAGAAATAAACAAAACTTGCAACAATTAACTTTATTAAATACTTAGTTTCGATCAAATAATTCTTTTGATTTTGAGAAAAGCTTTATGTAAACTAATTTATTACGTTCTTTACGCAATCAATTTAAGTAACAAAAGAAACAAGAGATCTAGCTTAACGATCTTAAAAAAATAAAAGCAATTTTATTATTTTCTTATTACAATTTTTGTATAAACAAGAACAAAAGTTTCTTAATTTAATAATCAAGAGACAATTACTAAAAGAGAGGAAATCGTATGTAATTAAATAATCAAGTAATATTAGACTATAAATTTAGAAATGCTTGTTATTAATATTAGCAATCTATTTGCAATATATATGCGATCTCTCTTATTTAAATCTTAGAATCTTAGCTACTTAATATATTATTAGATTGTATAGTGCAATTTATGTATATATCGCAATAAGTCTTTGTTGTTATAGTTGTCTACTAACTAGAATTCTATTCCTATCTCGTTACACTAGCGTAACAAAACTCTTTTGCAAACTTTTTAATATTAAAAAATATATTAATATTTCGAACAATTATCTTGTTTATCTTTATAGTTGTATTAATTATATAATACTTGTTTTTCTTCTTTTTATCTATTAGAAATTAAGAATTTTAATAAAAGTTATAACAATATTTTAGCAAATCTATTTAAAGACACTTTTCTAATATTTTAATTATAATAAAATTTAATATTTAAGAAATTAAAAGTTTTGAAACTTGCTATATTTTGTATTTTACAATATAAATTTTCTAATTAAATATAATTTTCAATTTAATTTTGTCTATTTTAGCAAAGCTTTATATTAAGATAATTTTATAATTAAAAAGTATTGTAATTAAGAGTTTTTATTCTTGCAAAAAAAAAATCGAATTTTACAATTAGTTTCTAAATATGTTTCTTAATAAAATAAGAATTATATTTAATACTTTTAAAAACTTAAATATTAGAAAGAAATTAGATCTTTAATTAAGTTTCTTTTAGAAATTCTTTATAATTAGTAATTTTAGTATTTTTTTTTAATTTAAATATTTGTCTAAAATAGAACTATCTAAATTGTTTATATTTATCGAATTTGTTTTTTAAATCTTTTGTTTATATATTATATTTATTCGAACAAATAAGCGCAATACAATAAAAGATTAATAAAAAATATTAAACTTTTTGAACAATTAAATAGTAGAAGTTTTTTTTATAATATATAATCGAAAAGTTCGAATTATTAATAATTCTAAAATAATTTAAAACATAATATTAATTTGAATATCTACTTAATTTTAATATAAATATATTAATAGATAGACAAATATTAGTACTATTTGTTTGCTCTAATTAATTAGAATTTTGTCAAATTTTTTTTTTTTTTTGCAATATTGTTATTCTAATAATTTTTATTTTTATCTTCGAAGATTTTTTGTAATTAGATTTGCGAAATTGAGCAATTATATTAATTGAACAATTATCTAGAGATTTAAAGATTTTTCTAAAAATACAATATTTTTATTCTTGTTATTAGAGTAATTAGCAAATATTTTTAAAATACTAATACACTTTGTTTTGTTTCTAAAATAAATTGTTAATTTTGAAAAGTTATTGTCTATATTTACAAAACTTATTTAAGTACTTTGTTAAAAAGATCGATTTAATAGAATTTTATAATTAAATTAAAAAACAACAAAAACATAAATATAAATTATTATTTTCTTAATTAATATCTTTGTATTTTCTATTATTTCTTTAAAATAAGTACGTGCTTTTATAACTTCTATTAGTAAAATAAAAATATTTTGTTAAATAACTAGATTAGCTTTGTTTGCAAAAAATTTGCTAATATAGTTTATCTTTGTATTATTACTAAATATTGTTTTAACTTTTATATCTTTTAATTGTATCTATATAGTTAAACAAGCAGCAAAATATAAAGTTTTAAAAAAATTTACTTTTGCAATAATATTTTTAAAATAAACAATTTCAATAAATTTAGCGCTAATTAATTTTATAATAACAATTATTTCTTTCTCTTTTTTTGTAAGCTTTTAAGAATCTTTTTTGTTACTATAGTATTAAACTTTTTATTAAAAAAAGAACAAAAAAAAACAACTTAAATTAGAACAAAAATTTAAAAAATCTATTAATTATATTTCTATTTTTAAAATAAAAATACTTTAAATTAAAGTTTTGAAATCGATTTAATTTTTTATAATTTATAGTATTCTTTTTGAATATTTTGTTTGTTATATATAGTTTGCAAATTTTTTTTGCTTTTTTCTAAATTTGTTCTTTTCATACTTAATAACTCTTAAATTAGAATTAATTATTGCAAAAATATTCTCTATTATAATATTTTTTATTTTTGTTTTTATTATTCTTTTCTTTATATATATTTTTTTGTCTAAGATTTTTGTTATTTTTAAATAATTCTTAGATCTAATATTTTTAATTTTTAGAAATCTCTTTTTCTTTTTGATTTTTTTTTAATTATTTTAATCAATTGCTTTATTAAAAGTTTTTAGAATATTTATTGTTTAAAAAAATTTAATTCTAATTGAGCTTTTCGAATTTCTATTATTGTTTAATTCGATTTACTATTCTTTTTATCTTTTAACAAAAAATTGGTATTTAATTTTATTGCTACTATTGTAATTACAAAATTTCGAATACAATTTTGCGCTTTTTATTAAAGACAAATTCTTATAATCTCTTTTCTAATTTTTGTATTATTAAGAGACAATTTTATTTTCTTGTTTTTAGAACTATTAGATCTATAGCAAATTTTGTTGCTTTTTGTTGCGCAATACGATGGCGATATGCCTAAAGCCTGCAAAACGAGATAGTAGCAAATAAGTAGCTTGGAGAGTTGTTCGCCTACTCTTGATTGATTCGCTTAGCGAGTTGGCCCAAATCTAGATCAATCTAACCTAGATAAGCTAGACTCAATTGAGACTAGTTTAGGAACTACAATATATCTTGCAATCTATGCTCTTTATATATAACTATCTTCTATAGTATTGATAATTTACTACTAGACTGATCGTTTGGTTCTAATAGTTGGAACCGAATTGCATAAATAATGAAAATACTAACTATATTAGGTTAAAACTTGGTCTAATTAGGTATAACTTTCGGGTCGAGTTATAGATTTCGGGGAAAAACCGACCCGAACGATCAATCTATTTACTACGTTGTTTGTTACATTTTTTAAAAGATTATAAGTTCGAATTTGCGAAGACTTTCAACTTAACAATCTCTAGTGCTATTATTGCGACAATTTTGATCGCGTTTTATAAAGAACAAAAGACTCTATTATTAATAGATAGAAATCGACATATATCTTCGAGTTACGCAAGAGATTTTTACGCAAACAAATTGATTTTGTTCGATTACTAATTCTATAAAGAACAAACAACAATAAGAGAGATTAATTTATATATTTGAAAGAGAGCTAATTAATGCTTTAAAGAGAGCAAACTATATTGTTTAAAAGAGAGCTAGTTAACATTTTAAAGAAAATAGACTAAATTGCTTTAAAGAAAGCAAACACAATATTAAAAAATATTGTTAAGACAACAACGTAATTACGATCTTCGCACTAAATTAATAAAAAATTAGTGCATCAAATTTCTTTATTGTTACTTAACAAACATTACTTTATTTATCTTTTTATTTTTTTATTAATTTTATTTTATTTACTTTTATATATTATAAGAAACAATATACGCAAAACAATTAATATATTTAGTCGAATTACAAACAAACAATAGTTTTGTCAAATAAAAAATTATCTTATAGTAGAAAATCTTTGAAATGTAATTTAATCTTTAGACTTTATTGTATTTTTTATTTTTACAAACAAAACTAGTTTAATATTATCGATAATTTTTTAATCTAAAGACGTGAAAGCAAATATTAAGACTACTCTTTACATTTAACTTTGTTTAGACAAAAACAATAAAAAAAACGTAATTGTTATAATTATTGCATATAAAATATAGAGATTCTTAATATATAAGTACAAAGAGAAGCTTTGAATTATTAAAAGATAGCACTTAACAAACTATATAAATTACAAGAAGCTTATTAATTAGAGCATTAATAAAGCATAAATATATCTTAAGAAACTAAAACAAAAGATTGTCGAAACTTAACTTAATATAAAGAGACTATATCGCAACAATAAACTAATTTAGACATTATTAATTTTTTTGCTCTTAAAATACATCGCAATTCGAGATACTTTTAATATTTAAAATTCTTTTAATGTTAACGTAACTTTTTAAAAGTTGCAAAAAAAAAACATTGTTTAAAAATAATAAAATTGCTATATAAATTAAACGCAAAGCTAGTTGTTTAAGACTTTAACATTGACATCGAAATTTCTTTTTAAAATCGAACTTTAATTCTTATCGAAAATCTAGCTTTTTTAATTAAAAAATTAATAGAAACGTATATTGTTGCTATTTTTGTTAAAGTTTTAAACATTTTGTTAAAGAATATCTTTTTCGCATTAATATTCGCAAATACATTTAAAAAAAAATAAAAAAAACAAAGATTATTAAAAATAATAAGCGAAAATTTTACAAAAAGTATTGCATTTACAATACTAAAAACAATAACTTATTAAAGAAATCTTTACTTAATAATAGCAACTTCAATATTAAGAAAAATATTAATAAAGAACTTGCAACGTTGTTTAAAGAGAGTATTAATAAGATTTTTGACAACAAATAAGTTGTTAATACTAGCGTTTTCTTATATATAATTAATTAGTTTTAATACTTTAGAGGTTTTTTTATTGTTATTTCTAAACGTATTGTTAAGATCGAAGAGAGAAAATTGTTTTTAAATTAGTATAAAACAACAACAATGCGTACAAAGAACAAAAACAAAACATATTTAACAGATATTCTTTTTATTTTAAATCTTAAAATTAATCTTTTATTTAACAAACGCATATATTAGAAAAATTTATATAGAGATTTTAATAAACATAGTATATAAATGCGAAACAAACAAAAAAAAAAAATTTTTACTACAAATTAGCAAAAAGACGTATATATAATAAGCAAAATAGTATTAAGCTTAAACAAATTTGCTCTTATTATTGTTATGCAACAAAAGTCTTTTGTAGCGTTTTTAACAATTAATAACGCATTTAATTAAAAGAATCAAATGCAAATTAATGTTAATAAAGTAGTTATTAGCAATTTCAAAGCAAAGTTGTATAATCTTTAATATTGTCGATTTGCTTATCTAGATACAACTAAGCTACGAAAGCTATATAAAATTACTTTACTCTTAAAGCTTATTTTTATTATTAAAGATATAAGAAATTCTTATAAAGTATGCGTATTAATTAAGCTCTACAATAAGAGAAATTATTACATTAATAAATGTAAAACAATTATTTTAGCTCTTATTTTAATTAACATTTGCAAATTATTGCTAGTCTTAAAACTTAAACACAAATATTTTCTCAAAATTGTTAATAATTACTTTTGTAAAACATAAGTATTAATAATAACTAAACAAGAATAAGTTGTAGATATTCTTTGTTAATAATTTAATAGCAAATGCAAACAAAGTTCTAAAGTAAAATTAAAGTATTCGCAATTTGCAACAATAACAATACAAAACTTAAGTTAATACTTAATAAATAATGTTTATTTTTTAACATTATATTTAATTATATCTTGTCGTACAATTCTTTTTAAAATAATGTCGCTAAATAAGATATATAAATTATTAAAAACTTTATAAGAGTTATAATTGAAGAGACGAAACTTTTTATTAAGTTTTGATTAAAAGTTGCACAAACAAACATATATTTACAAAATTGCATAACAACTAAATTGCTTATTAATAATAAATTTACTATATTTATAAAGACATTTATTAATGTCAAACTATTTATTAATTATTTGTATATATAAAATTGCAAATGCTATTTCTATATAAACTTCAAATCTTTTTTTGTTAAAAACAAAAAAAATAAGCTTATAAATAAAAAACAAGTAAAAGTGTTTCTTAAATACATTAACAAAACAAGTATATTTGTCAAAATATAAGTATTAAATTTAAGTAAAATTATCAAACATAATATTGTTAAATATATCGAAAACAAAAAGAAAGAATATATTAATCTTAAAATGCGTATTAAGATTATTAATGTTTTGTTAAAAAGATAATTAATAGATAGATTTTGTAAAGATACAATCAAAAATAAATTTAACTTAAATTTCGCTTATATTGGTTTAGATTTCGCTTATATTAGTTTAAATCTTACTTACATTAATTTAAATCTTACTTAAAATAACTCAAATTTTGTCTAAATTACTTCAAATTCTTTTTAAATAATTTTAAATAATTTTTTTTATCTAAACGTTATATATAGACATTTTTGCACGTTGTTATTCTAAAGAGAAAACGAGTTAATAATAGTGCAAAGAATTTAAAAGAATATCGAAGCAAAATTGTTTGCGTTATAATAGTCTTTATAATTTAAGACGTAATTAATAAGACTATAAACTCGAAGTGCGACTTTGTAGCTATTAATAAAAAAGATAGTAATGCTAGCAAGCTTGTTATACTTGTATTAAAGATGTAAAACAAGATTGTAAACAATTTCGTCTAAGAGAAGTTATAAAAAGATATTATATAAGAGAAATTACTTGCTCTTGCTACTAATAGTATATAAAAAACTGTTATTTTTTTTTGAAACGCTAATATTGTAACAAGCAAATAAGTGTTTAAAGCAAAAATGTATATAGATAAAATATTAAAGAAGCTTAAAGCAAAACTAATTGCAAAAGACTTTATACAAATCTTTGAAATTAATTATAAAGACACTTTTGTTTCGATTGTTAAATTTAATATTTTACAAATATTTCTTGTTATTGTTATACTAAAAAATTTGAAATATTATTAGATAGACGTTAACAACGTCTTTATTAAATCTTTTCTTAAAAAGAAAATCTATATGATATTTTTATTTAAAGTAAATATATTTTCAAAGCAATGCTTGCGCATTCTTCGAAGTCTTTATAATTTAAAACAAGTTGTTCGCAATTAATATAAACACTATATTAAAGAGTTTGTTAAACTAAATTTCAAACAATGCTAGACTAATCGTTAGGTTGAGTTTCGATTCCAACTTTTAGAACCGACCCAACCTAACAGTTTCAACCCTAGGAATCGACTTGAAACCCAAGTCGATTCCTAATATTTTGGACACGAATCGACACGACCCAAGTCGATTTTCGATTCCAATATTAGGAATCGAATCGAATCGCCAAGAAACCAAAATTTTTGAGTTATTGTGCCAAGAATTACTATTTTTAGAATCAAACTTTAATTTTTAGTTTTTTAGACAAATTCTATAAATTTAAAATAATTATTAATTAATTGTAGAAAATAGTAATGCATTACTATAATGTATTATCTATATCTATAAGTATTATAGATGCTATTTAAATTTTTAAATATTAAAAAATCAATATTAATGCATGATTTGCATCTATAGGTCTATAGATGCTATTTAAATTTTGAAATATTAAAAAAAAAAATTAATGCATAATTTGCATCTATAGACGTTATAGATACTATTTATTAATTATTTAATTAAAAGTCTTGACGATTTGGGTCGATTTTTCGAGTCGGGTTTCGATTCCAACTCTAGGAATCGAATCGAATGGTCGATTTCGACCCTAGGAATCGAATCAACTTTTCGATTCCAACTTTTGGAATCGACTTGACCCGACGCGATTAGTCTAAACAATGCAATATTAACTTTTGTCTCTTGTTGCATCTTAAACAATATATTATGCTTTTACTTTATGTTAACAATATTATTATTGTTGTACAATTAATAAATAACGTTAATTAATTTAAATGCCAGTTTTAAAAGATATTTAAAATAAAGAATCTAAAAGAAATAAAAAGAATTCTTAATATTAAAATTATTCGCAATCGAAAAGTTAAAATTCTACGCATAAATTAATTCTATTATGTCAACAAAATGCTTAATAGACTACAAATCTCTATTAACAAAAACAATTCAATTAAATTGCTTATAAATAAATACAATTCTCTTCAATTTTTTAAATCAAAAGATAAGCAAATTGATTAAAGAGATTATTAATACGCAATTGAAAGTATTATATATGCAATTATTTACACTCGTTTAAACATTGCTTTCGTAATAGAACGTCTAAGTTAATATTTTGTCGATTCGACAAAACATTATAATTAAATCTCAAAAATACTACTTTAATATCTTTGCTTTATTGTTAACAAGAAACTAACATATAACAACAATAAAAGTTTATATTTAGTAGTATACTTTAACTTAAACTACGCATCTAATAAATTAAATTAAAAGTTAATTCTTAAATATATGTTTATAATAGACGAAGAATTAATTGTATAAATGTTACGCAAATATAAGTTAATAACAATGTCTATTATTAAAGCTAAATATATAGCTCTATTTATATATGCTAGAAAGAGTCTATAAATCATATAGATTCTAAGAAACACTAATTATGCGAAATATCTTAAAGATCTATTAAATCGCATAGATATTGTTGAAAATAAAATACACAAATTTGTATCTTTTATACAATTAATAAGCGACAATCAAGCAACTCTAGTATTTATCAAAGACGCTTATATTAATAATAGATCAAAACACATCGACGTAACACTTTATTATATTAAAGATCTCTACAAAAGTAATCGCATTTGTATTAATTTCGTTCGAAACACAAACATAATAGCAAATAGACTAATAAAGCTATTGTCTAAAGATAAGTTTAAAATCTTTATTAGACAATTTAAATTAATAAATCAAAAAGTTAGTAAAAGCTAATAGACATGTTATTATCGAGTAAAAGTATTGCGCAATATAACAACAACATATCTAAAGCTTGCAAAACAAGATAGTAACAAGTAAATAACTTAAAGAGTTGTTCGTCTACTTTTAATTAATTCGCTTAGCGAGTTAACTCAAATTTGAATCAATTTAACTTAAGTAAGCTAGACTCAATTAAGACTAGCTTAGGGACTACAATATATTTTGTAGTCTATGCTCTTTGTATGTAACTATCTTCTATAGTACTAATAATTTATTACGTTGTTCGCCACATCTTTTAATACTTTTATTTATATAAATTTTTCTATTTGTTATTAAGACTAATAATTCATCGGCAATTCCGGAACCTCTGCTCAGAAAGTGCCTGTTGCGAATTCTGCTAATTTGGCTATTAGCCGGCTCAGGGTTCGTTTAGCAGCAAAATTCTTGGCGCTTGCTTGGCAGAGATCCAATTTTGATGTTCGAGATGCGCACGACCTCCCGCAATGCTTCGTTTACGTCTCCATTTGTTACTCGTCCACACCATAGTAATTTGTATGGCAAAATCGAACGATTTGGGAGATTTCTACGCGCGAGTCATGCGATGGCGGGGACGTCTCCATTGCGTGATTGTGTTGTGCGCATGGTGGTCGTGAGTTGCGCTCGTAAATTGCGCTCGTGTCGTGGGACTTGGCAACGTGCGGGGTTAGGTCTTGGCAAAGCGCGTGTTAATTACGCGCCTGCGATTCCTGCTAATCGTAGTCCAATCCTGCGCTTGATTATGTAAAGCGGGCACATCGACATATTAGCTAATTTGACTATTAGTTACTAATAGTACTATTAATAAGGATTCCGAAATTATCGATGTTTTAAACAAATTTATTATCTATACAAATTGTAACAAAACAAATATTTATTTAATTAAAATTAAAATACTTAACTATACTTGAAAACAAATATAAATCTTTAATAAATATAAATTATTTTTTAAGATAGACTCTAAATTATTATTTAAATTTAAAAAAATATAATATATAAAATCTCTTATAATTGTATTGTTATTATCTATTAAATTATTTAATAAATTTTGCTTTCTATTATTTTGTAAATATTGTTAATTTTAAGATTTTTAAAAACTTATATTAAAATATTTAGTATTTTGTTAATTTTTGTATTTTCGATTGCAACTACTAATAATATTAAAAAAGCAAAAATTGTCTTTAATATAATTTTTTCTTTATTTGCTTTTTGTTTACTATATTTATTAATTTATTTATATTAATATTTGCAACTTGCTAAGCAATTTAATTGCTATTAATATTTATTTCTTATATAATTATCTTATTTTCGATTAATTTTATAATTATCTTATATAACAATTTAAATATTATAATAATTGCGTTATTTAAATTAACTTTATACTTTTGTATTATCTTAATACAAATATTGCAAAAAAGACTCTTTAAATATTACAAAAATTTAATATATTTATCGACTTAATTAAATTTAATAAGTTTCGAGAAAATAACTTTAAATTGTCGACTATATTTACAAATATTATTCGACTTTACTCTTAATATATCTTTTAAAAACTTTAAAAAAATACAAAAGTTAATTTTCTAATTTAAGTTTCTATCTTTATTAGATTGATTGTTAGGTCGGGTTTCGATTCCAACTATTGGAATCGATTCGATCTAACAATTTTAATCCTAGGAATCGACTCGAAACTCGAGTCGATTTCTATTATTTTGGAATTAACTCGATTCGACTTAAGTCGATATTCGATTCCAATATTAGGAATCGAATCGAATTGTTAAGGAATCGAAAATTACGTTATTATGTCAAGAATTACTAATTTTAGATTTTTTTTAATTAATAAAATGCAATATTTGTATCTATAGATTCTATAGATCTTATAGATGCAATTTATTAATAAAATGCAATATTTGCATCTATAGACTCTATAGATCTTATAGACGCAATTTATCAATAAAATGCATTATTTGCATCTATAGACTCTATAGAATCTATAGATGCGATTTAATTATTTTCTTTCTAAAAAGTAGTAATGCATTATTATAATATATTATCTTATTATAATTAAATAATTAAATATATATTAACTAAATATTAACTCTTAATAATTATAATATAATTATTTAAATAGTCTTGGCAATTTGAGTCGATTTTTTGGATCGAGTTTCGATTTTAATTCTAGAAATCGATTCGACTCGACTCGATTTTCGATTTCAATTTTAGGAAAAGACTTGCCAAGACTTTTGAATCGAGTTGACTCGAATTGCTAAGATTTGAATCGATTGATCAATTCGAACTCGATTAATCGATCTATTACACATCTAGCTAGCAAGTTGCTTTATTCGACGAGTTTCACTCGAGGAGCTGCGCTAGTCCCTAAGGGGACTAGCTTGGCGAATAAAGATAGATTTGCGCATAACTAGATAGATAATTAATTCAACTATTTATTACAACTTGCTTAGTGTTCGCTTTGTTTGTTTTTTGTTTTACTTTCGTAACAAATAGTAGTTTTAATCAATGTATAAAGTACTTCTTTATCGTTAACTTATTGTATTAATTGATCGACAAACTATATTAATTATTTTGCTTTTTGTTAAATTTAATGTATTAGCTTATCAATTGTTTTAATTATTTGTTAAGCGAATCTTTGTATTAAAGACAATTTATTTTTGTTTAATATTTGTCGAATTACGCAATTGATTCGCAAAGTAATTTGTCGAACTACGCAATTAACTTGTAAAGCAATTTGTTAACGTTAATTAGTTTGTCTATTCTTTAGCTTATTTGTAAATTTTATTTAAATCTCGCATTTGTCAAATATGCGATATTTATCTTTTATTAGCTTTTGTCTTAAGCTAGCTTTATATACGAAGAAAAAAGTATCTATATTAGCTTATTAACTTTTTGCTTTTCTATCTATTAATTATTAATACTTAGCTTATCTTTTAATTTTTACTCAACAAATTGTTGTTAAGATTGTTAAACAAATTTCTTACTTTTCTCTATTTTTTGTTTAATCAACTCGCAAACGTAAAATTTATTTAGTAGAAAAGTCTTGCATTTAATCTACAAAGTAAACTATTAACAAATTTCTCTTTAAGCAAATTATTAAGAGATTCGAGACGACTACTTAAGATTTTAACAAACGTATTAATTTTATTGTTTTGTTAACTTCTAAAGATTTGTTAACGATCTCAAAGTTCTTAAATAAGCACAAGAATTCTAAGTTTGTTGCCTTAACTTCTTTTATCAAATTAATTAACTTAATTGTTACTATTTTATTAAACAATCTATATTTGAGTAATTTATCTTCTTTTATCAAATTGATCGCCTTGATTATTATTAGTTTATTAGACAACTTGTATTCGTGTAATTAATTTACTATAAACAATAAGTTTTACGATTAATTTAGAAATTTGAACAACGTTTTCTTTAACAAATTAACAAATTGTTCTAAATCGAACGTTTGTTATTAAGTATTCTTTGTGTTACATAGAGATTGCAACAATTATAGTAAAGTAACAAATTTATTTAGTAATCTTTTTAGAATTTGTAAACGACAAGAGTTTGCGTTTGTTTACAAAAACGATTTGTTATATATAAGAGCATTAAATTATATTAAAATAATAGAAAAAATTACGTTAATAAAACAAATTAACGCTTCGAAGATCGCAATTATCGAGTAGTCTTTTTTTTCAAATATATAGAATTATTTTGTTCTTAATATTTAAAATATATTTATCGCTTAAAACTTACGAAGTTAACTTGTTTTATTTATTTAGAACTTTTTTACTTAGTCTTTTACTTACTAGATATTGAACAAATAGCATAGCGTTAATTAAACTCTTTTTAGTTATTAAATGTTGAACAAACAATATAACTTTAAACACATTGATCTTGCTTAATAAACATCGAACGATTAGCATAACTTTAATTAAAACGCTCTTAACAACTAGACATTATTTGCGTTTAAACATCTAATTAGTTTCGTTACTTACTTATATATTTATAGCAATACTATTTATAATTAGTTAAATCAATCAAGAGATCTTGAAACTTGTCAAAAAAACAAAGCATTTACGTCTTAAATAATAAAGCAATTGCGTAAGTTAATGCGTCGAGAAATTTAACAATTTAATCGAATTAACGAAAATTCTTAAAGATGTTGTTATCTAAATAGAAGCGATAATCAAGACAATTTAATTACTTTAATCAATCGCTTTAAAACAATAAATCTAAGATTTTTTTATTTAGACGTCTCGAAAAGTTATAAATTAAATAATATTATCTTTGCGAATAAAGAGACGATCTATTGAGAAATCTTTATATTCGTCGAACGAATAAAAAATTATATTTATATAGTCGACGAAGTCGCAATAAAGAAGAATTTGTTGTTATATTTTTGTAACGTTGCTATAATTTAATATTTAAAAAAAATCGAAGAGTTTAAGCGTAAAGCGTTTAGAAGTTTTTTATTTATTAACTTTATTAACAAACTAAAGACGCGATTTAAAATAAAAATTAATAAAGCTTTTAACAAACTTATTTTAAAGATTTTTATAACTAAAAATGCGCGAAATAATTGCGAAACAAACGATTTTCTTTAGAATGTTATTTTGTTCTCTTAATCAATTAATATCTTTAATCTATAAAGTTAACTTACATAAGCTTAAAATTAGCTTGATTTAAAATTGCGTTCGATAATTATTATATTAACAATTTATACAATTGTTTAAAACTTTATTAAGAAACTAGATGCAAAAAAAAAGCTATAAAAGACAATAATAAATGTTTGTCAATTATTGATTTAAGATTGTAATTGCACTTAAAAGTTTAAAAAATGCGATAACAATCTTAGAAATAACAATTAACAATAGCAAATTTATCAATTATTTGTATTTTATTAGTTACGCTTCTTTTATACTTTGCGTTCTATTTACTTTAATTTATATTAATTGTTTACAAACTATTAGAGTCGCTTATCTTTGCAAAACGTATTTAATTTTAATAACTAATATTGTTTTGTTATATTGTTGTCTTTTTCTTTTAAGCGTCTTGCTATTATTGTTGTCAACGTTAAGATACAATTAAACAACAACAACAAAAATTCGTTTCTTCTTAAAACAAATAATTGTTGTATCAAAAATAAAAATTAACAAAATTATAATAATTATTGAGCTTAAAGATACTAATTGTTCTATTAATTATTAATATATTGATAATTATTTTATTAACAATTTAGATATTAATTTTTTGTCTTGTTAACGTATTAATTAGTTGTTCTATTAACTTATTATGTGAATTTTTTATTATATAATAATTTATATTATTTGATCTAGTTTTACGACGTTCTTGCGTACTACTTAGAAATATCGCAAAACAATATTTATTATGTTGAAAAAAATTATTAAAGAAAGACTTTATCAAAAAAACAAAGCAAAAACTTGTCAATAATTGTTGATGTCTTTTACGTTAATTTGAAGATAAAATTTCTATTATTTAAACAACTTATTTGCATAAAATGCTATTGTGTTTTTCAATTAATTAACAAGTTTTTTTGATATATTAAAAAAAGATACAATTTTAAATGTCAAATAAAACAAACGTTTGTCAAGATCTTTTATATCGACGAAGCGATAATTAAATTAAATTAAATTATTAACGATTTAGAATTAATTAAGTTAGATGTTAAAGCAATAATTAACACAAACTTGATCTTTCGTTTATATTATTACGTTATTATTTTGTTGAAATTTAATTAACAAAATTTGTCGTATATTATATGCGTAAATATCAAGTGTATTATAACTTTTATCAATTGCAAGTTTCTTAAGAATTTTGCATTAAATCTTTTTATTAAGAAGACACAAATACTTATTTTTGTATATAATATTAATATCGCAAAGCACTTAATCAATAATTATTTCGTATTAGATATATATATTAAAAATTATATATACGATAGAGAGTTTGTTGCGTATATTTGTCGAAAAATATATATTGTTAATAATCTTAAAATTAAATTGTTACTTAATATAAATATTATAACTTTTAAACAAATAATTGTTAGTTTTAATATTAAACAATTTACTCTAAATAGTTGTTAAAAATTAACAACTAATTTCAACGTTACAATACAAAATAACACCAAAATTTATTAAGTTTTAAAATTGAAACACAAAATAATTGTTAACGTAAACAACATTGTTAAAATATTTGTTTAAATTAATTAGTCTCTATTAAATTGTAATTTCTTGTTTGAGTTATATCTTATTAACGTTTATGTATACGTAGTAAATGTCTTATTGTTGACAATTTATATACGCAACAAAAGTTCTTTGTCGATTATTATTTATAAATCGACGAATTTTGATTGCTTAATTAAGTTCAAAAAACAAAATTACTATTAAATTAATTTCGACAAACATAATTAAGTTGTCAAAAATAACATAAAAGTAAAAATGTTATTAAACAAATATTAAACAAATATTAAACGATTCTATTTAATAATGTATATATTTGTAATTTATTAATTAAAATAATTAAATTTCGCACTCTTGTTAATAAGTTTGTTGTTTTCTGAAAAAACAATAATAGAATTGTTAAGTTAACAAAAGACGATTAGATAATTGTTTTATTAAATAACAATTAAAACTTTACAATAGCTTTTCGAATAATACAAAAAGTCTATTTGTTAAACAAACAAAATAAAAAAATAATTAATAAGAAATTTAACAAACTTTACTAACAAGAGAAGATAAAGTAATTTACGCAATCAACTTTTTTTAATTTTTTGATCTTTGTTATTTGACATACAATTAACAATTTTAATAATTAGTTTGCTAGAAAGTATTAAGTAATTACAAATATTAAAGATCTAAACAAACTAACAATTATTAATAATTACTTAATACTTATGCAAAGCAATATTATAGCGCAATTAAAAAGTTGCAATTATATAAGTTTAATAAATAATTTTGTCTTTTTTCTTTAATTTGTAATAATCGAACGAGATTGTTACAAGTTTTTGTTTATTATTTATTAAAACAAGAAACAACTTAACGTTATTATTATAAAATTCAAAAATTTCTTAACTTATATATAGCGAATAATAAATAAACAATTGCGACTTTTACGCGAATTTTGCAAAATATATATCAATAATATTGTTATTTTTTTTAAATTTTTTATAAATTATTTTAATTATTTACGAAATCTTTTTATTAAGTTTGTTAAACTTTAGATTACGCTAAATTTTACAAAAATTTATTTTAACTATTTTAGCATTACTTTGTTCGAATAAAAGATTGACGTTTTCGATTTATTTATTATTGAGAAACGAATTGTCGCAATTAAGACTATTTAATTTCTTAAAAATCTTAAGACGTTAAAAACGTATTTGAATTTCGTTAATTATTAATGCGACAAAGTTGTTTAATATGCACAATGTGTCAATTTGTTACAATAGAAGAAAATACAATTGTTTAAAAATTTGTTTGCACAAAGCAATTAAAAGCGTAAGACGTATTTTCGAAATATTTCTATTAAATAGTTACTAAATTTGTTAAGTTTTTTCTATTAATTTTAGCGTGCTTTTACGACGTCGAATTTTCTTATTTATTTCGATATTAATTGTCGTTTGTTTATAAAATTCGACGCAACAAAGAAACAAAAATATAAGATTAAGATTTATTATGTTAAAGACAATTTTATTAATAATAACTTTTAGAAATCTAACATTTAATATATGTTGTGTTTGTTTAAAATATTAAGTATTGTCGAATCTTATTATTGATTGATTAATTTAAAGATTTCTTGTTTAATTTAAACAATTAAAAAGACAAAATATTTAATTAAGACTTTTAAGTAATTAATTATTGTCTATATAGATTATTCGACTACATTTAATATTGTTAAATAGACAATTTTGTTATTATTTGTTACAAACAAGCTTAATTTTAGACTTATATACGCATTGTAGTATTTTTCGCAATTTAGCTTTAACGTTTAACATAAAACAAATCGTCTAAATACAATGCTTAACACTCTATTTTAATTGTTAACATTAATTAACAAGAAAAAAGCAAATAATATTAAAAAGTTCGACAAAATCGATATTTTTGTATTTAAAATTAAAGTTTTAAAAGTAAATAAATTTGTCAAACAAATCTTTAAAGAAAAGAAAAATTTAATCGCATAAATAATTTTTAATAAAACAATATTCTTTTATATTTATTTAATAAAAATAAACGCTAATTTTAAAAAACAATTGTTCGACGTTTACATTAAATTTGTTAAATAAACAAAAATTATAAAAATTATTTAGAAGTTTGTTATATTATTAAGCATATAATTTTTTGTAAAAGATAAGCTACTATATTATACGAATTACGTTAATCGAAAAAGACTTTATCTATTAAAGAAATTTAAAAAAGAGATTTTTATTCAAGTATATAACAAAAATTATTATATTAACTTTATTTGTTTATATAAGACAATTTTTATTAATTTTTATTTTCGCAATTTAAGCAATTGTCTACAATATTATATAATTTATTGTTAAGAATACAATTTTTATTAAACAAAGCGTTATTAATTGTACAATGCTTTAAATTTTATTACTAGTTTTTTAATACTTTTTTATATAATAAGCTTCGATTTTATATTAATTTTATTAAATAAACAAGATATAAACATTGCACTTATTGCGATATATAAATTTTTCAAAAAAGTTATAATTATAATTAACAAAAATACGTATATTGTTAAGAATTAAACTAGTATAATAATAAACAAATTCGCAAATTAAGAAATATCGAAGACTTTTATATATAATTGTAATAAAAAGTTTTTGTTCGAGTTTTAACACATTGTATTTAAGAAACTTAACGTTAACTTTTTGATTTTTGTTGCGTATTATTTTTAAATTAATAGTTAAAACAAAAAAACTAATTAAACAATAAAGTTTGCTTTTTGTTATATAATAACAAACAATTTTAAATTTAATTAAATGTTTTTTTATTTTATTTTTCGAATACAATTAAACAATTTATCTAGTTTCTTTATTGATTTTTCGTTAAATAAAATAGTTATAAAATTTAAAATTTAAGACTTTTTAATTTTTCTTAAATTTAACAATTAAAAAGAAAATTAATTCGAAAAAAAATTAATAAACATAACAAAAATTAAGATTGCAATTGCTTAAATTAATATAATAACAAAGAATCTTTATAATAAATATTATTAATTTTTGACTTTTTAAGTAAACAATTAAACTTTTTTTTGTTTGCACAAGAGTTATAGTTTGTCTTTTGTAAAATTGACAAAATTAATTATTTAGCAAGTTGATCTCTTTATAGTTTTTAAACAAAAAGATAATCTAATTTATAAACTTAATTTGCTTGTTAATTAAAAAATTTATCTAGTTGTTTTTATTGTTAATTTAGAGTTAATTTCTAAAGAAGACGATCTTTATAATTGTTCGCAATTTAATTACTTTAAACTAATTATAAAATTTAATAACAAATAACACGTCTACAAAGTTAAATTTTTTGTTAATTATTAACTTTATTGTTACGATCGCAAAGAATTTATCTTGAAATATCTAATTTATTAAAAAGATTATAGATTCAAATTCGATTATTAATACAACAAAGATTTGTTAGATAAAATCGAAAATCTTGTCTAAGAATATAAAATAAAATATAACGTTTTTATTAATAATGTTATGCGACGTTTTAATTAATTTATAAAGTTTATTGCAATAAAAAACTTAATTAAAGAAGTTATATTTATAGTATTGTAACACTTTTTAATTAACAAAATTAAAAAGATTTTACAACAAGATTGTAATTATTTTCGAAAATTATAAGACAAATATTTTCGTTAAATTAAAATGTTAAACAAGCAAACTATTATTAATCGAATAATTTTCAACTTTATTAATATAGTTTAAATTAATATTTATAATAAGTTATTATGTTACAACTTTTAATTTTTTAAGCAATATTAAATAAGCAATTTTTGCAATATTATACTAATAATAATACAAAATATAAATGTTAATTAACGTTCTTATTAATGCATTAATAAGATTAAATAACAAAATCTTATTTATTAGACGCGTAATTTCAAATATTATTAACATTTACTTAGTAATTTTTTTTTAAAAATTAATAATTTATTTAACTTTACGATTTAGCGAGTTGCGAAAATTTATTATTTGTTTGCGCGTTGTCTATTATCTTTATTAATTGCTTAACTTGCTAAGTATTATATTGTTATTATAAAACTTCTTAAGTTTGTCGATATATTTATAATTGTTGTTTAGAAAGTTGTAGCAACTTATTAAGTTAAAAAGCACAAACAACAATTTGTTATTTAAAAGAATATAACAATTAAAGAAGTTAAAAAGCAAATTATTTTTATTAACTTTAAGTAAAAAGATGTCAAACACAAAATTATCGAAGACAAAAATAACGAAAATCAAAATAATAACAATAGTAAAAATTTATTCGATTATAGTTGTTTAAATATTTAAGCTTTTTTAATATTTGTTAAAAACGAAACTAAGATTTGCGACGATTTTCTTATTATTAAAATATACGTTCGCTACTCTTTTTTAAAACAATTAAAATTTCTTGTTTTTAAAAGTAAAGTATTCGAAGTAGTAATTAAAGACAATTATTTAGCTTTAAGTTAATTTAAACTTAATATCAAATTTGTTAATTTAATTGACAACAATAACAAGACAATCTAGTCTTAGACTTTTATTGCGTTGATTAATTTTAATATTGTTTGTATAATTTTTGTTAAAATTAAAATTAACAAAAGAAATTAATTATAATTAGCGATCTTTAATATTAATAACAATTTATAAATATCTCGCAAATTATTTGATATTTTTGCGATTATAAAGCACAAAGAATTGCTTTACACATTAATTTATAAGCAAAAATATCGACTATATAACAAAGAGATTAATATTATATCTATTGTATCGAATGCTAGTTATTGCACAATAAAAATCAACAACGTAATTATAAATCTAGTAAAGAGCGAAATCTACATAATAACAAAATTTGTATTAATCTTATTTACGATCAAAAAGTTTCTACAAATTTATACGTAAAATATTGTAAATTAAATAAGTTTAATAAGTTATAACAATCTTTATATTAATTTTGTTTGTATTAAGTTTATCGAATCTAAACTTAAAATTATCGAAAGTAAATTTTAATTTAAAAAAATTATCGATTTAATTAGGCGAAAGTTACGAAAGGCATTTGACGCATTTATATTAGCTAAAATATACGCGAAAAAGAAGATAGCACGTATTTTGAGTTTCAATTATAAATTAATTAAGCATTATAAATTTGTTGATTTATTTAATAACGAAATTAAAGTTAATTGTTTTAATAAATTAACGTATATACGTTTGCGAAATAACGCAAAAAATAACAAATTCTTTTCGAAACAAAAAGTAAATATTTTTTTAATAAACAACAAAAAGAGATTGCGAAAGCAAATCTTTGTTTCGTTGTTCTTTTTGCATAATACGTTAACAAAAGATACAAAAATTACAATTTTTATTCGCTTTAATTCTATAGAAATCGAAACTATAAAAATCTTCAAAATTATTAATACTTTAATCGACAAATTATACAATAAGTTTTAAAAGATTAATGCAAGATTCGAAGTTATTGTAATAAATGCTTTAACAATATAGAACAATAATATTACAAAAATATACAAAGACGTTGTTCTAAATAAAATTATTAAATTTATTTAAGAGTTGTTAAGTCTACTAGCTTCGATTCTTAGAAGCAAACAAATTATACAAAATAACGTGCATTTTATTAGTTAATATATGTACAACGCGTACATTATAGTTTTCGAAAAGATTTATCAAGAACGATTTTTTAACTTCTACGATTTGCTAATTATTATAAAAAATTAACTCGTCGCATTTATTAAATACAATAAGAGAAAAATTGAGAAAAATTGAGAAAAATTGAGAAAAATAAGAATGCGAATAATAATAATAGCGCGATAAATTGTTTGTTGTTTAAAAAATTACAATATATAAGTTAATAAATATTTGTCGATAAATAAGATCTTGCTTTAATTGTCGTTTGATCGACATACTATTACAAGTCAATAAATAATAAATAAGTCAATTAATTTGTAAATAAATTAAGAGTTAAGAATTTAAGAATTGATTGTTTTTTTTTCTCTTTTATTTTCGCGACTTGCTTTGATTATTTTATAGACGTACTATTATAGATTTGCTCAACAAACGTTTCTATTAATTATTATTAGCGAGAGCGTCGTCTTCTTTCTTCGAGGGAGGCATTTGTTACACATCTAGCTAGCAAATTGCTTTATTCGACGAATTTTACTCGACGAATTGCGCTAGTCTCTAAGAGAACTAGCTTGGCGAATAAAGATAAATTCGCGCATAACTAGGTAGATAATTAATTCAACTATCTATTATAACTTGTCTAGTGTTCGCTTTGTTTGTTTCTCGTTTTGCTTTCGTAACAAATAGTAGCTTTAGCGAGGGCGTCGCCTCCGTTCTTCGAGGGGGGCATTTGTTATATATCTAGCTAGCAGGTTGCTTTACTCGACGAGTTCTACTCGACGAGCTGCGCTAGTCCCTAAGGGGACTAGCTCGACGAGTAAAGATGGATTCGCGCATAACTAGATAGATAATTAATTCAACTATCTACCACAACTCGCCTAGTGTTCGCTTTGTCTATTTCTTGTTCTGCTTTCGTAATACGATCCAACGCGATCAATCTAATCTTTATATTTCTTTTTTAACTTATTTATTATTTTAAATTACTTTTAATCTACTTAAATAGCAATAAACTTAATAAAGTTTTCTATAAATTTATTGCAATATTAAGACAACTTAATAATTTTATACTAAAAAATAACTCTATATCTATTACAAAGATTTAAGAATTAATTTAGAAAGTCGATAATATTAAGTTTATTAAAATACAATACTTTTAATATTTTTAAGAAAAAAAAATATATAGAAATTATATAATAATAGAACTTTACAATTTTTATAGAATTATTAAGAAAACTTGTTGTTAATATAAATATGTCGAAAAAAAGCTTTATAATCTTTCTATTGTTTTAAAATATTATTTTTAAAAAAATAGCTTAATAATAGATAGTAAAAATAACAACTACTAAATTAAACAAACTAATAGTAATAGTTAATTTAAAAAATAATATTTTTAATTTGCAAATCTCTTTCTTTTTCTTGCAAAAATATCGAAAAAAGATTTTCTTTTTTTTCTTAATTTTGCGCTATTTTCTTGTTTATTGGTTCTTTATTTTTTTAATTGTTTATAAATAAATATTTTCGATTTATTGTTTCTTTTAGTTAATTGTCGATTTATTATTAACAAATATTTTTGCATTAAAGATTTGCTTTAGTTTCTATTAAAAAAAAATTCAAATAGCGTTCTTGCTTCTAAATAGATAGATCAATTATATTGTTAAAAAACTTCTTTTAATAATATTATTATAGTTAGCAAGCAATTTATTGTTTTAATAGTAAATACTAGTCGCAATTTTAATAAAATATCTTAATTTTTAGATTTATAATTCTTATTGCTATTCTTAATACTTTAATTTTATCTCTTTTTTTCTTGTTTTTTAATTTAATAATATCTTCATTTCTAAATTATTAATTTTGTATTTTTGATTTTTGAAGTTTTTGTTTCTAATAGTTTGTTAGAATTAATTTGTATTTTATATTCTTTTTCTTGTATTTTTGAGTTTTCAAATTTTTAAATTCTTGAAATTGTTTTTAGAGATATATTGACAACTTATTGTTTTGATATTTGTTATTATAACTAAATTCTCGTATTAAACTTTGATATAATAAAATAAAAATAGAATCTTAATCAGTAGACAACTATAACAACAGAAAATTATTGCAATATATATATAAATTGCACTATATAATCTAATAATGTAGTTGAGTAACTAGATAATATTAGGCTATAAACTTAAGAATATTAATTACTAGTACTAGTGATCTATTTGCAATATATATGCAATCTCTTCTATTTAAATCTTAGAACCTTAGTTACTTAATATATTATTAAATTGTATAGTGCGATTTATATATACATTGCAATAAGTCTCTATTATTATAATTGTCTACTAACTAGAATTTTATTTTTATTTTGTTATATTGAAGCTTAACGCAAGAACTTAATTACAACAACAAACATTAAAACAACAAATTGTTAACGTATCTTTAAAGATAGTCTTAGAAATTTAGAAATTCAAAAACTCAAAAACACAAAAAAAAGAGTGTAAAAAACAAGTTAACTTTAACGAATTATTAAAATTAAAAATTTCAAAAATTAGAAACACAAGATTAACGACTTAGAAATCAAGATATTATTAGATTAAAAAGCAAAAAAAGAAGAAACAAAATCGAAGTATTAAAAATAGCAATAAGAGTCGTAAATTTAAAGATTAAGACGCCTTATTAGAATTGCAACTAATATTTACTATTAAAATAATAAATTGCTTATTAATTATAATAATGTTATTAAAAGAAGCTTCTTAACAATATAATTAATTTATTTGCTTAAAAGCGAGAACGCTATTTAAACTCTTTTTTTGATAAAGATTAAAGCAAATCTTTAACGCGAAGTTATTCGTTAATAGTAAATCGACAATTAATTAAAAAAAGCAATAAATCAAGAAAGTTTACTTATAAACGATTAAAAAGATAAAGAAACAATAAACAAAAAAACAACGCAAAGTCGAGAAAAGAAAAGAAAATCTCTTTTTAATATTTTTGCAAAAAAAAGAAAGAAACTTATAAATCGAAAGTATTATTTTTTAAATTAATTATTATTACTAGTCTTTTTAATCTAGTAGTTGTTATTTTTACTATTTGTTGTTAAGCTATTCTCTTAAAAATGATGTCTTAAAACAATATAAAAAATTGTAAAGCTTTTTTTTAATATATCTACGTCGACAATAAATTTACTTAATAATTTTATAAAAATTGTAGAGTTTTATTACTACGTAATCTTTATGTCTTTCTTAAAAACGTTAAAAACATCGCATTTTAATAAACTTAATATTATTAATTTTCTAAATTAATTCTTGAATTTTTGTAATAAGTATAAAGTTATCTTTTAGCACAAAATTATTAAGTTGTCTCAATATTGCGACAAGCTTATAGAGAATTTTATTAAGTTTATTGTTGTCTAAACAAATAAAAAATAATTTGAAATAATAAATAAGTTGAAAAAGAAATATAAAGATAGAAATTCAAATTAGAAAATTAATTTTTATGCTTTTTTAAAGTTTTTAAAAGATATATTAAAAGCAAAGTCGAATAACATTTGTAAATACAATTAACAATTTAAAATTATTTTCTCGAAACTTATTAAATTTGATTAAGTCGATAAATATATTAGATTTTTATAATATTTAAAGAATCTTTTTTGTAGTATTTGCACTAAGATAATGCGAAAGCATAAAATTAATTTAAACAACGCAATTATTATAATATTTAAATCGTTATACAAGGCAATTATAAAATTGATCAAAAATAAGACAATTATGCGAGAAATAAACATTAATAGCAATTAAGTTGCTTAACGAGTTGCGAACATCAATATAAATAAATTAATAAATATAATAAACAAGAAGCAAAATTTAGTAAAAAAGAAAATTACATCGAAGATAATTTTTGCTCTTCTAGTATCGCTAGCAATCGCAATCAAAAATATAAAAATTAACAAAATACTAAATATTTTAATACCAGCTTTTAAAGATCTTAAAATTAACAATGTTTGCAAAATAATAAAGAACGAAATTTATTAAATAATTTAACAAACAATAACAACGCAATTATAAAAAACTTCGTATATTGTATCTTCTTAAATTTAAATAATAATTTAGAGTCTATTTTAAGAAACAATTTATATTTATTAAGAATTTGTATTTGTTTTTAAGTACAATTAATCTTAACTAAAATTAAATAAATATTTGTTTTGTTATAATTTGTATAAACAATAAGTTTGTTTAAAGTTAATAATTTTAATAACGAATAAAAAGATTTATATAAACGAAAGCAACAAAATTTGTTATAAGTTTAACAATTCTAAAAATAAAGAAATAAAGTTGTCTCTTAATAATGCGAAAATTAAAGAAAAGATTGTAAAAATTTATCTTTAATAAAAAGCGCAAAATTGTGTTCGAAATCTTGTAATTACAATAGTAGCAATAAGATTAAATACTAATTTTTCGTCGAAAAACGAAAAAAATAATAAATCGAATTAAGCAATAATAAAGATTTAAGAAACTCGATTAAAATAAAATTCTTTTAAGCGACAAATTTTTTAAAAGCTTCTAATAGAGCAATTGATCAAAATAATTAAAAAAAAAATTAAGAAAAAAGAGAAATTTTTAAAGATTAAGAACGTCAAGCTTAAGAATTATTTAAAAATAACAAAAATCTTAAGCGAAAAAATATATATAAAGAAAAGAGTAATAAAAACAAAAATAAAAAATATTACAATAAAAAACGTTCTTGCAATAATTAACTCTAACTTAAGAATTATCAAATATTAGAAAAGCAAATTTAAAAAAAAGCAAAAGATTTTTGCAAACTATATATAGCGAACAAAACATTTAAAGAGAATGCTATAAACTATAAAAAATTAAGTCGATTTTAAAACTCTAATTTAAAGTATTTTTATCTTAAAAATAAAATTAAAATTAATAAATCTTCTAGATCTTTGTTTTAATTTAAGTTGCTTATTTTTTTGTTCTTTTTTTAATAAGAAGTTTAATGCTATAATAACAAAGAAAAAATCTTAAAAGCTTATAAGAAAAAAGAAAGAGACAATTGTTATTATAAAATCAATTAGCGCTAAATCTATTAAAATCGTTTATTTTGAAAACATTATTGCGAAAATAAAATTTTTTAGAACTTTATATTTTGTCGTTTGTTTAATTGTATAAATGTAATTAAAAAATGTAAAAATTAAAGCGATGTTTAATAATAATGCGAAAATTAATTATATTAGCAAGAGTTTTGCGAACAAAGTTAATTTAGTTATTTAACAAGATGTTTTTATCTTATTAATAAAGATCACAAGAGCACGTGTTTGTTTCGAAGAAATAATAAAAAATGCAAAGATATTAATTAAGAAAATAATAATTTATATCTTTATCTTTGTTGTTTCTTAATTTAATTACGAAATTCTATTAGATTAATCTTTTTAACAAAGTGCTCAAATAAGCTTTATAAATATAAACGACAACTCTTTAAAATTAAAAATTTATTCTAAGAACAAAGCAAAGTGTATTAGTATTTTAGAAATATTTATTAATTACTTTAGTAACAAAAATAAGAACGTTATATTCTTAGAGAAATCTTTAAATCTTTAGATAATTGTTTAATTAATATAATTGTTCGACTTCGCAAACTTAATTGCAAGAAATCTTCAAAAATAAAGATTAAAATTATTAGAATAACAATATCGCAAAATAAAATTAAAGAAAAAAATTAACAAAATTCTAATTAATTAAAGCAAGCGAACAATACTAGCGTTTATTTGTCTACTAATATAGTTAATTAAAATCAAATAAATATTTAAATTAATACTATGTTTTAAACATTTTTAAAATTATTAATAATTTAAACTTTTTAACTATGTATTATAAAAAAGACTTCTACTATTTAATTGTTCAAAAAGTTCGATATTCTTTGTTAATCTTTTATTGCGTCGCATTTATTCGTTCGAATAAATACAATATATAAATAAAAGACTTAAAAAACAAATTTAATAAATACAAACAATTTAGATAATTCTATTTTAAACAAGTATTTAAATTGAAAAGAAATGCTCAAATTATTAATTACGAAAAATTCTTAAAAGAAACTTGACAAAAGATACAACTTCTTTTTGATATCTAAGTTCTTAAATATCAAATGCGACTCTTGTCTTATTAAGAAATACATTCAAAAGCTAATTATAAAGTTTAAACTCTTTTCGCAAAAACGAGAACTCTTAATTACAATACTTTTTAATTGTAAAATTGTCTTAGTATAAAACTTTGTTAAAATAAACAAAATTAGACTAAAAGTCGCATTTAATTAGAAAATTCGCATTATAAAGCACAAAACATAGCAAGCTCTAAAATTTCCAATTCTTTAAGCATTAAATTTTATAGTAATTAAAATGCTAAAGAAATGTCTTTAAGCGAATTTGCTAAAATATTATTATAATCTTTATTAAAATTCTTAGTTTCTAATAAGTAAAAAGAAGAAAAATAAATATCGCATAATTAATGCAATTATAAAGATAAACGAAATAACTATTTAAGATGCTAATATGTCTTTTAATGTCGAAGAGTTTGCGAAAGAGTTTGTTGAAATAATAATTGCGTTATTGATTAATTTTTTTTCAAAATACAATTAAATAAGTCTTGCGTTAAAGAGTTGCGATTTTATTGCTTTTATAATTTCTTTTAAACTATTTAAAATAACTTGTTTATTATAAAGTACAACTAATTTAATTGTTTAATTTGTAAGAATTGTAATACGCATTCTTAAGAATTTTTTTAATAAATATTGCTTATTTGTGAACAACATAAATGTGAAAAAATCTAAGTTAAATTATAATAACAAGAAGACAATTTTAAGAATTAAATTATTTGTTTTAGAACATATTTAGTAATTAAATGCAATATTAATAAACGTAAAATTGTTCAAGTGTATTATATTTAACGAAAAATCTTAATTTTGCAAGTCAAGAATTAAAATTATCGATTTTGTATATAATTTCAATAAACGATTCTTTAATAGCATCAAGATTATTAAGATTGTTAAGTAATTATTATGTAAAAACGTTTTTAAAGTTTAAGTCTTTATAGAAGTATACATCTATTATCGAATTTAAATATTAAAATTTGTAATTATCGCAAAATTAATTTATTGTTTGTTTAAAACAAAATATATCTTTGTTTAAAACTTCGAACAACAAAACGCTATAATAAACTAAAGATTGCTTTAATAAATGCATCAACAATGCGCATTTTAAATTACTCTATTTTGATTAACAAAATTATTTTAACTATAGATTCTAGTTTAAAAGATTAAGAAATTGTATTAATACAAATTGATACAATAACAAAAAAAAAATTTACAATTAAAAGTAAGCTTTAGAGCAAATAAGAATTCTAATACGACATTAAAAAGCAAAAATATTAAAAACTTATAAAGATTTTAAAGAAAGTACAATTTTAATTATATAAAATACAATTTATAATTAAAATTAATACAAATATTTTAATAACTTAACTTAATTGTTTTGCGACAAATCTATTTGACGCTTTAATAACTTGCTAGTTAATTTAAATTTGTTTCTTTAACTTTAATATATAATATATACTTAATCGAAAGCATACAATAATTAACAAACTTTTAAAAAAATCAAAAGAATTGTTCGACAATATTGACAAAATTAATAAGAAAGATATTGATAATTTTATTAACAACTAGTTGAACTATATTTGCGTTTATCTTGTACAAATAACAATATTAAAAGAGAACAAAAATATTTTTAAAGACAAATATTTTAATAAATTTGAATAAATCGTTCGATATTTGATTTTGTTGCAAAGATCGAATATAAGTTAAAAGAACTTTCGCAAATTTAAAAATTATACTCTTTATTTTTTAATAAGAAAAGAGCGTTTGTTTTAAAAGATAAACAAGAATATATCTTTGCGTAAAGTAGTAAATCAAATAGAAGACAAAAATCGAATTGTAAAAAGTTTGCATAATAAGAGTAATTATAAAGAGAGAGAGAGCATCTATTAACGCGTTGCAAATCAATATTAATAACAAAATCTATTTGATTTTTGCAAAAAATATGTCGCAAGTTGCAATAAATATTAACAAAAAACTTTTAACAAATAAAAGAGAATTATACATTCAACTTACATCTTTAATTTATAAAAAAAGATTGTTGTAAACTATATTTATATATCAATTGCAAAAATATTTATTAAAGTAAATTTAATAGTTGTTCGAAATAATTTGATAAAATAAGTAAAAGCTAAGACAATTTTAGATTTTAAAGCATTCGCTATAATAAAGTTTTTATAAAAGAACATTTTCTATTAACATAAATATGTTAAGAAAATAATTATAAACAACAAATTCAAAAATAAAGTTAATATAACAATTAAACTTCTAAAGAGATATAATATCAAAAAAGTAACAACGTTAATTTATTATTTACAAGCAAATAAAATAATAAAAAGAGAGCACAAATATATTGTTAATATGTTGTTCAAACTAATTAAGAAAGTTTTTACAAATTAATTACGACATTTGTACACAATATTATAAATTAATAGAACAACAATTTAAAAATTTATTAAAAAGACGTTATTTTATTTTAAGTTCAAATACGAAGCTGTGTTGCTAATCGAAATAGAATATTTAATTTAGCATATTATAAACTAGAGAAAAGTTTGCTCAACGACAAATCTATTGACATTGCGAACAAAATAACTAAAAAGAAGAAATAAGAATGTTTAGAAAGCAATTTTGCGTCTTTGTTGTTTTAAAAAAGCAAACAAAGATTTTTTCGATAATAATTATTAGTTGTTGACGCGTTTATTTTAAACTAAAGATTTAATTTTATTATATAATATTAAACTTAATAAAAAATATAACGTAAAATTATTCTTTTAATAATTAGATTTCTTTAAAATAAAAGAAGAAAATAAAATTAAAGACTTTTATATTTTGAAAGAAGTTAATAGCACAAGACTTAAAAATATCTATTTAAAAAATTAATTAAAGAAATACGTAACAAGAAATTAGAATCTTTAGATTTTCGCAAAGTTAAAAAACGAAAATAAAAAAATAAAAAATAATTTTATGCAAAAGATAAAAAATTAGTTTAATTAAAGCAATAAAAGATTATTTGCAATTATTATGTTATTGCTATCTTATTACGATTATTTAAATTACATAGAAATGTAAGATTTTTTTAGAAAAAAGAAAAATTGCAATTTTTATATTTGTTTTATTTGCAAGAGCTTCAACATAGAGTTTATTAATTTATAAGCATTAAAAAGTAATTCAATTACGTAAAGTAATTTACAAAGCATTATAATTTCGAACATTCGAAAAAAACAAGTAGAAAGACAAGAAAATCGAAAAGTCGAAATATTGACAATTTTAATTAATTAGAAGCAAACGAATAGCATTAGCGCTTGTTCGTCTACTTTAATTAATTAAAATCAACAACTAGAAAACGATTTAAAAACATTAATAGCAAACTTTGATTTAAAGTTCTAGAATTTCAAGAATTTCTTCAAATTATAAAGAACGAGTTTCAATTATCTTTTACGTAGCATTTCTTAACGATAAAAATAACAAGATTACACGCTAATTATATTAGCTTTATATTTGTTTGCAAATTAATATACGAATAAATGCTAACACAATCTTTTTACGTAATTGATAATATAAATGTTGCAAACAACAATCAAATCTATAAGTAAAGATTCTTTGTATTTAAAGCTTTATGTTTGTTAAACATTTAAAACAAGTTATTGCTTTATTTATAAAAATATAGCAACTTAATAACTTGATTTTTTGTTTATAGAATTCTCTTTTTCGATTTATTATTTTTGCATAAATCTTCTTTTATTAAGCTTATGTTATAATAGATTTAGAACAACAATTATAAAATATTAAACGTAAACAATCTTTTGCGAAAGAAACTTCTTAATTTTTACTAAAAAATTAAGATTAAAAACGAGAATTATTATTTACGTTAATAGAAAAATCTCGTAGAGAGCGATAGCTTGCACTTGTTGAACAAGACACGAGTCAAAATTTAATAACGTCAATATATTTTCTTCGTAATTAGAAATTAACTTCTTCGATTAAATTATTTTAAGCACAAAATTAGCAAATATTATCGTAGCAATTACGAACGTTATAACGTCAAACTTCTTAAACTTAAACTCAAATCAAATTGCGAAAAACAATTATTTAATTTGTAAAAAACAATTTAATTATTAAGAATCGCGTCTATATTTAAGTAGTTAACATCTTACTTTAATATAATAAAACTATTAACAATAAAAGAAAAGAACGTTTGAAAAATCTTCGAAATATAATTCTAAATATCTTGAAAATAACCAAGAATTAAACGCGAGATTTGTAATAAATAGTTAATAAGAACGCTTAAATACTAATAGATAATTCATTATAACAAAAATTGAAAAACGCAACACAAAAAATTAATTAAAACAAAAAAGTACAAATTTAAAATAATTAAATTTAATTTCGCAAACTATAATTATCAAAGATTACAAATATGTTGTTTAAAAATATAAATTAATTAATTATTGAAGCAATGTTATAAATAGCAAAGAAGCGCTAAGATTTACAAAGAATTTTAAAGAAATTAAATTAAATTGTGTGCGATCGACTCAAATATCGCACTATAGAATTGAAATACGTTGCTAATTATATAGTTAACAATTACAACAAAATAAATGTTAAAAATTTTAAAAATACAATAGCGTTTATCGAACAAAAGCTTTTAAAAGTTAAAATAAAAAATTATTTTTAAAAGTATAATTTAATAAGAATTTTAAACGCGAAGCTAATAAAAACTTGTCAAACAAAAGTTTAAATAATTTCGTCTTTTTTTGTAAAAAATGCAAAGAGAACGCGAACTTAAAATAATAAATAAAAAGAACTTAAATTGTTAACTTCTTAGTTAAAATTAAAGTTAAAATTTAAAGATAACAAAACTTATAAAAAATAAAGCAAAAAAAAAAACTAAAATTTAGATTCTTTTAAAGAAGCTTCTTCTTTATTATTACAATTGCGAAATTTAATATTAAAATTGTTTTTGTTAAATTTTAGATTATTTAAAGTTGTTAATACAACAAAATTACGTACTTTAATTATTAAAATTGCAAAAATCTTTCTAAAGACAATAGCTATCTTTATTCTAACAAACAAGAAAAACAATGTAAAAAACTATTTATGTGTAGAAGTAAGCATAAATTTGCGATATTAAATCAACTATTATCTAGCAATATTAATTAAAGTCTTTCAATTAGTTAAACTAATTATATCGATAAAGAAACAAAAAGAAGATCTAATTATAATTATGTTAAAACTAGTTGTTTATATAGCTTATTAAAGAAAGCTAGAATTTCTATTAAGAATAAATCGAATTCTTAATAATTAAATTAAGAGACGAGTAATTTAGTATTACAAGAAACGAAACAATTTTCTAGTATTTGTAAAACAAAATAAGTTAAACTTTAAGTCTAGCGTTCGTCTATTTGTTTTTAAAGATCTCTTAAGACAACACGCTTATAAGAGAGAAGAGCTAATTTTCTTACTTAACAATTTTTAATAAGTTGATGTTTAACTTCAAGTAATAGATAATATTGATCTAGCGAAATAAAATTAGCATAAAATAATTGTTTGCCAAAATTGATTTGCTTATTTAATTGTTAATTCGAAATACTAAATATAGTCGCAATTTTAAAGCGAATTGCAAATAATATTACATTATTAACGAAGAAACAACAATCAACAAAAAGAATAATTTCTTAATTATTTGTTTTTTATGTTGCAAATAATAATACAAGTAAATTTAGATTCTTATATAATATATATGCTTTTACAAGACGATTACAAACATAAATTGTTAACAATATTTTATTTATTAATCTTTAAAAAGCATAAAAATTAAACGTTAAAACATTACTTTAATCTTAATATAAACTAGAACATTTATTAAGAGTCTTAACAATTGCAATTAATTATTTTTTTCGTCGTATAAAATAATTTATTTTGCAAAAAATATTTGCTAGATAGTTTTTATAATTAGATCGACGTATAATTGCAAAGAGCAATAAAAAAAAAATAACAAAACAAGAAAATACTAGAAACTAAATTAACAAAAAAGAATTTGCTAGAATAAGAATTGCATTAAGCAAATATATTTTGTCAATTTAAAGATATGTAAATTGTGCAACTTCAAATCTTTTATTGCAAGCTAAAAATCAAAATTAATACAAAAATTAAAATATTTTTTGTCTATATAACTCTATTAAAAAATAAAGAAACTTTAGAGAATTTTTAAATAAATACAAGAAGCAATATTGTTGCAATTTATTAAAACTTAATTTTGTTAAATTTATTTTTAATTAACATATCTTATTGTTTCAAAGTTGCTATTAACTTCTTTTTTACATTTAACATTAAAAATGTTATTATAAAACGTGCGTTTTAAAACTTAACAAAAGTAATAAAGAAGTTAAGAACATTATTTAAAAATATAAAGAAATTCAATTATTTAGTAAAGCAAACTCGAAAACGTGCGATACGTTACGTAAAATTAATATAAAAAGATATTTAAAAAATAAAAAATAAAGTATTTAAATTTTATTTATAAATGCAATTTATAACGTTTAAGAGCTTTAAAATACTTAATATTTATCAACTTAATATCTAGAACAATTTAAATTCTTATTTAATTAATTATAAAAAGAAAACAAAATTTAAGTCTTTAACTATTTGTTTTAGCAAAGAAGAGAAAATTTTGTTATTTTAATTCGAAATTAAAAAGAAACGTTATAAATCAAAATTAAATTAGCAATTTAGATCGAGTACTTTAAGACTAGAAATAACTTTTAAAATTACACATTTATCTTTTGTTTTAAAAAGTTTAACGCAAACACAATAGCAACAACTTACTCTATTATGGTTACTTTTTTTTTAAATTGATCTTTTAGATTTACGTCAAAAAAGCTTATTATTATTGTTATTGTCTTTAGAAAATAAACAAGATTTATAATAATTAACTTTATTAAATACTTAGTTTCGATCAAATAATTCTTTCGACTTTAGAGAAAGCTTTATGTAAATTGATTTATTACGTTTTTTACGCAATCGATTTAAGTAACAAGAGAAACAAGAAATTTAATCTAATAGTTTTGAAAAAATAAAAGCAATTTTTTTATTTTTTTATTACAACTTTTGTACGAATAAGAACAAAAGTTTCTTGATTCAATAATTAAGAAACAATTACTAAAAGGGAGGGAGTCGTATGTAGTCGAATAATTAGATAATATTAGACTATAAATTTGAAGATGTTTGTTATTAGTATTAGCGATCTATTTGCAATATATATGCGATCTCTCTTATTTAAATCTTAGAATCTTAGCTACTTAATATACTATTAGACTATATAGTGCGATTTATGCATGCATCGCGATAAGTCTTTGTTGTTATAGTTGTCTACTAACTAGAATTCTATCTCTATCTCGTTACAATAGTATATTAAGTAGCTAAGATTCTAAGATCTAAGTAAGAGAGATCGCATATATATTGTAGATAGATTGCTAGTACTAGTAAAAGACATTTCTAAATCTATAGTCTAATATTATCTAATTATTCGACTATAATATATTATCGATATATTATTGTTGTCGAAAGTTAATTAATATATATTTGCAATTCTTGTTATTGTCTCTATAGTGCTCTTGCTAGATATTTTATATTATTGTATTTTTTGCGTTAATTAACAAGAATCTTAAAAATATATTATTAGTATATTATTATTGTTAAAAGCTAGTTAATATATATTTGCAATTTTTGTTGTTATCTTTATAGTATTTTTGTTAGATATTTTCTAAATATTTTTTCTAAATATTTTTCAAATAAGAGTTGACTTAGCATTTCTAAATATACGCACAATTGCGTATAGATTGTTGTCAAAACACTTTTATATTATTTTCTTTTTCTATATAACAAATTTCGATAAACGTGTTCGAATATAGTTAAAATTCAATAAATTTCGATTTCTTAACGTTGTTTAAGACTAATTGTAAAGTCGAATTTCGATTCCAAGTTTGCAATCTAATTCAATTTGTCGATTTTAATTTTTGGAATTAATTCGATTCAATCTGAGTCGAGTATTTGATTCAAACTTAATAACTCGATCTAACACAATTAATCTACGTTGTTATTTCTCTTTGTCGTTGTTAATTCTCTCTTATATTACGTAATTAATCGATTTTCTAAATTCTCTTAAACGTAATCGATTTCTCGAATTCTTTAAAATATAATCGACTTCTATTTTGTTGTCGACTTTCTAATTTTCGTATTATATAGCTTAGATCTTTTCTCTTAAAGTTAGAGTTAATAATCTTTTATATCTCTCTTAGTTTTTTTACATTTAATGTTTTCTTAAAAAAAATTATCTTTTTCTCTCTCTTCTTGATTTTGTTGTTGTTTGATAAATTGTTCGAAACTCGATTTTTGTTGCTCAACAATTGCTTGACATTTAATTTTAAATATTAGACTATATTTAATAGATATATCTAATACTAATTAAAGATAATTAAGAGTTAACTAGAATGTTATTTGTAGTATGCAAGCTCTTTACTTTACATGTTATTGCTTTTTTTATATTTTGTTTCAAAAAAATTTAGTTATTTCCTCTTACTTAACAAATTTATTCTCTCGCTCGAAGCATATCAAAAACTTCAATTTATTTGTTAAACAATATTTGATATATACTCGATATCAATCGAAGCTTGTATCTAATAAATATTCGAAATTTATTAAAGTTAACTAGAAATATTAACTAAGAGACTCGATATTGTTTTGTCGAAGCTTGCAAGTAAAAGAAAGAAATAGTATTTTAATTTTAGATTAGATAGACTTTGCTCTTTAATTATTTTTGAAGTTCTCGCTTCTTAGTTTCGAGTATACTACGAACAACGTCTAGCGTCTTGACACTTATAGTATTTATATTTATTTTTTATATATAGTTAGTTTTGCATAGCTAGTATTCTTGTTAATTAACTATATACTAGTTACTAAAGCTCTAATTCTAACAAAAAGCAAAAATTTTTTATTATTTATTTGTACTAATAAGTTTGTCAATAATATAAAATAAGCTACAAAAAATAATATTTTAGAATCTCATATAAAAAGTCGAAAATATTCGAAAAATAAAGTATCTTTTTTAAACAAAATATTAAGATTATTATTAAAATTAAAATATTTATATTTGTTTAATTCTTGTTAAGTTTTAAAGATATTTTCGAAGTTAATTTTTAAAAACTAATTATATAGAATTGTCGAATAAAATTAAAAAAAAACTTATAAACTCGATTGTAAAAAATTTGAAAAAGTAGTCAATTAATTAAAAAAAGAAATGTTAGACTCAAAAAGAATAAGAATTTCTTTTGTATTCGCAATAATTTGTTAATTTCTTGTACAACTTCGAAATTAAAAATACTCTTAACTATATGTTGTGTAACACTTGACGAAGACATTCAATACAACAATTACTTGTATAGCGAGCACTTCTGCGAATTTAGAGATTAAGACGTTTATCAAATGTAGTTCAACTATAGAGGGTAGACCAAAATGCAACTAAAACTCAGGAGGGGCGAAGATGTAGATCTCTAAGTTCTGCAGCTATGAAAATGTTCTAAGTACGGGCGATTCTGCACTAAACCGGATTCGGCCTAACACTGTGTCATATTACCCATTTAGCATCGCCTCATGCTGGCCGCCATAGCGCTCGCCGGAAATAGGCAGGGTTTCGAGGATTTTCTGGATCTCGGCCATGTCTTCGTCGGTGAGCGACGCAGGCTTGCAGTTCTCGATGATGCGCGCCTCCTTGGTGGAGCCGGGGATGGGGATGGCGCCCTGGCGACACACCCAGCCGATGGCCACCTGCGCCGTGGTCACGCCCTTGCGCTTGGCAATCTGCCCCACCGCCTCGACGAGCTTCAAATTCTGATCGAAATTTTCGGGCTTGAAGCGCGGCAGCATGTGCCGGAAGTCATTCTCCGCCAGGTCGTCGAGCTTGCGTAAATCGCCCGTCAGCAAGCCGCGGCCGACGGGGCTGTATGCCGTGATGGGAATGCTAACTGTTGTGTGGATCACAGTGTAAGTAGATGGGTTTTTTTTTCTCTGCTTCTTTTTCAAGAGGATAACGTACGCTCATGGCACACGTCCGCAATACCGTTGTAAAGAGGGTCGGGCGTGAACAGGCTCAGCTCGATCTCGACGGCCGAGACGGGATGTACGGCATGGGCCTTCCGGATCGTGTTCGCGCCGGCCTCGCTCAGCCCGACGCCGCGGATCTTGCCCTCCTTGACCATTTCGGCCAGTGCCTTGATTGAGATCTCGATAGGGACCTTAGGGTCGACCCGCGCACATTCGAAGACGTCGATAGGCTTGATGCTGGGTGGCAGCACCTTCACCGCCTCTTCGACAGACGCGCGAATACCCTCTGGGCTGCCGTTGGGGCCTTCCTTCGGGTGGTAGGCGCCTTTGATGCTGAGCACCACCTTGTTGGCATCCTCGGGATACTGTTCGAAGTAGTGCTTGATCAGATGCAGCGAATTTGCCTGAGGCGTCCCGTAGTGTAGGCTCTGCATGCGAGTCAGCCTAGCTCTTCTGGGTAGTCTCTGCTTGATGGACCCGCAAGCTGAACAGAAATACATAGAGATACTATTCTTTTACTCAAAAAGCCACACTTACACCGTTCCAGAAGTTGGCACCCTGCTCCAGCGCCGTCTTCATTGCTTTTACCGCGACCGGATATTCGACCAGCGCCCACGGGATCGTCAAACCTGGAGCACGCACCGTCAACATGGCATTCTCACATGCTCGCTAAGAGCTTGCCTTGAGCCTCTGCACCCTGGAATGAAGAAAGCATACAAGCGCCGGTTACTCACCCAACATGCCGTACCCAACGGGACCCACGGCCTTGCCAGCGACGGTGGTAAGCGCTGCTCTGCCCATGCTCGCCATGGTGGAAGATGTCGTGTGGCGTTTGAGATGGAGAAAGGTAACGAGCGATGAGTGCTACTACGCTTCCCGATACTGCTAGAGAGGAAGGTGTGTAGTGGTTATGATATGAGACGTCGGGTCCGAACACTTCTTCTTTGATCGGTACTTTGATTCAATGACCGACTTCCACGAGTCATCCAGCATAGAAAAGGTTTCCTGTGTTGGCAGCTGTAGTCATTGCGTGTACGCTGCCCGCCCTCGAGTCTACCTCGTGATGCTGACCGCATCCTCCTCCCTCGGCCCTACTTAGGCTCGACTATCTCCGTAAGTACGCCCAATGCCTTACTTAGGCCCGATTATCTCCGCGAACTTGAACCTAAGCACAATGCAAAGCCGGTCTCGGCAACCCCTCAGCTGTCCGATCGGGCATATACAGTACATTGCTCGGGGCTGTAGATCACTACTCATGCAGCAATCGCGTAGGCGCGCAAGTCTCATGGAGCCCCACGTCAGTCAAGCATGATAGGGATCCAATGCGAGAATGAGATGATTGATTCTTGGACAGGACAGACGTAACCCGCGATATGCTGCTCACGTTGAAAACCGGGACGGAAGGTAGGGTAGGTAGCTGGAAACCCTTGACTGTCATGCCCTACCGTCTCTGCGAGCTCGCACAGTCTGGGCCGTCTCGGCATCTGATAGCCTCACTACAGCAGTAGAACCCGGCCGTGTATTTTGGCATTCCCAAGCTCAAATGGATGAAGCTAAGAGTTATGACCAGGAAAGGCGGAGGGATCTGTGTGTACGTGGGAACACCACAAGGGAAGATGATCGATTCTGGCTAACTAGTGGGCGGGGCCTCATACCTTAACACCGAAAACACCGAAAACCCCCTAATAGCCGGCCGCAGCCAATCGAGCCCCACCGGATATAATCGGCCCGATCGAAGAGTCGGAGAGTTCAAAACTTCTAGTATCCATGACCTTTCATCAGGACAACGCAATGCTTGAGTCGCTACCATAACAAACAAGCTGTCTATACCGTGCTATTGCTATTACCTGCCCCAGAAGCATGCCCACCCACAGGAGCTCGAACGCAGACCATCACTAGGTTTACGACGACTTAGCCATACTTGGAAGCTAATACCATCAATATCAAGCAGCTCCATAAACTGATTCCAATGATTCTTCGTGACGGGGTCCTCCATCAGATTAATTTCGACGCCTGTGAACGATGCAAGGTCGTATTAGCCTGTGAGTCCCAAGCTGCCGTCCCTGATGCGCAAGGTAAACTGTGAAGCCCAAGCCATAGCCACTGACGTTGAGGCTGGGGCCAGGCTTTAAGTCCTATGAATGGGTGCTTCGTCCCGACCCGCCTTCTATTATCTCTCCAGCTAGGTACCTACCTACATAGCTTCTGAAACCCGCCACGGAAGCCGGCCTGGTTATCTGGGGAGAATCTCTATTCCTCCTGACCCTCTTCCGCGGTGATTGAGCGGGGTCGCTGACATGGGAATTCAGTGCTGCTGCTGTCGTCGTCGTCGTCGTCGTCGTCGTCGACAGCCTGGCCGTTTTGTTGATTATATATATATATATATTATATACACCCCGAACTTAGGATTTGAGATTGCCTTTTTGGATCAGGAAAGGGAGCAGGGCCGCTTTAGAGGGAGCAGTAAGGGAGCAAGGGAGAGCACTCGAGAGAGCAGGGGGAGCAGCGAGGGAGCAAGAGGGAGCACTATGGGGCAGTGCAGGGGCGCAGCAGGTGGGAGCCTGAACTGGCTGCGTTGAGTCGGCTTCAGTTGCCTACGTTATTTTTAGACAAATAAAAGGCTGCCTGCTGCCTAGCTTGCTGTCTAGACTCAACCTTGCTCAACTCCCACTACCTAGGCTCATTTTAGCTCACATTGTGTTTACAGAGCTTCTTATTGCGAACTATCTTTGTGCCAGATTCGACGTCTCCAGAGTGCAGAGCGTATTACCTATGGTATTTTATCACAATCATTTATTCATTGAATCTTCGAGATTCTTAGCTAGACTTGTAAGAGTGGAATCTAAGAAGCTCTAAAGTTAGCAGCGAACTCTTAACGATAAAGATACTCTTGTCTTTAGTGATATATTGTTACGCTAGTACTTCCTACGAAGATATCAAGATAAATTGTGCTATCGAAGAGATTTGTAGACGTCTTCAAACAATGCAAGCAATTACTTGATAACAAAGATTGCAACTATAGACAATTTTTATGTTTAATAAATCTAGAGAGATTCGATAAACTAGAGTAACAATAAGTAAAAATCTATAATAAGTTAAACACAAATTATAAGAAAGTTGTATTTTAGTTTTCTATATATTAAGAAAATACTAGTTGTTTGTTTTGTTTGTTTGTCGAACATAGCAAATATAATTGTTTGCAATATTTATTTGTCAAATATATTAAATATTATACTTAAGATGTTTGCTTTTCGAATATATCAAATATAATAATAGATTTGTTTTAAAGACGTAGAATCTAAATTACTAATATAATTTTAATAAATTTATAATACTATTTTTTTTCTTTAAAGTTTTTGTCTCAAAATTTAATATCTCTTTACTATGTCTTCTAAAAAGATTAATATTAGAAATTCTTTTTATTAAAAGAAAAATTTCTTTGATGTTTTAAGTTTAATATTTTTAGCAATGCGTTCTTGTTATAATTGTACAATATCTAATAAGATTTATTGTATAAATAATAATTTTAAAAAGTATATAAAGTATATGCGATCTAATTGTAATTACAATTTAATAATTTTTTCAACTTTAATTAAACAAATTTACGAAAACAAATATAATTAAAAAAAGAAATATGCAATACGCGTATAAAGCTAAGTTGAATAAAAAAATAACTTAACTTTCTAAAAAACAAGAAAAAAATAATAATTGTAACAAAATAAAAGAATATTAACAATTTAAAGATAAATAAAGTATATTTTATAAAATTTATTGCAAAGACTTTTAAATTGTTGTTTAATATATTGTTTAAACAATTTTAACTTTTGATTAACTAAAATTAAGATACTATTTTTATATCTTATTTTAATAAAATTTTCTTAAAAGATTCTAGCAACAATTAAGATTTTTCTTTAATTTTTATATATTTTTTAAGACAAAATATCTCTTTTACTTAATAAGATACTTTTGATTTTTTTATTTTAAAATTTTTTTGATCTTAAATTGCTTTTCTTTTTGCAAATAAAAATAAAAAACATTCTATAAAAACGTAATTAAATTTGTTAATTTCAATAATAAAATATAAAATACTAAAAATGTTTTAATGTTCTTAAATAAATTAATTTTGTAATTAATTAATTTTTTAATTTTTTTAACAAAAAATAATTTAACTTTAATATAATTTAATTTCTTGTTTAACTTTCTTGTTTTAAAATTTTTTATAAAAAGATATATTTTATTTCTCTCTTTTAGCTAAGATATTGTTTTTTGTTTTTTATTTTAATATTTAATTAATTTTTTCTATATTTTTAAGATATTGTTGTATATCTTTTTTAATATTGCTATTTTTTTAATAATTAATTGCGCAAACAAATGCGTATACTCTTTCTTAAAAAATTCAATTTTTTGTTATAATTAACAAAGAATAAAGTTATTTTAATAATATTCGAAATTTTTGCATTAAGTACTAGTTGTATTATAAATAAAAATAATAATTAATTATTATAAATATTGTTAATATAGTATCTTGAATATTGCTTAAGATTTTAATTTGTTTGTTCTATTTATTTATTTATAATTAAATAATAGATAATAAATATTTAAAGTCTTATATTCAATATTAAAAGAAGCGTCTTTTAATAGTTAAACGTAAAAAGCTTATCTTTATTACTAATTAATTTCTTAAATATATTATAATATTATATAAATTAATTTAATATAATATATTTTAATTGTTTTGCAATAAATTTCTTTTTATATATAATAATATATAAGTACTTAATAAGCTTATTAACTATTATTAGTATTAAATTATATTTGTCTCTAATTACTAAGTTTGTTAACTTTGACAATTTAATAATAAAGTTTATTGTAACTTTGTTTTATAACAATTTAAATAATTTTTAATATTAAATTTTGTTATAGTTTATATATATATTATGTTTGTTTTACTAATAGCTAAGATATTGTTTAATATATATTTTAACAACTTGTCTTATTTGTAAAAATTAACAATATTAGCGTAAAAATAAAAATTTATTATTATTTTTAAGTACTTTTGCAATAATTTGTTATAACGTTTTTTTATATATTTGTTAATTTTGTTAATAAATATTTGAAGTTTTTCTTTTTTTATTAAAAATTCTTTTATATTATCTTGAAGTATTTGTAGTATAATATTTAGTTTATACTTGTTTATTAATAGTAATTTGTCTTTATTAATCTTAAGTATATTATAATTCAACAATTTTTTTGTTTTTATATAATTATTTCTTCTATTAAGTGTGTTTATTTTGTTATTATTTTTGTCTAAAATATACTATATTTTAAACTTGTATTGTTTAAGTTTTTTTAATTATTATATTTGTCTTTTGTTTAATTGCTTTATAGTAATAAAGTGCACAAAATTCTTATAATTTATAAGAATTGTAAATTTTAATAATTTTTTTATATATATTTTTTATAATTTTAAGAAAACTATTATAGCAAATAGTTTTTTATCGTAAATATTATAGTTTTGTTTAATTAATAAAGATTTTCTTAAAATATATATTATTAAGTATTATATATTGTTATACTCTTAATTGTAGCATATATTAATAATTAAATTTAATATATTAATTTTATTTTTATTTAACAATCGCAAATTGTATATTTTTAATATTAATTTTTTTAAATATTTTAATTTAAAATTTTAGAATAATTTCTTTTTTACAAATTTTTATATCTATAACGTATTTTTTTTCGTAAAATTCGTTAATAATATTGCGTTTATTAAATAATTTTTGATAAATTTCTTATTATAATTTATAAAATCTAAGAAGAATTGTATTTCTTTAATATTTATTAATAATTTTTATTCTTTAATTGCTTATACTTTTTTAAAATTTATGCGTACTTTATATTGCTTAACAACAAATTTAAGAAAGTTATCTTTTTTTTAATAAAATTTGTATTTCTTTAACTTAAGATATAAGTTTTTTATATTTAAATATTTCAATACTTTGAAAATATAACTAATCTATTTTTTAAAATTTTTTAAATAAATTATAATGTTATTTAAGTATATTATAACAAATTAATTTAAATATTATTATAATATATTATTAATTATTTTTTAATATATTGTTAAAGCGTTTATAAATTCGAATAATATTATTGTGTATTTATATAATTTATATTGTATACAAAAAGCTATCTTTTATTTTCTTTTTGCTTTTATTCTAATTTAATTGTACGCTTTTTGTAAATTTAATTTAATAAAGTATTTTGCTTCGAATAATTAATTCTAAAGTTTGCTAATATTAAATAATAAATATTAATTTTTAATTGTAATATTATTTAGCTTTTAATAATTAATATATTGATAAAAAATTTTATTCTTTTTTAATACAAAAAGAATTAAGTATCTTATTTATAATTATAATTTTTTAATAATTTTTTTTTTGTTTTTTGTCAAATATTTGCGAAGTACTTTAAGCTTTTTCTTAAATAAAGTATATATAAGTTTAAACGTAAATTGCTTGTCTAATTTAAATTTAATTTTGTAATTTTACAATTAATGTTTAAAAAAAATCTTTATTGTTTTCTTTTTTTAAAATAGATGCTCTTAATTTGTTACAAGATTTGTGCCTAATACTCTTGTCTAATAGCAAGAGAACGTTTGACGCTTGTCGATAACGTTTGCTTTCGAACAATCAAGTATAACTCGATTGTTAGCTTAGTTCTTAGACAATTACTTTACAATTACTATAGATGTTTGCCTTGTTTACTTGGGTGTCTTTTTATCTTGTCTAGTTGCTTGCTTTGTCTATCTAGTTGCTATCTTTTATCTAGCATAATTGTTATATATTTGCAATACGTACTTTAGCGATTTGTTTATTATATTAAATAATTTAATACTTTTAAAAGATTTGTAATTTTTTTTATTTACTTTAATTTTATAATTCGATTAATTTTTGCTAATATTTATTAAGTTAAACTTTGTTAAATTGTTTTTTTGCAAAAATATAAACTTGCTACTTGCGATCGATTTTTAACTTAAGTTTTTATTTATTATTAGATATTGTTAATGTGTAAATTTAATATAAATTACATAATTATATTGTACAAATCTAAGTATTTGTATATTTTAGTTAATTTCTAAATTGTATTGCTTTAATCAAAACATTTCTAAAACAATATTATAAATAATTATTTTTACTATATTAAAGATTAGTTTCTCGTAATATTGCTAAATAGCTGTCGATAATAATTTTATTTCTTTATTTATTCTTTTATTTTTGTTAAATAATAAATTTTTATCTACAATTATTAGATTATATATGTTAGACTTCTTTTAAATAAAGTATTCTTTTCTCTTAACAAAAGTTTTAATTATAAAATTACTTATTGTATTAAAATCGATTATTGCAATAAATTGTTATTTATTAACTCTAACTAATATAATAAAACATTGTATATATACTATTAAGTTTAATTGTTATTGTTAAGCTAATATATTGCATTTCTTTAATATATTCTTTATTAAAAAAATTGAACTTTTTTTTGTTTTAATATTAATACTTTTGCTTTAGATATTTGTTTACGTTAAGCTTTTTTTTTATACTAAATTAATAACTTTAACTTTTTAAAAAATTAATTAATTTTTTCTTTGTCTTTTAGATAAGTTTAATATAAGTTGTTATAACAAGTTGTTTAATTAAGTATTGTATATTTCTTTGCTTTCTTTATTTCTTTTTAAAAAAAAATTATATTGCTTAATTGTCGTTCGATTTTATCGAGAATTTCTCTTTTTATAATAATGTTGTTTTCTAGCGTTTTCTCGCATTTATTTACAATTTAATTTATCTCTCTCTTTTTTAATAAATTAACTAAAGCGTCAAAATGCTTCGTAATATTATTTAGATATTTGTAAAAAAAAATTAATTGTATTTGTTGTTTAAGTTTGTTGCTAAATAAAAATATAATATTTTTAATTGTTTTACTCTTATAATTTTATTAAGTATTTAATTAATTTTTTGCGTAAATATAAATGTTTTATTTAATAATATTTTATCTAGAATTTTTTGTAATTAATTTAAGTTTTTTATTAAATAATAGTTGTTATTTAATCAAGTTTTAAGAGTATTCTTCTTTGTGTCGATTTGCTCTTTAATATTGTTTTAACTATTAAATATTTCTTTTAACATAGCATTAATTGATTAACAATTTATTAAATTTTATAATTAATAATCTCTTGCAAAGTAATTCGATTTGCTATATAAATAGTACGTTTTCTAGAATTTATTACTTTGCTTTTCTCTAAAGTTTTTTTTTTTACGTTGTTAAATAAAATCTAGTTTTATAAGTACAAGTTTACAATAATTAAAATTATTATATTTTTAATTAAAACAAGATTTGTTTTGTTAATATTTAATTGCTAATTTAAAGAAGATTCTTGTTCTTTTTTAAAATTAATTATATCTTTTTTTTATAACTTTTTTATATAATTTGTTGTTAAAATTAATAATTATTTCGATAAGATTAAATATATTGTTAAAAGTTTTTTTATTACGCATAATTTTATCTTTTAGATTGTTTTTAAGATTTTGTCGAAATATTGTTATAAATACAATATTGTTTTACTTAATTAAATTAATATATTTTTGAAATTTAACTACGTAGTTTGTTGCAAAGATTTGTTAAATTAAATATTAAATTACTCTTTTTGCAATTTGTTTCTTATTAAATATTTTAAAGATTCTTTAAAGTTTTTTTTTTAAATTGTTAAAATTTGTAAATATTGTACAAAAATTTTCGCTATTGTTTAGGCTAACCATTCGGGTCGATTTTTCCCCAAAATCTATAAGCCGACCCGAAAGTTATATCTAATTAGACCAAGTTTTAACCTAATATAGTTAGTATTTTTATAATTTATGCAATTCGGTTCCAACTATTGGAATCGAACGATTAGTCTACTATTGTTTTTTAAATATTTTTGTAAATTTAATTTAAATCAATATTAAACTCTTTCTTTAAAAAATGTTAATACAAAAATTGTCTTTTAATTTGCTAAAACAAGATAGAAGATAAAATAAATATTTATTTGTATAAGTTAATTCTTTAGATTAATACAATCTTTATAATAGATATTAAGTTTATTGTTTTTAATTTTGTTGTTTTTTATAATTGATAATCGACGTAATACTAATAAGCTAGTATTTAAAATAAAGACGCATTAATCTAATATAAACATTCTTAAAGTATTTAAAGTATTACGTTAATACTTTTTACAAAAATATTAAAGTAAGTTGTATTATTAAAAAGATTTGTAGACGTTTTTAAACAATGCAAGCAATTACTTAGTAATAAAAATTACAATTATAGACAATTTTTATGTTTAATAAATCTAAAGAGATTCGATAAATTAAAATAATAATAAGTAAAAATCTATAATAAGTTAAACACAATTTATAAGAAAGTTGTATTTTAGTTTTCTATATACTAAAAAAATACTAATTGTTTGTCTTGTTTGTTTGTCGAATATAGCAAGTATAATTGTTCGCAATATTTGTTTGTCAAACATGTTAAACATTATACTTAAGATGTTTGTTTCTCGAATATATCGAACATAATAGTAGGTTCGTCTCAAAGACGTAGAACTTGAACCACTAATATAGCTTTAATAAGCTCGTAACATATATAGACTTCTTATTAATTAGTTTTATTTTCGTCTCGATAAGTGGTTGCTTGTAACGTTAATAATATTTGAAGCATACTTAATAATTTTACATAGCTAGTATTTCTTTTGGATCTATCTTTTATCTTTGGCTAATTAAGTTGATCTACGAACGACTTGATTAGCAATTAGACTTCGCTCAATAGCAATTAATCCTAGCGATAGTAACAATGCCTCAAATATATTATTAGGCGAAGATATATTATATTGTCGTCTTTAAGAAGATTAGTTCTAACAACGTGAGCCAATTAATTGCGACGCGAGCTAAGTCTTCCTCGAATTAATTGCACTATTAACTTAGCGATAAGTATCTTCTTATGGAGCAGAGATATCGTCGAGTACAACCTACTAGTTCAAGCTTAAATAGCGAGTGGAAATCCTTGTAGTTTGTCCACTATCCAAATTCTATTAATTTGATAATTATCGAGATCGCAATACATAAGCGTAACAATTAGAGAAAGACTTTGCGAATGTAATACAATAACAATACGATAATCCTAAATGTTGTTGAAAGGAAGTAAAGGAATTCTTCGATTAGATTTATAAGTTGAGTAGCTTTTTTATTAAAAGCCTAGGTTCTTCGAACGAGATAAGAGATGTAATTATGTTCTAATAATTATATAGTCGTTAGCAAGAGCGTTATCTTTGAAGAGAGTAGCTACTCTTCTTAAGTTAAGATAGACAATGCGAAAGTTAATCGTAATATTCAAGAGCTATATTGCTCTTGTTTATCGAGCTTCTTAGATATTAATGTTTGTCTAGCTTAATATTGTATCCTAAAGTAGATAATAACTAATATAGTTGTATTAATAATACAATCGAATTGTAACAAGCAACCTATTTATTCTATTCAAAATTTAATGGTTTCGATAGCTATTGTACTTAAGCTTGAACTTATTTATTATTAGCGTTCTTGATTTATTTCTAGCTCGCAATACAATTGTTACATAAAACTTTCTTTGTAGTAATCCTAATACTATAATTTGGCTTATAGTTGTTGCACTTATCCTTGTACGAGATTTAAGTATCTAAAGAATTAATCTTATTACCACAAAGCATTATAATTTGTGCAATCAATTCTTAAGCTATTGGTCAAAGGTTAATAAAAGAAGTAGAGCAAACATATTAAGAAAGACGAGACTTTTAACTCGCATTGTAGTTGGGTAACCAAGTAATATTAGACTATAGACTTAAGAATGCTTGTTATTAATATTAGCGACTTATTTGCAATACATATGCGATCTCTTTTACTTAAATCTTAGAATCTTAGCAATTTAATATACTATTAGATTATATAGTGCAATTTATGTATGCATTGCGATAACTCTTTGTTGTTATAGTTGTTTACTAACTAGAATTCTATTTTTATCTTGTTATATTAAAGCTTAATGCGAGAATTTAATTATAACAACAAATATTAAGACAACAAATTATCGACATATCTCTAAAAACAATCTTAGAAATTTAGAAATTCAAAAACTTAAAAACACAAAAAAAATATATATAAAAAACAAATTAATTTTAACGAATTACTAAAATTAAAAACTTCAAGAATTAAAAACTTTAAAAATTAAAAACACAAAATTAACAACTTAAGAATTAAGATATTATTAAATTAAAAAGCAAAGAAAAAAGAAACAAATTTAAAGTATTAAAAATAGCAATAAAAGTTGTAAATTTAAAGATTAAGATATCTTATTAAAATTACAACTAATATCTATTATTAAAACAATAAATTGTTCGCTAACTATAGTAATATTATTAAAAGAAGCTTCTTAACAATATAATTAATTTATTTGCTTAAAAGCGAAAACGCTATTTAAATTCTTTTTTTAATAAAAATTAAAGTAGATTTTTAACGCAAAAATATTTGTTAAGGATTAAATTGACAATTGATTAGAAAAAACAATAGATTAAAAACGTCTATTTATAAACAATCAAAAAAATAAAAAAGCAATAAACAAAAAAATAACACAAAGTTAAAAAGAAAAAAGAAAATCTTTTTTTAATATTTTTGCAAAAAAAAGAAAAAGATTTGCAAATTAAAAGTATTATTTTTTGAATTAATTATTATTATTAGTTTTTTTAATTTAATAATTGTTATTTTTATTACTTGTTATTAAGCTATTCTTTTAAAAATAATATCTCAAAACAATAAAAAGATTGTAGAACTTTCTTTTAATATATTTATGTTAACAATAAGTTTACTTAATAATTTTATAAAAATTATAGAATTTTATTACTACGTAATCTTTATATTTTTTTTAGAAACGTTAAAAGCATTGCACTTTAATAAACTTAATATTATTAATTTTCTAAATCGATTTTCAAATTTTTGTAATAAGTATAAAATTATTTTTTAATATAAAATTACTAAATTGTCTTAATATTGCGACAAACTTATAAAGAACTTTATTAAATTTATTGTTGTTTAAGCAAATAAAAAGTAATTAAAAATAATAAATAAATTAAAAAATTAACTCTTATATTTTTTTAAAGTCTTTAAAAATATATTAAGAACAAAGTTAAATAATATTTGTAAATATAATCGACAATTTAAAGTTTATTTTGCGAAGCTTATTAAACTTAATTAAGTTGATAAATATACTAAATTTTTGTAATATTTAAAGAATCTTTTTCGCAATATTTGTATTAAAATAGTACAAAAGTATAAAGTTAATTTAAATAACGCAACTATTATAATATTTAAATTGTTATACAAAACAATTATAAAATTGATTAAAAATAAAATAATTATGCGAGAAATAAATATTAATAGCAATTAAACTATCTAACAAATTGCGAATATTAATATAAGTAAATTAATAAATATAATAAGCAAGAAGCAAAATCTTATAAAGAAGAAAATTACGTTAAAGACAATTTTTGCTTTTCTAGTATTGTTAACAATTGCAATCGAAAATATAAAAATTAGCAAAATACTAAATATCTTAATACAAGCTTTTAAAAATATTAAGATTAACAATATTCGCAAAATAATAAAGAGCGAAATTTATTAAATAATTTAACAAACAATAACAACGCAATTATAAAAAGTTTTATATATTGTATTTTCTTAAATCTAAATAATAATTTAGAATTTATCTTAAAAAACAATTTATATTTATAAATAATTTATATTTATAAAGAATTTATATTTGTTTTTAAATACAATTAATTAAAATTAAAATTAAATAAATACTTGTTTTGTTATAATTTGTATAGATAATAAATTTGTTTAAAGTTAACAATCTTAATAATAAATAAAAAGATTTATATAAATAAAAGCAATAAAATTTGTTATAAATTTAATAATTTTAAAGATAAAAAAATAAAATTGTCTCTTAATAATGCAAAGATCAAAAAAAAAATTATAAGAATTTGTCTTCAATAAAGAGTGCAAAATTGTATTCGAAATTTTGTAATTACAATAATAGCAATAAAATTAAATACTAATTTTTTGTTAAAAGACGAAAGAAATAGTAAATTAAATTAAGCAATAATAAAGATTTAAAAAACTTAATTAGAACAAAATTCTTTTAAACAACAAATACTCTAAAAGCTTTTAATTTAACAATTAATTAAAAAAATAAAAAAAAAAATAAAAAAAAAGAGATTTTTAAAGATTAAAAACGTTAAATCTAGAAATTATTTAAAAATAACAAAAATCTTAGACAAAAAAATCTATATAAAGAAAAAAGTAATAAAAACAAAAATAAAAAACGTTACAATAAAGAACGTTTTTGCAATAATTAACTCTAATTCGAGAATTATTAAGTACTAAAAAAGCAAATCTAAAAAAAAACAAAAAATGTCTACAAACTATATACAACAAACAAAACGTTCAAAAAAAATATTATAAATTATAAAAAATTAAATTAATTTTAAGACTTTAACTTAAAGTATTTTTATCTTAAAAATAAAAATAAAATAAATAAATTTTTTAAATCTTTGTTTTAATTTAAGTTGCTCTTTTTTTTGTTCTCTTTTTAATAAAAAATTTGATATTATAATAACAAAAAAAATCTTAGAAACTTACAAAAAAAAAAAGAGACAATTGTTATTATAAAATTAATTAATATTAAATCTATTAAAATTGTTTATTTTAAAAACATTATTGCGAAAATAAAATTTTTTAAAACTTTATATTTTGTTGTTTGTTTAATTGCATAAATGCAATTAAAAAATATATAAATTAAAACAATATTTAATAATAATGCGAAAATTAACTATATTAGCAAGAATCTTGCAAACAAAATTAATCTAGTTATTTAACAAAATATTTTTATCTTACTAATAGAAATTACGAAAGCACGTATTTGTTTCGAAAAAATAATAAAAAATATAAAGATATTAATTAAAAAAGTAATAATTTATATTTTTATTTTTGTTGTTTTTCGACTTAATTACAAAATTCTATTAAATCGATTTTTTTAACAAAATACTCAAATAAGCTTTGTAAATATAAACAACAACTTTTTAAAATTAACAATTTATTCTAAAAACAAAGCAAAGCGTATTAATATTTTAAAAATGTTTGCTAATTATTTTAACAACAAAAATAAAAATATTGTGTTTTCAAAAAAATCTTTAAATTTTTAAATAATTATTTAGTTAATATAATTGTTCGACTTTGCAAATTTAATTGTAAAAAATCTTCGAAAATAAAAATAAAAATTATTAAAGTAACAATATTGCGAAATAAAATCAAAAAAAAATTAACGAAATTTTAATTAATTAAAGTAGATAAATAATAATAGTGTTTATTTGTTCGTTAATATAATTAATTAAAATCGAATAAATATTTAAATCAATATTATGTTTCGAACATTTTTAAAATTATTAATAATTCGAACTTTTTAATTATATATTATAAAAAAAACTTTTATTATTTAATTGTCTAAAAAATTTAATATTTTTTGTTAATCTTTTATTGTGTCGCGTTTATTTGCTCGAATAAATACAATATATAAACAAAAAATTTAGAAAACAAATTTAATAAATATAAGCAATTTAGATAATTCTATTCTAAACGAATATTAGAATTGAAAAAAAATATTAAAATTATTAATTACGAAGAATTTTTAAAAAAAAATTCACAAAAGATATAATTTTTTTTTAATGTTTAAGTTCTTAAGTATTAAATGCAATTCTTATTTTATTAAAAAATATATTTAGAAATTAATTATAAAGTTTAATTTTTTTTTGCAAAAATAAAAACTCTTAATTACAATACTCTTTAATTGTAAAATTGTCTTAATATAAAACTTTGCTAAAATAAACAAAATTAAATCAAAAATTATATTTAATTAAAAAATTCGCATTATAAAGTATAAAATATAACAAGTCTTAAAATTTTTAATTTCTTAAATATTAAATTTAATTGTAATTAAGATGTTAAAGAAATGTCTTTAAACAAATTTGCTAAAATATTGTTATAATCTTTATTAAAATTCTTAATTTTTAATAAATAAAAAGAAGAAAAACAAGTATTGTATAATTAATGCAACTATAACAATAAACAAAATAATTGTTTAAAATACTAATATATTTTCTAATATCGAAGAATTTGCGAAAGAATTTGTCGAAATAATAATTGTATTACTAATTAATTTTTTTTTAAAACACAATTAAATAAATTTCGTATTAAAGAGTTGTAATCTTATTGTTTTTATAATTTTTTTCAAACTATTTAAAATAATTTGTCTATTGCAAGATACTACTAATTTAATTACTTAATTTGTAAAAATTATAATACGTATTCTTAAAAAAAAATTTAACAAATATTACTTATTTGTAAACAATATAAATATAAAAGAATTTAAGTTAAATTATAATAACAAAAAAATTATTCTAGAAATTAAATTGTTTGTTTTAAAATATATTTAATAATTAAATATAAAATTAATAAATATAAAATTGTTTAAATGTATTATATTTGGCGAAAAATCTTAATTTTGCAAGTTAGAAATTAAAATTGTCGATTTTATATATAATTCTAATAAACGATTTTCTAATAGTATTAAAATTATTAAGATTGTTAAATAATTATTGTGTAAAAATGTTTTTAAAACTAAAGTCTTTATAGAAGTATATATTTATTATTAAATTTAAGTACTAAAGTTTATAATTGTCGTAAAATCAATTTATTATTTATTTAAAATAAAATATATTTTTGTTTAAAACTTTAAATAACAAAACGTTATAAATAAATTAAAGATTGCTTTAACAAATACATTAATAATATATATCTTAAACTACTCTATTTTAATTAATAAAATTATTTTGATTGTAAATTTTAATTTAAAGAATTAAGAAATTGTATTAATGCAAATTGATACAATAACAAAGAGAAAATATTTTTTACAATATAAGAGTAAACTTTGGAATAAATAAGAATTTTAATACAATATTAAAAAGCAAAAATATTAAAAACTTATAAAAATCTTAAAGAAAGTACAATTCTAATTGTATAAAATTCAATTTACAATTAAAATTAATGTAAATATTTTAGTAATTTAATTTAATTGCTTTGCGACAAATTTATCTAATACTTAATAACTTGCTAGTTAATTTAAATTTGTCTTTTTAACTTTAATTTATAATATATATTTAATTAAAAGTATACAACAATTAATAAACTTTTAAAAAGATTAAAAAAACTATTCGACAATACAATCTATCTTGGCTATAAGTAGTTAGTATTTACAGAAAATTAATTGCTTATAAGACGACATTGCTTATAACAAAGATCTTAATATAGAGTCGCACTAGATTGTATTAGATTAGCACTTATCTTTTATTTAGACAAGATTACGTGCGTGCGCAATACAATAGAATAAGAAAGAGATAATATATTAATTGCTATCTTTTTATCGCCTAATATAACGTACTCTCTTATGCGTCTCTTAAACGTATCTAAAATTTAAAATATATCTTTAAAACGTTTAGAATCGATTGTTTGTTTAATCTATTAATACATTTATCGATCTAATATTGTTTAATTATTATCGAAGACTTTTTTGTAATCAATTGTTTGTCTATGTAGATCTAGTTGTTTAATTATCTCTATATTGGCGTTCTTTTGTTGTTGCTTCTTGTATAATTAAAACATATTCAAAGTCTTTAGAGCTTAATCGACAATAACTATTGATATATTTGTCTTCGTCTTTGTTTTTTTCTTTGTCGATACTTAAATAAACTAATATTGTATAAGAATGTCAAATACAATATTTATATCGTCGTCTATTATCGTCTTCGCAAGAGATCTTTCGTAATAAATTAGATTAAAGACAAAGAAATTTAATATACGTTTGTTTTATTTAAGAACAATAATGTTTTTAATTATTTATATGCAAGCATCTTGTAGTGCTTGCTTCTCTTTAAATAACTTTTTTATTTGTTTTTTGTAAATTTTGTTTTATTGCTTTTTAGTAGATACAACGTAGTTTGTCGCCAATATTGCAAATTTAAGTTAGCAATTAACAATAGTATTAATAGTAACGTTAAACTTCTATACTTTTATTGTTTATTTTATTGCTTTAAAGATATTTATTGTTTTGTAAGATTTTGTTTAATAGACTTTGCATTATACTTATTGATACAATATTATAGTTATCGCTTTCTATATTAAATCTTTTATGCAACAATAATGCTCTAATTAAGCGATTAACAAACGCTTGTAGTATTTGTTAATAAGAAGATAATTTTAATATTTTGTATTAATTTGTTCTCTTTCTTCTTGCGTATATTAATGTTAGCTTTGTAAACAAAAAAGTTGTCAATTAAAAAAACGCATTTGCGATTGCCAATTTTTTGACAAAATTAATATAGATACTTCTCGAAGATTTTTGTAGTTATCTAGACTTTGCAATTAGATTGTTATATTATTTGTAAATTTTTCGCATTAATGTCGCAAGTATTAAACACGCAAGAATTGTTAACATTGTTTATTATTTACAATTTAAGCTTGTGTAATTCAATAGCGTTGCAACATAAGACAACGATAATTCTTCTCTTATCTATCTTGACGTTTTCGATAGATTGATTGAATAATATTATTTTCGACATTGCTATTTAAAATAGATTTGTTTCGTTTATATTGTAACAATTATATAAAGAGAAATTAACACCTAAGTAGCTCTTGCGTATATTTGCTAGATTCTTTGCAAGTTGTTTGCAATCAACTTGATCAAATTTATTATATTGATAACGCTTTCGTATATAATAACGAGCTTTATACTTATTAAGTTATTTCGTCGACGTCTTGAATAAATTTTGTAGATAGAAGAAGAGAATTAGACAAAGATTTTAATAAAACAATATATTTATTTTCTTTAAAACAACATTATTAATAGATATTTGTTGTCTCTCTTTTCGTAATTGTTATTTAAACAATAGGTTTTTTATTTTGATATATTTACTAGCGCGATTGCGACTATAAACGACTTGAATTTGTTCGTTTAAATAGACGTCTTCGTTGCCTATTTATTGTTGTATATAGGCGTTATTAATAATGCTTTTAGTATCAAATTGAGTCTTAAAGGCGACGATAAGTTCTTTATATATAGACGATTTTGTCTCAATTAAGGCTCGCAAAAAGTAGAGCTCTCGCAATTATTTTTTTTAATGTAGAGAATAAATAGTTCGTTGTTGCTTTGACGATAATGTTATTATAGTTAAAAGAGATTGCGAAGCATTTGTTTTATACTTAATTAAAATAAACAAATGCGAAGAAGTAGTAGAGATAGTTATTTATAATATTGCAAATGTAAAACATCGATTTAGTTATAAAGTTAAAATAAAAAGATAAAATATTTAGTTGATAAAGCCTGCATGCAAGGAGGAAATTAGATTTTTCTTCGATTTTTCTATAGGGAGTCCCACCAAAATAAGCGAGGATTCTATCGCCTATCTCTATAGGCTAAAACTTCGATAATTGCATCAAAATTTGGCATTTCCAACGATATAATTGCTTATAAAGCGATACTTCTTATAAAGCGACTACTTATAGTTAAGATAGACTATATTAACAAAAATAATAAGAAAGATATTGATAATTTTATTAATAATTAATTAAATTGTATTTGCGTTTATTTTGCACAAATAATAATACTAAAAAAAACAAAAATATTTTTAAAAACAAATATTTCAATAAATTCGAATAAATCGTTTGATAGTTAATCTCGTTGCAAAAATCAAATATAAGTTAGAAGAATTTTCGCAAATTTAAGAATTATACTTTTTATTTTTTAATAAAAGAAGAACGTTTGTTTCGAAAAATAAACAAAAATATATCTCTATATAAAGTAATAAATTAAATAAAAGACAAAAATTAAATTGTAAAAAGCGTATATAACAAAAATAACTATAAAGAAAAAAAGATTATTTATTAACGCGTTGCAAATCGATATTAATAACAAAATTTATTTAATTTTTGTAAGAAATATGTCGCAAATTGCAATAAATATTAGCGAAAAATTTCTAATAAACAAAAGAAGATTATATATTCAATTTATATTTTCGACTTATAAAAAAAGATTGTTGTAAATTGCATTTATATATTAATTGCAAAAACATTTATTAAAGTAAATTCCATAGTTGTTCGAAACAATTTAATTAAATAAGTAAAAGTTAAAGTAATTCTAAACTTTAAAGCACTTATTATAATAATTTTTTTATAAAAGAACATTTTTTGTTAACATAAATATATTAAGAAAATAATTATAAATAACAAACTTAAAAAGAAAGTTAATATAATAACTAAACTTCTAAAGAGATATAACGTTAAAAAAGTAACAACGTCAACTTATTATTTATAAGCAAATAAAATAATAATAAAAAAGCATAAACTTATAGTTGATACTTTATTCAAATTAACGAAAAAAGTCTTTACAAATTAATTACAATATTTGTACGCAATCTTGTAAGCAAATAGAACAACAATTTAAAAATTTATTAAAAAGATATTGTTTTGTTTTAAGTTTAAATACAAAATTATATTATCGATCAAAATAAAATATTTAATCTAGTATATTATAAATTGAGAAAAAGTTTATTTAATAACAAATTTATTAACATTGCAAACAAAACAATTAAAAAAAAAAATCTAAAAAACAATTTTGCGTTTTTGTTGTTTTAAAGAAAAAAAGAAAAATCTTTTTGATAATAATTATTAATTGGGAACGTGTTTATTTTAAATTAAAGATTTAATTTTATTATATAATATTAAACTTAATAAAAAATATAACGTAAAACTATTCTTTTAATAGTTAAATCTCTTTAAAAAAAAAAAAAAAAAAAAAAAAAATTTTAAATTTTGAAAAAAATAAATAATACAAAGCTCAAAAATACTTATTTAGAAAATTAACTAAAAAAATACGTAAAAAGAAATCAAGATTTTTAGATCTTCGCAAAGTTAAAAAACAAAAATAAAAAAATAAAAAATAATTTTATATAAAAGACAAAAAATTAGTTTAATTAAAGCAATAAGAGATTGTTTGCAATTATTATATTATTGCTATTTTATTACAACTATTTAAATTATACAAAAGTGTGAAAAAAAAATTTAAAAAAAAATTGCAATCTTTATATTCGTTTTATTTGCAAGAGTTTTAATATAAAGTTTATTAATTTATAAATATTAAAAAGAAATTTAATTACACAAAGTAATTTACAAAATATTATAATTTCGAATATCTAAACAAAACAAATAAAAGATAAAAATATTAAAAAGACAAAATGTTAACAATTTTAATTAATTAAAAGTAGACGAATAATACTAGTATTTATTTGTCTACTTTAATTAACTAGAATCAATAATTAAAAAATTGTCTAAAAATATTAATAAAAAGCTTTGACTCAATATTCTAAAAAGTTCAAAAATATCTTTAAATTATAAAGAATAAAATTTGATTATTTTTTGCAAAATATTTTTAATAATAAATGTAACAATATTATATATAAGTTATATTAGCTTTATACTTGTTTGCAAATTAATATATAAATAAATATTAATATAGTTTTTTTGTATAATTAACAATATAAATGTTGCAAACAACAATTAAATCTATAAGTAAAAATTCTTTGCATTTAAAACTTTATGTTTGTTAAATATTTAAAACAAATTATTGCTTTATTTATTAAAATATAGTTACTTAATAATTTAATTCTTTATTTGTAAAATTCTCTTTTTTAATCTATTATTTTTGCATAAATTTTTTTTAATTAAACTTGTATTATAATAAATTTAGAACAACAATTATAAAATATTAAACGTAAACAATCTCTTGCGAAAGAAACTTTTTAATTTTTATTAAAAAATTAAAATCAAAATCAAAAATTATTATTTACGTCAATAGAAAGATTTCGTAAAGAGCGACAACTTATATTTGCTAAACAAAATACAAATTAAACTTTAATAACGTTAATGTATTTTTTTTGTAATTAAAAATTAACTCTTTTGATTAAATTATTTTAAGTACAAGATTAATAAATATTATTTTAACAATTACAAATATTGCAACGTTAAACTTCTTAAATTTAAACTTAAATCAAATTGCAAAAAACAATTATTTAATCTATAAGAGACAATTTAATTATTAAGAATTGTATCTATATTTAAGTAATTAACATTTTACTTTGATATAATAAAATCATTGACAATAAAAGAAAAGAACATTTAAAAAAAATTCGAAATATAGTTTTAAATATCTTAAAAATAATTAAGAATTAAACGCGAAATTTGTAACAAACAATTAATAAAAACGCTTAAGTACTAATAAGTAATTTATTATAACAAAAATTAAAAAACGTAGCACAAAAAATTGATTAAAACAAAAGACTACAAATTTAAAATAATTAAATTCAATTTTGCAAACTATAATTATTAAAGACTACAAATATGTTGTTTAAAAATATAGATTAATTAATTATTAAAACAATATTGCGAATAGCAAAGAAACGCTAGAATTTGCAAAAAATTTTAAAAAAATTGAATCAAATTATATGCAATCGACTCAAATTTCGCAGTATAAAATCGAAATACGTTGCTAACTATATAATTAACAACTACAACAAAATAAATATTAAAATGTTCAAAAATACAATAGCGTTTATCGAACAAAAGCTTTTAAAAATTAAAATAAAAAATTATTTTTAAAAATTTGATTTGATAAGAATCTTAAACGCAAAGTTAAAGAAATTTTGTTAAACAAAAGTTTAAACAATTTTGTTTTCTTTTGTAAAAAATGCAAAGAGAGCGTAGATTTAAAGCGACAAATACAAATAACAAGAATTTAAATTGTTAATTTTAAAATTAAAATTAAAGTCGAAAAAAAACTTATAAAAAATAAAGCAAAAAAAAGAATTAAAATTTAAATTCTTTTAAAGAAACTTTTTTTTTGTTATTACGATTGCAAAATTTAATATTAAGATTGTCTTTATTAAATCTTAAATTATCTAAAGTTGTTAATACAACAAAATTACGTACTTTAATTATTGAAATCGCAAGAATCTTTCTAGAGACAATAGTTATTTTTATTTCGACAAACAAGAAGAACGACGCGAAGAACTATCTATAAATAGAATTAGTATAAAATAATTGTTTGTTAAAATTGATTCGCTTATTTAATTGTTAACTCGAAGTACTAGATATAATCGCAACTTCAAAAGAATTGCAAATAATATTATATTATTAGCGAAAAAACAATAATTAACGTAAAAAATAACTTCTTAATTGTTTATTCTTTATGTTACAAATAATAATGCAAATAAATTTAAATTCTTATATAACGTACGTACTTTTATAAAACAATTACAAGTATAAATTGATAACAATATTATATTTGTTAATTTTTAAAAAGCATAAAAATTAAACGTCGAAATATTACTTCGATCTTAATATAAATTAAAACGTTTATTAAGAGTTTTAGCAATTGCAATCGACTATTTTTTTATTGCACAAAATAATTTGTTTTGCGAGAAATATTTGTTAAACAATTTTTATATTTAGATCGATATATAATTGCAAAAAGCAATAAAAAAATAATAAAACAAAAAAATACTAGAAACTAAATTAATAAAAAAGAATTTATTAAAATAAAAATTGTATTAAACAAATATATTTTGTTAATTTAAAGATATACAAATTGCGCAATTTTAAATCTTTTATTACAAATTAAAAATCGAAATTAATATAAAAATTAAAATATTTTTTGTCTACGTAACTCTATTAAAAGACAAAGAAACTTTAAAGAATTCTTAAATAAATATAAGAAACAATATTGTTATAATTTATTAAAACTTAACTTTGTTAAATTTATTTTTAATTAATATATCTTGTTATTTTAAAATTGTTATTAACTTCTCTTCTATATTTAATATTAAAAATATTATTCTAAAATATATATTCTAAAACTTAACAAAAATAATAAAGAAATTAAAAATATTATTTAAAAATATAAAGAAATTTAATTGTCTAATAAAGCAAACTTAAAAATATACAATATGTTACGTAAAATTAATATAAAGAGAGATTTAAAAAATAAAAAATAAAGTATTTGAGTTATATTTGTAAATGCAATTTATAAAGTCTAGAAACTTTAAGATATTTAATATATTGTTGCGCAATACGACGACGACATGTCTGAAGCTTGCAGATTATAATAGTAGCAGATAGGCAGCTTGGAGAGCTGCTCGCCTACTTCTAATTGGTTTGCTTAGCGAGCTAGCCTAGATTTAAGTCAACCTAATCTAGGTAAGCTAGACCCAATTGGGACTAGCTTAGAGGCTACGATATATTCTACAATCTTTGTTGTTTGTATATAATCATCTTCTATAGAACTAATAATCCACTACGTTGTTAGCCATATCTTTTAATATATATATTAATTTAATATTTAAAACAATTTAGATCTTTATTTGACTAACTATAAAAAAAAAAAAAATTAAGTTTTTAACTATTTGTTTTAGCAAAGAAAAGAAAATTTTATTATTTTAATTTAAAATTAAGAAGAAATGTTATAAATTAAAATTAAATTAATAATCTAAATTAAGTATTTTAAAGCTAGAAATAATTTCTAGAATTATATGTTTATTTTTTGTTTTAAAAAGTTTAATATAAACACAACAATAACATCTTACTTTATTATTGTTACTTTTCTCTTAAATTAATTTTTTAAATTTATGTTAAAAAAGCTTATTGCTATTGTTATTGTTTTCAAAAAATAAGCAAGATTTACAACAATTAACTTTATCAAGTATTTAATTTCGATTAAATAATTTTTTTAATTTTAGAGAAAACTTTATGTAAACTAATTTATTACGTTCTTTATATAATCGATTCGAATAACAAAAAGAACAAAAGATTTAATTTAACAATCTTAAAAAAATAAGAACAATTTTCTTATTTTTTTACTACAACTTTTGCATAAATAGAAACAAAAGTTTCTTAATTTAATAATTAAGAAACAATTACTAAAAGAGAGAAAATTATATATAGTCGAATAACTAGATAATATTAGACTATAAATCCAAGAATATTTGTTATTAATATTAGCAATCTATCTACAATATATATATAATCTCTTTTACTTAGATCTTAGAATCTTAGCAATTTAATATATTATTAGATTGTATAGTGCAATTTATGTATACATCGCGATAAGTCTCTATTGTTATAGCTATCCACTAACTAGAATTCTATCTCTATCTCGTTATAGCACTATTGATTGTTTGTGAATTTTTGGCAACAACGTATGTTGAAATATCTTAAGATAAGAGATTAACAATGCAGTAAGATAAAGAAAGTGCAAGATATTCGAACATTATTTATTCGCGAGATGCAACTAGTAGAAGGTTAGAAAAGTTAAGTCAAGATTGAAAAAGATTCTTAACGTAAGATTGAACTTTATTTTTGGCATATGCCTCGCACATTCAAGAGTTAATAAAGGGTTAGAAAAAACTTAGATTCTATGCGAAGCATATGCCAAGAGCATTAAGCAAGGTCACAAATAAATTTATATTGAGTTATCAAAGTCTCGTGTGTGCATATGCGTAGCATCAATCAAGCATCAAGTAGATTAATTGTTAGATTAGATTTCGATTCCAACTTTAGGAATCGACTCAATCCAACAATTTTAACCCTAGGAATCAATTCGAAACTCGAGTCGATTTCTATTATTCTAAAATCGAATCGAATTGCTAAGAAATCGAAAATTACGTTATTATGTCAAGAATTACTAATTTTATATTTTTTTTTATTAATAAAATAGAATATTTGCATCTATAGACCCTATAGATGCTATAGATGCAATTTATTAATAAAATGCAATATTTGCATCTATAGACTCTATAGACCTTATAGATGCAATTTATTAATAAAATGCATTATTTGCACCTATAGAATCTATAGAATCTATAGGTGCAATTTAATTATTTTCTTTTTAAAAAGTAGAAATGCATTACTATAATGCATTATCTTATTATAATTTAGATAATTAAATATTATAAAATATATATTAACTATATATTGACTATATATTGACTATTAATAATTATAATATAATTATTTAAATAGTTTTGACGATTCGAATCGATTTTTTGAGTTAAGTTTCGATTTTAACTCTAGGAATCGATTCGACTCGATTCGATTTTCGATTCCAACTTTAGGAATCGACTCGTCAAGACTTTCGAGTTGGGTTGACTCGAATCGCCAAGATTTGAGTCGATTAATCGACTCGAACTCGATTAATCGATCCGAGGCGATCAGTCTAGCATCAAGAAACATCAATGAACGACAAAAGCGTTGACGCTCAAAATCGAGCTAATAAGATAACGAATTAACTAAATGATTTGAAGATAAGTGTTACATTCCGCATATGTCGCGCATATACTAAAAAGAAACGCAGCATAAACTTCGCATATGCTTTGCTAACACATAATCTAATCTAGTTGTCAACATCGCTAACAAGCGCAGTTTCGCTCGTCTAATCAAGAAGTAGATCGACGGTAATAGTCTATAATTGTTATTTTCTAACCTCTTTCATACGCTGTGTATATGCACAGCGTTTTTTAGATTCTTTAGTTAGAGAAATGTCACTATCACGACTATCTCTTTAGCTCATGCTTCGCATATGCAGAAAGCTGAGCCGGGGTTGGAATAATTTTGAACTCATGGTTAGCATATGCAGAAAGTTGAGCCGGGGCCGGAAACCAAAAAAAAAAATTCCGACCCTGGCTCAACTTTTCCAACCCCCCACCACCTGTAACCCCATTTATTCGCATCACGTCGCGCCACTTAATTGCTGACTAAGATTTGGAATTTAGGCATCAGCAGGCAATCTTTGCGCTGCAGAAGTCAGGCTGTATCCTCGACAGGCTAATTTCCAATTATCTGTGATTATGACAACCCGTGATGAACCAAAGCTACTTAACTTTGGTGGTGTTGGGATTGTTTACCAAGTCACTAATGATATTACTGTGAAGCGTGCCTTTGCAGAAGATAATAAGGGCATTCATAAGGAGTACCGTATCTACGATATACTTGACAGTATGCCTTACTGTCCAAACCTTGTTCGGAGCTTCTATCGTATCCCATTCGCACATTTTTTTGCAATATTTTAGCGACGATACCCTCGAGCAACGACTTCGGCAGTATCAGATGAGGGATCCAGCCAGCGATCGAGTAATAGGAGTGAAATGTTACGAAACACAAAGCTTGATCTAGAGATGGATGACAGAACTGGCCGACGCAACCGGGTAGCTTAAGTCACATAGATTTGCGCACGGTAACATTCGGCCTACCAAACCTCCTATTAGACAGCAACGACCACCTGAAACTCATCGACTTCGACAATACGATTGAGGCAGGGTCCGTCTTTGACGGCTGCCAGCCACCCTATTCTAGGTTACTGGGTGATGAAGCTGCGGATGATCGAGGGACGTTTAGATATCATGGACCTCGCACCGAGCAATTCGCGATCGGTTCAATTTTCTACTATATGACCCGCGATTATGAGCTCTACGACAACGAATGGTTTGGAGAGAATCATGGTAAGATGATTGTCAGGCTTCTCCAAGAGAGGAAGTTCCCTAAAGTGAACGAAAATAATATAGATACTATCATACACAAGTGTTGGCAAGGACAATTTGGACTGATCGAAAGCTTAAAGCTTGAGGTGCTACGCCTGGGTCGCGATGTTGGACTTAGGATGGCAAAAGCTATGCCAAAGGAGGAATATGAGGCAAGACATCGAGAGTGCAGAGAACTCGTGGAACTTGAAGTGTTAGATGAAACACCGAGAGGCGAATAGCAAAGAGGTAGAGAAACGTCGTTTATAAGAGGCCATCCACTAAGTAAAAAAGATGCGACGGCGTGAAAGCAAAGCATTCGTAAATTTCCATCCCCAAGACATGCTCACGTTTATGGCATCGAATTTTGATACAGGACGCTCGCCGAAATCTTTGCTATTCAAAGTACCGCTTTATTCTCCCTCCTCTATCTGCGCCTCTTGATCCATACCTCTTTATTCGCGGCTCCAAAGCCTCGCTGTCTTTTCCTATTTGTTGGTAATTCTTGAAGTGCTCTTCTGCGAATCTCCGTCGCTCGTTCAAGATCGATGAACATGACCCCATAATTTTCCTGACTCTAGAGCATGTTTGGCGGTCGAATGTCTTCATGCTGAATCCCCACTCGTGCTAAACACCTCTCAAATCGCATGATCTCCGTCTCAAAGGCTCTTGCTCCTTCGATTTTGTCGATCCTCTCCCTTCCCTCGGCGTATAACTGCGACTACTAACTTAGGCCAAAGCGTCTATAGGAATTAGTTAACCCTTCTAATCTAGATTAAAAGCGGAAACGAAGTGAAGAGCTTAGATAGAATTATATACCTAAGGCTAAAGGAGCTGCCTATATACCTTCCTAACGTTGGAAAAGCCCTATCCGAAAACGTTAACGAACCTTACCTACTAATTGTACTACTATAATACGTATAGGGCTCCGTAATAATACTAAGAACCGTAACGTTAATGTTAGGTTAAAGCTGCCACCCCAGGATTACGGCAGCTAACCATATGTAGTACGGATATTGACTCAGCGTCGCTTATTTGACCCATAGGAAGATTGAGGGGCAAGTTGAGATTCTTATGTGCGGGGTAGCAAGAAAAAGGGGGTTGAG
>JAABUS010000586.1_pt1 | contig 91246 bp, 97 predicted proteins | sample 5560161 | NCBI WGS metagenome assembly JAABUS01 (sample SAMN10711885, study PRJNA513376) | rock metagenome | isolation source: Antarctica rocks | place: Antarctica: Victoria Land, Trio Nunatak nord | collected 2016-01-04
ACGGGCACGGCGTCGGCGGGCATCGGGGGCGGAGACAGGGCGCAGGCGTCAGGGGGATGCGGGGGCACGGGCATCGGCGGGCACGGACGGTGAGCGGGGGCGGTATTTCTTATGATCAATTGGATTCTTCTATAGGAAACATGAGCCAAAAAGCCATTAGCGGTGGAGCACGCCAGCCAAGCTGACCACTCCATTAGTGCTCCGAATGATCGCTGGTTACGCGCCGGTAGATCCAGTACGCCATTGAAGGTTCGAACCATAAACGGATTCAACCCCCTCCCAACGTTCTCCGATTGCCGGAAGCCAACGCAAGATGCATATCGACATTTGCAAGAGAAGAAACGACTCCCTTTTGAAACCGTCCACACCCATATAAAGAGCTGACTGACCATTTGAAGAAACTGCGCTCTTGCTCGGGGAAATGGAAAAGCGGCTTCAACATGCTACGATGCTGTTCGCGCTGACAGACCTTCAAGACTTTCCCCAACAGTATCTTCATTCGATCAAACAGGAGCACCTCACCAACCATGAGCAGCAAGAGCATCGTCTCGACAGATCGGGCACCGGCAGCCATCGGGCCATACTCGCAGGCGGTAATGGCCAATGGATTCGTCTACACAGCTGGTGTCATCCCGCTCGATCCGGAGACCAAAGCCGTCGTTGGCGACGGAATTGAAGCGCAAGCTCAACGAGTGCTGACCAGTCTGTCGGGGTTGCTGGAAGCGTCGGGCTCCTCTCTTGACCTCGCCATCAAGACAACGTGCTTCCTCACTAACCTGGACGACTTCCCAGCGTTCAATGCGGTCTATGCAACGTTCTTCACGGGGGACCAGGCACCGGCCCGCAGCACCGTGCAGGTCTCCCGTCTGCCCATGGGTGTTCTCGTTGAAGTTGAATGCGTTGCGCTTCTGAATGACGAGTCCTGATTCGAGACATCTCCCCGCACATCTCATCTGTTGAAGGTGGTAAGCGGGGGCGTGTATACTCCGCTCACCACCGCAAACGCGGGCGCATAGCTCAGTTGGCCAGAGCGCACGGTTCACATCCGTGAGGTCACAGGTTCAAGTCCTGTTGCGCCCACCAAATCAGGAAAGTTCATGACAAAGCGGCTGCATATGCAGTCGCTTCTCTGATATTGGGATCAGTGCACATAACCTCCCCAGTATCGTGAACCCTTGCACAAATTCAGCAGTTCCAGCCCGGAATCCGCACGGTGAAAGCTTGACCCGACGAGAACCGACAGCGGACAATGGCGAAATGCATTGTCCTTCGGGAGGCAACAAAACCTGCTCAATGAAACGCTCGCGATCTTTCGCCGGAGAAATGCCGAAAATCGCGAAGAATGAGCGGAATCACCGACATTGATGTCAATAAATCTTATTTTCGAGGGGGAACGAGTATGAGACGCGAGCAAACGCTGGCCGATCGAATCACCGGGTCAGCATTGTGGCGGTCGGTTGTACGTCATGGGTATCCGGATACTCAGCGTAACCAGGCGCTTATCATCGCGAGTAATGTGTTCTTGCACATTCATCCGGTCAAGATCAAACGGTACGCCACGAAGGTAACGTACACGTTCTGCTTGGGCGGACTCTCGTTTTTCATGTTTCTCGTGTTGACCATGACCGGCGTTCTGTTGATGTTCTACTACGTCCCGTCTTCGGATCAGGCGTACCAATCCATGAAGGACATCCAGGGGAGCGTTACGTTCGGGCAATTGATGCGAAACATGCATCGATGGTCTGCGCAAGGAATGGTAATCGCCGTTTTCCTCCATATGGGTCGCGTCTTTTACACCGGTTCGTACAAGCCGCCCCGCGAATTCAACTGGGTGATCGGCGTTCTCCTCCTGGTCGTGACGTTCCTTCTCTCTTTCACCGGCTATCTGCTGCCATGGGATCAGCTCGCATTCTGGGCGATCACCGTTGGCTCGGAAATCGGTGGCGCAGCTCCCGTTGTCGGTCCACAGGTCAACCGCATCCTGCTCGGTGACTATCAGATCGGGCAGAGCACGCTTATCCGGTTCTATACCCTTCACGTGATTTTCCTCCCACTCGTCGCAGCCTTCCTGATGGCAGTTCACTTTTGGCGAATCCGCAAGGACGGCGGCATTTCCGGACCACTCTAGACCGTTCCCAATCGGCATCCGAGCCAATTCGACGACGAGAAGGCAAAGGCAGAACGATCATGGCAGAGCTTGTGGACCGACAGCCCGGTCACCAACCAGCAAGTGCAATCGACGAACAGAAGCGGCAGAAGCTGCTCGAACTCGTGAGAGGCCGGGCGCTTGCCCGACCGACCGACCTGGCAGACGATGAGGTGATGGTATGGCCCTCGCTCGTTGTTGTCGAGGCAGTGTGCGCAGTCGTTTTTCTCGCGATACTCACGCTGCTTTCGGTTCTCTTCAACGGTCCGTTGCTCGAACGTGCCAACCCGAACCAGACCCCAAATCCCTCCAAGGCTCCGTGGTACTTCCTCAATCTGCAGGAACTCCTCCTGCATATGGACGCTGGTGTCGCCGGTGTCATCATCCCGACATTCGCCCTCGCCGGAATCGCGGCCATTCCTTACTTCGATCGCAGCCCACTGGGCGTTGGCATCCTCGGGACATCCTCCAAGGGCCGTCAGATCATCGCCTTCACAACGGTCTTTACCACCGTCACGCTTACAGGCATGATCCTGCTCGACGAGGCCATAGGACGCGGCAACCAGTTCGGCCTCGGGAGCTACGCCAAGGAGCATTTCGGCGCCCCTGAATGGGTCGGTAGTATCGTCATCTCGCTGGTGATTGTCATGAGTGGCATTGCGGTCCTGGTAGTCATGGTCCAGAGGATCTTCCGACCGACAACGCGAGAACTGATCATCGCCCTTTTCACAGGCTTCTTTGTGACCTACATCGTGCTTTCGATCTTCGGGACGTCCTTCCGTGGGACGGGCCAGTCATTGACGGTACCGTGGAAACTTCCTCTCGAGCATCATTGATCTCTCGTCCGCCGGCGGTAGCAGACGGAACGCATTTTCCGAGTGGTATCGATTCAATAGCGAACGTGCACAAAGTTGTGCAGTCAAGGTAAGGAACAGCGCCGACATGACACCGATGGTCAAAACGTTGGCCGGCCTCGCAGGTGGATGGATTGCAGGCCGTGCGATAGGAATGGTCGCCAGGCTCCAATCCGGACATGGCGAAACGGTTGCCCGAAAACTTCACTCGCGGCGGCTTTTCACGCGCAACGCGGTGTTGGGCGGGGCGGGCGTACTGCTGCTGGAGGCCGGAGCGGGATTCGTGTACATGCTGTGGCCGAACAAGACCGGTGCATTCGGTGGTGAGATCTCCGTCGCGGCAGCGTCCGTGCCGACCGTCAATGGCACGCCTTACCGGGATGCCCAGGGGAAGTTCTATATCGTCCACACCGAGGACGGGGTTGAGGCACTTTACTGGAAGTGCGTCCACCTCGGCTGCACGGTTCCATGGATCGAAGGCGAGAAGCGATTCCACTGCCCATGTCATGGATCTGTCTACGCTTACGATGGATCCCGTATTTCTGGTCCTGCTCCATACGCCCTTAATGCCATGCCAGTGACTGTTGACGACAAGGGCAATCTTTCCGTCAACACCAGCCCAACCACCCTGATCCAGCGCGATCACTACACGCCAGCGGACGCAACTCCGTACAAGGTCTGATGAGGTCGCGCTCTCCGGCCTTTTGGCCCGTGTGCGGATTGAGGAGAAACGATCGTGGGATCGGTACAAAAGCTCGCGACAGTCGTCATGATCGGATTGGTCGCGCTGGCGACCGTAACCCTGATCTACGTGGCGAACGAACCAAATCGGCGTGGCAGTGAGGTCACCAACCAGGATGACCTCGCGATCGAACGAGGCACCAAGCTCTACATCACCTATTGCCTCCAATGCCATGCGCCCGGTGGCCAAGGTGCTGCTGAAGGCACGGGACGGATAGGAGGAGTTCTCAACCAGTCGGTTCTTGGCGATACGTCCAAGCTGCCGGTGGTCTTCCAGTCGACCGATCCGTCGATGCAGTCCAAGGCGGAGCATTACATTCGCTACCGGATCACGAATGGCTATCCTGGAGATCCTCGGTTGCCGTTGAAAATGCCAGCATTCGGTCCCGAGCTGAACGTCGAGGAGATGAACGATCTCATCTACCTGGTCATGCATGCCGACTGGAATTACGTGTACAACCAATCGGTCTTGACCACTGGGGCGAGTGTCAAGACCCAGGAATGCCAGGCGACTCCTACTGCTGATATCTGTGGCACTGCAGAACCAGCCATGTACCCGACTGCTCCTCCCAAAGCTCCAACTGCTCCCGAGGCATCTCCGGCGGCTAGCCCAGCTGCTGCGAGTGGTGGAAGCCCCGCGGCGAGCGGAGCTCCCGTACTCGAACTGGATGCGCAGGATATCAACTGGAGCAAGAAGGAAATCACAGTCAAACCGGGTGACACGATCACGGTCAAGAATACAGGTGCATTGCCCCACGACTTTTCGATCGACGAGTTCAAGATCGCCGACGCCATGGATTCGGGAGCGTCCGTCACGGTGACAATTCCCGCCGACGCCAAACCCGGAACCTATCAATACTACTGCAGCGTTCCCGGTCACAAGGAAGCGGGAATGGTCGGCAAGATCACCATCGCCCCGTAGTGCTTCAGATCAGTTCGCCATCACAGGAAACGGAGTCGGTATGCTCGTCTCGAACATGGGTCTGGTCTTCGGGGTTCTTTCCGACACGATCGAGGTGCTTCTCGCGGTGGCAATGATGATCGGCGGTATCATTCTTACCTGGGCGATCCAGAAATGGGCGGACAAGTCAGGCGAGCAGCCAGCAGCCGCAAACGTCGGCAAGGGCGGCGGTTCTCGCCAGTATCAGGAGCGGTCTATTCGGAGCTAATCCAAGCTCGAAATGACTGAACAAGCAAGACTCGGTGGCCATATGCTACCGAGTCTTTTGTTTGGGCCGTCGCAGACAACGTGCTTGGTTTCCTAGTATCCTGAATGCATGAACAACAACACCTCACCGCAACTAATGCCGGATCCAGCCAAGACCTACTTCTGGTGTGATTCCTGTCGCCGCAGCTTTGGACACCACGACGTGGTGGAAAATGCCTGCCCAGTATGCGGCAGTGACGTGAGAGCAATCGGCAAGTTCTCGGCAATCGTGCGCGGCCTGATGTCGAACGAGCTTGCAGCCTCTCCCTTGGAAACCAAACACCGGCAACTCGTGCGCCTGATCTGGACACAAAACGGGATGGGCGAACAATATTACAAGGTCATCGCTCCCGACGTTTCCTATAACCGCTTCGAAGCGAAAGTGACCGAGTTGCTGTGTCGAGGTGCAGAAGAAGGATGGGTACGGTTCGTGTTTCCCCCGGCGCCGGTTCCGGAGGAGTCGGCATACAAATTGGAGTTCGAGGACGAAAACCGATTCATCACTGAACTCCAGAACCTGTATCCACTGACTTCGTCCACTGACACCCCGGAGATAGCATCCTCGTGACATCCAAACCTGCCATCGCCGACCGTTCAATCGGCGACTATCTGAGTAGTTTGGGTTCCTCGGCTCCGGCACCAGGAGGAGGAAGCGTCGCCGGCCTGATCGGAGCGTTGGCCTCCGCTCTCGGGCAGATGGTGAGCAGCGTCACGCTCAAGGGGAATCCGGATTCCGCCATCAATGCCCAAACCGAGGCATTGCAAGGAAGATTGCAGGACTTTCTGACAGGAAGCGAAGCGGACGAAGCCGCCTATGGGGCATATGTTGCAGCCACTTCTCTTCCAAAGGGATCGGATTTTGAGAAAGCTCACCGCCGTGAGATGTTACAGGAAGCACTGCATGTCTCCGCACGCACCCCGCTCGCCATTGCATCGAATGCGGTCGGCTTGCTCGCAGACCTGATTCCCGTAATCGAGTGCGGCGGCAAACACATTCTCTCCGATGCGGAGATCGCTATCGTGCTCGGAGAAGCGACGGTTGCAGCAGCGCTTGTCAACGTGCGCATCAACCTGCCGATGATTCGGGACGCGGACGTTGCGTTATCATTTGTCGAACAGATGGCGGAGGTCGAATCACAGGCTGCGGCGAACGCCGACCGTTGCCGGGAAGCGCTCGCACGCCGCCGGTCAGCCTCGAGCGGCACCTGAAGGTTCTGCCTCGAACATCTCAGGCCAGAAATCAAACCCACGGCTCTGCGGTGGTGATTCTTCTTTCCTGAAGCACGGGACAGGCACTCGCGCGGCTTCGCCTTCGCGAGCACGAATTCTCCAAGTCACCGTCGGCTGGCATGGAACTTTTACGACCGAACGACGTCTTCCTGTCTCACCGTTGTCGCCGCTCAGCTAGATGCCAATCAGTTGCCAACGAGAGACAAGCTGGCATAGAGATGGAGACAATCAGGCATCGGCCTGCCGCGGGCGGTATTGCAGGGCTTCCGCCACATGTGCGGTTTGAACCCTGTCCTCTCCAGCCAAGTCAGCGATCGTCCGCGAGAGCTTGAGCACACGATGATACCCACGCGCCGAGAGGTTCAGTTGGCGCACAGCGGCCCTCATTAACTGCTCGCCCTGCACATCGAGGCGAACATGTTCTTGCACATCCTTGGGTCCCATTGCCGCGTTCGTCAGTGTGTCGCTTCCAGCGAAACGACCGATCTGAATCTGACGGGCCGCCTCGACACGCGCACGCACCACCTCCGATTTCTCACCCTGCCGCCGATCCGCAAGCTGTTCGTAGTCGATGCGCGGCACTTCGAGATGGATGTCGATACGGTCGAGCAATGGCCCACTGATGCGCTTCTGGTATCTCGCCTGTGCTGATGGCGCGCATGTACATTCCCGCACGGGGTCGCCGTAAAAACCACAGGGACACGGGTTCATCGCGGCCACGAGTGTCACGTTGGCCGGGAAGCTGATCGTGCCCGAGGCTCGCGCGATCGTTACCTTTCGATCTTCAAGTGGCTGGCGCAAGACTTCGAGGGTCTGGGTGCTAAATTCCGGAAGCTCGTCCAGAAACAGCACGCCACGATGGGCGAGGCTGATTTCACCTGGACGAGGCCAGGACCCGCCGCCTACCAGGCCTGCATGGCTGGTGGTGTGGTGCGGAGATCGAAACGGGCGTTCCCGAACGAGCGGTGTCTCCGGTGGAAGCAACCCCCTCACACTATAGATTCGCGTGACCTCGAGTGCTTCCTCCAAACTCATTGGCGGAAGGATCGAGGGCAACGCTCTTGCCAGCAGCGTCTTCCCGGAGCCCGGGGGTCCGGACATGATGAGATTGTGAGCACCAGCGGCGGCGACTTCCAATCCACGTTTGACGTGTTCTTGCCCTTTGACATCGGCGAAATCGGTGGCGTTGATCCAGGCATCACTCATCACCGTCGCAGTGTTCGGCTGCATGCGTGAAATCAGGACGTCCCCCGACAGATGGCTGACCAGATCGGTGAGGGTTCGGACGGGAAAGACCTCGACAGCGCTGATCAGGGCCGCTTCCCGCGCGTCGTCCGCAGGCACGAACGCACGCCTCAATCCTCTCTCGGCGGCAAGTGAGACCATCGAGATGATGCCCGGTGTGTGTCGCACGATGCCATCAAGGGACAACTCGCCGACGACCAGTGCGTCTTCCATCTCGGCAAAGAGCTGCCCGGAACTGAGCAGGATTCCAAGGGCGATTGGAAGATCGTAGGTTGGACCCGCCTTCTTTATGTCCGCCGGGGCGAGATTGACCGTCACGCGTCCAAATGGGAACTTGCCATTCGAGTTGCGAATCGCAGCCCGTACTCGCTCCTTGCTCTCCTGCACCGCCGCATCCGGCAAACCGACAAGTACGATACCCGGTTGACCCTGTCCGACATCAACCTCGACCTCGACGAGGACGCCATCGAGTCCCACGACCGCGCAACTGAATACCTTCGCCAGCACCACAATCTCCATTGATCAATATCGCGAAGACACATCAGGTGCGCCGGCGCCTAGCCAAAGTGAAAAGGTAGTACGTTACGGGTATTACATTTATTGAAGTCCGTCTCATGCAATGTACCATCCATCACCGCCGCCGTAGCGGTGATTCGACCTCGCCACGACAACACGGCGCGAGCCTGGCTTGTGGAATGAATCGCTGGCATGGTAAAAGGACTGGGTGTCCCGATTGGGCGCAGTCTCAGGAAACCGTCACATTCGTGGTGTTGCCTGCAGCGCTGAACCGCTAGCTGCACAAGATGCGCGAGCTTCACGCTCGGGCTCCAAGTGGGTAATTTTCAATGACAAGCTCGCGCTCCATAATCAACGGTGATGAACGCATCAAACTGGCTATTCAACGCTCTGGTCGCCTGACCGAAAATTCGCTCGAGCTTCTCCGCCATATAGGACTCAACTTCGAAAGCTACGGTCAACGGCTTTTCTCAAAGGCCCGAAACTTCCCCCTGTCCATCCTTTACGCGCGGGATGACGATATCCCGGATTATGTAGACTTGGGAACCGTGGATCTCGGAATCGTGGGACGAAACCTCGTCCATGAAAAGGGAGCCGATGTCGAAGAGTTGCTCGCGCTGGGCTATGGCTACTGTTCGCTGGTCGTTGCGGTTCCGAATGACTCTGAAAACAACGATCCGGAGCAACTGAAGAACGCTCGCATCGCGACGTCATACCCTGCATCGGCGCGCGCCTATTTCGAAGGTCTTGGCGGCAAACCGGATATCATTGAAATCAGCGGATCGGTCGAAGTTGCTCCGGCACTGGGTGTCGCAGACGCAATCGTCGAACTTACTGCCACCGGTTCATCGCTCCAACTCAACGACCTGCGACCGATTCAAACCATCCTCGAATCCGAAGCGGTGCTGATCGCAAACCCCGCCTCGCTCGCGGATCCGGTCAGCCGCGCCCAGATCGATCGGTTGCTGATGCGCATTCAGGCCGTACAGGCCGCCACGAAATACAAGTACGTCATGATGAATGCGCCGGCAGAATCTCTCGCCGCAATCCGAACCATCTTGCCGGGTCAAAAGGCGCCAACAGTCGTTCCGCTTGCCGATCCAGGATGGGTTGCCGTTCATTCCGCGATCGAAGAGGAGGTCTTCTGGGAGAAGATCGAAGCACTTCGAGCGGCTGGCGCGAGCGCGATCATCGTTTCAGCGATCGACAAATTCCTTCTGTAGTGTCGAATGGATGAGTAGGTATCGGCCGCAAGTCGATCCGCTCAGGGTTAGGGTCACATGAGCCTTCGAAGCACTGCAGTATCACTCGAATCATTCATTCGTGCGGGAGTCGAACCGGTCGTCGGATACCGGCCTGGAGCCTCTGATCTCTCCAGCCAGCCGTCGGCTCGTCTCGACTGGAACGAGTCGCCATTCGGGCTCTCGCCTAAAGCGCAAGCAGCGTTGACGAGCTTCACTGCCGGGAATCGGTATCCGGACTATCTGCAGACCCCACTCCGGGAAGCTCTCGCCGAATACCTGAATGTAGGCGCCGATCGAATCATCCCGGGTGCCGGTCTCGACGATGTGTTCAATACGCTCGCGATGTTGATTCTCCAGCCCGGTGACGAGGTCATCATCTGCGAACCCACCTTTGGCGTCTATCGCAGCTTGTTCTCATTGCACGGCGCGACGATCGTCAACGTGCCGCTCACGCCCGCGCCGGATTTTTCCCTCGACGTGGAAGGCATACTGGCGGCAGTGACCGAGCGGACCAAGCTCGTCATGCTGTGCCAGCCGAACAACCCGACCGGAAACCTGATGCCCCGCGCGGACATCGAACGCATCGTCACCAGCGTTCCGGTGATCGTCGGCATCGACGAGGCTTATGCCGAGTTCAGTGGCACGAGTCACCTCGATCTGGCTGAGCGATACGAAAACGTGGTGCTCTTTCGAACGTTGAGCAAATTCGCGGGTCTCGCAGGCTTCCGCGTCGGCTACGGAGTGTTCCCCACGTGGAGCCTGCCCTACCTTGCCCGTGTTGCACCACCGTTCTTCAACATCTCTGCACTCTCCTCGGCGGTTGCCGTTGCATCGCTTGCGGACTTGCCTGCTTTGCACGCGAACCTCGATGTTCTGCTCACCGAGCGCGAACAACTTGCCGCGAATCTCGCAGAGATCGAAGGAGTGGAAGTCTTTTCCTCCGCCACCAATTTCATTCTCGTGAGCCTTCCATTGGAGGACAGCACCCAGCTTCTCAACGATCTGGCCGAACGTCGTGTCTTCGTCCGACGATTCGGAAAACCCGATCACCATCTGCAACACTGCCTCCGAATCAGCATCGGCTCTCCCGCCGACAACCGCATGTTCCTGGATGCCTTCAGCGAACGTCTGGAACATCACCGGATCGACAGCTAGCACGAACTTTTCGAGCGTCACTTCAATACATGGGTACATCGCTTTCCGATGGGAGTTACATCGTGGTTTCCTCTGACATATCCGGGCGCGCAGGTTCGATCGATCGGCGCACAGCTGAAACCACTATTCAGGTCCAGCTCCTGATCGACGGCGTGGGCGTCGTCGATGCAAAAACTGATGTGCCGTTTCTCGATCACATGCTCGATGCGTTCGGCCGTCATAGTCGCCTCGATCTCATCGTCAAGGCAAGCGGCGACGCTGCCATGGATCCCCATCACACGGTGGAGGATGTTGGGATCGCAGTTGGTCAAGCCATCCAGATCGCACTGGGCGATCGGGTTGGAATCGAGCGCTATGGTTTCGCATACGCACCGCTCGATGAGGCCCTCGCCCGCGTCGTCATCGATATCTCCGGCCGACCATTCCTGCATTTCGAGGCGATGATGCCGGAGCCGGTAATCGGCATCGACTTTGCATCCAGCCTGGTCGAGGAGTTCTGGCGCGCACTTGCAATGAACTCTGGCCTGACAATCCACATCGACCTGATTCGCGCGCACAATTCACATCACGCGGCGGAGGCAATTTTCAAGGCGGCAGCGGTGGCGTTCCGTTCGGCCGTCAGTCAAACCGGGATCGCCGGCAGCGTTCCTTCGACGAAAGGCGTGCTGGCATGATCGCAGTCATCGATTTTGGCGCGGGTAATCTCCGCTCGATTCAGCGAGCACTCGAGGAACATGGAGCTGAAGTCGTCATCACCGATGACCCTAGCATGGTTGTAAAGGCTGATCGCGCCGTCCTTCCGGGCGACGGGCACGCCAAATCAGCCATGAAATACCTGCAAGACAAGGGACTCGCCGATGCTATTGGCGAGGTCGTGGCAGCAGGAAAACCATTTCTCGGCGTCTGTCTAGGGATGCAACTGCTCTTCGACGAGCAGGAAGAGGGCCCAACGCGTGGTCTCGGACTTCTTGAAGGTGCTGTGCGCTTGATACCATCCGGCGTCAAAGTTCCACAGATGGGCTGGAACATTGTCAATTTTCGACCGAACACGCCGTTGGCGCATTTCGAACGATCTCATTACTACTTCGTGCATTCATATGCGCCTGAAGCAGCGAACGACAGCGACATCGCAGGTGAGACCGACTATGGCATCCGTTTTCCCAGTGTCGTGATCCGAGATAACATCTGGGGTACGCAATTCCATCCTGAAAAGAGCGGCGAGGACGGCCTGTCGCTTCTCCGGACCTGGGTCGACTGGGCACCATAGCGCGCGACCTCGTTACGCCAAGATAATGACTCTTGCTATTCGCCGTTTCAAAGTGAGCATGCAACATGATCATCTACCCAGCCGTCGATATTCGAGGAGGACGGGCTGTTCGCTTGGTGGAGGGCGACTTCGCACGAGAAACGACGTTCGACGCCGACCCGGCGGAGGCAGCCCTTCGATGGTCTGACGCAGGCGCTGAATGGATCCATATCGTCGACCTCGACGGTGCCCGCGATGGCAAGGGCGCCAACCTGGAAGCGATTGCGCGCATCCGTTCGGCCATACCTGCACACGTTCACGTTCAAATTGGGGGCGGCATTCGAACCGAGGCGGATATCGACGCGCTTTTGGAACTGGGAATTGACCGGCTCATCCTCGGTTCAATCGCGATCTCCGATCCCGAATTTGTCGAACGCGCGATCGTTCGACACCAATCAAGAATCGCCGTGGGGCTCGACGCACGCAATGGCAAACTCGCAGCTCAGGGCTGGTTGGAACAGACCGACGTCGACGCGATCGACGTGGCTCGTCGCTTTGCCGGCGAAGGTCTTCAGCAGGTCATCTTCACTGATATCAATCGTGACGGCACGTTCCAGGGTCCAAACCTCCAGGCACTTGAAGCATTGATCCGGGCCGTTCCTATCGACGTTATTGCTTCGGGGGGGGTTGGGACGCTCGAGGATATCGAGCATATCGCGCAGACCGGGGCGAAAGGCGTGATTATTGGCAGTGCGCTCTATCACCACAAGATCGATATCGTCGACGCGCTGAGCATTGGCCGAAAGCACATCCATCCGAAACCGGTCTCGGGAGTGTCATCTTGAACGAACCAGTACAAAACCACTCTCCAGTCGGCAACAACCTGACGATCAGGGTCATTCCCTGCCTCGATGTCAACGCAGGTCGTGTAGTCAAAGGGGTCGAATTTCTCGACCTGCGGGATGCGGGCGATCCGGTCGAGATGGCGTCGGTGTATTACCGCGAGGGCGCCGACGAGCTTACATTTCTGGACATCACGGCTAGTTCGGATAGCCGCGAAACGATCGTCGATGTTATCCGACGGACCGCCGATCAGCTCTTCATCCCATTGACGGTCGGTGGCGGTATCCGCACCGCGAAAGACATGCGCAAGATGCTCACGGCTGGTGCCGACAAGGTCTCCATCAACACGGCGGCAATTGTTCGCCCGGAACTGATCACGGAGGGAGCAGATCTGTTCGGTCGACAGTGCATCGTCGTCGCGATCGATGCCCGCCAAAATCCGGCAACCGGACGATGGGAGGTCTACACTCACGGTGGAAGACATCCTGCCGGCCTCGACGTGGTCGAATGGGCGGTCTCGGCCGAGGAACACGGCGCCGGCGAGATTCTCCTCACCAGCATGGACCGTGACGGCACGAAATCCGGTTACGATACCGACCTGCTGGAAGCGGTCGCATCCAGCATCAATATCCCGGTCATTGCCTCCGGTGGCGCGGGCACACTGGACCATTTCGTGGACGCCCTGCAGCCCGGCCGTGCAGATGCCGTGCTGGCTGCCTCGCTCTTCCATTTCGGGACATTTCGGATCACCGATGTAAAGCATCGGCTCGCCAATGCTGGCCTGCCGGTTCGCATGGGACGCGAATCATGAGTGACGAGGACGCGTCCCTCAATCTCGACTTCGGTCCCGACGGATTGGTCCCGGCCGTTATCCAGGATGCCACGACCAACGCCGTGCTGATGGTCGGCTTTATGAACGAAGCTGCTCTCGCACGCACGCGAGGGACCGGGCTTGTGCATTTCTGGAGCCGTAGCAGGTCGAAGCTCTGGCAGAAAGGCGAGACCTCTGGCCACGTTCAGCATGTGCAGGAAATCTTCGTGAACTGTGAAGAAAACAGCCTCCTGGTCTCGGTCGATCAGGAGGGAGCCGTTTGCCACACAGGTTATCCAACGTGCTTTTACCGGCGGCTGGAAGCGGACGGCACGCTTTCGACCGTGCGCGATCGATGGTTCGATCCAGCCGATGTGTATGGCGGTGGACTGGGCCTTGCCGGCACGACGCGAAGCTGGTGGGAGGCTTTCGAGTATCTCCGCGACCACGATTCGATCGTCGAATCCAACACGTCGTTGCTCCTCCACGCCGCCAGGGACGGAATCACCCCGCGCCTCGTCGCGGAACTGGAAGAACTCGCAGGGGTACTCGACGGCACGCACCGCCATGAGGACGAGACGTCCGACGCTGCGCTCGAAGGCGGGCAGATCTTTTACTGGCTGGTGATTCGCAGTGTCTGGGCGGGGAGCACCTGGGATGATATTCGTCCCGACCGCGCGCTGGACGCACCTGCTTTCGAAGACGTACCGTCGAAGCCCATTCTGGTGACACTTATTCGTGTGACCGCGAGGCGTTGGACGCGTCCTGAAGCCCCCGGACATGTCGAAGAACTCGCCTATGAGACATTCGCCCTCGTCAGCGCCTGTATGGTGAGGATGGGAGTAACGCCCAAGGACTTGATCGAAGCCGACCTTGACTCCTTGCGCCAACGACCCTATCTGAAGGGTCATTTCGGAGTCAGCCATGCGGCGAACCTATCTGAATCGGCGGATGGGCAAACACGTTCATGAATCCCGAAAGCGAACAAGCGCGACTTTGGACGCCATGGCGAATGCGCTATATCGCGGGACAAGCCAAGGAAGAAGGATGCATTTTCTGCAATCGCTTGCAGAGGAACGACGACGTTTCTTCGCTCATCCTGCATCGTGGCAGGCACTGCTTCGTCATCATGAACCTGTTCCCCTACAACACCGGCCACGTCATGATCCTGCCCAACCTTCACGCGGACGATCTGGACCAGTTGTCTGCCGAAACGTTGCATGAGATGGCAGACCTGCTCCCGATCATCTCTCGGTCGCTCAAACGGGTCCTGAACTGCCAGGGGTTCAACATCGGGTTGAATGTCGGCTCGGTGGCTGGTGCCGGTATTGCCGAACACCTTCATCAGCATGTGGTTCCACGCTGGCTGGGCGATGCCAACTTCATGCCGATCATTGCCTCGACGACTGTCATGCCCGAGCTGATCCCATCGACCTACGCAAAAGTGCGGGCCGAACTTCATCGCGAGGTCACGCATGATTCATCGGTCCGCCTTGTGGTTCTGACTCGTGACGATACGCGCTTCGCTCTGATCGGAGGAACCCTGCCAACCGTTGTTGCGGACTCCGATCAGTCGATATGGAAAGCCGCCTTCGAGCACCTTTATCCCTGGGCCACAGAAATCGAGGTCGCCGGATGGTCTGGACCAACCCTTGCGACTGCTTCCTCATCAGCTGGAGACGGCACCGGGTTGGTTCTTCGCGCCCAGATCAATCACCCTGACCTGCTTCCATCTGGGACGACGATTGTGGAGTACAACGATGATGTGCTTGGCGGTCTTTCATCGAGTGATCGCTCCGCGTTGCGGCGAGGATTCGACCACCTCTCCCCTCGTATGCGTCCTTGAGATGAGGTCGATAACAGGCGTATCTGAAGGCCACTTAGCCCGCAGACCAAACAGGAAATCAATCTATACTGACCAAATGAGTCTCTGAGCAGGATTTCTTACTTTTCTTCCTTGCAGCATCTGGAGGCTGAGTGACCCCCTCGTACATTGCACGGAAACGCCGATACAATCTTTGGGCCGAATATGCTGCCAATGTGAGCGCGGGCTTGCAAGGTTTGACAGATAGTGTCCTGAATCCGTTCATTATGTTGAGCACAATAGCGTATCTTCTCGGTGGCTCGACGTATGAGATTGCCGCATTCGCGGTCGTGGCGTCACTGTGCTGGTCGCTCGGGCAGTATGTCGTTCAACCACTGGTTTACCTCGCCGGCAACACCGTTCCTGTCACGGCAGGAGGGCTTGTCCTCCGGATCGGTGCACTGTTTCTGATCGGTTTCATAGGTTACCGCATCGGAGACCTCGATCCGAACAATGCTGTGGCCGGCCTCATCACGTGTTATGCGCTGTATCAGGCAGGCTCGGTGGCGTCGGTATTGTCCACGAACCATCATGTCGCCGCGGCGCACGCGCCAGCAAAGCGGTCCCGGATTTTTCATGTCCGGGCCGTGGTGGCCGCTGCAACGGCGACAGCTGCGGGCCTGGTCGCTCAAAGCGTGTTTGGATCCTCCAGCCTGTCACTCAACAGGACGATCACCTCTCTTCTTCTGTTCGCTGCAGCCAGCGGAATCGGTTCGGCATGGTTTACGATCCAGATTCCTCGGCAGGGCCGTGGCAATACGGGAGGAATGACCAGTCGTGGGTCTGAGAGAATTGTCCCGCTTCTTCGATTGCCATCCGTGCGACGATACCTTGGTTACCGGATTGTGATGGGGTTTTCGACACTTGCGGATCCATTCATCGTGGTCTATGGACTGCAGCGAATCGGTTTTGGCTTGCGATTCGTGGGCCTGTCGCTATGCATCTTCGCCCTCGTACAGCTTCTGGGGACAATCGCCTTGCCGGGATGGGCGAGTTCCCGCAGCGGAATCCGGATGCTGCAACTCGCTGCATTTCTGCGCCTTATGTTTCTCATCTTGGCGATATCGATTCCGGCTCTGGCCACGAGTTCCTTCTACGCAGACAGGTTCGGCAACGATCAGGTAGCTGCATGGCTGTTCGTCGGCGCATTCTCGTTGGCGGGGGTTTCGGCCAGTATCCATAACACGGTGAACCAGCGCTACCTCGTTCAGATCGCGGGGTCGGCTGGCTCGAGTACGCATCCCCGCGCCGCGATCTCACTCGCAAATGGAATTCTGGCAATTGTCGCATTGGCACCGTTCTGCGGTGCTGTGCTCATCGATCGCTTCTCGCTTGAGACTGCGATTACGACGGCCGGATCGATCGCGTTTGTCGCGTTCATCGCGAGCGCACTGCTCGTCGAATCCCGCTCCGGAGTGTCCATTCTCGGATCCCAAGCTTCAACTCTTCGTCGGCGGCGGGCGGCAACGTAGCCTGTCGGAACGCTCATCTCACCAGGGAAAGACAACGAATGAACATCGAACGCTTTGAACTCGAACGCTGGATGACGACATGGGAACTTGATGTCGATTTCGATATCGCCGAAAGCGGCATACTGCCGCTCTCACTCTCGGAACTCTACGAACTCATCGGCGACGAGTTATCGTCGGATCTGCAATCGAAAATTCTGAAGACGCCGCTCGGATATTCCGAGGCGCGAGGGACATTGGAACTGCGTTCGATCCTCGCCAACACGTACGAACGCGCAACAGCCGAAGACATTCTAGTGACCACCGGAGCAATCGAAGCCAATTTCCTGTTGTTCAATTCCCTCCTTGAGGCAGGAGACCATGTCGTCGCAGTCTCGCCCGCCTATCAGCAACTGCATAGCGTCCCACGGGCGATCGGTTGCGATCTCGATCTCTGGAGCGTACAAACCGAAGGTGGTTTCGCCTACGATCTCAATCGTCTCGAAGCGCTCGTCCGAGACGATACCAAGCTGATCGTCATCAACACCCCACACAATCCTACCGGTGCCATGCTCGACGAATCACAGCTCCGCGACGTGATCGCCATCGCGGATCGAGTCGGAGCGTGGATCCTCTCCGACGAGGCGTACCGGTGGCTCGAGCACGACGGTGGAGAGAAACTACCACCACCGCTCCACGACATGACAGATCGCGCCGTGAGCGTCGGTACGATGTCCAAACCATTTGGTCTGCCAGGTCTGCGCATCGGCTGGCTTGTGGGGAATGAGGGCATTGCCCGGAAGGCGTGGGGCATGCGTGATTACACGTCACTCAGTCCGGCGAAGCTGAGCGACATCATCGCCCAAAGCGTCATCGCGAACCGTGAACGCATCCTGCCGCGCAATGCCGCAATCATCGCCGAGAACATGGCGTTCGCTCGCCAGTGGTTCAAGGACAACGCCGATCTTGCGACATGGACGGAACCGCGAGCTGGACTCCTGGCAATGATGAAGTACAACCTCCCAGTCGATTCCACAACAATCGCCGACGCTCTGGCCAGGGACGTCCGCGTCATGCTGGCGCCCGGTTCTTCGTTCGGACTCGAAGGATATCTGCGGGTGGGGGTCGGGCAGCGCCCGGACCTCTTTGCCGAGGGCCTGCGCCGAACGGCTACCTACTTCACCGCCGTTCGCGAGCAGACCGCCGTCAGTGTCTGATCTCCACCAGGTCAGATCGAGATACGGAAACACCCCGGCCAATATGGCCGGGGTGTTTCCGTATCGATTCGATGGTGCTGCAGGACCTACTCGTCGATGACAACACAGCGTCCCTGCTCGCGCAGAAACTGTTGAACGTACCAAGAGCCAAGAGCGCCCTTGCCTGAGGAACCACTGCCTTTCCAGCCGCAGAAAGGCTGGCACCCCGGCCAAGCGCCGGTGGTTGCGCCACCTTTGCGATTGGCGTACACCACGCCGGCCTCGATCGTGTCGAAGAAGGTCGCGACCTCGGCTTCATCCTCCGAGAAGATTCCGGCGGTCAGCCCGTACTCGGTGTCGTTCGCTTCCTTGAGCGCCTGATCGAGAGAATCGACAACGCCCACCATTAGAAATGGCAGGAAGAGTTCGCGCTTGAACAACTCGTGATCGAGAGGAAGCCCGTCCACGATCGTCGGAGCGACAAAGGACCCGTTCCCAAGATCTCCATCGGTGATCCGATTGCCACCGAAGCGGATGTGCTCGTCGCCGGCGAGCTTCACTGCCTCTTCGAAACGCGAAACAGCTGTCTCGTCGATCACCGGTCCGACGAATACCTGCCGGTCGGTGGGATCACCGATCACGAGTTCCGACGTCCGCTTCACTAGGCGAGCGAGGAATTCGCCATAGACCTCGCGCTCCACATAGACACGTGAGCACGCGGAACACTTCTGCCCGGAGAACCCGAACGCAGAGCGAACGACGCCTTCGACGGCCTTGTCGAGGGAGGCGTTCTTCGTCACGATCGTCGGGTTCTTGCCACCCATCTCAGTGATGATTGGTTTGGGGAACGCAGTACTGAAGCTGTTGTAGAGATCCATCCCCACGTCCTTGGAACCTGTGAAGATGACGCCGCTGATATCGGGATGATGGACCAGATAACTCCCGACCTCTTCCCCACCTCCAGTCACAAACTGAAAGACATCGGCGGGCACGCCTCCGTCGTAGAAGCACCGGGCCAATTCATGACCGGAAAGCGCGGTTGCGCTTGCCGGCTTGAAAACAACCGTGTTTCCAGATACGAGTGCACCCGAGATGGGACCCGCCGCGAGGGCATGGGGGAAGTTGAATGGCGCCAGGATCGCCCAGACCCCATACGGGCGGAGGACAGAGACGTTTCGCTCGTGGGGGTCGAGCGAGTTCATCTTCAAGGTGAACCCATCATGGTGTTCGAGCTGGCCCGCATATTCGTCGAGCAGGTCCGCTCCTTCCTCGACTTCGCCGATCGCCTCGGTGCGTGACTTGCCACACTCGCGAATCATGACCGCGGCAAGGTGAAACTTGCGTTCACGGATGGTGTTGGCCACGTTACGGATGATCGCGACGCGTTCCTCCCATGGACGGTTCGACCATGCGGGATAGGCAGCCTTGGCGGTTGCGATTGCATCATCGACATCCGCAGTCGTACCGCGCTGGAACATGCCGAGGATGAGATCGACATTCGCGGGTGCAGTCACATCGAAGGTCGGACGACCCTTGCGCTCTTCTCCGTCGATAATGAGCGGATATTCGCGACCAAAGTCATGCGTGGCCTCGTCGAGCGCCGCGTCGAAGCTGGAGTGCATCGCCTCGATCTGATCGGGAGTCGCCGTGTAGGTGATTTTCTGCGCTTGGATTGCCATGAACTTGATGTCCTTATCGACGTGTGTTCGACTACATCTTCGAATTATGCAGGACTTGGCCTGAATTCGCATGAACGAGGTACAGACCTTCTTACTGATCGTCCATACGCGGCTGCAGATCCGTTGTCAGGATTGCCGGTTTGGATGCGCTGACAAGGAAAGTCGAGACGTAACCCACTACCAATGAGCGGTAGTTTTGCTCGCTGTCATATCGCGCCACTCTCATTGGCAAAGACAAGGCCGCCATCAATCCACACGTTCGGATCGCTTCGCGAGAGCCCGATGATCGCGAGCTTCATTCCAAACCGATTCTGGCCAAGTTCTTCCAAGGTCGATATCGCGACTTCTACAGCACCCTCCCTGCTACTCGATGTTCCGAGCACCCCGCTTGGGTCGGGTTTCGCTCGGCGAGCAGCGACCTTATGATCAAGAACGACAAAGTAGAGGTCTGGGGTGCTAGGCCTTGAGCAGTCCATCACGATTGCCCTTCACAACGTTTGCCGTCGAAATCACCAGTGAAGTCATGCGGATCGGCCATGGTGGCAAACCGACATCTCGTTCAGAATGCTCACCCTTTCCCTTGGCAAACACCAGAAGACATTTAATGCCGATTCCCGCCAGTTTGCGACGCACGGGCTCCGACCCTGCACCGGGATGGGTTCTTCCAGCATGACCATGAGGGCACATGCTGAACAATCCGGAACAGGATTTGAAGGGTGTAGGACATGAACGACGAGAAATTCGGAGAAATTCCGCTCATGGTCAATCATTGAGATGCTGCCCACGTTAATGGTGTTGCCTCTTCCGCGCCATGAGGATTGTGGTTTGTAGATGCTTTAGGTAGCTCGTCTACTCCTCTGAAGAAATCCGCACATCGCGTCAACAGGTTATTCAGGTACCAGGTGCGTTACTCGTCGTAGGCTCCGGTGATCTGAGTCACCTCGATCCGATTCTGGAACGGGTCACGCAGGCTGAAGCGGGGACGATGATGGATGTCCGGCTCTTCCAGGATCTCGACCCCTGCGGATTCCACCGTCTCATGAAATTCGACGACATTGTCGACTTGGAAGCAGAGATGTTGGCGGGGCGAATTCGGACCGAACGCTTCTTCCGCGAAGACGTGAAGCTCCTGCCCATCGCTGCCGAGTTTGTACCAGACAAGCCGATCACGGTTCAGCGACGACGGAGGCAGCACCTCCGGCAAGCCAAGAATCTCGCCGTAGAACGAGCGTGCATCGTCGTTGCCGTCGACCGGCATTGGAACACTCACGTGCTGCAATCGTGTAACGATAGCCATCAACTTCCCTCCATATTGCAAAGCTCGTTCCTGTCGTCACTCCATTACCTTATAGTATCGCAAGTTCCCGTCTTGCAAAGGCGTAGAATCGGCCCAAAATCGGCGCGGGAATATATTGTGGATCTGAGCCTTCACTAAACGCATCCACAAGTTCGTGCATGAGAAGATAAACTGCTCGATCCATTGCCGCGGGAGAAGAGAAATCCAACAAGCTCATCAATTCCAGTGAGACAATTCTTGGCACTTGCCTGTCGAGTGCCTGGTACTCCCGTGTCCCGAGCCTTCCATGATTAGGTTCCCTACTACCTGTACGCCGGTACATTGCTGCAAAGACAGCATCTGCAAGAGCCGACGCAAATCTCCAACACATCGCCAGATTGCCCCGCTTCCGCGCCTTCACGTACCGAACAATGGATAGCAGGTGCCCGAGTACAACATGTTGCCCGCTTTCACGTTGTGGCAGGAATGGCGGCTCCGCCAGCTCCAGCCTACCCATGCCCTGAGGCGCCGGTTGAGACCATAACAACATCGAAGTCTGGGGCATTGAACTCTGGTCGAAGTCATGTATCGACCAAATCCCCAAATCCAACTTGTGAAAGAGGCTCGTTTCCTGGAAAACAACTGAGCCTGACCAGTGATCGGGTCTCGAATCGATGACCCAAGCGAGTTGCATGGGCCGCACCTTCGCCAATATTGAGAACAGGCAATCCCGTGATAACTCGACGTCGGTCGTCATGATCTCAACATCGAGATCCGACCACCCATCACCGTGGCCTTCAACAAGCGAGCCGAACGTATGGAAAGCAACGGCACCAGGCAAGCCTCGAGTAGCGTCAACAATAGATCGCAGGAGCTTATCACGCTCGAAAGTGAGCCGTGCTTCCTCTCCAGTATCTGATAAACTCAAGTTGCCTCCCAGACGAGACGTACGATCACGTCTGTATTGTTCGAAGTTCATCGATCAGGGCGGGAACCACCTCGAACAAATCACCAACAATCCCAAACGACGCGATATCGAAGATCGGAGCATCCGGATCGCGATTGATGGCGACCACATACTCGGATTCCTGCATGCCGACCAAATGCTGTGGGGCACCACTGATACCGATGGCCAGATACAGCTTTGGTGCCACGGTATGCCCTGTCGAACCAACCTGATCTTCGTGCGAGCGCCATCCTGCACCGACTGCCGCGCCCGACGCCCCAACTGCGGCATTCATCACTTGTGCAAGTTCTTCGAGCATCGCAAATGCATCGGATCCTTGCAAGCCCCTGCCACCCGAAACAATCCGTTTGGCATCCCCAAGTGACCGTCCGGGAGCACTGACGTGCTCCTCGATGCCCGTAATTCTAGCGCGCAGATCCAGACGTTGCGGATCGAACTGTACGGTCCGAATGGGAGCGTCTCGATCAGCTTGCTTGGCTCGAGGAAATGAACCCGGCCGCACCGTCATCATGGGAAACACGTCGGAGGCGTATTCGATGGCAGTTTGCACCCGACCTCCCAGCACCGACCGGTAAACAATCAGTCGATCTTCGACCAGCGAGAATCCATTCACGTCGGCTGCCATTGCTCCCACAAGTCGGGCAGCGACCCGCGGCGCATAGTCTCGACCGGCGATACTGCCTGGGAAAAGCACGGCCCACGGGTCGATATCCTCAACGATCTGGATCGCCGCTGACCCCCATGCTCCACTCGAATACGGCAGAAGCGATTCGTGCCGGGCGTCGATAACCGTATCGACCCCCCCAATCCTGCTCAGTTCAACGGTCGCTTCACCGTCGGTCGACAGCAGCACGACAACGAGCGGAGCTTCTCGTGCATCGGCGAGTTCGCGCCCAGCGGTGATCAATTCCAAGGTAAGCGGTCGAACGTCACCATCATCGGAGATGTCGGCAAACACGCATACGGGAGCGATCTCAGCCATTTCAATAGTCCGATCTCATACGAGGTGTTTGTCGCGCAGCCATTCCACGAGTTGCCTCGCAGCGGCCTGCGGCGGAACGTCCTGCAGAATCGTGGCGGTGCGCACTCGCTCCGGAGCTTCTGGCTCGGTCCAGGTCATTGGTGGAGCGGTCGAGCAGTCCACAACGTCGATGACCTCGATTGGCTTGCGTTTGGCCAGCATCATACCCTTGAGTGTGGGATGCCGCTGTTCACCATCGCGGCCAGTCAATACCAGCAGCATGGCTGGCATGCTCACGGTAACGGTCTGCTTGCGGCCCTCGCTGTCACGCCGCACGTGCATCTCTCGGTCGATGATCTCAAGACTGGTAACCAGGGAAACGTGTGGAATATCGAGGAGCTCGGCGACCTGTGGACCAACCTGCGCCGTCTCCAAATCCTCCGAAGTTTGCCCAGCCAGGATGAGATCGAACCCCCGATCTCGCAGCATGTCTGACACCAGTCTCGCCAATGCCAAGGAATCACGATTGTCCAGATCGTCTATCAGCATGTGGATGCCGCGATCTGCTCCTGTGCCTAGACCACGAAGAATGACATCGCGCGCGGTCGACGGGCCGGCGGTAACGATCGTGACACTCCCACCGTAGCGCTCCTTGAGGTCGATCGCCTCGGCGATGGCATAGCTGTCGAACGTATTGACTACCGGCGAACCGGCAATCACCGCGCGTCTCGTTCGGCGATCGACGGTGATCTGAGAAGGGTCTGGAACCTGTTTGACGAGGACCGCGATACGAAGACCTTCGTGGGTGTCAGTCATGAGCGAATGCCGGCTCCCGCTTCTCCAGAAACGCCCTCATCCCCTCCACCTGATCATGAGTCTCGAACGTATCCGCAAACGCGCGCGCCTCTTCTGCGAGCGCAGCCACCTGATTCCCGTTACGGCTCAGCGCGATCAGACGCTTGGAAAGCCGGACGGCGGCGCCGCTGTTTGCTGCGATCATGACCGCCATCTTCTGCGAGGCGGGCATCAATTCCTCGGGCTCGAAGACCTCGTTGACCAGACCGATTCGTAGAGCTTCGTCCGCCAGCACGCGACGTCCGGTGAAGATGAGTTCGGCTGCTCTCGCTTCTCCGACCGCACGAACCAATCGCTGCGTTCCTCCCCATCCGGGAGGAATACCGAGCGTTACCTCAGGCTGGGCAAACACCGCAGTCGTCGAAGCAAACCGAAAATCGGCTGCCAATGCGAGTTCACTGCCGCCACCCAACGCGTAGCCGTTGACCGCCGCGATCACTGGAACTGGCAAGGATTCGATGCCACTGGCAACCGCATGTGCAAGCCGGTCGAATGCCTGTGATTCGTCCCGAGTGAGTTCGGACATCTCGCGAATATCGGCTCCTGCAACGAATGCCCGCTTTCCGGCGCCTGTCAGAATCACCGCACGGACGGATTTGTCCTTGGCCACCTCTCGAATCACCCCGTGGAGTTCGGCGAGCAACGCCTTGCTCATCGCGTTCGATCGCTCTGGATTGTTGACAGTGATGGTGGCGACCGCACCGTCCTGCCTGAGATCAATACCCATCAGGTCTTCCCTCTCCCCACTTCACCGTCAGGTTCAAACAGGATTCCCCCGCAGGGAAATTATGACTGCTACTCGGACGCTTCTTCGAGATAGACTCGGCTGACTGCCACGTATCGGCTACTGATCTCACCGATGCGTTGTTGTTGGATATCGTCGAGGGCCTGTCGCATCTTTCCAGGAATTCCCATGATCACCGCGCCATCAGGGACGTCCATGCGCTCTGCGACCAGTGCTCCGGCGGCAATCACGACGTGCGATCCGATTCGTGAATAGGACAAGACGATAGCCCCCATCCCGACCATTGTGCCGTCGCCGATTGTGGTGCCATGAATGACCGCGCTATGCCCGATCGTGACTTCTTCACCGATCACAACCGCTGCATCCTCATTGACATGCACCACCGTGCCGTCTTGAATATTGCTCCGGTTCCCGATGGAAATCGGGGCAATGTCGCCACGGACAGTTGTATTGAACCAGATGCTCGCTTCTTCTCCGAGTGTCACCCGACCGATGACCACAGCACCGGGCGCTACGAAGGACGTTACGTGCAGGTCCGGCCAGTGCCCCTGGTAGGGAAGAATGATCGCGCCCGGAAATCGTTCGGCGAACTCGGCTGTTCTTGCCTGTCGCTCGTTCATGCGTCCACCTGAATGACGATCGCATCGCCCTGTCCGCCACCGGTGCAGATCGCGGCAACACCGATACCGCCGCCGATGTCGTGAAGCGATTCGATCAGCGAGAGCAGAATACGGCCGCCGCTGGCCGCTAGTGGATGACCGATTGCAATCGCCCCACCGTGGATGTTGACACGGTCGAGATCGATTCCCAGACGCCTTGCCGAGATCAACGGCACGCTGGCGAACGCTTCGTTGATCTCGATGAGATCCACTTCTGCAATCGTAAGCCCGGCGCGCGTGAGCGCCTTCTCGGTCGCCATCGCTGGCGTATAGGCAAGGTACGGAACGTCCCACGCTGCCTGGGCATGGGCAAGCACTCGTGCACGAATCGCACGACCTTCGGATCTGGCCCACTCCTCATCTGCGACGATCAGGACTGAGGCACCATCGTTGATGCCAGGGGCGTTACCCGCTGTTACACTGCCATCTGGGTTGAACGCGGGTTTGAGTCTCGCCAGTGCCTCCTGGCTGGTATCCCGGCGGGGGGATTCGTCAACGTCGACAACGTCTGTCGATTTCTTGCCGATGACCTCAACCGGTACTATCTGCCGAGCCATCCAGCCCGAGTCGATCGCCTCGATTGCTCGGGTGTGAGATCGTAGTGCAAAAGTGTCCTGCTCATCGCGGGTAATGCCATTCTCGTCCGCGACGTTGCCACCGTGTACGCCCATCATGCAGTGGTCGATCGCGCACCAGAGTCCATCGACCATCATCATGTCTTCAAGTTTGCCATCGCCCATTCGGTACCCGCCGCGTGCACCCCGCAGGATGTACGGGGCATTGGTCATGCTGTCCATGCCTCCGGCCGCAATAACCTTCTGTTCACCCAGCCGGATCGACATATCGGCCATACCGACCGCTCGAATGCCTGAACCACAGACGTGATTGATCGTCTCAGACGTCACGGTTCGATCGAGACCAGCACCGAAACTCGCCTGACGGGCGGGATTCTGACCGGCACCACCCTGCAACACCTGTCCGAGGATCACGTGTTCGATCGCTGCCCGGTCAACCCCTGAACGAACAATCGCTTCCCTCAGCGCCACGATGCCCAGATCGACTCCCGATTTCGATGCGAGCGAGCCGTTCAATTTGCCGAACGGCGTGCGAGCGCCGCCGAGAATCACGCTGTGAGTCATGCCTGCTCCACCTCGAAACCCGGTGCCGGGAGTTGTGGGTGAGTGAGGACCTTGTCCTCCCGATACCCGAGTGCATATTCGGCTTGAAGGATCGTATGGATCTCACGAGTCCCTTCGTAGATCACCGAGCCACGTGCGTTCCGCAGAAAGCGCTCGACCGGATATTCGTTGGAGAAGCCGTACGAGCCATGAATCTGAACGGCATCGTCGGCGGCCTTCAACGCAACATCACAGGCATGCCATTTGGCGAGGGAGGTCTCTTTCGTGTTTCGAATGCCACGGTTTTTCAGTTCGGCTGCCTGCATCACAAGCAGGCGCGACGTCTCATGTCCAACCACCATGTTGGCGATCATCTGCTGCACGAGTTGATGCCGACCGATCGGCTGGCCAAACGTGTGCCGCTGATTTGCATAGGTCACACTGGCATCCAGTGAGGCGCGCGTCAAACCTACCGCACCGGCAGCGACGGTAAAGCGCCCCTGGTCGATGCAACTCATCGCGATCTTGAAGCCCTCGCCTTCTTCGCCGATACGGTTCTCGATTGGCACGCGAACGTTGTCAAACGCAACCTCCCCCGTGTTGCCCGCTCGCACACCAAGCTTGCCCTTGATCGTGGCGGTTGTCAGACCAGGCATTCCGCGCTCGACAATGAAGGCGGTCAATCCCTTCTGCATCAACGATCGATCGATGCTGGCAAATACCAAGAAGTGATCGGCGACATCGGCGAGGGAGATCCACATCTTGTTGCCATTGAGGACGTACGAATCACCGTCGCGGACGGCAGTTGTCGCGATCGAACCGGCGTCGGAACCGGCACCTGGCTCAGTAAGGCCAAATGTCGCGATCTTCTCCCCGGTCGCCTGCGGCACCAACCAGCGCTGCTTCTGCTCTTCGGTTCCCCATTGGAGGAGTGCGAGACTATTCAGGCCAACATGAACGCTAAGGACCACTCGAAGCGACGTGTCAACATATTCCAACTCGTCACAGGCCATCGCGAAGCTGACGTAATCGAGGCCCAGCCCCCCATACTCTTCAGGGATTGGGAGCCCGAGGAAGCCAGCCTCCCCCATCTTCTCGATGACCTCTCGGTGATATTCGCCCTTCGCGTCCCATTGCTGAATGAATGGTGCGACTTCCCTCTGGGCAAATTCACGGACCATGTCGCGCACCTGAATCTGATCATCCGTCAGCTCAAAATTCATCCCGGTCCTATCTCCGCTTCGCGTGCCAGACCGACGTTCGTCCCCGTTGACGTCGACGAAATCAGGCTATTTTCCTTCGCAACCAGTATACAGGCGATTATCGAACCGGACGCGGGCCACGCGCGAGATCCCCGGAGACGACCGACAAGGATCCGTTGTCAGTGGACAGGATCAATTCGCCGCCGATTCCCAGCCCTCGAATCGTGCCTGAGAGCACGCGATCCCCATCCTGAATCGTTACCGGTTCGTTCACATAGGCCAGACGTGCCGTTGCCCGCGCCCAATCGTCTGCGAGATCTCCAGCAAGAAACCGATGATAGATGGTTCCCAGGTTCGTCATCAGCTGGGCAAGCAGCACGTCGCGATCGATCTCTCGCCCGAATTCCATGGCAAGGCTCGTTGCTCCGGGCAACAGGTCACGTTCCCGCATGTTGACGTTGATGCCAATTCCGAGGATGACGATTGGACGTTGGATGCCAGCCAGCATGTGCGATCTGAGTAAAATGCCGCAGCATTTCAAGCCGCCGATCTGCACATCATTTGGCCACTTGACGCATGCATCCTTGCCGATAGCATCAGAAATCGTTTCCGCAACCGCAAGCGCGGTCAGCATCGAGAGCGGCGAAAGATCGGATGTCTGACGGTCAGGGCGGAGAAGAATCGAGCAGAGGACCGCAGCACCGGGCCGAGTAATCCACTTGCGGTCGGCACGACCACGCGCGGCAGTCTGGTGATCGGCGACCACGACCATGCCCTCCGGGGCACCCTCCCGCGCAAACGCAAGGATCTCATCCATCGTGCTTCCAACTGTATCGAAATGGATGATGGGGTGGCCCAATCGAACGGCATTCACGAAATGACTATCCGATCGATATCGACACTTGGCGATTGCCAACGAAAGCAGCCGGTTGATTGCAGTGCCGGGCACGATCCCGATGGACTACAGATGATCACCACAAGGGTCAAGAACTGGCGGGGGTCTCGGAAGGAGGGTCCTCTACCGCCGATTGCCGTCCATTGCGGGAGAACGATCGTCCAGTCTCGACATCCTCCACGACTACCGGCGAAAGCTTCGTCAATCGAAGCTCGCGCACACGATGTCGTTCAACCCCGAGAATCTCGACACGCACCCCCTCGGCCTCGAACACGTCTCCCTGGTTGGGCAAGCGACCGAGATGCTTGTGGACGAACCCACCCAGCGTCCCAAAGTCATCGTCCTCCTCGAAGGTGACCCCGAGCGCATCTTCAACGTCCTCAATCGGCAACCGACCGTCCGCATGCAGCACGTCTGGCGCTTCCTGCTGGAAAAGGGGCTCTTCGGAGTCGTATTCATCCTGGATCTCACCAACGATCTCTTCAAGGATGTCCTCGATCGTCACGAGGCCAGCGGTACCCCCATATTCGTCCGCCACGATCGCGATGTGGATCTTGGCACGCTTGAGATCGGTGAAGAGTTCGTCAAGCTTTTTGGATTCAGGCACCACGAATGCAGGACGGATCAGATCGAGCAGCGGAATCCTGCTCGTGCTTCCCATCACGAACGGAAGCAGATCCTTGGCGTAGAGAACTCCAAGCACGCGATCTATCGATTCCTGGTAGACAGGAATGCGCGAATGACCGGCCTTGGTAATGGTTTCTATCAGTTCTGTTGGTGACACGGTGCGGTCGACGGCGATGATATCCAGGCGCGGAACCATGATGTCTCGCACGGTCATCTCTTCAAGACTAAGAATGCCATCGATCATTTCGCGTTCATCGACCCCGATAACTTCGTCATCGGATCCGTACTTGTGCGGTCGCATTTCCGCTTCGAGCGCCTCGCTGTCGGATTCGCTGACAGCCCCTGGAAGCATGCCTACCATCACGGTCGCAACCCGATCGACGAACCAGTGAACGGGTTTGAGGATTGTCGTTACAACATGGGCGAATTTGATAATGCCGTCGAGAAATGGCTCCAGATCCTTGGATGCCAACGCCAGACCGAGCGCGCGACCGAAGACGAGATAGTAAAAGATCACGACCACGATCGCGAGCCAGCTATGGTCGGCTGACGATCCGTTCGCGAAGAGACGATCGAGCTGGACTGCGGCAATGATCGCGGCCGCTATCTGTACGATCACCATCGAGGAGAAAAGCAGCCTCCTCGGGTCCACGAGGGATTGCACCGTACGCCCCACTGCAGGCGTTGCCGAGGCACCCGAAATCGATCGCAGACGCTGGCGACTTGTCACACCGATCAGCGCCTGTGCAAGTCCCGATACAGCGATAGCCACGCAGGCAACGATAACGATCAGGAGTTCCCGCCAACCATCAGCGTCCACCAGATACCACCAAACCTTCCGTGCGAGCGGCGATCAGTCAGATCCACGGCTCAGGTAAACAGGGCCGAAACACTCATGCCCTTGTGTGTGCGCAGGATTGCTTCCGCGAGCAGGGGTGCCACGCTGACAACCTCCACCCGCCCGATACCGGAGACCGGCAGTGGGATGGTGTCGGTCACGAAAACCCGATCGATAAATGAATGCCCGATGAGATCGAGCGCATCGGCCGCGAAGATACCATGCGTGGCAGCGACGTGAATCGCCGCAGCACCTCGCTCCCTGAGAAGCTTCGCCGCTTGCACCAAAGTGCCGCCAGTGGAGATCATGTCGTCGACAATCACCGCGATCTTGCCATCGACGTCGCCGACCATCTCGAGCGCTTCGGTCGCGTCTGGTCGGGGATGCTGCTTCGAGATAATGGCGAGGGACCCGCGGACCCGCTCTCGGAAGTCTTCAGCCCGCGCTACACCACCGGCGTCAGGGCTGACCACCACGATTTGATCGTCGATCTCCCGCCGAAAATAGGCTCCCAGAAGGGGCGTTGCGCGCAGATGGTCCACCGGAATGTCGAAGAATCCCTCGATCGCGGGCGAATGCAGGTCCACGGCAAGGACGCGATCAGTGCCAGCAGTGGTAAGCAGATTGGCAACCAGTTTTGCCGAGATGGGTTCACGGCCGGTCGTCTTCTTCTCCTGCTTTGCGTATCCGTAGTAGGGAATGACGGCGGTGATGCGGGCTGCGGATGCGCGCCGCAAGGCGTCGATCATGATGAGCAATTCCATCACGTTGTTGTTGACGGGGTCAGAGGTCGGCTGGATGACGAAGACGTCTGAGCCACGAACGTTCTCTTCGAGCTTGACGCGCGTCTCGCCGTTCTTCCAGGTATCGACGATTGCCCGCCCCAGGGAGACTTCCAGTTCTTCCGCAATGGCGGTCGCGAGCGCTCGATGCGCGTTCCCCGAGAAGATCTGCAACCGACCATCCATGCCTCGTGCTACTCCTCGTGATGGGAATCGCCATCGCGATTCTTCGGTGCTTCTGGCTGACTGGTCCGAGGCTGAAACGGCCGCGCGGGCACGCCAACAACCATCGTTGATTCCGGAACATCCCTAGTCACGACAGAGCCCGCGCCGGTGCGAGCGTTGTTCCCCAGCGACACCGGCGCGATCAGAACCGAGTCGCTCCCGATAAAAACATCATCACCGATCAGCGTGTGATGCTTGTGTACTCCGTCGTAATTCGCCGTGATGGTGCCCGCACCAATATTCCCCCGTTTGCCAACGACCGTATCGCCGAGATAGGACACGTGACCGCATTTGGATGCCTCCCCAAAATCCGTGTTCTTCATCTCGACGAAGCTTCCGACGTGCGCATGCTTGCCAATGCGCGTGTTCGCACGCACGTGGGAATAGGGTCCGACGTCGGAGCCTTCGCCTATTTGGCTTTCGGTAACTGTGGCGCCTCCGACAACTGCACCATCACCGACTTCGACGTTATGCAGTACTGCATGCGGACCTATCCTGCACCCCGATCCGATCCGTGTAGCGCCGGTGATCACCGAGAATGGCAGGATGACCGTATCGAGTCCGATATTCACCTGCTCGTCGATAAACACGGTCTCCGGTCCGACGATGGTCACGCCCGACAGTTGCAAACGACGCCGTACCCGGTCACGGATGACGGCATCCGCTTCCGACAACTGCACGCGATCGTTGACACCAAGCGCAACGCTGGAATCGCCGATCACCGTCGACACGGGCCATGGCTGCCCAACCACATGCTCCGAAACTGCCAGTTCAATGAGGTCTGTCAGGAGATACTCGCCGGTTTCCGCATTGAGTTCAACCCGTTCGAGCGCGTCTCTTGCCCATTCCGTATCGAGCACCATGATCCCGCTGTTGACCTCGGTCGTCCCTTGGCGAAGGGCCAGGTCGTCATTCTTGCGTTCGACGATACGCCTCGGACGGCCAAGATCATCCCGGTCGATACGGCCATAGGATTGCGCATCGGGCAGCATGCATGTAAGGACGGTTACGGGACAACCGGTCGTAACTGCACCTTCAAATAGCAGGGAAACGGTCTCTCCGGTCAGCAGTGGGCTGTCGCCGAGCAATGAGATGACCCATCTGGAGGAAGTGATCGATCGCAGCGCGTGCCGAACGGCGTCAGCAGTCCCGCGCGGTGCATCCTGAACCGAGACATCGAAGACGCCCTCCATGCCAAGACGGGCGGGGAGATCAGCGAGACGCGGACTCACCACCGCGACGACTTGATCGGGAGAAACGGCGAGACCAGCGCGGATCACGCGCTCGACGATAGAAATGCCACCAACTTCGTGCAGATGTTTGGGGATGGCAGACTTCATCCGCGTACCGTGGCCGGCCGCGAGCACGGCAACAGCTACGGAGTTACGCTGAGAAGAGCTTCCGTCATCCGTTAGTATATCCACGTAAGGGGTTTCTCTTCCGATTGAAGACATCGGTGGGGAACGTTGCCGGTTGCCACCCGGATCCAGGCTGCCAGAACGCCCGCGCCCGGATGGCAAACGTCCAGTGCCGGTGCGTGTGGCGCTGAGCTATAAGGCGGACGCGCCATGTGGCTGGCGGACCAGGGTTCGAACCTGGAATAAAGGTTCCAAAGACCCTTGTGATACCATTTCACCATCCGCCATCGCGGCCAACGCAAGTTTACGACAACGCATCGCGCGGTGCCAGAAAATATTCTATCTCGCCTGTTGAGACGTCCACCGCCGTTCTTCAATCAACCGACCTGCAACCGATGAAAGGGTGTCCCCAGGAATGAGCGACCTCGGCACACCGATCGACGTCCCAGCCAGTTCGGCGTTCATCGCCGACGCGTCGGTTTCGCCTCTCACGCTATGCGTTGTCCCGTTTCGGCTCACGAATACCGGGCTGGAAGTCGGAACTGTCCACCGATCCAACCTTGTCTGGCTTCCAGGTGGAGATCCTGCAGCCGGAGAATCACTCGATGACGGAGCCCGCAAGACGATCTGCAGCTCACCCCAGTCGTGCCATCACTACATCGAGCAACTCTATACATTCAGCCTCAACGCGAGCAGCTTTCGTCAGATCGTGATCAGTTACCTCGCCCTCTTTCGCGAATCCCTGAACCCCCAAGAGGACACCCGGTCAGACATCAGATGGCACGCGACAGAAACAGTTCGGCTGGATCGACCGCTCGACCAGGCAGTGCTCGACTATGCGATCATGCGCCTTCGAGCAAAGCTTGGCTACACGAATATCGCGTTCCACCTCATGCCAGCGTCGTTTACACTGACCGAACTCCAGCATGCCTACGAATGCGTACTCCAGCACCCTGTAGACAAGCGCAATTTTCGACGTCGCATGACGGGGACTGGCATTCTCGATGACACTGGACAAAAGCGTCGCGATGGAAGCCATCGCCCTGCGGCCCTCTATCAATTCGCCTCGCGTGATGATCAGGCAGCATGGCTGACGCCACCATGGGCGCTCGAACGGCTCGGCACCGACGACGAGGAACAGGAATGACAAGGATGTCACATCAATGCATTGGCGTCGTGGCCGCCCTTAGCAAGCCGGAAGCTGCCAAGCTTGGCGGTACGATTGCCGCGTGGCTGGAAGCGCATGATCATACCGCAGTGACCGAACAACAGCTCACCGATCTGGGCACTTCCGATGTTGATGCGATCGTCGTACTGGGCGGCGATGGACTCATGATGCGTGCGGCAAATTCGTATCCGGACATCCCGCTCCTCGGTATCAATTTCGGCAAGGTGGGTTTCCTGGCGCTCGTCGAGCAACAAGATTGGCAAGCTGCCGTGACGTCGCTCGTCGCTGGTGAGTTCACCATCGAACAGAGTTCCACGCTCTCGGCCCATCTGACCCGCGAGGGCGAAACTATCGACCAGGGATGGGCTATCAACGATGTCGTCATTCGTGGGGGTGCACGGATGGTCGAGGTTGAAGTGTACATAGACGGCTATTGGGTCAATACGTACCCAGGCGACGGGATGATCGTTTCCACTCCACGCGGCAGCACGGCATACTGCATGGCCGCCGGCGGGCCGATTCTCGCGAGCGGAGTCCGCGGCTTCGCGGTCGTGCCCATCAGCTGCCATTCACCGATCAGGACTCCGATGATCGCGTCTGAAGACGTGACGATCGAACTCGTCCTGACCAACGATCATGAGGCATCGCTGATCCTCGATGGTCGGATAATGTCCGACGTCGGCTTAGGCGATACGATCACGATCAAGCGTGGAGTCCACACCTTTCAGCTCGTGAAGATCGGATCGCACAATTTTTTCGAGGCGGTACGAACGAAGTTCAACTTCCAGATTCGGCCCGATGCGATTCCGACTCGATCCCTTGAACTTCGCGCAGCAATGCGCTCCAAGCGCCTGGAGAGCTAATACATCCACGACGCGCAATGCCGAAGCTATGAAGATGGGTCACTCGTCATATGCGAGTGACCCATCTTCGTCGTGATCAGTGCTGATTGAATTACTTGACCTTGAAGCGCTCCGGGATGGTATTCGGATCGGAAGCGGGCGCGCTTTGGGATTCGGCTATTTCATCGAGATTCGGGCCGAGCACAACCACCTCTTCGGTCTGCGCGGCGTGATGCTCGGTCACGACGGGCGCTGCCCGATGGCTGGATTGACCTCGACCATTGGTTTCGCCATTGGTCGATTCCCGCCGCACGACCTCAAGCCGCCGCAGCGAGCCCATCAACTCTTGTCGATCTTCAGCCGAGGCGGCCGTAATAGCCGGCAGCGCCTTCGTTTCTTCGCGGTCGCGCTTGGCCTCTGCCTCTCGCAGACGCTTCTCGATCACCGAAGGATCGACCCAGTGCTCTTCGGGAACGGCAGCGACGTCACGTTTTTCATGGCTATGCGCATGATGCTCGGTTCCGCAGTAGGGGCAAACGTCCCAGCGGAGATCGATCAGGTGATTGCAGGTCTGGCAAGGTTCTCGAAGCTGCGTGCTGCAATGGGGACACATTTGCCACTCATCTTCAACAAAGTGATGGCAGGTTGGGCAGAGCGGCATCTCCTGGAGATCCTGAAGAAGATATTCCTCTTCCAGCGATCGCTGGTAAGCCTCGTCGAGCGTCTCTTTCGGACGAAGAAGCCAGTAGAGCATCATGCCCGGAACCCAGAACAAAACGACCAGCAGCGTCGAAAAGACTTGTGTCACAACGCTCCTGCTTCGCGATTCGATATCGCGGAACGTCCAGATTGCAAGCACGAACCAGGTCGCTATCAAATATGCCCCACCCAGTGCAAGCAGGATTTGCAGTCCGCGTGCTATGAGTGCCTCAATGTCCAAACGACTACTCCTTGGAGCGGATCATTGCCGGAAGGCACATCCGCAAAACGTTGAAATTGCGTGGGAATATGGCTCTTGCTTCGCAGCTCAACGATCGCTACGCAATACCAATGCGCTCATATCGTTCGATCGAAACAACGAACATGGTGGCGCCACCAACCAGCACTTCGATTGGATTGGGAACGTAATACTCGCCAGGCTCGATGAATGGCATCAGTGGATTCACGAATCTGGTTCGAGAGTGGCAGTTCTGCCGCACGAGATTCTGGACCTCGGGGACATCCTGCTCTTGAACGCCGATCAGCAAGGTTACGTTACTCTCTCGCAGGAATCCACCGGAACTGTTGATCTGAGTGGCACGAAACCCACGTTCGGTGATGGCTTCGAGGAGTCCTTCAGCGTCGGTTCCTTGTATCACGGCGATAACGAGCTTCATTGGATGATGTCCATAGCACGATCTGCAATGACCCGGGGACATCGTTGTCCCGGATTTGCCATGTTTCACTCTATCCTGTGGGCGATCGCCGCCGCAATGTTGGCGGTGACCTCATCGATCGACGCCGAAGCGTCAATGACGATCCACTCGTCGGGGCGCGCACGAACCAAATCGAGATAGGTCGCACGCACCCGTTCGTGAAAGACGAGCCCGTCATTGTCGATCCGATTCACCGATGAAGGGTTGGAAAATCGGCGCTTCAAACCGAGTTCGACGGGAAGATCCAGCAGAATCCGTATGTCGGGAACGAGGCCACCCGTCGCATACACCTGAATCGGCATGATCGAGACGAGTGGCAGTTGACGTCCGCCACCCTGATAGGCGAACGACGAGTCGACATACCGGTCGCAGATCACGTCTTCTCCCCGGTCAAGGGCCGGCTTGATCGTCGAGCGGACGAGCTGCGCGCGGGATGCAGCGAGAAGCAAGACCTCGGTCTCGGGAAGCATGCCACCATCCCGTGCACTCAACAAAACGGTTCGTATCTCGTCGCCGATCGGAGTCCCTCCCGGTTCGCGGGTTTCGAGTACCACCTTGCCGCGCGCTCGCAACCACGTTGCGAGACGCGCAGTCTGAATCGATTTGCCTCCGCCCTCCGGTCCCTCGAATACGATGAACGTTCCCGCCACCTACTGGATGCCCCGACGATAAATTTCCACATGACGGAAGGGATCACGTCCCCGGCTTCGCGACAGGAGATTGTATCGCTCCGCCAATTCATGCTGCATACGCCGAACTGGTGGCGACTGCGGGCTCAACGCGGTTGCCGACGCACCGCCCATGACCGCCGAGATCGCGCTCTCCGCTTCCGTTAGGGCCACCACGACAGGATCTGCGCGAGGAGCCTTGCTGCCTCCGCCGATAATTGAGGGAGCCTCCTCATCGGGAAGAACGCGGGGATTGCTGGGGGTGCGACCATCGGCACTCCGGGCTGCCTTCGGGAAGAGAGAAAGCAGCACGTGCTCCATCTGCATCTCGGTGTTCGAACGAAGGACGTAGACCGGGACACCTCGCGCCTCGACATCGCGAAGCGTCGCTGGCTTCTGCCGATATGCGTTCTTGAGGGTGACAACAATGTCGACTTCGGACGTATCTCGCATAAGGATGACCGGCACCTTGAGCGCCGTAATCGTGTGCTCCAGACGATTTCGGCTGATCGCAAACGGGAAGATCCGCAGTGGTTTGGCCTGCGTTCCTCGCCCCTTCGCGATTGCCGAGATCATCGGCGCGACGGCAAGCTCATCGAATGAATCTTCCTGGAAAGGTGGTTGAACCTCGATCGGTTCGGAAACCGGAGCCTCAAGCATCTTGCGGCTGGATATGTCGACAATCGGCACCTGCTGAACGTGATTGTCATGATTCATCCAGGAATCCGGCACTGAGTGAGACTGCGAATGCCCCCCATTCAGCCGCTCCCGCGACCCACTCGTATCTCCCCGGTGATTGTGGGTAGGATCGCGGCGAGCGTCTTCCGTCGTGCTGATCGCCACCGATCCGTCCGGCTTGCGCATGCGATGCTCCGAGCGCACCGGTGCATTTCGAAGGAGAGAATCAACTGTCGCCGCGACATCGGAATGGACGATCACCTCGTCTCGGTTAACGATCTCGACCATGATATTGAATGTTGGCGGCGCCTTTCGCTCCAGAATCGATTTCTGCGTGCCCCGTCGGCGAGCTTCCTCGTCGGACAATGTGACCGATTGGATGCCTCCGATGAGATCGGTCAGCGTCGGGTTCAACATCAGGTTCTCGAGCGTATTGCCATGCGCGGTACCGATGAGTTGAACGCCCCGCTCCGCGATCGTTCGAGCAGCCATCGCCTCCAGCTCGGTACCGATCTCGTCGATCACCACGACCTGCGGCATGTGGTTTTCGACCGCTTCGATCATCACCGCATGTTGAGCGGTTGGGGTCGCGACCTGCATCCGCCGGGCGCGTCCAATCGCAGGATGCGGGATGTCACCGTCTCCGGCAATTTCGTTGCTGGTATCAACGACCACGACGCGCTTGCGAAGCTCGTCGGCGAGCACGCGCGCCGTCTCGCGCAGCATCGTTGTCTTGCCGACGCCCGGCCGGCCAAGCAGAAGCACGCTTTGTCCGGATTCGATCAGATCGCTCACTATGGCAATTGTTCCATAGACTGCGCGGCCAATTCGGCAGGTAAGCCCTACCACTTCACCTGAGCGATTACGAATTGCAGATATGCGGTGAAGCGTCCGTTCGATACCCGCACGATTATCATCGCCAAATTCTCCGATCCGGAGATTCACATGGTTCAGATCTTCGCGTGTGACATCGAGGTCGGTTAATGCGACTTCGTCGTGTTGAAAACGTGCTTCAGGCGGGCGCCCGAGGTCCATCACGATTTCTATGAGTTCACCAAGATCGATTCGAGATTGCAGGGCGAGTATGCGGTCCTTGATATGCGGGGGAAGGACAGCCAGAAGGTCCTGGAGATCATCTGTGACCTCAAACTCGAAATCTCGACGTTGATCAGACGCTGGAAACACTTGAGGACTGCTGCTCAACCCAGTCTCCTGACCTGGTGCATCACGTGTTGGAAACTCGACTCGGTCTCCATACCTGTGTGCAACCTCTATATGCCGAGGCTGTTGCCCGGCACGAACACTTTACTGAGACCCCGCGGTCTCAGAAGACGAATCGCTGGGCGAACCATGCATGAATGTCGGCACCCGCTTGGCAGATGGCTCCTTGACATCCGCAGCGAAGGGCGAAAGGTTGATAGTGGGTGACCAACTCGATACGGTTGTGTGCTTGATGTAAACGTCTTGCTCGAGCTGAAGCACCAAACCAAATCCTTGCAAGATATCAGCCAGTTCAGACTGATAACCCCGTAGCGCAAGGTACACCCGTCGCGCCGGTTTACGACCAAGTTCGGCGAATACCGTGGCCAACAGATCCGGAAATGTCTCGCGATGTTCGGGATCGACAAGGACCTCGATCGAGTGCGCCGTGCTGTGCGACACAACCCGCGCGTAAGCGGAAATCATGTGACCATCCTCAACGAGCCATCCCTGACACGTCGCTGATCCGGCCAATTGCTGTGTTGTGACATCCCAGCTATGGCTCGTCAACGCCTCCGCATATTGGATCTGGCGCGGCACAGACGCAAGATACAGTTGATGGATCGACCAGACGTCGGATTGTTGCTGACGGCGAACACGTCGGTTGCCGCGCGTGACGGGCACGAGCGAGGCAGCCCAGATACTCTCGGTGACGTACGAAGAGAATCCGACTCGACGGGCGGGTCCAACCACTGGTGCCCCAACCGGGATCCGGGCGTACAGGCGTTTGGTACCGTCCAGACCCGCGCTCACCACCGCAAAATGGAAGAGTTCCTCCCAGATCGGCTCGGCCTCGTAGATACCCATGTTCGAACCAACACCCTGAAGCATCCAGCGCTGGTCGGGGCCAACCACCTCGAACTGTGCGTAGCCGACCAGCCGACGGTCGGCGCGGGCCACGAACAGCGGTTGATCGTGACGGGTAAGCGGCATGAGGTGACGAAGTCCTACGATCGCAGGATTACTCTCCGTGCAGAGACCATGCGGGAAGTCGAGCGAGTAACGCTGGTCGATCGCGTGAAGCGACAGCAGGTCTCGCCATCGTGCTGCACGCACTTCTATGGGAATGATTGGACCAGGAGGTGCGTCGGTTGCGGTCGACCGAAGCGGCACGTTGGCCTGATTTGTTTGGCGGACTGCTTTCATCGGCATTGCCCGCGGGGATTTCTGGAGGTCGAATTGCCATGCGTCAAAACGCGATCGAGCATTCATTACTCCAATCTTAGCTGGTTGCCGTCTTCACCTCAAGCCTAAACCCGTACCAAGATTCGACGGTAGCTCACGACATTACGAATGCAATCGGCATATTCCTAGATTGCACGGCGTCCGGTGATTGCTCTGCCGATCGTCATGTCACCCGCATACTCCAGATCCCCTCCAACTGGCAGACCGCTGGCAGGACGAGTCACCGTAACCCCGAGCGGTGCGAGTAACCTATGCAGATAGGTGGCGGTCGCCTCGCCGGGCAGATCGAGGTTTGTAAAGACGATCACCTCATCCGGTGACTCTCGCTCGACCCGCTCAATGAGCTCTCTGATCCTCAACTTGTCGGGCCCGATACCATCTACGGGTGAAACGGCACCGTGGAGCACATGATACCGGCCTCGGTACTCGTGCGTCCGCTCGATTGCGAGAATATCCAGAGGCTCCTCCACGACGCAGATACGTGGCTCCCGCGCTGGATCGGAGCAGATCGGACATGGATCAGTTTCCGTAGTGTTGAAACAGTTCGAGCAAAGACGAACCCGCTCTTTCACCTCGAGTATTGCCTCGGCTAATGCCAACGCGTCATCGCGTGATGCTCGCAATATATGGAAGGCCAGACGTGAAGCAGTCTTCGGGCCTATCCCCGGAAGCTTCCCTAACTCTTCTACCAATCGAACTACTGGTTGCGCTATTGCAGAACTTGATCGACTTGACACATTCCCGCCCGTTTGATCCTTGAATATGGGCCACGAGTAAACAGAAGGAGGGCTTGGAAGCAGTCGATCCCCTTCAGGCAACGGTAAGCGTGAATCGTACCACCCTCTCGCTTGACCATACGTCTTTCCGCCTCAATGAACGGACTCGAACAACCGGGAGCGTAAAACTGCACTCATCGTTAATGTATTCATTTTTATGGACAGATGGACCAACCATACTAGACACCTCCTACTGATGTATCACGACGAGATGCAGTTAATGATTGCATTTCGCAAAATTGGATGCTATTGTGTCGATATACCATTTCTCTACCTCGCGGAACGGGCTGCGCAGTCACCTGCTCGCGGCTCAGCATCCTGAACGTGGCGATCATAGTTGTACAAGGGGTCCCCTATCTATGTCCTTCCTCGACAAGACGCTTACCTGCCGTGAATGCAAAGACCTGTTCATTTGGACAGCTGGAGAACAGCAGTTCTATAAAACGCGGGCACTCATCAACATCCCTGCCCGCTGTCCCAAGTGTCGGACTGAGCGCAAGGCAAAGCTTGGTCTCCCATCGAGTGCAATGACAGAAGTCGTTTGCGCTCAATGCAGTCAGGCGACCACAGTTCCATTCGTTCCGCGGAATGGCAATCCTGTCTACTGCTCGACCTGTCTCTCGGCAGTTCGTGCGACAGTGGAAGTCACCGCCGTCACCAATCTCGCGCCAGTTGCTTCCCTCGAAGTCGCCCAGTCGCTTTAAATCCGAACCTGAATCAAAACCGCCCTGCAGGAAGAATTCCTCCTGCAGGGCGGTTGTTTTGTGACCGGGGAGCGATCACAAAGTTCTCGGGTTTATCCAGATGCATCAATCGCCGATCAGGACCGGACGCCCCTTCGCTCCATCCGCCTGGCCGATGACCCCATCGTCCTCCATTTGTTCGATCAGCCGGGCAGCGCGATTGTAGCCAATGCGCAGGCGCCGCTGCAGCATCGAAGCAGAAGCGGTCCCTTGCTGCTTTACGATCTCCAACGCCTGCTTCATCAACTCATCCTCACCACTACCGCCTTGTCCATCGTCTCCTGAAGGATTGGAACTCGGAAGGTCGAGCCATTCCTCAGCATACTGAGGGATCGGAGCGACAGTGTGCCAATGATCGACGATTGCCTTCACTTCCTCATCGATGAATGCTCCCTGCACCCGAACCGGTTTCGCAGCATCTGGCGGCAGGTAAAGCATGTCACCGCGACCGAGCAACTTCTCCGCTCCCGGCATGTCAAGGACCACCCGGCTGTCGATCATTGACGAGACCGCGAACGCGATTCGAGCGGGCACGTTCGCCTTGATCAGACCGGTCAACACGTTTACGGACGGTCTCTGCGTAGCGATGATCAGATGAATCCCGGTCGCCCGCGCCATCTGCGTCAGCCGGGCCAGCAACGTTTCCACTTCATCCGGTGTCGTCATCATGAGGTCGGCGAGTTCGTCGATGATCACGACCAGATAGGGAATCTTTTCGAGTTCAGTCTCATCGTCGGACTTGAGTTTATATCCATCATAGTTGCGAACGCCCTGCCGCTTGAACAGTTCGTAGCGACGATTCATCTCACGAAGCACCGTGCGGAGTGCTCCAACAACCTTGTCCATCTCCGTCACGACCGGACACTGGAGATGAGGAACGCCATTGAACCCAGTCAGTTCGACCATCTTGGGATCGATCATCAGGAGCCGGAGTTCATCAGGTTGCTTGGTCAGCAAGAACGTGCTGATGATGCCATTGAGACAGACACTCTTTCCCGCGCCGGTTGCACCCGCGATCAGGAGATGGGGCATCTTGGTGAGATCGCCCACCACATACCTGCCGTTGACGTCCCGACCGAGCGGCATCGGCAGCTTGGCCTTCGTTTTGGTAAAAGCCCCGGATTCGATCACTTCGCGCAAACCGACCATCGCAATCTGGCCGTTCGGGATCTCGATGCCAACACGTGCCATGCCAGGTATCGGAGCTTCGACGCGAATGCTCTGGGCAGCCAGCGACAACGCGAGGTCGTTCTGCAACTCGACGATTCGCCGGACTTTGATGCCGTTACCCGGCTCGAGTGCGAATTGCGTCACGGCAGGTCCCGGATTGATCTCGCGCACCGTCGCCTCCACCTTGAAGCTGGCGAGAGTCTCCTCGATGGTCCGCGCCTTTGCCTCGAGAGCGGCTGTATCAGGCTCAACCGTTTCGTAATAGGCAAGATGTCGGATATCAGGAAGCGGAAGCGGTTGCCCCGGAGGATACGGTGACGCCAACGCCTTAATCGGTTCAGCCTCGCCCTCGGTCTTTTTTCCCTCATGCTTAGGAAGATTGATGACCCGTTCGACCGGCTGTCGCGCAGCCTTGGCAGGTGGCGCAGCAGCTTGCGGCGCCTTTTTCTTCGGGGAACCAGGCGGATCGACCACTGGCGGCACCGGTTTCTTCCGCTTCGGGAGGAGCGTGCGAATATCACGCTCGAGTGCCAGCAAATTGGTATCGGCGAGCAGCAACACGCCTATCACACCAACGGCAAACAGGACGAGGCCGGACGCGACGTTGCCGAGCATGCCTCGAGAAACGTCGCCGATAAAATTGCCGATCGCTCCACCATGTGGCGTTGCTCCGAACGAGAGCAGCCCAACGACAGCGGAAGCGAAGAGCAATCCTCCCGCATAGTGTCGAAAGAGGAGAACCGGTGAACGCTGATTCGAGAAAGCACGCACGGCGGTCAGCGCAAGAAAGACCGGGACAAGGGGTGCCGCCACATCAACTGATCTCCGCAAAGAGGAAGACCACCACGAGATAACGGCACCGTCCTGGTTCCCACGACCGAGCGCCCATGAACTGCAAAGCGCGGCGATCACAAGAAGAGCCCCAAGCATCTCGCGCTTCAGGCGTTCCGAAACCGAGAATTCCGGAATCAACCCATGAACGAATTCAACCATTCGGTTTCGCCACGTGGTCCACCACTGCGCCTTGCCCTTGGTCGGACGTTTTCGCTTGGCGGCAGTTGAGGTGCCAGTATTCGACCGGACCCTCGTCTGTGTGGCCACGTCAGTTCTCCCCGAAAATTCATCTTGGCAAGGGGCTTCACTATGGGACGCGCGCAGGAAAAACGCCGCGTCCGGACACGGTGAACATGTGTACGAACATAGTATACATCACGACGCGGGGCATGATGACCAGCTGTCAACATGAAGTTTTTCGGTTCGTGTGGAGGCAGAGGATCAGTGGGGGCCGTGGGTCCTGATCGACGCGATCGAAAACGACATGCCGTATCTGCACTGCGTCGAATCACCGGTTACTTCACCTCGTCAGCAGGTTGTTGCGAACGGCTAGCGGGGAAAGTTCGACTCTGCGGTCAGGCCGAAAGGACGTGTGTTTCGTCGTGAGGGAGGGATCTTGTTTTTGGGTGGGGCTCTGGACGATCGAAGGTCTAGTCTTGCAAAACGATCGGCAAGATCATCGGCCGGCGGCGGGTCATGGTGTAGAGATAGGCGGCGGCAGCCTCCTGAACCTCGCGGCCAAGCGTGATCGAATCAGCAACGCCTTGGCGTTCGGCACGATTCTCGAGGACGCTGATGACTTGATCATGAAGTCCTACCGTATGATCCGCACCATTCCGAATCAGCGAGAACCCGCGAGTAACTACCTCTGGACCAGCAGCCACCAAACCTGTCGTGCGCTCGACGGTGACCGCAATCATTACCATCCCGTCGTTCGCCAACAGCTTGCGATCCCGGAGAACCGAGTCGCTGATGGCTCCCACGGTCGCTCCCTCGACGTAGACATCGCTGATGTCGAGCTGTTCGAGATAGCGAATGCCGTCCTTGCCGACTTGCAGCACGTCGCCGATCTCCACGCTGAAGACGTTCTGGCGCTTGAAGCCAGCATCAACGGCCAGGTCTGTATACAACGCGATGTGCCGGTGTTCGCCATGAGTGGGGATGATGTACTCGGGACGCGTCAATTCCATCATGCGCACGAGCTCGTCCTGACTGGCATGCCCCGACACGTGCACCTGTGCGAGCCCGGAGTAAATGACTTCGGCGCCGGATCGAAAGAGCTGATTGATAATGCGGTAGACCGATGTCTCGTTTCCCGGAATCGGCGTCGCCGACACCACGATGGTATCTCCCTCACCCGCCATGATCTCGCGGTGATCGCGGTTTGCAATCCGGCTGAGAACGGCCATCGGCTCTCCCTGACTGCCCGTGACCACATACACGATGGAGGCAGGATCGAGCTGCTTGGCTGCCTTGGCGGAGATCAGCACGCCATCCGGATCTTTCAGGTAGCCAAGCTCCTTGGCGACACGAACGTTGTTCTCAAGGCTTCGCCCGAGTGTCGCAACACGACGCTTATGTCGAGATGCAGTGTCGATTACCTGCTGTATACGGGAGATCAATGATGCGAACGTCGCAATGATGATGCGCCCTGGTGCCTCGGCGAATACCCGGTCGTAGGTCTCGCCGATCGCTCGTTCGGAAGGCGTCGTGCCCTTTGCTTCCACATGAACGCAGTCAGAAATGAGCAGCTTCACACCACGGTCGCCGAATTCCTCGAGCAATGCGAAGTCGGTCTGCTTTCCATCAGCGGGAGTTGGGTCGAACTTGAAATCACTCGTGTGGATGATCAGACCAGCAGGTGTGGTAATCCCGAATCCCACGGAATCCGGAATACTATGACAGACCCGGAACGGCTCAACCGTGAAGTCGCCGGTTTCGATGGTTGGCCGCTCATCGGGCTCGAAAACGCGCATCGTGACCTTGTCGAGCAACTTGGCGTCTTTGAGTTTTACCTGTATGAGCCCGACAGTGAGCCGCGATGCATAGATCGGCGCTCCCAGATCCGGCCAGAGATAGGCGAGCCCCCCGATGTGGTCTTCGTGACCGTGAGTGATGAAGATTGCCCTGATCTTGTCCCGTCGCTCGCGAAGATAGCTCACGTCAGGAAGCACAAGATCGATGCCCGGCTGATCTTCTTCCGGAAATCCCAATCCACAATCGACAACGATGATGTCGTTGTCGGTTTCCAACAGAAAGAGATTCTTGCCCACCTCTCCAATGCCGCCGAGAAAGATAAGCCGTACCGATGGATCACTCACTTGTCTGGTCGGCCTTTCGCGGTGGTCTGGAGGTGGATTCGATCAAAAGAGTGATATCTGCTGAGCCGGATTATCTCGTTCCGACTCGCCGTCACGATCTCGCTCCTGATCGGCGAGAAGCCGTGGCAGTTTCGCGAAATCTTCTTCAATCGCACCGCGCAGCGAGCCCTGATGCAACGCCGCAGCGGGATGATACATGGGCACGACAAGCCGATTGCCCAGTTTCTTGGCCTGTCCGTGGATCCGGGAGATGCGCTCGCCAGGGAAATACTTGGCCATCGAGAAACGGCCCAGGGTCACAATGACCTCAGGGTCGATCGCCGCAATCTGTCGCTCCAGATACATCGAGCAGGCGTGAATTTCGTCCGCCAAGGGATCTCGATTACTGGGCGGTCGACATTTGACGACGTTGGTGATAAAGACATCTTCACGTTTGAGTCCGGCCTTTTCGAGCAACTCGGTCAGGAACTTGCCCGAGTTTCCAACGAACGGGCGCCCTTCCTGATCTTCATGCCAGCCCGGCCCTTCGCCGATGAGCATGACCCGCGCGGTAAACGCTCCCTCACCAGGGACCGCACGTGTGCGGGATCGCGCAAGTTCGCACAATGGACAACCCGAGACTTCTTCCGCGATAACCTTCAACTTCGCTACGACATCCTGTTCCACCACATTCGACCCCTTGTCGATTTCCTCAAACGCTTTTTCCAAGCATGAGTATAGCCATTCGCCAAGTATGGCAATTGCCAGCCGCAGGTTTCACGCTACCGGGAGTTGCACAGATCATGCCTCACCATCGATCTAAAACATGCGCAGGAGTGCCGATCCCGAACTGCTTCGGAACCGGCATCAACCCTGCAGAAATTGGCGACCTGATTGGTGCAGGTTAGTCCTAATATGGGCGCGAGAACGCTTGGGTTTCGCCGTTTGCACTCTGGAACGAGATGAGAAGCGTCCCGCTCGCATTGTTCTCCGCACGCGGAACAGATTCAACCACCTCCTGTCCGGCAATTACCTGCACCACAGTCGGCGTCGAGGCGTCGAAGATGCCACCGGCATTGTCGAAAATCGTAACCGTTCCAGCTGATTTGGCCGTGAACGAAACGCTCACCTTATCTCCCTCGACCTTCGGAGGCGAGACAAAGAGAAGACCCTCCGACGCAGGAATCGATGGCGTTCCTGCGAGCCCGACTCCATCCATTGCGGACTGCATGATCGATTGTGGCGAATCGATGCTATGTGTCGCATCGAGCGGCATCTTCGGTGCAGCGGTAGTTGTCCGCCCATCGGTCGGTGATGTGTACCTCTCGAAACGTGCCTTGCCCCATCGATAGGGATCACCCTGCACGCCTCCCCAGGTGGACCATCCTAGGCGCGTCTGCCCGGTAAGGTCCTTCGTGTCCGAGTCATAGATGAAGATGTTCATGGCAGCGTTTTTAGGATCGATGTCGGCAGGCAGATCGGCAAACGGGATAAACGTCTCGACGACATACCCGTTGTATGGGTCGTTGATCTTGCTTGCGACCCTGAAGCCGGGAGAGGTTTCACTGACTGGTCCCTGAAAGGCATCTGCATCGCGATAGGCGGCAGGTTGCCCCTCGGTGGTGGTGGGGAACACTCCCACCTTGAAGGTCGAGGACGTGTTTTCCGCCGTTCCCAGCGGGTCGATGGCGATCTCTACCGAGTCCGTCCGCCAATGCCGCTTGGCATCCGCTTCCGGGACAACCGCACCAAGGGTGTCATCCTTGACCTGCACGGCGACGTATACGCCATTCGCACCCCAGGCAATGTGCGCGGTCCCGCCTCCGTCACCAGCGGATTCGAGATCATCCCCCTCCCAGATGCTATTGAGATCAACTGCGTCGCCCGGGTACTCGCCACTGGTGATGATTCCGTCCAGTTTCGGATCCGTCTTCACCTCCGCGACATCGGTCACGGGGACGAGTTCCAGTCCCGCTGTCTGGGTCGAAGTGACTCCGCCTGATTCAGTAGAAATGGTCATGTCGTAATCGCCATCGACGCCACCGACCTTGCCGGGGAGAAGGGCGGCGTCGGTGTTGGTGACGGTGAAGGAGACGGATTCGCTCCCGCTGGCAGAAATTTCCGGATACGGCTTGCTCGTCGCATCTGCTGTGAAACCGGCTGGAAGCGCTAGAGCGACCGTTCCCGTTTGAGGTCTGGCGGATCTGTTGAACAGCGCGATCTCGATCTCGCGAGACTCTCCACTACCGAGCGACGCAACCGGCTTGATCAGGTTGTCCAGCTGTGGCGCTCCGACCTTGGTCGCCCATGCCTCGAACTGCGCGACCTGCGGCAGCGGGGCGAGCACACCACGGACTGGCGGTACGACCTGGACGACCTCGACCGTGCTTCCGGTTGCGGCGCCAGCAGTCAGCGTCCCAGTGAGGCGGAATCGCGTGTTGACTTTGGCATTTTCCGCGACCTTGACGCCAATTCGGACGATGTAACCGCCGTTGCCATCGGGTTCGAGGGGAGCGCCCGAGGCGCCGACCACCCATCCATCCGGCACGCTGAGCTTGATTTCGGGAGAGGCATCTTTGGGCAGATGTGCGACATGTGCAGTCACGATCAGATCGGCGCCTGGAATCACATCGAACGTGTCGGTGGTGAGATAGAACTGCGTGCCCAGCGGCAATCCGTCAGCCCCAGGCACAATCGCACCATCCAGCATCGCGGTCGGGCCGGTATTGTCGAGGGTATACGGGACGCGCGAATCGATCAGCGTGAAGAAACTGCATCCGGTTTCCTTCGGATCGGAAGAGGCATCCGGGAACACGGCCCAGCCTTGTGAGGCGTACATCTTTTGCGATGAACGAGCGACTTGCGACCAAAGCAGTCCATTGTTCCGGTCGGAGACTCGGCCGTCCCAGACACCGTCGATGACGTCTGTCGGCTCAACCGGCTGGAAGGTCGAGGCGCAATTCTCACCGACCTGATCCTTGCCGGAAGCCCCCGCCATGAAGATCTTGCTGGCCGACCACGGAGAGAGCCCTTCCCGAGTGATCTGTTCCGGGAACATGGAAGGATCGGCGGCAGCGTCATAACCAGCGACCGCGAAACGGGCGGCCATCTGATGATGCCCATGGTTGCCGGGGACCGGAGCCGGGTTCATCGTGATGATGACCTCCGGCCTTGTCTCGCGGATGATGCGCACGACCCGTGCGAGCGTATCGTCGTATCCCCAGGTTGCCTCGGTCAGGGGCGCACTCACCGTGTAGTAGAAGTCCACCTTGTCGAGATTGAAGATATGCTCGATACCGGCCTTGCTCACAGCCTTGCGTTCTTCGGCTTCACGGAGGATGCCGAGTGCGGGTCCCTCTTCGGTACCGACCGCATTGCCACCACCCTCCCCTCGGGTAACGGTAATTACGCCCGTCTTGATGTTGCTGTATTCGTTCCACTGGCCGTAGGTCGAAAGCCCGAACGCCTCGTCATCCGGGTGTGCGCCAATCACAAGGACATCCAGATCGAGCGAACCGACCGCGCTGTCTTCGGCGACGGGACTGGCTGCTGGCGAAGCAATCGAGCTGGCCGACGGCGTGGCGCCAGACTGGGCGAATGCCGCGTGCGACGCGAAGTTGCTGAACAACACCCCGCAGAGGACAAGAAATGACAATAGCCGATGATGTCGATGTGAACCCATGACCCACTCCTCACAGACTTTCAGGCTTCCGCCCAAGTGCGATAGACACCTCCACCTAACCACAATCCGGGAACGATAGCAATCACACACTATTCTCTTGAGGGGTCAGACGGGTATGTGGATCATGGCCATCTTTAGCCTCCGATCAATCCACACACTTCCATTCGCAACCGCCGGGATGTGCGGACTGAGACGCTAACCCTTGACGGCGCCCTGCGTGACGCCCTCAACAAGCTGTCGCTGGAAGAGAATGAAGATGAGCGTGAGAGGCAGGAAGATGATCGTGGCGCCCGCCGCGAGCACCGGTACGTTTGCGGTATACCGCTGCTGAAAATAGAGAAGTCCGACCGGGAGAGTCTGGTACTGCTCGTCGACGTTCACCACGAGCGGCAAGAGGAACTCATTCCAAGTCCAGATGAAGAACATGAGTGCGGCGGTGCTGAGCAACGGTCTCGCCAAGGGAAACATCACATCCCAGAGCGTATTCCAGGACGACGCTCCGTCAACGATCGATGCCTCGGCGATCTCCCGCGGAATGGCCACAAAGGCCTGTCTCATCAGCAATGTGCCAAAGGAGAGACTCAGCGCGATCTGGGGAAGAATGAGCGCCCACAGGCTGTCGAGCAATCCCAGTTCTCGTATGAGATAGAACAGTGGGATCACGACAGCTTGAAGTGGCACCACCATCCCGAGCAGGAAAAACGCGAAGACCACCCGTGACCCGCGAAACCGGAATCTGGCGAACGCGTAGCCGGTGAGCGTCGAGAGGAAAAGCGATGGGATCACAACGCCGATCACCACCAGCACGCTGTTCAGGAAGAACCTCCCGAACCGGCCCTGTACCCACGCCTGCTGATAGTTCTGCCATTTTGGTGATTCCGGCAACCCGAAGATGCCTTGCACGACCTCCGGCATCGCCTTCAGCGAAGAGAGCGTGGTGACGACAAAGGGGGCAACCGCGATGACGACTCCCAGGAAGAGCACGAGATAGATGAGTGCTCGTTTAATCATCGGCTTCCCCAAAGAGACGCAGAACGAACATCGAGAGAACGAGCGTGACCGCCGCAAGCAAGACAGCGATCGCCGTGCTGTACCCCACACGTCGAGCGTCAAAGGCATTGATCATGTACAACGCCAGAACCCGTGTGCTGTCACCCGGTCCACCGTCGGTCGTTGCACGCACGATGTCGAATGAGCGCAGCGCATTGATGAGATTGAAGGAGAGGACAACTGCAATCTCGCGTTTCAGGCCCGGAAGCGTGACCGACCAGAACTCATTCCAGGCATTCGCACCATCGAGCCGGGCCGCTTCATAGAGGTCTCGCGAGATCTTCTGCATGCCGGCTACGAACACCACATAGCAGAACCCGTAGGCCGCCCACGCCCCGATCATGCCGACGGTGGGCAACGCCCAGGTAAAATCTCCGAGCCAGACCGGGGGGCGATAGCCATAGTGCTTGATGATCTTGTTGATCGGGCCAAACACCGGGTTCAGCAACCAGGTCCAGACCACGCCGATGAGCACGCCGGGCATGATATACGGCAAGAACAGACCAGCCTGAAACAAACTGGCTCCGCGCAACCTGAGTTGATGAACGGCAGCTGCAGGAATGAGCCCAAGGATCAGCGGCACGATGACAAAAAACGGTATCAGCAGCACATTGTGCCAGAGCGATATCCAGAATGTGCCGTCCCGAAGTGCTTCGGAGAAGTTGGCGATGCCGATAAATCTGATACCGCTCCAGGAGATTCCGTCCCATTCGGTCAGGCTGAGCACAACGGTGCCAGCAACCGGGACCACCAGAAAGAGCGTAAAAATGAGGAGAGCGGGAAGCAGATACAACCACGGCTCAAGGGCGGTATTTGCCACCCGCGCCTTTCGCTGGTGAATCGAGCCGGTCGCAATGACCGGCTCGGTGGCGTGCAACGGCCTAACTGGTGAAGGAGGCTGCATATGCTTCCTGGAGTGCAGTGGTGAACTTTGCAGCGTCGGTCTTGCCGCCGAGCAGTTCCTGAAGTTGACCGGTGAGCGTATCGTAGAACGCACCGGGTGCTGCCCAATCCAGATAGTGGCCGATGCCATCACTGGCGAGAGCCGCGTTCCAGTTGGCATAGAGGTCACCAGAAAGGGTATCTGCCTTGATCTGGTTTGCTGGAATTTTTCCGGCAGGCAATACGCCGGCTGCGATGAAGGCATCGAATGCCTCCTTCGAGACGAGCGTGTCGATGAAGGCTGCCGCAAGATCGGGATCAGCGGCATTGGTGGTGATGCTGTACGGAATACCAACGCCACCGACATTGAGGACCGGGCTGCCTCCCTCGTGCGGCGGCATCAGGAAGAAACCGGCGTCATCCTTGAGGCCCTCCGCGACTCCACCCGCCGCCCAGCTGCCCTGCAGCAGGATCGCCCCGGTGCCAGCGGCGAAGAGAGCGGTGGCATCATCGCCCTTCACCCCCTCGAAGCCCTGCATGAAGAAGTCCTTGCCCTTCCAGTCGATCACCTTGTTGGCAGCATCGACCATCGACGGGTCGGCAAACGATGCATCACCTCGGCGATAGATCAGGTCGTCAAGATACTTCCGCGTCGTAAACGTGCCCTGTAACTCGCCAAACAGGTGAATCGACTGCCACTTGTCGAGCGTCCCGAACACGAGCGGCTCCTGACCGGCGGAGCGCAGGGCGGCGAGCACCGTTTCGAACTCTTCGAAGGTCTTGGGAACTTCGACACTGGCGTCCTTGAAAACTTTCTTGTTGTAGTAGAAGCCGACAATCTCGGCCTCTGCGGAGACGCCCCAGAGGTTGCCCGAGCCAAATGTCTTGCCATCCGGACTGAAGCGATTCCGAGCGATCAGCCCCTCCGGCAACTTCGTGTCCCAGCCGTACTTTTTGGTGTACTCGACGAGCGAGACAAGCTGTTTGGCACGGATCATCGGCCCGGCAAGTGCTTCGCCGTTATTGACCTGCGCGACAGCTGGCCCCTGTTTGCTATCGACGGAGCGCGGTAACGTCTGCCCTAACTCCTCCGTCGCCCAGCCTCGATGCTCAACCGTCACGCCGGCATGTGCGGCCTCGAAGCTCTTCGCGAGACCTTCGATCACGCCGCCTCGGGAGGGATCGTTCAACGTGTCCCAGACGAGTAGTTTCTGTGCGTCCTGAGCAGCCGCGAGGCTGGAAATGCCAAGCGGGAGCGAGGCTCCCAACGCGAGACCAGTTGCGGCGAGACCGGTTCGCTTCAGCAGTTCGCGTCTGTGCATGAGGTTTTCTCCTGGTTTGGTGCGTGAAATGCTCGGGCTGCAATGGCGCCGCGCATGTCGCGCATCATGACGAAGAACTTGAATGGCTTCTGTATTCCATTGTAGACCAGCTTTCGATTTGCCAGAAGACACTTTCCGACAACCCTTGGATCCAACGCAATTCGGAGTCCGGGTTCCGGGATTTCCACGTCGCGCTAACAGGGGCCGATCCATCACGTTCCGGGTGGTTGCCGGGGTGTTCCGCGCCGCCGGTCTTCGCTGCTGAGGTACCTGGTCTCCGGCGATGCCGATGAGATGCAACCACACTGCTAGATGGACGGAGAAAGCGAAAGATCGCCAACGGTATCGATGACGACATCCGATTCCAGGTCTGCTGTATCGAACTCGTCATTCGCTGCCTCCGGTTTGTCGTTGAACAGCAATTCTTCATCGGTAAGCGATTGTGCCACCGCGATCAGATGCTTCCATTGGTGAGCCTCAAGCTGGGTGGGCAAGGCAATCAAGGCAGGGTGACCTGCATGGTGCATGAGCCAGCGGTTGAGGATGTTGTTCTCATCGACCATGTGATGATCAAGGGGAGTATTGCCCGCGGCGGCGTATCGTTGCGCCGAACGATCGAAGCGAGCGGCGAGATCATCCATGTCACGGACATCCCCGGCCATGACGAGATCCTGGTGGTGCGTCGAGCCTCGTCTCTTTACGGCGACCGGCACAATGGAGACGATCTCGTCTTCCATCGCATATGGCGGGACGACATGCCCTTCCTTGGCAGCGATCCGCTTCATTTCGAATCGCGCCCAGACTCGACCGTGATAGATCATCAGAATCTCGCGACATGCTGGATCCGGTGCCGGCAAGACGAGGAGCAGGGTATGGAGGCTCTCGGCTTCCCGCAGCCGCTGCTGGTTCTGAACGAGGCCGAGAACCGATCGCAGGTCACGTCTCAGTTTTCCGGCGCGTTCGAAGTCGAGATTCGTCGCCGCTGATTCGAGTTCGGCCCACAAACGTTCGTAAAGCGCCCCGTCACGGCCATCGAGCAACTGCACGACATCATGGACGATTCCCTTGTACTCGTCGCGGTCGGTCTGACCCGTGCACGGTCCGAGGCATTTGCCCATCCCGAGCAAGATGCAGGGTGAGCCATAACTTCGAGCGTTCTTGAAGGAACGGGTGCAGGTGCGGAGGGGTAGCGCGCCATTGATGACATCGACCGTCCGACGCGCGGCAGACGAGCTTCGATAGGGGCCGAAATAGGCTGCGCCGTCGTCCTTGCGGGTCTTGGCGAGCGAGATGCGTGGCCACGGGTTTGCCAGGTCGACCCGAATATACGGGTAGTGCTCGAATGATCGCATCGCGGTGTTGTAACGCGGCTGGTAGCGGCGAATGAGTTGTGCCTCCAGTAACAGGGCATCGATCTCGCTGCCGACCACCGTGGTGTCGATCTTGACCATCGATTCGAGCAGGCCGTCCATCTTGCGGGTATAACCGAGCGGTTGGGAATAATAAGAGGAGACTCGTTCGCGCAGGCTTTTTGCCTTGCCTACATAGATCACATTGCCGAATTGATCTTTCATAAGGTAGACACCCGGCTTGCGCGGGATCTCTTTCAGCCAATCCCTGTCCATCACGGATCGACCACGGCCGACGTCGTCTCGCGGTCTGCGCGCAACCAGATGGGACACCGCCTTGAGTTGATCGATCGACGTGATACCCTGCCGAACCGCCTCCTCGACCAACCGAATCGCGACTTCAGCCGTGAGTTCGGCGTCGCCGCCGGCCCGGTGAATCTTGCGCGGACGCAACCCTACCTGAGCGGCAACCCGATCGAGATTCGGCTTGCGCAATCCGCTGAGCAGTTTCATCGACATCCCCATCGTGTCTAGTCGCTCGTTGATGAGTTCGGGCCGATCGGCGCGACTCAATTCGGCATTGATGAAGGAGAGGTCAAACGAGACGTTATGTCCAACCACCATGGCGTCGCCGATGAACTCGATCACGCGCTCCGCGATCTCGTGAAAACGCGGAGCTTCCTCGACATGAGTGTTGGTGATGCTCGTGAGATTGACGATATAGGTGGGGATATTGCGATCGGGATTGAGCAGGGATTCGTATCGCTCGATCTCGACACCACTCTTGTACCGAATCAGGGCGATCTCGATCACCCGTTGCTGGCGCGGTTTGAGACCGGTCGTTTCGACGTCGATGGCGACGAACTGGTCGAGCAGGAGTGACGGCAGCAGATCGAGTGTGCCATCTCCCCGAAGTGCCCAGTGACCATCTGCGCGGAACTTCACACGATCGTCAGAATCGAGTACCGAACGGAGAAGTGGCCGCCACATGTCGAGCGACCCCGTGTTGCCAAAAACGTGGCCGATGAGGAGATCCTCTCGAACCGCACCCTTGCGCTCGACTATGTACGAAAGTGCGCGTTCACAAAGCGCGCTGTAGCGGGGTTCCGATTGACCGGTCGGTTCATCGGTTTCCTTGGCGGAGGAGAATGAAGCCATGGAGAATTGCCTGTAATCCGCGTGCGAGAGATCAAGGCGTCACACCAACCCGAGCGTTGGCCGCAGTGCATCAGAATTGCCATGCTACAATCCGAACCGTGTACGGACAGCAACAAATTAGAACATCCGTTGTTATACCATACCGTTTATGGTTCGATTGTGGACTACGTCAGGCAAAGGAACCGCACCAGCATGACCGACGAGGAGCTTCAACGTCATCTGGACGAACTCCGCCATACGCTCGACCGGTATAGCTACGAGTACTTCGTGCTCGACAATCCTTCAGTGACCGACGCCGAGTACGACGCTCGCATGAACGAGTTTAGAGCGATCGAAACCGACCACCCGGAACTCGTCACTCAGGAATCGCCGACGCAACGCGTCGGCGCGTTCGCCGAGTCAGAATTTCCGTCGGTCCTACACCCGCGCGCGCTCCTCTCGCTGAGCAACGTGTACAACGAAGAGGAGATGCGTGCCTGGGATACCCGCGTCGAGCGCTTTGCAGGGACCACCGGCTTCCAGTTCATCACGGAACCAAAGATCGATGGGCTGGCAGTGGCGCTAACCTACGTGGATGGCATCCTCGACCACGGCGCGACGCGCGGAAACGGTCTGGTGGGCGACGATATCAGTCCGAATCTTCGAGCGATCAAGTCGATCCCGGTTCGCTTGCAGCAGCCCGGATCGTTCGCGATGCCGCGAACAATCGAAATTCGCGGCGAGATCTACATGCGCAAGTCCGAGTTCAATGCCTTGAACGAGCGCATGAGCGAGAACGACGGCAGGCCGTTCATGAACCCGCGGAACGCTGCAGCCGGATCGGTTCGCCAGAAGGATCCACGGATCACGGCCCAGCGGCCGCTTCGCCTTTTCGCATATCAGGTCGGCTACATTCTGGGTGGCGATCAACCCGCGACCCACTGGGACGCGCTACAACTCATGAAAGAGCTTGGGTTCACCACGTCGCTCGACGCAATGCGACACGACACGATCGATGAAGTTTGGGCGCGAAGCCAGTTCTGGTTGGAGCGACGTGGTTCGCTCGACTTCGAAATCGATGGCGTCGTGATCAAGGTCAACGATCTGGCGTTGCAGGAAGAAATCGGCTACGTCGCCCGGGATCCGCGCTGGGCGACCGCCTACAAATTCCCGGCAATTCAGCAGACCACCAGAGTCCTCGATATCGTGATCAACGTTGGGCGCACGGGTACGCTCAATCCGCTTGCGGTCCTCGAACCGGTGAACATCGGCGGGGTGACGGTGAGCCGGGCAACGCTTCACAATGAAGACGAAATCGCCCGCAAGGATATCCGCGTCGGTGACACGGTGATCGTGCAACGAGCAGGTGACGTGATTCCCCAGATCGTGAAAGTCGTCGAAGAGCGTCGAACGGGAGACGAGATTCCCTTCGCGATGCCGGACCAATGTCCGGTGTGCGGCACGCCGGTTCAACGCGAACCAGGTGTCGCGAAGCGCTACTGCACCAATGCGGCCTGCCCGGCTCAGCTCAAGGAGCGCATGCACCACTTCGTGGGCCGGCCGGCAATGGACATCGACGGCCTTGGCGAGAAGTTGGCGGATCGTTTCGTCGATCTCGGCTGGGTGCATGATGCCAGCGACATCTATCATCTCGATTGGGAACTGGTCGCCTCACTTGAGGGTTTTGGAGAGAAGAGCGCGGAGAATCTCAAGGCGTCCATCGAATCGAGCAAGGCTCAGCCTCTCTGGAGACTCCTCAATGGATTGGGTATCAGACATGTTGGGGAGCGGACGGCGGCCCTGGTCGCGGCCCGCTTCGGCTCATTCGTGGATCTGTTCGCTGCAACCGAAACCGAGATCGCGGAGATCGCCGGGATCGGATCGATAGTCGCCAAGAGTGTCTTCGACTTCTCGCAAGAGGAGAAGAATCGCCAACTAGTCGAGCGCCTGACTGCATCGGGCTTGACCGTCCGCGAGGAACGGACAGGGACAGCGAAATCACGCCCGCTCGATGGATTGAAACTGGTGATCACGGGTCGGCTCGACACCATGACACGCCCCGAGGCCGAGGAACGGCTCCGGACGGCCGGCGCGAATGTCACGAGTTCGGTATCGAAGAAGACGTCCGCCGTCATCGCTGGTGCCGACGCAGGGAGCAAGGCCGAGAAGGCGACCACGCTCAAGGTTCCCCTTCTGACGGAAGATGACCTGCATGTACTCCTTTCGGGAAAACTGCCTGGCGCACTCGTCAAGCCGGATGAATAGTACTTTCGGCCATGTAATGCAGCCGTACGTGCTACTCTATGTACATAAATGCAGTTGATCTGGAGTATCGAAAGCCCCGAAGATTGCATCGAATGTGTCGGGAACCAAGGAGTAGTCGATGAGCGGCTATACGATGTCATCACGAGAAGAAGATCCGGTGCATACCGTGCGCACGATCGCTCGCGTTGCCCAGATGCTGGTCGAGTTGCGTGACGAGTATGTACAGCGTCCTCGCGAGGACACGCTGCAACAGATCGATCAGCGACTCGAAGACCTGAACAAGCTTCATGCCGATCTGAAGATCAAAATCGCCAATCAGCGAGAAAACGAGTAGCAGAGCGCGCTTGACAGTTTCTCTGCCCATCTTCATCCCAAAGCGGCTCTCAGATCGCTGAGAGCCGCTTCTGCTTGTCCACCATGTGCCTGTTTGGACGAAAACCGGACGTTGGTTGGTTCGAAGCATGCGCCGCTCGTTTCACAGGAAACGAGTGGTGATAGTGGCATCGTGAATGAGCCGGCCCTCGTTCACCGTGCGGCGGGATTTCACGCCGACTTGCTCTCCCATGAATTTGGTCCTCGCGACGCCACATCTGGTCACATGGGGACGATGCCAGCTACCTTGACCCGCAAAACGAGAATGCGTTGCGTCACCGATTCCAGCCATCCTAACCGACGGTGGTCGTTCCCGGTTTCACCAATGGCTCACCTGTTGCGCACAACGGGCACTCTTCAGGCAACCACGATTCCACCACTTGGGACCCGAGTGCATGCAGCGGAATCGCGCCGAACGTAACGCCCCCCGCACTCCGATCGACCAGCACACCGATCCCTACAACCTCGACGGGATGGTGCGCGAGTGCGTCGAGCGTTTCCCGCACTGAACCGCCGGTGGTCAGAATGTCATCAATCAGCAGCACGCGCGATCCCTTGGGAAGAACGGTCCCGCGTCGAAGCTCGCGACCTGCACCGCTGTCCACCCGCTCCGCATAGGCCGCAGCGATGCGCATCTGTCGCGCCGTTTCGAAGGCGAGCAGAATGCCACCGGTCGTGGGTCCGACGACCACATCGATCCGATCATTCGCGAAATGTTCCGCGAATCCGCCACAGACCTCGGACGTCGCTACCGGATTCCGAAGCAGATCGAACTTTTCGAAGTAGGCATCACTGTGTCTGCCGGACGAAAGCACAAAGTGTCCGTGCTTGAGTGCACCGGTCGAGCGCAGGAGGTCGAAGACATCGATTTGAGGCATGTTTGAGGCAACTCCATGGGGTGATTCGGTGCGAAGACAAGATATTTGCAATGGTCGCACAAAGAGGTCCGCTGTGGCCTGCCACGCCCCTGGGCCATGCCTTGGTACTGAATCGAGGAGTCCGCCTTCAGCAGCTGACATTCAACTCCTGGCGCTGTCCGAACAGCGTACGGCATCCCATCGTACCGCTTCATCGACACAGACCGGTTTCCGTAAACCTTGGCGAGAAGCTGCATGTTCGGTGCAAACCGGCTTTAGGGATGACAGAGCCAGCGCGCATAGCGATACCCGGTGGCCTTCGAGCTGTCGGATATCGCTGTGTGCTGAGCGTGCGCCAGAATGATCAGACCTTGTCCGCAGCGGCCGCCAGCGTCGGAATGAATTCATCGAGCATGTGGGGAATTGAAAGCACGGAGAAAGCCGAGCTTGCCATCACGTAGGCCTTGCCGACGATCGGCGCGAAACTCCCACGCTTTCCTGCTGGAATCGCCTGAAGGGCAGGCAACGCCATCGCCTGGTCCAGGGATTCCTGCGAATCAAACCAAAAGACGACGATATCGCCTTCGATCTCATTCGCCAGCTCGTAGCTCTCGGGAACGAAGTACGTCGTCGCGGCATCCGTGGACTTCAGGGCCTTCACATATGCACTGGGCTCAAGACCAATCTCGGTCAGAAACTGGGATCTCGCATCTGTCACCGTATAGATATCGAAGGAATTTTCGGCGCCCATGTTTCCGTAGACGAATGTCTTGCCGGCCAGTTGCGGAAACAAGTCGGTTTGAGACGCGATGAGCGCCTCCGTGTCAGCAATCAGTTTCTCGGCTGCCGTCACCTTGCCGAGTGCCGCGCCAGTGATGGTCTGAACATCCTGCGAGGCTGTTCCCCACGCGGTCTCGGGATAGGCAACCGTCGGAGCTATCTTCGACAAGGTGTTGTACTCGTCCTTCGAAATTCCGGAATAGGTTGCGAGGATCAGATCTGGCTTGGCCGCGGCGATCGCCTCGAACGGGACCTCGACGGTGTCGAGCACGATCGGCAACGGATTGTCTCCCAGCGCCGTTCGGGTCCAGGGAAGGATCATCTCTGAATCTCCGCCCCATTCATTGCTCGGCATCGCAACCGGTATGATGCCCAGCGCGATCACTGCGTCCTGGCTTTCCCAACCCCAAGTCACCACCCGGACGGGCTGCTTCTCGATCGTCGACTCTCCGTAGATATGCTCGATTGTCACGGGAAACTGACCGTCTGCAGCTGCCAGAGTAGCACCTTCGGCAGGCGTCGAGGATTGCGCAGCTATCACCTGCGGAAGGGCGGTCACTGCAAGTGCGCTCGCAGTACCGATGACAACGCTTCTGCGGGAATGAGTACGGAATTCCAAAACTTGCTCCTGCATGGCCAGATCGATCGGAAACTTGAACAAGCCCCAATGTGCGTTCGTGCGTCCAACGCGCCAGTTCCTGTCAAGAGTATTCTCGTTCCGACTGAATTACTACGATATAAAAGGAACCATGGCCATGGTTTTGCACTCGATCTACCGCAACGATGTCTACCCGTTCAGATCCGACAGCGGCAACGTGACAACATCACTACGGAACGTAATAGAATGCGACTGCGACCACGGCATAGAGGGCGAGCAATTGTGCTCCTTCGAGCCAGTTCGTTTTGCCATCGATTGAGATCAGCACGGCAATCAATACGGCACCGATCAGGGCGGCGATCTCGAACGGGTTGAACACAAGCGACATCGGTGCCGGTCCGACGAACTGACTGACCAGTACGAGTACCGGAGCTACGAAGAGCGCTATCTGCAGTCCTGATCCAACAGCAATACCGATTGTGAGATCCATCTTGTTCTTGATCGCGGTCTGCACGGCGACAAGATGCTCGGCGATGTTCCCGACCAGGGGAACCAGCATGACGCCGACGAACATGTCCGACAATCCCCATTGTTGAGCCGTCGGCTCTAACGCGCCAACCAGAATCTCGCTCATGAAGACGATTGCGACAGTCGATATCAGAAGCAGTCCAAGGGCTATATAGAGTTGCCGGCGCGGCGGCTTCACCTCGTGTTCCACGTCAGTCGAGCCGGTCGAGCCGGATTTGGAGAACATCGTGTAGAAAAGATAGAGCACATACAGCGCGATCAGAACAATCGAGGCGCCATCGCTGAGCCTGTTCACGTCACGATCCGACAGGCTCGACGTCCCTTTTCCCAGTGAAAAAACAGCAGGAATCATCAGGATTATGATCGCCAGCGACATCATGGTCGCATTCGTGGAAGCGATTCGCTGATCGAACTTCTGCTCGCCGTTCTTGATGCCACCCAGCAACACGGCAGCGCCAAGAACCACGAGCATGTTGCCGATAATCGAGCCGGCGATGCTCGCCTTCACGACCGAAAGCAGGCCCTCGCGCAGTGCGATGATCGTGATGATAAGTTCCGCCGCGTTGCCAAGCGTCGCATTCAGCAAACCGCCCACCTTCTGGCCAGTGAAGAGGGCGACTTCTTCCGTCGCATTCCCCAGAACTGCGGCGAGCGGAATGAGCGAGAGTGCGGACAGCACGAACATGAGCGGGTGATTGCCGACTCCAAAGATCTCCATCCCCACTGTCACCGGGACAAGGACCAACAGGAAGAGCAGGTATTTCATACGTTAGTCATCTCTCCGGTCACGAAGGGGTTGCGAGTGATCGGCGGCTGATAGTTTGGATTGGCTACTCCCACAATCTCGGTCAGGCGCTCGATCCCCTGTGCGGCCAGCCAACCCGAGAGGTCGTCGATCAGGCGCAGGAGCATCGTTGGGTCTGTGAAGATTGCGGTTCCGATCTCGATGGCAGAAGCGCCCGCCATAAAGAACTCGAGCGCATCGTTCAGGCCACTGATGCCACCGATCCCGACGACGGGAATCCGAACGGCAGAGGCGACCTGGTACACCATTCGAACAGCGACAGGCTTCACCGCTGGTCCGGAGAGTCCACCGGTCAGATTGGCAAGCACCGGGCGTCTCCGACGGATGTCGATCTGCATGCCGACGAGGGTGTTGATAAGCGAGATCGCATCGGCACCCGCCTCCTCGACGGCTTGCGCGATGCTGACAATGTCGACGGCCCCAGGACTCAGCTTGACGATCACAGGCAAGGTCGTCGCCTCGCGCACGGCTCGCGTAACCTCCGCCGACATCTGCGGATCCCACCCGAAGCAGTAACCACCCGCCGCAACATTCGGGCACGAAATATTGACTTCGAGCGCAGCGATGCCGGGTTGTTCGTCGAGCTGCCTCGCCATCATCGCAAAGTCCTCGATGCTCTCGGCGGAGACGTTCACGATCGCCGGTACATCCCACTGCTCCCAGATTGCCGGATATTTGCGTATGAACGACCGGATCCCCGGATTCTGCAAACCAATAGCGTTGAGCATCCCGGCAGGAGTCTCTGCAAGCCGGGGCATAGCATTTCCCGAACGGGAATGCGGGGTGATTCCCTTGCTTACGAACGCACCCAGACGCTCGACATCGACGAAGTTTCCATACTCGAGTCCATATCCGAAACAACCGGACGCCGGTATCACCGGGTTACGAAGGACGAGTTCCCGCGGGTTGTTCGGGGCGAGATCGACAGTGAGATCCGAAACGAAGGGAGCGCCCGGAATGCTCGGAGCTGATAAACGGCTCTCGTTCATGACCACACCACCTGTTCCATATCGAACACCGGTCCTTCAACACACGAGGTCTTCATGCCGGATTTCGTCTGAACCACACAACCCAGGCATGCCCCCAGGGCGCAGGCCATTGTCTGTTCCATCGAAACCTGCACACTCGGCGAGGAGCCAACACGGTGCGCGCGAACAACATCACGTAGGGAATGGAACATTGGCGTCGGCCCGCAGGAGAAGATCTGATCCGCCCACTGAAGATATTCCGGCACGAGCGCAGTGACGAAACCTTGAGAACCCTGGCTACCATCGTCGGTAGCGACAACGTATTCGATCTCGCCCCTGAACGCCGAGGCTGGTAGCAACGCGGTTTCAGTCATCGCGCCCATCAGATAGGTCACGCTGAGACCTCGCGCGACCGCCTGTTCGGCCAGCATGAGAAGCGGTGCAGCTCCGACTCCACCTGCCACCATGAGCAGATTTCGGCTTTTGGGGCCGATATCGAACTTGTTGCCGAGTGGTCCCATGATGTCGAGGCGAGTGCCAACCGGCTGTGCGCATAGCCAGCTGCTGCCGCGACCATACGGTCTCACCAGCACCGTCATCTGCGAGGTCCTGAGATCAGCTCGATACACAGAGAGGGGACGCCGAAGAAGCGGATCGAACGATCCCTCGCCGCGACAAAGGACATCGACGAAGTTGCCGGGGTGCGCCATCGCGACGACGGCGTCCGGGGCAAGAAAGGTAATAAGCGATGAATCCCCCATAATCGGCTCGATATCGGTGATCGTGCCGGTAAAAATGCGGGTCGCCCCTTTCGGTGTCCTGTCCGTGGCTGCTGGAGTTCTAGCGGTCATGTCCGCGCTCCGATCATGTCGATACCGTTCCGAACGGGCCACCTCGGAGGGGAGACCAGCTCGTCTGACGAGCGTGGTCTCGACCGCCGGTGTTCACACAAGGGCCTGCGTCAGTAACCGATCAGGCTGTTGCGATATGAAGGTAGCGGCTCGACGGAATAGACTGCGTTAGCCTTCTCCATCGCCGCCACGACGGTGCGGGCAGTATCGAGCGAGGTGATGCAGGGGATCCCACGCTCGACCGCAGCCCTGCGAATGGACAATCCGTCCAGGATTTCCTTGTCCGCGGGACCCGGCGTATTGATCACCCCGTCGACAGTGCCATCGAGGATGACGTCCAGCATGTCGGGCGAACCGCGTCCAATCCGTTTGGTCACCATTTGAACCGGCATCCCGGCGCGCTCGATGAAAGAAGCCGTGCCCTCAGTCGCATAGAGCTTGAAGCCCATGCGGGCCAGACTCATGAGCATGTCGAACGCATCGGATTTGTCCTCATCGGCCAAGGTAACGAGAATTGATCCCTTGTCCGGAATTGACAGTCCCGATGCGATCAGGGCCTTGAAGAACGCCGACTCGAAGGTGCGATCGATGCCCATGACTTCACCGGTAGATTTCATCTCCGGTCCGAGATGAACTTCAACACCACGCAGCTTCGCCATCGAGAACACGGGTGCCTTGACGGCCGTGAGCGGTTGCCGCGGCCAAAGCCCGCCCTTGAACCCTTGGTCTGCCAATGTCTTGCCAAGCATGATGCCCGTGGCAAGTTTTACCATCGGGACACCGGTCGCCTTGCTCAGGAATGGGACCGTGCGCGATGAACGTGGATTGACTTCGAGGACAAGGATACGGCCACTGTGGATCACATACTGGATGTTGATCAGTCCGCGCGCATTCAGGTTGAGCGCGATACGCGTGGTGTAATCGACGATCGTATCGACTTCGGCAGGGAAGAGATTGACACCCGGATAGACAGCGAACGAGTCGCCGGAATGCACGCCAGCCCGCTCGATGTGTTCCATGATGCCCGGAATCAGCACCTGCTCGCCGTCGCAGATCGCATCGACCTCGACTTCCTTGCCGAGCAGATACTTGTCGACAAGAACCGGATGCTCCGGCGTCAGGTTCGCCTGATTGCGAATGTAGCGTGCGAGCTGATCGGATCCGTAGACGACCTCCATCGCACGTCCGCCAAGCACGTAGGATGGTCTGACGAGCACCGGATAGCCGATTCGTTCTGCAACGGCTTCGGCATCGTGGAGCGACGTCACGGCGGTGCCAGCGGGTTGAGGAATATTCAATCCCCGCAGGAAGGCTTCGAACCGCTCGCGATCCTCCGCGAGGTCGATAGAATCGAGCGAGCTGCCGAGGATCGTGCCGCCGACGTCGGTCAGCGGTTTCGCGAGATTGATCGCGGTCTGGCCACCAAACTGGACGATCATGGGCGGCATCTCGCCCCCCTCGATCCCGCCGTTCTCATGGCGCATGATCTCCTCGACGCTCTCCGCATCGAGCGGTTCGAAGTAGAGCCGGTCGGAGGCATCGAAGTCGGTCGAGACCGTTTCCGGGTTGGAGTTGATCATGATCGAGGCGACGTCATTCGCACGCAGCGATCGGGAGGCGTGAACCGAGCAGTAGTCGAACTCGATTCCCTGGCCAATCCGAATCGGACCCGAACCCAAAACGACCGCTCGGTTGCCTACGATTGGGGTCGCTTCATCTTCCTGCTCGTACGTCGAGTAGAAGTACGGGGTCTGGGCAGCAAACTCGCCAGCGCAAGTATCGACCATCTTGTAGACGGGATTCATGCCAAGTTCGCGTCGGCGCGCCTTGATCTCGGCAGGCATGACGCCGGTCAGATGGGCAATCTGAACGTCGGAGAACCCCTCTCGCTTGGCCTGCCAGAGCAGCGGTGCGTCGAGCGGTGCGTCTCGCAGTTGACGTTCACGCGCGACAAGACCTTCGAGCTTCCAGAGGAACCAGTTGTCGATTGCGCACAGCTCATGAATCTGCTCAACGGTCATGTTTCGTCTCAACGCGGCCATGATCGCCCACAATCTGATGTCGGTCGGGCGTTTGACGAGCGCGAGGATGGCATCGAGATCGTCGGCCCAGGCGGGATCTTCCCACGCGAGATCCTTGCCGGTGGTTTCCAGCGATCGAACGGCCTTCTGGAACGCCCCCTCGAACGAGCGATCGATCGCCATCACCTCGCCGGTCGCCTTCATCTGTGTCGATATCGTCCGATCAGCTTTCGGGAACTTGTCGAAGGGCCATCGCGGGATCTTGACCACAACATAGTCGAGTGCGGGCTCGAAGGCCGCGGTGGTTTTGCCAGTGACCACGTTCGTCAACTCGTCCAGCCGCATGCCTATCGCGATCTTGGCCGAGAGACGAGCGATTGGGTAGCCAGTCGCTTTCGACGCAAGCGCCGACGAGCGACTGACGCGTGGATTCACCTCGATGACCCCATATTCCATCGAATCGGGGCTAAGCGCGTACTGAACGTTGCAGCCGCCCTCGATCCCGAGCGCACGAATGATGTTCAGGGCAGAACTGCGCAACATCTGGTATTCGCGGTCGGAGAGCGTCTGAGAAGGAGCAACAACGATGCTGTCGCCGGTATGCACACCCATCGGATCGAAGTTTTCCATGTTGCAGATGGTGATGCAGGTGTCTGCGCTATCGCGCATCACCTCGTACTCGATTTCCTTCCAGCCCAGGAGTGATCGCTCGAGCAGGATCTGGTGAATCGGGCTGGCGTTGAGACCAGACGTCACGATGAGGTCGAGCTCCTCGGGCGTATGGGCAATACCGCCCCCAGTGCCACCAAGCGTGTAGGCGGGCCGGATGACCAGTGGTAATGGAATGACGTTGCAGAATTCGCGAGCCTCTTCCAACGTATGGACGATCGCACTCGGGATGGATGGCTCGCCGATCTCCTGGAGCAGGTTTTTGAAGAGAGAGCGATCCTCAGCCTTCTGGATGGCTTCGAGCGGCGTGCCGAGCAGCCTGACGCCGTATTCCTCGAGGATGCCGAGTTCTGCTACCTGAACGGCGAGGTTCAGCCCCGTCTGGCCACCGATTGTCGGCAACAGACCATCCGGACGTTCACGCTGGATGACCCGTCGAATGACATCCGCGGTCAGCGGTTCGATGTAGACCGCATCGGCTATGTCCTCATCGGTCATGATCGTGGCTGGATTCGAATTGACGAGGATGGTGCGGATCCCTTCTTCCCGCAACGCTTGGCAAGCCTGCGTCCCCGCGTAATCGAACTCCGCCGCCTGACCGATGATGATCGGTCCCGAGCCAATCACCAGCACGCTTCTTGGGCGTGGATGTCGAGCGGCTCCTGTAGTCATGGTCACCAACCGATTTGTCCTCTCACCAACCTGTACCGTCTTGTCACGTTTGGAAATTGAAAATCACACGTGAAGAGCGGATGCCCCCGATTGTCTCGTGGCAATCATCTGCAGAAATTCATCAAAGAGCAGGCCGTTGTCGAGAGGACCCGGTGATGCCTCCGGATGAAATTGCACCGACAGTACCGGCAACCGATCGTGTGCCAGCCCTTCGACCGATTGGTCGTTGAGATTACGGAGGGCTACCTGCCACCCATCGTCTTGCGGCACGGAATCGTCATCCACCCGGTAGCTGTGATTCTGGGCGGTAATCGTGACACGACCGGAACGCTCGTCACGAACGGGATGGTTACCACCCCGATGACCGAACTTGAGCTTGGACGTTTCTGCCCCGATTGCGCGGGCAAGCAATTGATGACCCAGGCAGATGCCGAAGTACGGGCGCTCATCCGCGAGGAGCGATCGCACCACATCGAGGCCAGCATCCAGATTCGCCGGATCACCGGGTCCCGGCGATACGATCACCCCTCCCGGATCGATCTCTGCGATCCGACTGTACGGAGTGCCGTAGGGAACAACGGTCACTCGCGCTCCGCGCTTCAGCAGCGCACGCACGATATTGCGCTTGACACCACAATCGACGACAACGACTCGAGGGCCGGCGTTCTCATCGCCGAAGGTCAGTTCCCGCCACTCCTGAACTTCACCGACGACATCCTGCTCGCCGGGAAGCGGAGCGAGTTCGGCCATGGCAACCAGCTGCGCCTCACTGAGGTGTCCGATGTTGTGGACAATCACCGCACGGGTGTCTCCGACGTCTCGGATGTGGCGAGTCAGGGCACGGGTGTCAATCCCCGAGATCCCCGGAATACCCGCGTTCTTCAAGTATTGGTCGATAGTGCCGATCGACCGCCAGTAAGAGGGGCTAGTGCAATGCTCACGCACGATGAGACCTGCGATCCACGGCTTGCGAGACTCATCGTCGTCGATATTGACGCCGTAGTTGCCGATCAGGGGGAACGTCATGCACACGATTTGCCCGCGAAATGAGGGATCGGTACAGACTTCCTGATATCCGGTCATGGTCGTCGTGAAGACGACCTCGCCTCCGACATCGGTATCGGCACCGAATGCGATTCCCCGGAACACCCTGCCATCTGCCAACGCGAGGGCGGCATTCGATGGGGGTGCATAGTGTTTGATAGGCGGTCGATCAGACATGATGGTGAGCTTCTCCATTGACGAGCGTCAGGACCGACCGACCGTGCAGTGTCATTCCCAGGAAGGGAGTATTGGCGCTTTTGGTCTTCAGGATCTCAGGTGTTACCATCCAGGCTTCTTCAGGATCGAAGACCGTGATATCGGCAGCGGCACCGATGCTCAGCGTACCGAGTTCGCTGCGCAGTATTCTGGCGGGCTCCACTGTCCACAAGCGCACGAGGTCGCTTAATGTGAGATGCCCGGCGCGGACGAGCGCGTAGGTGGCAGGAAAGGCGAACTCGAGGCCACTCAATCCGAACGCGGCCTTCCCGAAAGTCGATCCGACCTTCTCGGGCGCCGCATGGGGGGCATGATCGGTGCCGAAGCAGTCGATGACGCCCTCCTGAACCGCCTTGAGCAGCGCCTTCGTGTCCGCGATCGGACGTAGCGGGGGATTGACTTTGGTGTTTGGATCACCCGGCTCGCCCACGTCACCGGATGGTTCCAGTGTATTGTGCAACGTCCGCTCGCCACCTACCCACTCGTCGCTCATCACGAGGTGGTGAGGCATGACCTCGGCGGTCACGTGCACTCCCCGTCGCTTCGCCTCCGCGATGAGTTCGGCTCCACGCCCGGTGCTGACGTGGCAGATGTGGATCCACCCTCCAGTCAGCTCCGTGAGCATCAGATCACGCGCGATGATGATCTCTTCGGCTGCGGCCGGAATGCCGGTGATGCCGAGACGGCGTGACGCATGTCCCTCGTGCATCGCGCCACCGGCAATCGCCTTGTCCTCGCAATGAACCATGATGGGGCGATTGAGTCTGGCAGAAGCTTCCAGCGCTTCACGCATGATGGCACTATTCGTTGTCGTGTCTCCATCATCCGAGAAGCCGATCGCGCCGGCCGCCACGAGCGCATCGAAATCAACCGCTTCGCCGCCCAGACGTCCGCGAGTGATGGCCGCGATCGGAAACACGCGTGCGAGTCCATCGGCGGCCACGGCGGCTTCGAGTTCCGCCAAAATCTCCGCGCTATCGAGTGCTGGGGAGGTGTTCGGCATGCACGCGATCGCCGAGAAGCCCCCTGCGACAGCTGCTTCAGTACCCGTTCGCACGGTTTCCTTTTCGTCGAAACCCGGCTGCCGGAGATGGACATGGATGTCGATCCAGGCAGGAGTGACGATCGTTCCAGTTGCGTCGAATACCTGCACCCCGTGCACGTGATCGGGGGTACCGACTAACGCGATCCGACCGTCCCGGACCACGATATCCATCACGCCGTCGACGCCGTTGGCCGGATCGACGACATGCCCTCCCCTAATCCACCAATCACTGTCAGAGCCGGTCGACGTGTCGTTGTTGGTCCCGGTGGTCATGAGTTTCCTATCAATGGAATGTCAGACGATGCCGAGGCATCACACGTGCGCAAAAAACAGCCCCCGAGGTCCATTCGGGACCCGAGGGCAGTGCAGATTTGTGGTAGTGATGAGGCGTAAAGATTGCACGGATGATCCGTTACTCCACAGGATACGATTCAAAATCGCTCCAGTATACGTCTTGCCCCAGGGGCACGCAACAAGCGAGCATTTTCCGCGGAAGGTTTCAAGCCATGGTGCGCAGCGCGATGCCTCCTACCCGGGACATCAAACTGAAACTCGCAATTGTTGCCGACATCCTTGAAGAGACATATGGCCCGTTCACGCTGCATCCGGACGGCGACGCCCTCGCTCAACTGATCGGAACGATCCTCTCTCAACACACTTCTGACATCAACACCGCGAGGAGCTTCGCCTCACTGCGCAAGACGTTCCCAACTTGGGATGACGTGGTGCAGACTGAACCTTCAAATGTGGTGGAGTCGATCCGAAGTGGCGGTCTGGCCAACAGTAAGGGACCGCGTATTCAACATGTTCTTGCCGAAATTCATGAACGCACCGGATCTTACAGCCTGGATGAATTGTCCGACATGCCCGTCGAGGACGCGCGGAGCTGGCTCGTATCCCTTCACGGTGTCGGTCCGAAGACTGCAGCCTGCGTCCTTCTCTTCGCTCTGGGGAGGCCCGCGATGCCGGTTGACACCCACGTACACCGTATCTCGCAACGACTCGGCTTCGTTGGGGTCAAGGTCAATGCCGAACAAACGGAACAGGTTCTGGAAGAACTCCTTGGCGGCGACCCGCAGCAGGTATACGCTTTCCACAAAGGGCTGATTGCCCATGGAAAAACCGTTTGCAAAGCTCGCGCGCCTCGATGCAGCGAGTGCCCTCTCAAGGATCAATGTGACTACTTCCGCAATTTACCGCGATGATCGGGCTCCGCGCGTATTCGATTTGATCCGTCACCCCAGACAGGGGCGAACCACGCTGTATCTGGTTCGCCATGGGCAGACGGAGGGCAACGCCAGGCATCTCTTCATCGGATCCACCGATATCCCGCTCGATCCGCTGGGTGAGCGGCAGGCACAACAAGTCGGTGATCGATTTGCCGGGATCGAAATCGATGTCCTGATCTCGAGTCCGATGCAGCGAGCTCGTCAGACGGCAGCGGAGATCAGCCGAACGACTGGAAAGCCGGTGGAGATCGTGCAGGGCCTGTCCGAGATTGATTTCGGTGCGCTGGAAGGCTTTACGATCGAGCAGGTTCTCGAACAATTCCCGGAGATGCGTTCGAAGCTCGACGCAATCGAAGACGTCGACCTCGAGTGGCCTGAAGGTGAATCACGGTTCACGTTCAATGACCGGGTGCTGACGACGTTACTGGGCATCCTCGACCGCTACGTCGACAAGACGGTCGCGGTGGTGTGCCATGGCGGTGTGATCGGCTCGTTTGTCGCGCAAGTCGAGGGTGGTTCTCCAGGTGACTTCGTCAGATACGCAGTCCAGAACTGCAGCGTGACGCATCTGGTGGTGACTCCGGACCAGACACTGATCCACTTCTCCAACGACTACTCCCATCTCGACGACGTGCAAACGGAGCCGTTGCGCTTGAGCCCGAGGCTTATGGAAGACGTCGACCGATGACCACATTGACTGTGCTAGGCGGAAGTGCGGCGGGCGTGGGCACGGGTCAAGGATGTTCGGGTTACCTGGTGCAGAGCGGCAGAACCAGCGTGGTGCTCGACCTCGGCCCCGATACGCTCCTCGAATTGCGCAAGCACGCCGACATGCGAACGCTCGATGGCATCATCGTCTCCCATCTGCACATGGATCACATCCTGGACCTCTTCGCTCTTCGTTTCGCACTTGCGTATGCACCCACTCGCACTCATCGGCGCGTTCCACTGTGGCTTCCTCCAGGTGGTCTCGCGTTTTTCTCGCGGGCGGCTGACCTGTTTGGCGGCGATGAGGACCCTACCTCGTTCTTTACCAAGATATTCGATCTCAACGAATATGATCCCTCCGAATGTTTGACGCTGGGAATACTTGCGATTTCATTCGAGCCCACCAAACATTCGGTTCCCTGCTGCGCTATGCGCGTGCACCGCGAAGATGATCCGAGTGGAGATTTGTTTTACAGCGGAGACACGTCGGATACGGCAGCGCTGAACACCTTTGCCGAAGGCGCGAGGGTGATTCTCTGCGAATCGACTCTCCCGGAAACACCGGTTCCGGAGAGCGAGCGTCCCCATCCTCACGTGTCGGCTCAGGAGGCGGCGCGTCTCGCACTACACGCTGGGGCAACCACATTGGTGCTTACCCACATCTGGGAAGAAGACGATCCGCATAGAGCAGTCCATCTTGCGACGCAATTTTTTCCCGGCGAGATCATTCTCGCCAGACCGGGAGAAATTGTTCGATGGTAATGCCAGACTCCACTTTACGAGATGTCCCGGGTGTCCTGGTCGGACACGACGCAGATCCTGTCGCACGCACAGGCTGCACGGTGATCGCCTTCGACCGCTTGACGCTCACTGCCGCCGAGGTGCGTGGATCGGCACCGGGAACGCGTGAGCTCGATCTGTTGCAGCCGGGCCGATCTGTCAAACACGCCGATGCAATCCTGCTGACGGGTGGCAGCGCCTTCGGTCTTCGAGCTGCAGACGGCGTCATGATGGCTCTCCGTGAACGAGGCAGAGGCTATCCCACCCCAGCTTCACCGGTACCGATCGTTCCCGCGGCGGTCATCTACGATCTTGGAGTCGGAGCGGTGGCGTTTCCGAATGCGGACTCGGGTCGACGTGCATTCGAGCAAGCGACGTCCATCTCGAACATCACCAGTGGACGAGTGGGTGTCGGTACCGGAGCGCAGTTCGGCACGCTCAACGATCCGAGACAATCGAAGGCAGGAGGATTCGGCGTCGCACAGATGGTTGTCCAGGCAGGAACTGTAACGGCCTTCGTGGTAGTGAATGCCCTCGGCATGGCTGTTGATGGATCGCTTGGTCGCGGAGACCCTGATCCGCGCAGTGTGTTCATCGATCGGCTCTCTGCCTCGACGGCAGTTCCCTTCGGACAGTCCACGACGCTTATGGCGATCGTTACCGATATCACGTGTGATCACGATACGCTGATCAGGTGCTGCATCGCCGCCCATGACGGACTCGCACGCATCATCGTGCCCGCTCATACCTCAGCAGACGGCGATGTTGCGTTTGCCAGCACGTTGAACCAGGGACCGATCGATCGAGCGCCAGCCATGATGCTGACGCTCGCGACGGAGCTTACGGTTGAGGCAGCCCTTCGCAATGCCACGTCGATCCCGAACGGCTCAGGATCGGTGGATCGGGCCCTTTACCCCTGATCCAGAGTGAGTTTCAAGACCATGGCCCGGCATTGATTCCGAGCTTTTTGCGGCCCGGTGATACACTATTGCTCAGAATTCGTCAGGGTACGTGAATCGTCGTGACGATTCAGCCCATCGCACATTCATCTCGGCACCGCATGGGAGGCGACCTGTTTCCATGACTGCTCCCTCGTTTCACACCCCGGGCATCATCGTCGCAAGCCGTCCAACGGTCATACTCGGTGGTACCGCTGGCCGATTCGGCTCGACTCGAGCAGCACTTGCTACCGCTTCTCGCGGAGCCTTCCACGCGATCGACCTGGACCTCAGAACAACGTGGCTGCCTCCCTCCTGGACGCGAATTACATCGGTGGCCGATCGTGAGATCATTCGCGTCCGAAGTGTCTGGCTGCCGGAATTCCTACATGGATTTGCCGAGGAGCCACGTGCTCATCGGCTCGAAGAATTCCTGAGGCATGGACAGGGAGAGTTGGGGCTGCGCGAACTGATTGTTCCACGCTTGCTAGCGGATGGCACAAACGGGTTCAATGTGTCGAGGCACGCTCGAGATTTCGCCAAGCGCTCTCACGGAGTCGTGCGGCTCGTCATCGGCATCCGGGCTGAATCACTGATCCGTTCGGCGAATCATCTGGATCGCATCGTATCGATTCGTCGCGCGGTCGAAGAGTGGGATCTGGATGTCGCGCTCGATCTGACTGGAACCATCTCGCCACGATGGGAAAGCGAAGCTGCCATCGCGAAAGTATTGCCTCGGCTGACTGTTGTGAGGATCGAGTCGTGGCTCAATGCCGACGGCACGGCAGATACAACTCCACGTGGTCAACTCGCGGCCAGAACGATTGCCATGCTCTCGGACCAGAAATACACGGGGATCATCAGCCTCTATCCTGTGCCGTCCTCGCTGCTGATCCGGCCGACAGTTGCGTCCATGGCGAGTATGGCGGAACTTCTCTACAGGGACATTCAGAATCGATATGCGCGGACGAACTCGATGCCCGTACAGGGTATTCCTGCGCCTTACCCTCATCCATCTGTCGATCGCCCTTAGCTTATCCCCACTCGCTTAGACACGTGCCTGAAACGCATTCGTCCCCGTGCCTCGGATACGGCAGGGCTCCTCGAGTTTCGATTCAATCCCATCGGGCCCGAAAGTGATCGAGAGAGTCTCTGATGACAAACCCGTTCCAGGTGCATACGGCAACTCCGAGCTATACGGGTATAGCTTGTTCGCTTCTTTCGTAGGGCACGACAACGCCACCGGAGGACTCCAGCGGCGTTGTTTGGCATCTGTCGATAGGTGGCTTGGATGACAAGCCGAAGCGACTTATCGCTTCGTGTATTGAGGTGCCTTGCGCGCCCGCTTGAGTCCTGGCTTCTTGCGTTCCTTCTCACGTGCATCGCGGGTAAGAAGTTTCGCCGGCTTGAGGATGCCCCGAAGCTCCTCGTCGAAACGGGTCAATGCACGGGAGATTCCATGGCGCACTGCCCCGGCCTGACCAGCGACGCCTCCACCGACGACGGTGGCGACGACATTGAAGCGCTCGCCCGTACCGGTAATGCGCAGCGGCTCGAGGATCGTGTTCTGATGAATGTCACGACCGCCGAAATAGTCTCTGGACGTCTTGCCATTGACCGTGATTGTGCCCTCGCCTGGATACAGGCGAACGCGAGCGATGGCAGTCTTGCGTCGCCCAACTGCGTAGAAATAGCGGCCCGCGGCCGTCGCTTCGCTCATGGTTGCTCCTTGTTATGTCTTAGCTACGAGCGAGACGCCGTGTCGTCGAGCTGCAGCTCTGCCGGTTTTTGTGCGCCATGGGGATGATCGGTTCCCACATAGACTTTCATCTTCTTGAACTGCGCTCGCCCAAGCGTGTTGCGTGGCAACATGCCTCGAACTGCGTTCTCAAGAATCCGCTCGGGGTGTCGTGCTCTGAGGTCCTTGAGCGCGGCAGTCTTCAATCCTCCCGGGTAGCCAGAATGGGAATAGTAAAACTTGTCAGTTTCCTTGGCGCCAGTAACCTTGATCTTCTCCGCATTCACGACCACGACGAAATCGCCGGTATCGATGTGTGGGGTGTAGATCGGCTTGGTCTTGCCTCGCAGAGTTGCGGCGATGGTGGAAGCAAGACGACCAAGCGTCTTGCCTTCTGCATCGACGATAAACCAATTGCGCTTGACCTCGGTCGGCTTTGCCGAATACGTCTTTCGTTCCACGATCGTTTCGCTCCCTTATCCAGTAACCTGTGGGGCAACAGATGCGCCCAATACTTGTCTGCCGTCCGGGTCTGGGTCAGGAACATCGTGTCCGTAACCCACTCGCCAAAGTACCAACCCGTGCGGTGGAGCTGTACTTGGCCCCAACCGGCGATCTCGCTCCCGCAGGAGTTGCGTAATCCACTCCGGCGGACGAGTCCCGGAGCCGATTTCTACCAGCGCGCCAACAATCGATCTCACCATGCGAGGAAGAAAGCCATCAGCGACAACACGAACTTCCAGCGCAGAACCCCGATCGCCAGCCGCGGTCCCCCACCATGGGATCACCCGTTCGACCGTGCAATGCATGATCGTGCGAACAGTCCCTTGCGGTGAGGCCGCGCGCTCGGACCAGGGAACGCCCTCGCCGCCACTTGCAAACGAGGCGACGTCCTGAACTCCCAACAACAACTGCGCCCCCGCTGCCATTGCCTCCAGATCGAGATCCGAACGGCGCTGCCATACAAGATTGCTGACCAGAGGCTGACGAGCCCCCACCCAGATCCGATAACGGTACTCTCGCCATGTGGCGTCGTACCGGGCATGAAACGCCTGAACCCGTTCCACCCGCACAACCGACATATCGACGCCGACATGTGCGTTGATGGCGGTTCTCAGTGCCTCGTCCCGGATACCGGACCGGAATTCAGGACAACCAGCAACTTGGCCGATAGCATGTACGCCGCGGTCTGTTCGACCGGCAAACACCGTCGGAAGATGGTGACCGGAGAGAACCTCCAGCGAATGCTCGAGCTCTTCCTGAACGGTCCGCCGCGCAGATTGCCGTTGAGAGCCATGGAACCCTGACCCATCATAGGAGAGCGTCAGCTTCCAAGACGTACTCACCATGAATCAAACCACGTATGGAAACGTGCCAACCGGCTTGCACCTTGCGACACGCGCCCATGTACCTGTCATCAGGACACGAATTCGATCAGCACCATAGGCGCGGCATCACCACGTCGCAGGCCCAGTTTCGATGTTCTCGTATATCCACCCGGAACGCCCTCGAATCGAGGAGCGACAACATCGAACAACTTTGCCGTCGCGGGCAAATGGTCGATCTTGGACATGATTAGTCTTCGGTGATGATCGGTATCATCACGGGCGACCGTCACTAGCTTCTCGACAACGCTACGGAGTTCCTTAGCTTTAGCCTCGGTGGTCATGATGCGCTCGTTGAGAATCAGCGAGATCGCCAATTGTCTCAGCATTGCCCGGCGTTGGCTTGGGTTGCGCCCAAACTTTCGTCCAGATTTCAGATGTCTCATTCCTCGTCGACCTCGTCTGAATGGGCCTCGTCGACACTTCCCATGGAAGTGATCATTTCGACGGCCGTGCGATCTTCGTCTTCATCTGCCAGCTCGTCATCACCGACCTCTTGGGAGATCAACGCCAGATCAGCTTCAGGAAGATATCCGTATTCTGCCAACTTCTCGCGAAGTTCCGTCAACGATCGGGGACCGAAGTTGCGGATTGACAGGAGCTGATCGGGATCCATCGTAAGAACCTGGCCAACCTTGTCGATTTGCTTGCTTCGCAACGCGTTCAAGACGCGAGGCGACAGTCCCAGTTCCGCCAGAGGGCGATTCTGGACTTCCTCCGAGATGAAGGAGTTTGCAGCCACCTCCGGTTCGGGCCGGGTGAACTCGGCAAAGACCTTGGCATGATCCATCAGGATCTGCGCCGACCGGGAGAGAGCATCGTCGGGTTCGATCGTGCCGTCCGTCAGAATTTCAAGGATCAATCGATCGTAGTCGACGGATCCACCGACGGTCGTGTGTTCGATGACGAAATTCACGCGCTCGATCGGCGTGTAGATCGCATCGATCGGGATCTCCCCGAGAGCGTAGGTGTCCTGCGTTTCGGCAGAACGATAGCCACGATCACGACTGATCCACAGGTCCATATCAAGTACGGAATCAGCGCCTTCGAGCGTCGCGATCGGCTGGTCCGGGTTCACGATCTCGACTTCAGATGGCCATTCCACATCTCCGGCAGTGACGATATGCTCGCCATCACCCTCTCCGCGTGCGTACAGATGGGCACGCACGTCGCCATGGAGTTCGGTAATCCGGCGAAGCCGAATGCCCTTGAGGTTGAGCACGATTTCCGTGACGTCCTCGCGCACATTTGGCACACTGGCGAATTCGTGCCAAACATTGTCGATCCGGATCCGGGAGACTGCGGCGCCTTCCAGCGAACGCAACAGAATACGCCGCATAGCATTGCCGAGCGTCGTTCCATAACCTGGCTCGAGCGGTTCGACCTGGTAGCGCCCGTAGTTGAGCCCCGCCTCGACGGTCGTTATTTTAAATTCGGGTTGCTGCAACAAGCGGACTCGCCTCCTCGCGACACTATCTCCCTCAAGCGCCTGAGCGCGAGAGATTTCGTGGGATTGATCAGACCACTAAAGCTGGTCTGACTGCTGACCTGTAAAGCCTCGAAAGGCTCCGAAGACCGCGCCGCGTTCAACATGAAACTGCGGTGCTGCGGCGCGGTATCCCACTAGACGCGCCGGCGTTTTGGCGGGCGGCAGCCGTTGTGTGGGATTGGTGTCGTGTCGGTGATCGAAATCACCTGCACACCACTGGTCTGCAAGGAGCGGATCGCCATCTCTCGTCCAGAGCCTGGGCCCTTGACGAAGACATCGACTTGTCGCAGGCCGTGCTCTTGAGCCCGGCGAGCTGCAGCTTCCGACGTAACCTGAGCTGCGAACGGGGTGCTCTTGCGAGATCCCTTGAAGCCGTTGGCCCCGGCGCTCGACCACGCAATGACGTTCCCGTTGGGATCCGTCAACGTTACGATTGTATTGTTAAATGTGGCCTGAACGTAAGCACGACCGCGAGGAATATTCTTCCGATCGCGTTTTCGAACTCGTCCCTTGCCCTGATTTCCACGCCGTCGTTCTGACATCGCGCGTTATTGCCTCCCTGATGACGAAACAATCCGATGAGAGCAGCCCCGCAGGGCCACTTCCCACCACCAATGCCGAACGCAGCTACTTGCGACGACCGCTCACGGCTCGCTTCGGCCCGCGACGGGTGCGAGCATTCGTGCGAGTTCGCTGACCACGCATCGGAAGGCCACGACGATGTCGGATGCCACGATAGGACCCAATGTCCATCAATCGCTTGATGTTCATGGATACTTCACGCCGAAGATCACCTTCGACTCGCATTTCCTTGTCGATGATCTCTCGAAGCCGATTAACCTCGTCGTCGGTCAAATCGCGCACACGTGTGTCCGGATTGATCCCAGTGCGCTCTAGGAGCTTCTGGCTGGTGCTCAACCCGATCCCGAATACGTATGTAAGCCCAATTTCCACGCGCTTTTCGCGTGGAAGATCCACTCCGGAAAGTCTAGCCATGCCCTGTCCTCTGCTGCATAAATCACCTCGTCTCCAGTATGCCTGCGCATGCATGGAGACAAGTTACCGGCGATTCTAACCCTGACGTTGCTTGTGACGTGGATTCGTGCAGATGATGCGCACGATACCCTTGCGTCGGATAACGCGGCACTTCTCGCACCGCTTGGTGACTGACGCAGAAACCTTCATTACCTGTTTCTCCTCTGGTCATGGTGCACCATGACCGCCTTGTTTATCGTCTTGTCCTATCGCGCATAAGCGATGAAAGCTACGTACTCGCCGAAACTATAGGCCAGCACTGGGATTACCCCTTGATCGCTTCAAAGCTGTTGCGTTGACACCCATATGCGATCCCTGCCAGATACTCAGGGCTGTGGTGAGGGTCGTCACACGCACACGCTGATAGCGCATGTCGGAAGGACATGCGCAAGGAAAAAGTATTATACCACATCGAGAAGTCTCTCCGTCAAGACGACTGCCGCACCTCTGGTGATCGCAACCGTGTGTTCGAAATGAGCCGACCAAGAACCGTCGACCGTCGCAACCGTCCATCTGTCCTTCAGGATCTTAGTCTTTTCACTCCCGAGTGTCAGCATAGGTTCGATTGCCATTGTCATCCCTGGCCTCAGCATGGTGCCGCGCCCTGCCACTCCAAAATTGGGGATGTGCGGATCTTCCCACATCTGACGACCGATTCCATGTCCACCATATTGCTCTACAATTCCCAGCCCACGCGCCTCGGCATAAACTTGCACTGCGTGACCGATATCGCCGATCCGCTTTCCGGCGACAGCTTGACCGATTCCCTCGTAGAGCGAAACCTCGGTATCGCGCAGGAGCCGAGCGGCATCATCGGAGATATCTCCAACCGCATACGTCCATGCCGAATCTCCGTGCCAGCCGTCGACGATCGCGCCGATATCGACGGCGATAATATCGCCATTCCGCAGGATCCGCTTGCCCGGAAAGCCATGCACGATTTCGTCATTGGTCGATGCACAGATGTAACTTGGGAATCCCTGATGTCCAAAGAAGTTTGACTTTGCACCGAACTCGGCGATGGTATCTCGCACAAGCGTGTCAAGTGCAGCCGTTGTCACACCGGGCCTGACCGCTTGGGCGACTCGCTGATGACAAACAGCGACGACGTGACCCGCCTGTTTCATCTTGGCGATTTCATCATCGTTCTTAATGGTGATTGCCACGCCTATATCACCTGATCCGTCTGAACGCGTTCGCCGATCGCACGTGCGATCTCTTCCGAAACGTCGTCCACTGGCTGATCCCCGTTGACACGCTTGAGGAGTCCGCGCTCGGCGTAATACGTGAGAAGAGGAGCGGTCTTTTCATCATAGAGTTCCAAACGTCGAGCAACAGCGTCGGGATGGTCGTCGTCCCGCTGAATGAGAGGTTCGTCGATTTCAGCCAATTCCTGTGGAGACATCGTTGCGATATTGACGATCCGACCGCTCTTCACGCATGTACGGCGACCCGCGAGGCGCTCGATAAGCGCAGCTCTTGGGACGTCGATCTCTATGACCACGGTGACAGCCACACCGAGCTCGGCGAGGATGCCATCCAGCGACTCGGCTTGAGTTTCGTTCCGTGGAAAGCCGTCGAAGAGTGCCCCCTGAACCTCCCCCATCACATCTGTCGACTGGGCGACGATATCTGCGAGTCGTGCTCGAACGATCTCGGTTGTCACATCGTCCGGAACGAGCTCACCCCTTGCCAGTATCTCTTCAACCTGCATTCCTAACGGGGTCTTGTCGGCAATGGCCGTGCGAAAGAGCTCTCCAGTTGCAACTTTCGCGAGCTTGAGTTTCGGCCCGATCACCGCCGCTTGAGTCCCCTTGCCGGAGCCCTGCGCTCCCATCAGAATCACGTACACCATGCGCCTCTGTTTACCGCGCGCAACCTACAATGCCGCACGCGTCCTCTCGGACACATGCGGCACATGAAGCAGCGCTAATTGATGAAACCTTCGTAGTTCCGCATCATCAGTTGTGCCTCGAGCTGTCGCATGGTGTCGATCGCGACACCGACCACGATAAGCAACGACGTCGAACTGATAAGCAGGCTCTGTACCCCCGTAATGGAGGAGATGATGAACGGAAGAATCGCCACCGTACCTAAGAAGAGTGCACCAACAATCGTGATTCGCGAAAGCACGCGTTGCAGATATGCCGCGGTGTTCTTTCCGGGTCGCACGCCAGGGATGAACGCTCCCTGCCTCTGAAGCGATTCCGGGATCCGCTGCTGCTGGAAGACCACCATCGTATAGAAGAAGGTGAAGCCGACCACGAGCAGGAAGTACACGATGTTATAGAGCGCATTGGTCGGTGAGAACCAGATGCTCAGGTTCCGTGCGACACTCTGCACCCATGACGTGCTTGACGATTGCAGGAGATTCGAGACCAGCCCCGGAAGCACCATGATGCTTACCGCGAAGATCAGCGGAATCATCCCCGCGCTGTTGACTTTCAGTGGAATGAACGTTGTCGAACCGCCATACACGCGTCCGGCCCGTACACGTTTTGCATGGTGAACCGGGATTCGTCGCTGGCCTTCATTGATGAGAATCACCCCCACCACGGTGAGGAGACCGAGAGCAATGAAAAACACTGTTCCGATCACGTTCTGACCGATCGAGCCACCTCCAATGAGATTCCCAACCGCGCTTGGCAGCGACGCGACAATGCCGCCAAAGATCAGGATGGAGATACCGTTGCCAATACCGTTTTCGGTGATCAGCTGGCCAATCCATACGAGCAACATGGTAGTGGCGGTCATTGAGATCAGGATCGCGATCGTTGGCAGGAACGTATCCCGGCTGAACAATCCGAAGTTGGAAATCAACGTTCCCGTGCCGTTCGGAGTGCTCTGCCTTGAGAACAGCAACGCCTGACCGTATCCCTGGAGGAGAGCGAGAGGAACCGTCAACCAGCTTGTGTACTGGTTGATTCGAGTTCGTCCTTGCTCACCTTCCATCGACAGTTCATTGAGTCGCGGGATGATCGGCGTCATGAGCTGCATGATGATCGACGCCGTGATGTATGGATACACTCCAAGAGCGGCGATCGAGAAGTTACGCAGACCACTTCCGGAGAAGAGGTTCAGCATTCCCAGAAGCTGATTGCCTTCGATGAAGGCACGCAGCCCGTCGCGATCAACGCCTGGAATCGGCACACTGGCGATCATCCGGAAAACGACGAGCATACCGAGCGTGAACAGAATCTTCCGGCGCAGATCCGGAATCTTGAAAGCGTTGAGGACGGCCTGGAGCATCTTAGGACTCCTTCGACTCACGCTCCTGGAGCAGAGCCAGTGCCTCACGGCGACTTGGTCCACCGACCTTGCCGACACGCATCGCCTTGAGTTCGCGGTTCAGCGGCAATCGGCGGGTTCGGGGACGAGCGGCTGTCCATTCGTCCGTGCGATCGAGTGTTTCGACGGTTCCACCGGCACCCTCGATCGCGGCTTGCGCACTCTTCGAAAACGAATGGGCCCTAACCGTCAATGGTTGGTTGAGTTCACCGGCACCGAGGATCTTGAGCGGGAACCGCTCGCTCCGAACGACGCCAGCGGCAACCAACGCTTCAGGCGTGATTGGGCCTTCGATTCCAAGCGCCGCAAGGCGACCGATATTCACGGCCTCCCACTGCGTTCGGAAGATATTGGTAAAACCGCGCTTGTATGGCATTCGCTGCTGAATCGGCAGCTGTCCACCTTCGAAACCTGGGCGGACACCACCACCGGAACGAGAGTTCTGGCCTTTGGTGCCACGACCAGCCGTCTTGCCGCGACCACTACCATGGCCTCGACCGACTCGACGCTTCGCCGTGTTCGAGCCCTTATTGGGACGCAGATCATCTATTGTCAGGGGCATCGACGTTCTCTTCTTTCATCCGCGAGTCAAGCACGCATCGTGCTACTCGGCGGCGATCGCTTCCACTTCAACCAAGTGGCTGATCTTTTCAACCATGCCTCGAATCGACGGATTGTCTTGTCGGGTCACAGTGTGATGCAACTTGCGCAATCCGAGAGACTTGACCGTGCGTCCCTGATCGTAGGGGCGTCCGATGACACTCTTGACGAGCGTGATGCGCAGCTGACCGCTTTCAACTGGTTGTGAATCACTCATGATTGACCACCCCGCTGGCCGCCCTGACCCTGACCTTGGCCCTGACCGCGACCACCGCCGCCCGCGTTACCACGGCGATTGCGATTGGAATTGTCCCGGGTTGTAGGAGGAATCAAAGGTGCAGCTTGCTGTCGCGGTCGAATCGGTGCCGAAACGCCGGCATTTCCGTGATCGAACGGCTTTCGCAAGAGCTGCTTCGTTCGGCGACGACGTCGAAGCACTGCCTGCTCGGATTCGAGCTCCTGCAGCGCCTTGATCGTGGCACGAACAACATTGATCGGATTGTTACTGCCAAGCGACTTGGTCAGAATGTCGCGTACGCCGGCAACCTCGATGACCGCGCGAACACCACCGCCAGCGATGACACCGGTACCCGGCGATGCTGGCTTGAGGAGCACGCGGGATGCCCCAAAGGTTGATTCCACTTCATGAGGAATCGTACCGCCGTCCAATGGAACGACGATCATTGCCTTTTTCGCGGCTTCTCCACCCTTGCGGATGCTTTCCGGCACTTCGCCAGCTTTGCCGATACCAACCCCAACGCGGCCCTTGCCGTCACCAACGACGACGATGCTACTGAAAGAGAACGTACGACCACCGCGTCGTACCTTGGAGACACGATTGATCTTGACCAATCGCTCCTCGAACTCGTTGCCACCGTCTTCGTCGGACCGGCGGCGCGGTTGACGCTCTTCTCGATTCCGATCCACCATATCCGTCTCCAGGAGTTCCGACGCACCTACCGACACTTGGCCTGTTGCCTTGCGCATCGATAGCAACGGCGGTTAGAACTTCAGGCCGCCCTCACGAGCACCATCCGCTACCGCTTTGATCCGACCGTGATAGAGAAATCCACCCCGATCGAACACAACCGCTTCGATTCCGGCTTCTCGGGACCGCTCGGCAATGATTTCACCGACGGCCTTGGAACGCGCTACCTTCGTGGCGCCTTCACCGGCTCGCTCACGGACCGCCTCTTCCAGGTCACTTGCTGAAACAAGTGTGGTCCCGGCGAGATCATCGATCACCTGAACATAGATGTGAGCGGTCGAACGAAACACGTTCAGACGAGGTCTTGCCTGTGTTCCACTGACCTTCGAACGAACACGCACATGTCGACGTTTCCGCGTCGAGAGTGCCTTTCGATATTTCAAACGCATGATTCAACTCCATAATTCGCGACCGCGCAGGTTGGCAATTGACATGTGTTGGAAGAACGACCAACGTGCACTGCGCGCGACGCTACTTCGCCTTGCCAGCCTTACCGGCCTTGCGGCGGACAAATTCACCTTGATAGCGGATGCCCTTGCCCTTGTAAGGCTCGGGTGGACGCACGCCGCGAATACGGGCGGCCTCCTCACCTACCATCTGCTTGTCGATCCCTGCAACCGAAACCCGGTTGTTTCCCTCGACAAGGTAGGTGATGCCGTCTGGCGGAGTCATGCGCACCTGGTGCGAATAGCCAACATTGAGGACAAGATTCTTGCCATCCATGTTTGCCCGGTATCCAACACCCTGGATCTCCAGAACCTTGGTATAGCCATCGGTCACACCGATGACCATGTTGCTGAGCAGGGAACGGGTCAGGCCATGGAGGGCCCTGCTTTCCCGCTGTTCGTTCGGACGCTCGACTCGAAGAAGATTGTCCTCTTGAACGATCTTCATCTGGTTTGCAAAGCTCGAAGCCAGTTCACCCTTCGGGCCCTTGACGCGAACCGCATTCCCACCACCGATTTCAATCTGTACCGTTGCCGGCACAGGGATCGGCTTGACACCAATTCTCGACATTACATCATCCTCGTTGGCTAACGGGCTCCGGCTGTTCGCCGAAAGACCTTCGTCATACCCGCTTCTGCGTTACCAGACAGTGCAAAGCACCTCGCCACCGATTCCGCGCCGTCGAGCCTCGTATCCCGTCAGCACACCTTCCGGCGTGCTCACGATTGCGATGCCCAGACCGCTACGAACGCGTGGCAGTTCGTCCTTCCCTGCGTATACGCGCAGACCAGGCTTGCTGATGCGTTTGATCTCGCGGATAGCGTGGCGCTTGTCCGGGCCGTAGCTCAGCTTTACGACCAGCTGGTTCTGGGGAGTCTTCTCGATGACGTCGAAGTCAACGATGTACCCCTCGGATTTCAAAATGTTCGCGATCGCAACCAGGATTTTGGTTGAAGGCATGGATGTCTCGGTCTTTCGAGCCATCCCCGCATTGCGAACTCGCGTCAGCATATCGCTGATCGGGTCATTCACGCTCATCCGTCGTGTTCTCCGTGTGTATCAAGCCCAGTGCAAAATCGCGCTGGCTTTCTGCTACCAGCTCGACTTTGTAACGCCTGGCAATTTGCCAAGGGAGGCCATCTCACGGAAGCAGATTCGGCACATGCCGAACTTCCGCATGTAGGCACGGCTTCGTCCGCAGACGCGGCACCGATTTACCTGACGTGTCGCGAATTTCGGCGTGCGCAGGGACTTTGCGATCGAACTCTTCTTGGCCATAATTCCTCCGCAATCGCTATTTGGCGAACGGCATGCCGAGGAGCGCCAACAGCCGACGTCCCTCTTCATCTGTGCTAGCGGTCGTCACGAAGCTGATTTCGAGTCCGCGCACCTTGTCAATCTGATCGTATTCGATCTCCGGGAAGAGCAGCTGCTCGCGAAGCCCGAGGGTATAGTTCCCGCGGCCATCGAACGAGTTCGGGGAAACACCCCGGAAATCCCGGATTCGTGGCAAACCGATCGCGGTCAACCGATCGTAGAATTCGTACATGCGATTACCACGAAGCGTTACCATCGCGCCGATCGGCATGCCTTCCCGAAGCTTGAACGCGGCGATGGATTTCTTCGCGCGCGTAACCACCGGCTTTTGACCGGCGATAATCGTCAAGTCGTTGACAGCAGCTTCAAGTGCGCGGCCGTTCTGGACGGCCTCACCCAAACCGATGTTGATGACGATCTTCGTTAGCTTCGGCACCTGATAGATGTTCCGATACCCGAAATCGCTTGTCAGGGCAGGGACAACATCCTCCCTGTAGCGCTCACGTACCCGTGCCATATCATCTCCGCCTAACTCCGGCGTTGCCGCCAGATTATATTCAATACTGGGTGTAAGCACCTGGTCTGTCGCCCGAAGCGACACTCAGGTCACCCTCCAATTAAGAATCGAACAACCCACATAATCCCGAATAGTGAGTCGACGAGTTGCACCTGCCACGTTCGGCTGTCTAGGCCTCTGGTCGCTCGATGACCTGGTCGCACTTCTTGCAGAAGCGCTGGTTCTTGCCGTCTTCGGTTGAGCGAATGCCAACCCGGGACGGCTGCTTGCAGCTAGGGCACACCAGCATGACGTTGGATACGTTGAATGGTGCTTCCACTTCAACGATACCTGCCTGCCGGGCGCGTCCACGCTTGATATGCTTTTTGACGATATTGACGCCTTCAACCACAACGCGGTTCTTCTCGATCAGGTTGATGCGGACAATGCCGCGCTGTCCCTTGTTTCGACCGCTCGTGACGAGAACTTCATCGCCCGTTCGAATCTTCCTCATAACCGATCCCTACAGTACTTCAGGAGCGAGCGAGACAATGCGCATGAACGCGCGGTCACGAAGCTCACGCCCTACTGGGCCGAAGATGCGCGTCCCACGAGGAGCCCCCGCCGGATTGATCAATACTGCAGCGTTATCATCAAACTTGATGTGGCTGCCATCGGGTCGTCCATATTCGCTGGCGGTTCGAACGATGACCGCTCGCACGACATCGCCCTTTTTCACCGCCGCATTCGGCTGCGCGAGTTTAACCGATGCAATGATCGAGTCACCCACGCTCCCAAACCTGCGCACGGAGCCACCTAGCACACGGATGCACATGATCTCTCGTGCTCCGCTATTGTCGGCTACCTTGAGCCGGGTTTGTGGCTGAATCACCGTTTGTTGCCCTCAGGATGCACTCGGCACCCATTCGTTGTCGCATCTCGGAAGTTCGTCGCGACGAATCCCGGGAGCAACGGTCTCCATCAGATCCGGACTGACCGCTCGACGATCTCCCGAACAATCCATCGCTTGCGCTTGGACATCGGTCGCGCTTCCTCGATCCGAACGAGGTCGCCAGCCTTGCATTGGTTGTTCTCGTCATGAGCAAGGAATTTGCTCGTGAGCGTGATCCGTTTGTGATACAGCGGATGTCGGCGAACATAATTGACGGCGACCACGACGGTCTTGTCCATCTTGTCGCTGACAACATGTCCCGTCTTCTGGACCCGTTGTGTCTGCAGACGTACCGGCTTTTCTATTGTCTCGGTCGCGATTTCCGCGTCCTGAACGTCACTCATACGTGTCCTCGTATTTTCTAACCGCACCCGGCGAGTTAGGCCTCAACCTGCTCCGCGCGCTCCGGCTCCGCCATGATGGTGTGGATTCGGGCGATATCCTTCCGGATCTGTCGCGTGCGAGATGTGGCCGTCAGCTGTCCAACCGCTTCCTGGAACCGAAGGTCACGCCATTCGGCATGCAGTTCCGTCAGACGGACTTCCAGCTGCTCGTCCGTTTGTGCGCGAAGCTCTGCTGGCTTCATGCTGCACTCTCCTCAACTGCCGGTGCGCCTGGAGTCTCCCGGATCAACACCTTGCACTTCATTGGCATCTTCATGGCGGCGCGGCGAAGGGCTTCTTCCGCACGCTCCTGTGAAACTCCACCGATTTCAAACAGCACGCGGCCCGGCTTGATGACGGCCACCCAGAACTCGGTCGATCCCTTACCGGAACCCATCCGTACTTCTGCCGGCTTCTTCGTCACTGGCTTGTCCGGGAACACACGAATCCATACCTTGCCACCTCGGTTGAGGTAGTTGGTGATCGCGCGTCGAGACGCTTCGATCTGGCGGCTGGTGATCCATGCCGGCTCCGTTGACTGAAGACCAATTTCCCCGAAGGAAATGTCTGATCCCCGGTATGCCTTGCCCCGCATGCGGCCCCGCATTTGCTTGCGGTACTTCGTCCGCTTTGGCATCAACATTACGATACGCTCCGATTCATCACTAACGCCGATGTCGCCTGATCAGTGTCAGGTCTCGACCATCACGTCCGGTCGGCGACTTAGTCGCCGGCATTCGCCAGGTCAGCAGTCAACGAAGCATCGGTCACGTCTGGGGCTCGTCGAATGATATCGCCCTTGTAGACCCATACCTTCACGCCGATGCGCCCATACGTCGTTGCGGCATGAACTGTCGCAAAGTCGATGTTCGCGCGCAACGTATGCAGAGGCACACGGCCATCCTTCTCCGTCACGGTTCGGCTCATCTCGGCGCCACCAAGGCGGCCACCCAGACGAATTTTGACGCCCTTGGCACCACGTCGCATGGCCTGCTGCATTGCATGCTTCATCGCTCGTCGATACGCCACACGTCGAGCGATCTGCTCGGCGATGCTCTCGGCGATGAGACGAGCATCGATTTCAGGAATCTTGATCTCTTCGATCCGCAGATTGACCTTCTTGCCAACCGTCTTCTCGAGGAGCTGTCGCAAACGCTCGACGTTTGCCCCCTGCTTGCCGATCACGATTCCCGGCTTCGACGTGTGCAACGTCACGTCGACCTTGTTCGCGGCACGCTCGAGCTCGATGCGAGAGATGCCTGCACGTTGCAGTTCCTTGTAGATCAGATTTCGGATCTTGAGATCCTCGTGCACGAGCTCGGTGTAATTGCGCTCGGCGAACCAATTGGATTCCCACTGGCTCGAGATTCCCAGACGAAAGCCGATCGGATTTACTTTGCGACCCATTAGCGGCGCTCCCTGTCTTCGGCAATCACCGTGATGTGGCACGACCGCCGCAGAATTCTCCCGACTCGGCCTCGAGCCTTTGGCTTGAAGCGTCTCATCTGAGGTGCGTCATCGGCGAAAATCGCCTTGATCCACAACGTCTCAGGATCGAGATCGTAATTGTTTTCCGCGTTTGCTCGGACCGACTTCAGCAACCGCTCGATATCGAGCGCCGCCTTGTTCGGCACGAACTTGATCATTTCAATGGCCTCGTTGACCTTCTTGCCGCGGACCAGGTCCACTACCAATCGGGCTTTTCGAGGTGAAATGCGGACGCGCTCAACGCTTGCCCTGACTTCCATCGTTCCTCTTTCCTCGTTCCTCTAAAGCCTCGAGTTACCGGCGCCCGCGGCGATCGGCGTCCTTGCCATGACCACGATAGGTTCGGGTCAGCGAGAATTCGCCGAGCTTGTGTCCAACCATCTGCTCCGACACAAAGATCGGAACATGGGTGCGTCCGTTATGAACGCCGATAGTATGCCCCACCATCCCTGGAAAGATGGTAGAGGCGCGAGCCCAGGTGCGGACGACTGTCCGCTGATTGGTCTGATTGAGCACATCGATCTTCTTTTGAAGCTTGGCGTCGATGTACGGTCCTTTTTTCGATGATCTCGACACGTTGTTATTCTCCTGCATCCCAAGGTACTGAAGCGCTTCCGACGAACGGCGAGAGAACGAACCCGGTCGCGCCTCGTTCGGTTAGCGCCGCTTCACTGGACGGCGGCGAACAATCATTGAGTCCGTGCGCTTGTTGTTACGCGTTCGCTGGAACGCGGGCTTGCCCCACTTGGTCTTCGGCTGGCCACCGATTGGCGCCTTGCCTTCACCACCACCATGAGGATGGTCGTTCGGGTTCATGACTGAACCGCGAACCGTTGGACGTCGACCCATGTGACGACTGCGGCCTGCCTTGCCGATCTGGATATTCTCATGATCGACATTGCCGATCTGACCCAGCGTTGCAAGACATGTCAGCAGAACGAGGCGAACCTCGCCTGACGGCATTCGAACCTGCGCGTACTTGCCGACCTTCGCCATCAGCTGTGCCGATGTGCCAGCCGACCGCACGAGTTGTCCACCCTTGCCAGGGTAAAGCTCGACGTTGTGAATCTGCGTACCGGTTGGAATGGCACTCAACGGGAGTGCATTTCCTGTTCGGATTGGCGCTTCCGGACCCGAGACGACCATATCGTTCACACGGACGCCAAGCGGAGCCAGAATGTATCGCTTCTCGCCGTCGACATAGAACAGCAACGCGATACGCGCTGAGCGGTTCGGATCGTATTCGATCGCCGCGATCCGCGCCGGGATTCCATGCTTGTTGCGCTTGAAATCAATGATCCGGTAGGCACGCTTGGCACCGCCACCACGATGGCGAGTGGTGATTCGACCGCGATTATTGCGACCGGAGTGCTTCTTCAGGCGCTCCGTGAGGCTTTTCTCTGGCCGTTTCTTGGTAATCTCCTCGAAGGTGCTGACACTCATTGAGCGACGCGCCGGGGAGGTAGGCTTGTACTTCCGTATTGGCATGGTTCAAACGTTCCCTTCTATCGGATCCGCGTCGCTAGACCTGCTCGAAGAGACCAATGTGATTCCCTGGTTCGAGAGTCACGATTGCCTTTTTCCAGCCCGGTCGAGTGCCCTTGATACGTCCGGAACCCCGGCGCACCTGTCGGGTTTTGGCTTTCGCCTTCACGTTCAGGGTGTTGACGGCCTTGACCTTGACCGAAAACGTCTCCTGAATTGCGGCCTTGATCTGAATCTTGTTTGCATCGGTATGGACTTCGAAGGTGTATTGCCCCGACTCCATCAACCAGGTGTTCTTCTCTGTAATGTGCGGACGCCGGATGACGTCCTCCATTCGCAGCTGTGCCATGTTACGCAACCTCCTCAGTAGCATCTGTGTCCACTGATAGGGCCGCTGCGAGCCGAGCCTGTTTCCAGGTGCTTGGCACGCGCTTGCCTTCGGGTAGTGCCCAGAGACCTTCTATCACGGACACCGCCTCTTCGGTCACGATCAGCCGTTCGTACTTCAGAATGTCGCGAACGCTCAATTGAGGTGCCAGAATCGTCTTCGCCTGTGACAGGTTCGCTGCCGCACGCTCGATCGAATCGGTCTTTGCCGCGAGCACGATCAATACGGAGCGCGACTCCGGGAATGCCCCGAGAACCGTCTTCATATCCTTGGTTCGTGGCTCGATCGCTGCGAACTCGCGAACAACGTTGAGTCGCTCGTCGCGCAATTTTGCCGAGAGCGCCGACCGGATGGCCAGACGGCGCATCTGTCGAGGCATTGCCTGCTCGTAGCTTCGCGGATGCGGACCGAAGACTACACCACCGCCCTTCCACTGAGGTGCACGAATGGAACCCTGACGGGCTCGTCCGGTGCCCTTCTGGTTCCACGGCTTGCGACCGCCACCGCGGACTTCCGCCCGGGTCTGCGTGTCACTCGTACCGAGACGGGCATTTGCCTGCTGGCGTACCAGCGCCTGATGCATCACCGCGATGTGCGGCTCGATACCCCAGACAGTCTCGTCGAGCTCGGTCGAATCAACGACCTCGCCCTTCAGGTTTTGAACGTCAATCTGCATCGTCGTATTTGCTCCCATCGTCATCTCCAGTGCTCCTGCGGATCAACCGATCCAACCAGGCATGACTGGGGACTACTTCCGGCCCTTCACCGCGCGCTTGATCAGCAGCGTACCTTGGTTGGGTCCCGGCACCGATCCTTCGACGAGCAGCAGATTTCTCTCCATATCAATTCGAAGGACTGTGAGGTTCTGAACAGTGACCTGCTCGTTCCCCATGTGACCGGCCATCTTCATACCCTTGAAGACACGACCAGGTGTCGCGCTCGAACCAATCGATCCCGGCGCACGCGCTCGGTCCGACTGACCATGGGTCGCAGGGCCGCCGTGGAATCCATGGCGCTTCATGCCACCCTGGAAACCGCGTCCCTTTGATGTGCCGGTGACGTCGATGACGTCCCCTTCTGCAAAGGTATCCGCCTTAAAGACCTGTCCAATTTCCACATCGCCGTAATCATCGGATTTGAACTCTCGAAGAGTCTTCAGCTGATGCCCACTGGCACGAACATGTCCCTGCTGTGGCTTGTTCAGCTTCTTGGCGATTCCGAACCCCAGTTGAATGGCCTCATAACCATCCTTCTCTGCGCTTCGAACTTGAGTAACGATGCATGGTCCTGCCTCGATGACTGTCACCGGTCGGGCAAGGCCCTGCTCGTCAAATATTTGTGTCATACCGAGCTTCCGCCCGATCAATCCATGAACCATTGGCTCTCCCCTGCTCTGAGTCAGGAAGTGACGTCAGCGCCATGCGCCGCGTTCACCCGCAGAGCGTGTTGTGCCTTCCAAATCGACCGTCGACCCAGATGTCAACGCGCCGAAGAAACAACATTACAGCTTGATCTCAATATCGACGCCGGCAGGCAGATTAAGACGCATCAGCGCCCGAATCGTCGCACCGCTGGGCTCCAGAACATCGATCAGCCGCTTATGCGTGCGGATTTCGAAATGCTCCTGGGAGTCTTTGTCGATGAAAGGCGATCGAATGACCGTATATTTCTCGATCCGCGTTGGCAATGGTACAGGACCTGCCACCTTCGCACCCGTCGCTTCGGCCGTTTCCACGATCCGACCGGCGGATTGATCGAGAATCTTGTGATCATAGGCCTTCAGGCGGATACGAATCTTTTGAGCCGCCTTGCGCGTTGCAACCATAAAGTGATTCCCTCGTACATCTGACAGTGGATAGCGCCGAAGAAGCTCCGGCGCCATCCGTGGTTACCGTTGAATTTACAGGGTGATCTCGGTGACGGCGCCCGCACCGACGGTGCGTCCCCCCTCGCGGATCGCGAAGCGCAACCCTTCCTCGATCGCCACCGGCGTGATCAGCTCCACCCCCATCTGGATGTTGTCCCCC
>JAABUS010000589.1_pt1 | contig 91157 bp, 8 predicted proteins | sample 5560161 | NCBI WGS metagenome assembly JAABUS01 (sample SAMN10711885, study PRJNA513376) | rock metagenome | isolation source: Antarctica rocks | place: Antarctica: Victoria Land, Trio Nunatak nord | collected 2016-01-04
CATACATGGGCCATATATGGGGGCATACATGGGGCATGCATGCGCGCATACATGGCCATATATGGGAGCAGCCCTATAGGGAGAGCAGGGAGGAAGGGAACAGCAGGGAATCCCTTCCCTTCCCTGGATCAGGGAAGGGAATTGCCCTGGGCCTATCCCTTCCCTGTTCCGCAGCGTAACTCTATTAATTTTCTATATATAGACGCTATTTACGTTATTATTTATATTAGTATATTAACGAGAGCGTTAACGTCTTTCTTTTTAAATAAATATTCTATTACGGGGTAAACTCTAGTATAAATATTATTAAATTAAACCTCGGTACTTCTATAATAAAACTAGCGCTTTAACTAGATTCTAGTATATTAGGGCCAAATCCTCTATAAATAATCAATATCTTTTATACTATTAATATTTTTACTATTAAAGTAACTATACTTTAATATATAAATTTATAATAATTAAGTAAATTCTTTTCGAATTAGAGTAAATATACTAAAGAATCGCCGTTATATAAAGAATAAAGTATAGGTTATAAACTCCGAGGGATTATTAAAATATAATAGTTATTTTTATATATTAAAGAATAAAGCTCTAAGGGAAGAGTTTATAAAAAGATATTATAATAATTCTTTAATAGGTTATTTTAGCGCTATAAAGTCGTATAAATTATTTACCCGAAAATTTTTCTAGGAGGGTAGCTTAAAATAAGTTACGGACTATATTAAAATTTATAATATATATTAGCGGACGAAGGCGCCGCGATATCGTTTATATAATAAATTAAATTCGCTTTTTATTACTATTTAACCTTAGAAAGAGATTTCTATGAATTTTATAACTAGTTTACCGCCTAGTAAATATAGGGGTACTATTTATAATATTATTTTTATTATTATAAATCGATTTATTAAAATAATTAAATATATAATTATAATTATTAAAATCGATATTATTTAACTAGCGGAAATATTTTATTTTAAAATTAGTTACCGTTATAATATACTTAATAGTATTATTAGCGATAGAGGCTCTATTTTTACAAGCGTCTTTTAGTCGGCTATATATTTTTATTCGAAAATTAAATAATATTTAAATATTATTTTTTACCCTTAAACGGATAAATAGATAAAGTATTAAAATTAAATACTAAAATATTATTTACGTATATTTATTAATAATAAATAAATTAATTAGGCTAGATTATTACTTATAGTAGAATTCTTAATAAATAATAATTAGAGTACCGTTATTAGAATGATTTTTTTTTTATATATATAGTTACTATCCTAAAATCCGTTAAGAGGTTAAGGACGATTTTAGAGAAGAAAGAGTACTAGTTATAAATAATAAAGTATAATAATTATAAGTTTTAAAGAATAAAGTTATAGAGCGCCTATAAAGCGCTACCGAATATTAAATTAAATAGTATAATAAAATATATAAACTATAAAGTTATAAAGTTAATAATTTAATTATATTAATAATAAAGAATTTAAAGTAAAAGCGCCTAAATAAAAAATCATTTTATAAGTTTATAGGGCCCTTTAGAATTATAAATAAAATAAAAGTATAAATTTACCGCCTATTACTACTTTTTATATATAGAATTTATAATACCCGTTATTTAAATTATATTATCTTCGCGATTATATTAATACGATAGAATCTTTTATATAAACCCCCGAATTTATTAATAATAATAAACTATAGAAAGTAGAAGAGGTAATTAATAAAATTAAAAATAAAGAAAGTATTTAATATAAAATTAAATAAACTAATTAAAGCGAAGAATATAATTAATAATTATTAAACGAAGTTACCTAGCCGTATAAAATAATAAAGTAGAATAAATAAAACCGATATTAAAAGTAAATATTACTATTTTTATATTAATATTTATATAACGGACATTCTCCTTTATATTTATAATCTTATTATATAGTTTTAAGATATAACTAAATTTAATTTATTATTAAACTATTTATATACGATAACGATAAAATATTATATTTATTAACAATATTTTTATTTTAGATATAATTTATATAGACGCCTAGAATATATTATTAAATAATATATCTAGGTAAATTTAACTAGCGCGGATTTAAGAAAAAAGAATTCGATATTATTATTATATTATATAAAATATTTAGTTTTTATCGGAATTCTTAGAAGAAGATATAGTATTTTTAATAAAATCCTTAAGGTCCTATTTATATTAACGGAAACTTTTAGGTTTTTTTTCGAGAATTTTATTTATCGCCTTTAATTCCTTAATACGCTAATTCGCCGTCGTTAATTAATTTTATAAATTAGCGATTATAGTAGAGGCTTACCTATTAGTTATTATTATTTTATTATATATTTTATATTACTAGGTAATTTATTTATTTATTAAATTATATTTATATTCTTCTTTAGGAGTTTTATTACCGATATAAATATATTAATATATAAATATCTTTACCTTCCTTCGAAAAGGTTTAAGGATTTATTATTATTAATAAATATTATTTTAGAGTTTACGGTTATAGTTTACCTTTATATAACGGTCGATTCCGTAGTAATTAATATAATAAAGTATATAAAAAGGGGACGTACCTCGAATATAATTATTATTAAATTAATAGAAATAAACCCGGTAAAAGAGTTACGAAGCGTAGTAAATTATTATTATAATTAATATTATATAGTCGCGCTAATAGCGGACTAGTTATATTTACTAGTATATTTATAACTAGAATAAATTAATATAAATAAATAAATATTATCGGTAAATAGGAGTTATTTATAGAGTTAGAAGAAAACTATATATAACGAGAGTATTATTTATATATTAGTTATAATACTAGAATACTATTATAGAGCTAGAGTAATAATATATAAAAAAGATTAAAGGAGTTACGAAAAGAGAAAATAAATAAACGAGCGAGTTTATTTTAATAATAAACCGTCGCGCTAAATATTTTATTATTATAGTACGTCGATAAGTGCCTCCGCTCCGCTACCTCGTTTTTATTAATAGATATAATCGTTATTATAGTAGGTATATTATTATTAATCTCCCGGTATAATATTAGGGTTATACTATTTATATATAATACTTTACTACTAGTATTTTTATAGTATAATAGGAGTATATAGTAAGGGTAGTTATCGTTATTTTATTACTAGTACTATAGATACTATAGGAATAATCTAATATACTATATTTACTATAAATACTAGAAGCGTTATAGGAACGATAGTATATATTATTTCGCTCCGTTACTATTATATATAATAGTATTATAGGGACGAAAGAAATATTATTTAATTAATTACTATTACTATATATTAGCGCTATAGGGATAACTATATAAATATATTATTTATTTACTATTAATACTACTATATAATAGAGGTAATTTAATAGTATTACTCTTCTATTATTAATACTATATTATAGTATTATAAGAATAGTTTCGTATCGCTCCGCGACTAGTACTATATATTAACGCTATAGGACCGATAGTATAAACTAGAAAACTTTTTTCCCTTATTTCTCTTAAGGGGTTTTAAAAGTTTTTTAATAAATTTTAATAAATTAATTAAATATTATTCTATAACTAGTATTATAGGTATTAAAGAATTAAGTATATAATTTTATATTTAAGTTACCGTATAATAACGTTATTATATTAAATAACTTTTTTCTCTTATTTTCTTTAGGGGGTTTAAAGATTTTTTAATAAATATTTTTTAACTAAAATATTTAAATACCTAGAGACTAAGACCTAAAAAGAGAGGTAATTATAAAATAATAATATATTATATATATTTACGCCTCGTTAAAGGTGTTAATATATTATATATATCTACGCCTCGCTACTTTTATAATATTATTATTTATCGATATAGGGTTCTAGTTTTAATATCGCGGGGTTTTAATTTTTAGTAATTTTATATCGAGTTAATATTCCTCTATATTATTAGAATCCTTAGAGATTAGTTTTATTATTAAATTTAAGATTTAAAAATTACTTAATAATAAACCCCGTAATTACTTTACGGCTTTTATACTATTACTAAACCGCTAGCTCTACGCTAGCGGCTTTAGGTATTATATTTATAGAAATAGTAATAACTATAACTATATATATTTATAGAAATAATAGTAGTTATAAATACGTATATCTATAGAGGTAGTAGTAGTTATAAATATATATATTTATAGAGGTAGTAGTAGCTATAAATATATATATTTATAGAAATAATAGTAGTTATAAATATATATATCTATAGAGGCTATGAGTACGTATATTTATAAAAATAATAATAACTATAAATATATATATCTATAGGGGTAGTAGCGTTATTAGAATAATTATTAAAAATCCGTTTTAACGTAGTAGAGATCTCTAAAAGATCTCTACTCTACCCTACCCTAATTTAGAGTAGAGATCGAACCGCGATCTTTATTATACACTCTACTTTACTCTATTTTATACTAGTATTCCCTCTAGGGATCTCTACGCTAATCCGAATTATAAATAAAGTAATTTAAAAACGAGGTTCGCGGTTATTTCGAAAAAAACTAGTCTCGGTTTTAATAAAAAAAAAATCTAGCTTTTTACTCTTATTTCTATTTCCGATTCTATAAAACTTCTAAAGATTTATAAAGAATCTATAGATACTTTAATACCTCGATTAAATTAATAATATAATAAGGTATTAAGAGTTATAAAAATATATATTTTTCTAATTTTAAAGATATTATTTATTAAAGAGAGAGGCGCTTATACTCTCTAGATAAAATTACTTTTGGATATAAAATATTTACGAAGTCGTTATATTATTTATAAATCTAGGTTTTTATATATAATTTATTATTTTTTAATATCTTAAAACTACTTCCCTATAGACGGTTAATTTAAATACGGAGTATAAACTTCGAGTACTTTATTTTAATTCTTTAATACTAGAGGTTACTACTTATCTTTAATATTTAACTTTACTCGACCGCGGGTTATAGTGACTAGAATAAAGAAATAAGAGATATCTTTATATAATTACTAATTTAAATTAAAATATAAAGAGATTAGAAAGAAAATAATATAATTAAAGAGCCCGAAAACTTTAATAAAATAAATAGTATTAAATTAACGCCCTCTCTAACCTCGCGGTAAATTTATTAAGTAAGTAGAGTATAAATTATAATATATACTAGATTTTCATTTCCGTATTAATTAACTTTAGAGGAATTTATTTAAATATTCGTAATTTATATTAATAAAGTTACCGAAGTAGATATTAAAACTTTATAATCTTTTAGAGTTATCGATCCTATAGCGAAGACTAAAGAGGTCGCGGTATTTATAATAAAAAACTATATTTTATTATTTAAATTAAACTAGTCGTATAAAGTTTAGTTCTCTATTTATACTAAATACGAAATACTAGTAAGAGAATTAATAACTATAAAAATATCGGATTTTCTATAGTATAATCTATTAGTTAATAATTAAAATATAAAGGAACTAGCGGATAAATCAATAAAGATATTTAAATAATATAAATATAATTAAATATTAATACGAAAGATAGATATATTTAATATTAAAGAATAAACTATATAATTAAGATTTAGACTATAAATAGAATAAATAGAATTTAGTTTATTAATAATAAATTTATTCTTTAGAAACTATAGAGTTATAAATTAATATATAACTAGTGCCAAGGAGCTAGTCCTAATTAAATATAAAGTTTAGCGTACTATAATAATATATTTATAGAAAATAAAAAAAGCTCAGTGTCCTCGCTAACGATAATAACGTTATAGGATAACGTAATTATATATCTAAAGGTGTCACCGAGTTGACTAATAAAAAAAGTAAATATATATATTAAAAGAAGATAAACGTATCGAGTAATAGGGTTCTATAGAATAAGGTTTTAATATTTACTTTAATATAAATCGGGCTAGCTAGCTCTAAATCGAATAACGAGGTCTTTATAATTAAAACTATTTTAGCGCGGCGCTAGCCGTTTTCGGTATAGTATTCTTAGTTATTCTCTTCTTTATAGACACTATACCTTTCTAGGGTAACGTCTATTAAATATATATAGCGTTTATTATTCTAAATAAATATACTAGTAGAGAACCGCCTATTGTTTTAATTTTAATCTCTAAAGTTATTTCTCTTATAGCCCTCGTTTTTAAAATTATTCCTATTCGGGCTAGGCTATTACTAGTAGGGTCGTTATTATAACGGAGGTCGTATAACTAACTCTTATTAAATAAGAGTTTTAACGTTAATTTAGTTTAAGAATAAACTAAGTAAAGTTATTAATTAAAGTACCGGTATATCGCGCCTAAAACTAACCGCTAGTTAATTCTATATAAAAGTAATCTAGTTATATATAGAATTAAATTCAGTTACTCTAGTTAAATAGAGTATAGACTAAATCTAAACTCGGGGCGGTATATATTTAATATTATTTAAATTATAAATACGGGAGGTAAACTAAATTAGGGTAATTAAAGTCTACGTTTTAAACCTAGTAATTAATATTATATACTATTTATCTAACTCGGTATCGCGTAGGAGGGTCTTTTTAAACTTAGAAAACTCTATAATATACTATATAAATACTAAGCCGCGTAGGTAGGGTATAATAATATTTTTAATATTATTATATTATATATAAACTAGATCCTTGAGCCGGTCGATAAAGACGTAGATATCGCGGTAAATAATATATTTTCTAGTATTACTAATCGGGCTAGGTATAGATATAGACCCTTACTTTTACTCATAGTTTAAATTAAAATAATCGACTTCTTCGGCCTTGAGGGGTCGTTAGTATAGAGTAAATTACTAAATAAATAACTCTAGTTAATAATAATACTCTAGAGGTAACTCGACGCGGGTATTCTATCGAGGGCCTAGGCGTTTATTAAGTTTCTCGTTAAACTTCTAATCGAGTATTTCGGAAAATAGGTTTATAAAAGTATATATTTATAGGGTAGAGAACCTAGGAAGAGATAACGTTTCCTAGGCGGTAAATTAATAGTTTCCGCTTATACTAATATTCGAATATATAATTTCTCGGCTAGTTTCTCCGTTTTACTAGGAGTATTTAGGGCTCTCGTCTTCGGTTAAAAGTTAATAGTTACCGTTAGGGCCTAGGGCGTTCTTATTAACTACGACCTTTTCAATAACTTTATCTTTACGAGGTATAGCGGTATATATAATAAATACCTAATAAAAGACTCGGGGGTAATAATTTAAGGCCTATTAAACTCTCTTAATTTAAAGTACTAATATATAAACGGAAGCGACTAGATAATAAAGTTATTCTACTATTACTACTATATTATTAAAGAATAAACTATATAGTCAAGGATTAAACTATAAATAGAATAGATATAGTTTAGTTTATTAATAATAAATTCATTCTTTAGAAACTATAGAGTTATAAACTAGTATATAACTAGTATTAAAGAACTAGTCCTAATCAAGTATAAAACTTAGTATACCGTGATATTTAAAGAATATTTCGCGCTATTCTATATTACTAAGAAGTAAAGATTATAAGAAATTTATAAATTTAATACCTAGTAAAGTAAAAGATTAAAAGTAGACTCTATAATAAAAATAACGGAAATATAAAACTAGAGGTAAATATAAAAAAGAGAAAAGAAAAGATTTATAAATATATTTATACCGACTATTTAAAGAATATATAAAAGTCTTTAATTAAACTGGGTTTCCTTCGAAAGACTTCTAGTCCTTCTCTAATCGAAATTAAACGAGAAAATATAATTAAAAGCGGAACTAAATAAAAGTAAACTAATTATATTTAATTTACGCGAGGGCCTTATTTATAAATATTAAACTAATTATCGTACTATATATATTAAATTAGGGAATTGAACCTGAATATTATATTTATTCTAAGCGCTAGGGATTTGGATTTCTAATTAAAAATCGTTACTATTATTATTTAGAATTATTTAGAAACTATAAGTTATTGTTTAAGATTTTAAATATATTAACCGCGAGTTTATCTCGATTTTAGTTATTTATTTCTTTCGAATATTATATAATTAAGATTTAATATTAATAATAACTTTTTAATACTACTTCCTTCGCTTCGCCGCGAATCTTTATTATAAATAATATTAGATCGTAATCGATATCGATTTATAATTCCCGTATTAAAAGTATTATATAAGTTTTATCGGCGATTATAACCTAGTAATATTAATATAGAGCGAGTATATAAAGCTCGGTATTAAATAGCCTCTATTTTTCCTATATATTATTTATCGCTACTTTCTCGATTTCCGGGTAATTAGAGCGATCGATTATATAAATTTCCGTATATTTCTAGATATCTACGTTAGGGATTTTAAAATTAAAGTAATCTCTAATATTATTAGAGACTTCTTTAATTTAGATTCTTAATTTTTAATTTCTATTTATATCTTCCCCTAGCGCCTAATAGTAGATCGCGGAGTAAAGTTCGGTATTTATAAATATAATAATAAATCCTAGTCCTTATAAAGTATCTTTTATACTCTATTTAATACGGAGTCCGTGAATTAAGTTTATTTAGAAGTAGTATTAAGAGTAGATATTGAAAGAAAGGGTAACTAGAAGTAAATACTAATTAAAGGAGTTAAAAACGGAGGCGGAGTTAAAAACGAATATTATAGAAAAAACTAGAAGTAAATACTTAAACTAGAATTAAATACTCTATATAAATAAAGATTAAATAATATAATTATAAAATAAAGATTATTAAGGAACGAATTAATCTAGATAATTATATTCTCTAAGAGAGATATAGTTAGGGTTAAAACTATAAAGACCTAATTTATAATTTACTTCTATAAATTCGATATATCGTAATTTACTAATATATTATATTTTTATTTATTATTTATAGATACCCCGCTCCGTCCGAATCTTAGATTTAATATAAATAAAGGACCGAGACCCGCGATAAAATATAAAAAAACGAACCGTCCTCGAAGAAAATAATAGGTTATTTAAAATAAGGAAATTTAATAAAATAAAGAGCTCCGCGTCTAAAATTAGGCGAAGCGGCGCGAATATCTCGACGAATTATTTATTTTAAACTTAGAAATCTTAAAAACTTTAGATATAAAAGAATATATACTAGAAGTATAAAGAATATTATTAAGAAAACTCGCTACCGAAGAGAATCGCCTCAAGAGACTAGTAGAGGATTTAGACCCGTTAATTATAAACTTTAATAAACGAGTTTAAGAGATAGAAGAAATAATATAATTTATATAATATTAACTATTTTAATCAAGCTTCGAATTTGAGAATACGGAATAAAGAGAGTAGAGTTTTAATTATAACGATAATTATCCCGAATAGTTCAAATATTAGCGTAAAATATTACGAGATTATAAGAATTATATCGTTTTACCTAAACGAGTTATCCGAATCTAGTATTTAAAGTAGTAGAGTTAAACCGCTTAATATATTATTATATTTAAATAATAACCACGGAGTTATTTCTTAGGTCTATACTATATATAAATTTACTAATATATATATAGTTAGTTAGATATAAGTTTGTATTAATAGTAATAAATTTAATTGAAAATTAAATTATAATAAAGGACGTAAAGGTGTATAAACGGGGTTTATAGAATTTATTTCTTTCGTATCTAATCTTTCGTAGAGATACTAGTATTAGTAATTCTCTTTCTAATATTATTATTAAATAATCTAGTATTATTACTTAATTAGGAAATAGATCCGGCGAGTTATTAAAATATATAAATTCTTCCTACTAAGAATAGAAAAACGATATACGTACTATTTATTATAGTAGCTTTAAAGTATTCCGAGGGGTATAATAATTAAAGAGTTATATCGAATAAATATCGTCCCTTCTTTATATATTTTTCTACTATAAGCTCTACCGAAGAGGAAAGAGATAAAGTAAAAATATATTCTTCTATCGTAATTTAATTATCTCCGTTACGAACGATAAATTTAAATTATTTTTAAAGGGGTTCGTTTTTTTTTATAGTTTTTATAAACGCTAAAGTAATTACTCGATAAGGAGTTTCTTTAAATATGATCTTTTCCTCGAGTAAATCTTCTTCGGGAGGAATCTCATTTAAATAAAAACTTAATAAAATTATAAAAGGCGCTATCGAACCCCGTTTTCCCTCGCCGTTATATATTACTAGCTCTTCGATATCGTTTATAAATTAAATTTCTTAATTCTTTTAAATATTTTATAAACGGGGCGGATTTTTAAATAAATAATTTATCTTTTATAATTACTCCGTAAAATTATACCGTCCGTTTATATCTCGATCCTCTTATATATCCTCCGCGTTTAGTTACTCTTAAAGTATATATATTTAATCTATATCTTCTCGTATTAAATCTCGTTTTTATTTTTAATTATTAATTTCTCTTTCTTAATTATTTAATTTAAGTTCCGAATAAAATACTCTTCTATTAAAGTAAATTAAATAAACGGATCTCTTTACGAAAATAGGTTAAATACTACCCCCTTAACTTTTATCTATATTATATATATTATTAAGGAAAAGAAAGTCCTTACTTTATTTATATATTAAATCGAAGGGATATATATATCTTCTCTTTTAATACTCTTTAAGTTCGTTAATAATATATATAAATTTCAATTATTTAAATAATAACCGTCCGTCTATATAACTAGAGTATTTCGTTTTTAAATCGTTAATTCTTCTCCGATTTAAACCCTAGTAGGAGTCGGCTAGTCTATATAATATAAATCTATTAAAATTCTTCATTATTCGGATCTTTTTTTTACTCGGTTTAAACTTTAACTTTCTAAAGTTTAATAATAATTCACGAAGGTATTATATAACGTAGAGAAATACTTATCGGTAGTATAGAGTCACGCGGTTTTAAATAGTATTAAATTTAAAAATAAAGGTTAATTTCGTTTCCTAAATAATATATTTACCTCTCTTCTAATTTATTTCGGAGAAGTTTTATATTATTATTATATATAGAGTTCCCCTAAAAAGTACCTTTATTAAACTCTTTATTTAATAAATATAAACTTTAATATATTTAAAGTTTTTAAAGAAAGTTTAAAAAGTAAAGATAAAACTCTTTTATATTTATAACTTCGCCTAAATCTCTATACGATAGTTTAAATTAAATATATTAAATATCTCCTCTTTTCTTAATTAACGATATAAAATTATATTATTAAATATTAATATACCTAGTATTTTAAGTTCTAGCGCCTTTATTATAATATAATTTATTTTTTATATATTATATTTATCGTATTAAATTAAGCCGGTCTAGAATCTCTTAATATAATTAAAGTAATGAAATATCTCCTATAATATAATAATTTAGTAAATTTATAATATATAAAAAGAGTTAGCCTATTTTATTATATTTTAAATTAATTATAACTTTTATTACGCCGAATTATATTCCGTCCAGTTATAGATCTAGAAATATTAATAGAATATCGAAAACTACTATATAATCTTTTTTTTATAATAACCGCTTTAATTCTTATTATTTATTCTCCGTTAAATATACTTATTATCGAGCCGCTATAAGCGGGTTAAGATAATATTAATAGATTTTATAATATATTTTACCGTCGGTAGATTTCTTTTTATTAAATAATTACTCGATTAAATAAATCCTTAAATCGTTATTTAAATCTAGAGGTATAAATAAAAGATATTCTATTTAATTAAAAATTAGCCGATTATATTAACTAGGTAGAGATCTACGATTTATTAAAATTAGGGAGGGGTTATCTCCCTCTCTATTTAAATTTAATACCGACTATAGAGATATTTAAATTAAAATCCCGAAGGTAGTTATAATTTAGGTTATTCGATCTACGCGCTATCGAGTAAAATAATAGAAGAGATCCCGGTAAAGTAAATAGTAAAGTTTAATTATTCGTAATTAATTACGACTAGTACGTAATATTAACTCTTTTATTAAAATTAACCTCCTTTTTCGAAAATCGATATTAAATTCTTTATATTAAATTTATCGGGTACGTTAAGTTCGCCCTTCGAAAAATTTAAATACTCGAGCCTAATTTATACTAAGTCTTTATATTTAATCTATTTCTCTCGCTTTAAACTTTCTTCTTAATTTTATATTTAAATACGTTATATTACGAGAGTATTATTAGATAATTAATATTATTACCTTCGTTTATAGGAGGGAAGTTTTAATATTAAAGAATTATTAATAAAACTTTATAATTAAGTTTAAGAAAAATTAAACTGGCTAGGAATTAGAGTAATTAATACTTTATAAAAGATAAATATATCGTTATAATTAACGACCTAAGACGCTAGAAGTAGATACTATTTTAATTAATAAATAACTCTCTACTAGTTTATAAATAGAATAATATATTCTTCGATCTTCTACCGTCTCCTAAATAAATCCTCTATACTCTTTACTATGTACTTTCTCTCTTTATATTTTACGTACCTCCTATTATTCTTTATTCGTTTTAATTATTAACGATATTCCGTCGCGCGATATCTAGAATGGTTTCTTACTCCGCTAAACGGTATATATAATTTGATTTAAAAAATCCTTAAGCCTATTTACTCGCTTCGAATAATATATTATTAATTAATAATAATCCCTTACTATCTAGAAATACTTAAGACTCGTCGAATATTTATAATAATATTATTATTAAATTAAAAAGGAATAGGGTATACCCCGATAAAGAAAGTAATAAATATACTATTAACTCTACGGACCGAAAACGTTTAACTTCTATAAAGTCTAGTATTAAATATAATATTAAAAGGGCGGAGTTATCTCCCCCGAGTAATTTTTATTCTTCTAGTTAACTTACTCCTACTAATAAAATATTTAGAAAAAATAACGTTATTAGTAAATTAAATAGAAAAGTATTTTTTAAAGTAAAGAAAGAATCTCTTTAATAGATATATAACGTAGGTTATAACTTTAGGGTCGGTAGGTTTATTACTATAACGAAGAAAAAATATACGAGTTTTAAAATAATAGAAAATTATTTAACTTCGGAAATAATCGCGATAAAAAAACTCTCCGATTTAAATAAAAATATTAATCTCTTTACCCTTCTTCGGGTTTAAGAGGAGTATTTTATTAAATATATTAAAATTTACGAATTCGGAGCCGAACTTTACGTTATTTTTAAATATATATTAATTTTCTTAATTTAAATTATCGCGGTACCCGTTTACTTAAAAGAGATTTATATAGTAATAATAATTAGATAAATAAGATTCTAGCCTATTTTATTTAAACGCCGGTATTAACGAGTTTAAATATTAAACGATATTAAATTCCTTAAATTTAAAGATTTAGTTTATAATAATATTATTTATTTATTTATTCTTTTAAACGATAACGGTAAGGTTAAAATTAATATATAAGAGCGTTATATAATTATATCGAAAAAAACCAAAAGAGAGTATTCGGATATATAGACTATCGAAGATATTATAATATAATTATTAAAAAGGCGTAAAAGGAGTAAAGCGAATAATTTATATTATTAATTCTTTATAATTAAAGAGTTTTTATTAAAAATTTATTTCTATAGAAGAGTTTTTATAAATTAATAAACTTGGCTCTTTTTAAATAACGATAATCTTAATTTTTAAAATATACTTTTCTCTATAATTAAAAAAAGAATAACCTCGGTTTATTAATATTAATTATTTAAATTTTATCGCGTAGATTTTATATAATAGAGTAGTAAATCGTAATAATCCTACTTCGAGTATAGTTTATTAACTTTTTATATAACTCTATATTTTATATCCTATCCTCGATTCGTTAAGCTATTTTATATTATAGTATAAATATAATTATAAATCGAAATACCGCTAAATCCGTAGCGTAAATAAACTATAGTTTTAAATATAGCCTAGAGTCTATCTTTTCGGATATTATAGTAGTAATTATAAATACTAAAATACTCTATTCTATAGTTAGTTCTAGATACTTTTATAATTAGTTCTAGATATTATAGAATTATTCCCTACTCCTCTATTAGTTAGTTTTAGATTTTAAATTCGTCGCTACTTTTAATATCTCCTAGTACCCTTTAATATATAGTTAACCCTCGTTACTTTATCTCTTTTTTATATTATTCGCGCTAACTTTCTTTATATATTTTTATTATATTACCGGTTTATTATAAAGATTATTTAAATTTATATTATTATTATAGGCGGCGTCTTCCTCCTTTTAATATTTATAAAAGGTTTTCTATTTATCTAGTAAATTCTTTAATTACTTAATATTACTATATCCAAGTATTTTATTTATTTATTAATTATACGATATTACCGTCTTTTAATATCGTAGAGTACCGCCGACGTTTTATTTCAATTTTTATATATTTTATTTAACGTTTTTTATATTACTTTTCGCGTAATCTCCTTCGACGAAGCGGGAGATAAAGTAGAAACTCTTTCGATTATTAATATAATATCGTTTTTCTTTAATCTTTATTTAAGCTTCTTAGCGGATTTATTAAATTTATTATTATTTAAATACCGACGGATTTATCGGTTTATAGAGATAATATCTTTCGTATTTATCGCGCTATATATACTCGCCGCGGTCTATTACGACCCTATATATTCTTTATATATACCCGGGAATCTTTATTTATTTATTATAAATTATATAATTACTTCCGCCGATATATTATTTATAAATTAATAGGGTATTTTTTTTTTTAGTTTCTTAATAATACTCTCTTTATATTTTATATATAAACTTTCGTACGAATTCTTCCTCTATATTTATTAAGTATTAATATTCTTAATTAAATATATACTTTAATACTATCTAAGTTCTAAATCGTTCGTTAATTAAATCTATCTTTATATCTCGGTTAAGAACTTCGATTTTATATTCGTAATTTAGCTCTTTATTACTTTATATTGAAATAATATATTTCGGGGACGTATTTTATAAATAGTAGTTATTAAAACCGGCGGCGGCTTTAAAATAAACTTTATTATTTATAATAAATTAAAGATCGACCTAGGATAATATATTAATTTATAAATATCGTCGGTTAATTTTTAGTCCTTCCTATAAAGTTATTCGTTTATAATAACGTTTTATTAAGAAGATAAATAAACGATTTTAAATTTATTAATCGATTTTTAAAAAGAGTTTACCTCTAAATTTTAATAGTTTATTAAATACGAAAGCGAATCTAATTAAAGCGATTTCTATATAATATTATTTACTAGTCTATATAGGGCTAGCGCTCCTCTAAAGGAATTTAAAAGAATTTTCATAATCGCTTCGGGATTCGGAATAATCGCTTAATTATTATATTTATAATAATTAATTCGAGGCTATAACGACTTTACCTCCTATATATAGCGAATTTACTTAGTCTAGTAATTAGAAAATATCGGTATATATATAAATCGTTATTAATAAATTAGCCGTTAACGATAATAGAGAATAAAGTATTAATATAAAAGATTTTAAATTAAACTTTAAAGGAAGATATACTAGATAATAATTATATACGTAAACTATAAATATTATCCCGAGATCGATATTACTAACTCGTTTAGATTTTATATATCTCTATTTATTATATATCTAGACGTATTAAATATAACTCTTTAAACTAGGGTTAATACCGGCGAGTCTTTATTTATAAAAAGATAATAAATCTAAATAATATATTAATAAACGGAAATATTAAAAGAGTATAAATCGAATAAATTAAACACGATATTTATAATAATAAAAAAGAGAGGAGAAGATTAAAATAAAAATATATTTATAAACGAAGTTCCTAGGCTTAATGAAGTAAAGTTAATATTTATAAAAAAAATACTAAATAGGTTCAAGAAAAGAAAGAAAAGTAGTAAAATATTTATTATAAATAAAACTCTTTACCTAGTCGACTATAATAATTTACTAACGGATACCGAAATATTTAGACTTTAGAAAATTCGAGATAATTTACGAAGGCTTATACGAGACTATTTAGATAACGAATTAAATTTATTAGAAATAAATTATTAATTAAATAAATAATACGTGAGTATTAATTTTCGCTTCGATAAATTCAAAGTATTTTATTTAACTACGAATAGGGTTTTCCTTCGACCTACGTAAAATCTTTTAAATAGTTAATAAGTCGGCGCTACTATAATTAACTATAAAACTTCCGGTAAATATTATTAATAGTATAAATAACTTTTAATATAAATTATAACTTATAGTATAAACTACTTTTATTATATATTATAACTAATAGTATAAACTATACCTCGTGGTATAGACTATTTTAGGTATATATTATTATTAATAATATAAACTATACTTTATAATATAGACTACTTTAAATATATACTATTATTAATAATATAAACTACTTTGGGTATACGCGACGACTAATAATATAAACTATTTTTAATATATACTATAACCGCTAGTAACTTATATTAATTATCTCTCGTCTATATCGGTAAAGCGGGAGACCGTACGAGAAAATCGAGGTACTAAATATACCTTTTATTACTTTAGGCGGAAAAATAATAAAAAGAGAATATTAGTTAAAAAAAAAAAAAATTATTTTAAATAAAAACTCTAAAAATAGTAACCTCGGATTTAAAATTTTAAATCCGTGATTTTCTACTAGCGCCGAGTAGCTCGCTAACGCTATATAGAGCGCTATAAATATATTAATTTAAATTAGATTTTAAATTATATTAATTTACGAAAATTATATACGCGCGTAATACTCTCTAAACTAGCGCGGTATTATAGACTATATAATTCACTTATAACTATATATATCTAATTATAAACCGGTACTATTTAAATTAATTTATTTTAATTTATTTAAAATTATTTAAAATAAATCGAGGTACTAAATACGTATTTAGTAACTCCGGTATTAAATTAATCTCTAGGGTTAATATATAAGTTAAATAGATCTAAGCGCCTTTTTCGTCTTTTTTAATAAAATATAAACTCACCGCTTTACCGATATAATTACGTAATAAAAACTCTTTATTCTCGAAACTTATTACGCGCCTCATTCTTTTATATTAATATTTATATTTTACTTTTAATATCTACTTCTAATTACTTTATTTAAACTTCGTTTACGTAAATACTTTATAAAATAGATACTAGAATTAGAGTAAAGTACTAGTTTTAGAGCGGGTACTAGTTCTAGAGCTAGTAAATTCTTCTAGTATAAATAAACTTTATTTAAGAATTTGAATCGAATATCGAATCTACTCTTTTAATTTATTTACGTTATAATCCTTATATCTCTTCTACGTATATAAAGTATTAACTAAATAACTATATTTCGACTAGATAATTTAAACCGTGCGGTTTATTAAAAAAAGTACCGCGAGAAATTATTTAAATATATCTATATAATCTAGTTATCTAGTAGAGAATATTAATTACTAATAAACTCTTAAAGTAACTAAACTCGGAATATTAATTAAATTAATAAAAGTACGATTAATTATAAATACTAATAATCTATATACTTAGTAAATATTACTAAAGAAATAGTACCTCTTCACGAAATATTTAAATAAATATTCGGTCGGGGTTTATAAAGAATTATATTAAAGAATTAATATATTATTCGAGGTTATTCTCGTACTTTAATTAAATAATAATATAGAGGGGAAACTACTCGAGTAAAGTCGAGGAATTATTATAAATATACTTATTATTACTTAGTAATAATTAATAGAATAATAGAATTTTTATAGTTCCGAGATTAATTTTACTATAGTAATCGAATAATTAAAATTAAATAAACTCGAACTAACCGCTAAGTTAAATAAATTAAATAATTTAATAATAAAGGTAATAGAATTATAAACTCTAACCAAAGAAAAAGCGAATTAATTAAAATTAATAATATAAATAACTAAGATAAATAAGTAAATATTATAGTAGGAAATATAAAATCTAATAAATATAATAGAGTATTTAAAGTATATTATAATAAAGTCTATTAATAAATTCTTTAATAGATTTAAATTTAACTTAAATCTTTTTATTAATAAATAAATATATCGGTTAAAGAGTTCTATAAAAATAATATAAAATAAATATTAAACTAGATAAAAAGCTATATAAACTAATATAAAGATTATATTAAAGATAGTATTCTTATTAATATATTAGGGTAATTTTTCTTTAGTACTTTCTCTCTTCCGCTTAATACTCTCTAGTATATCTTTTATTAATATAGTTAAAAATATTAAATAACTTTATATTTATTAGTTTTCGGTTTAGATAAGGTTCTCTCTATAGTATTTTAATTATTATTTAATCTTTATATCTAAACCCACTCTTATTCCTAGGAGAAATTACCTAGGAGAATTTCTTAAATAAATAAATATAGTTGAATCCTATTCGATCTAAAGCCGGTTCACAATACCTAACCTTTACCTAGGAGAATTCTCGAGGGGGCAGCCTTATACACGGTGCTAAGTCGAAGCCGGGTACTAGAATAGGAGTAGGGTGCCAGAATAAGAGTAGGGTGCTAGAAAGGAGTAGGGTATCAAAATTAGAATTATAGTAGTGTGCTAGAACTGTGAGGTAGCGCCTAAACTACCTTTCTAAAGTACAATCGATCCGTTCTTGCTTCTGCAACCCAATCTATAGTCTTTAGCTTATAGAGGAAAATAAGCCCGGGCGAGGGGCAGGAGGCAGGAGGCAGGATGAGGTGCAAGAATTGCAAATGGAGAAGAATTTGGCTGACCTCACAGCGCCCCCAAGGAAGCGGCGAAAGTGAGAGCTGAAATTCTCCGTCGGCAGAATAGTACAGACCTCGTGACCCGGCGTGGCGAAGAGAAGCAATAATGAATCCTTACTATTGGGTGGTCGACGATTCCTTCGTCCGTTCCACAATGTGAAATTCAGCCAATATCACGTGTCAAGGCTTGTGGGGTTTAATCATGCTCTAAAATGGACAATCTACCATAAGAAGCTGGACAATCTCACGCTGTCAAAAGTGCCTCGATGGACGGCTGGCGATAGTTGGCGGAAGTCGAACGTTGACGAAGCAGAAGATGAGCCGGATCTTCTTGAGGTGGAGACTGAGGAATTCGAACAACCTGAGGGAGACTGGGAGATGGAAGAGGATGAAGATGGAGAAGTTTTGCTGATTCGATCTGTTGAAGAGAGCGATGGATTTTGACAGGAGTTACTTCACATGATTGCAATCTGTGTTATCAGTCGATTCCATATTTCACATTGTACGTACGAACGAATCATGTCAATCCACGATTATGAAGCATGCATGTCTCCATGTCCAGTCTGGAGTTCCTAAGCTCCCCAGCCGGGCTTTACTGGCGCGACCGTGTGGCTGAGGGCCAGTAATGCACGCAGGATGCAGCAGCCTGGGAGGTATGCCGCCGCATGCACAGCCACCAAAGACTCCAGCATGTTGGCGTCTCAGCTGAGCCAGCAAGCTGAAAATGAAATTTAGTTCATTTATACAAGATGTGCCGTAATTTAGGTCAGCCCAGTGTTCTTTGTTCCGGTACGTAGGGACGATTGCGTCAGCCAGAAGAGGCAAGAAAACGCGCAGCCACAGGCCTCACAGCCACAAAGGAGATTGCGCTTATTATCTAAGGTAAAATACGCCGTAATTCTCCTGCCGGACTTGCCGAGTCGTTCCGCACTAACCAAGGACGTCGGTCGCTTTGATTGGAAGTACCGACCGGCGTGGCGACTTTGTATGAACTGGTGCACCACGGCAGCCATAGGTCTGTCGATGATTTTCTAGCATTACAAGAGGAATCTGAGGCTTGGATAAAGGTAATGTATAAGTTTTAACAGTGATATAAACTTGATGGTAGTACTATAGTAGAGGTATCTTATTATACTATAAAAAAAGGCTGTCTATAAAGCCGGCGGCGAGGCGGTAATATAATTGTAATTTTTAGGTAGGAAGTATCTCTGGTATTTAGAGTTGGCAACTATACGACTAAATACAAATTCTAGAAAATTCTCGATGTATTCATAGGGTCTGAGGGTTTCAAGTCAAAGTAACCACTATTTGTCTCGGCACGGCGGGCGTCTCGGTACGTGGGGATAGACGTTATAGAAGAATGTAAATATTCCTGCAAATGCCGCGAATTTACATGCGTTACGTTTTCATTACCATCGAGTCATTTGAAAATTAAAACTGTCCCGTTATATAATACATAATCAAGCTTACTCCGTTCTATCTCTTAGGCTAATATATATTTCCCTTGTAGCCACAGGTTTGTTCTTTTGAGCTTTTGTAGTATTTATGGATGAAGAACAAGAAAAAGCCCAGCCTCTAGTTACGGTGCATAGTTCAGTCTCTTATCAAGAAGTGACCACCAAGCTGATATAATACAGTGGTACAGTTGTCTCTGTCGCTCAAGACGATAGCAACAATTCATTTCTCTATATATGGCAGAAAATATCCACACTCGCAGCCCTTCTCTTAAGAGATGCTGAGAAGACCCGGATCCCGTTTTGTGAGGCGCCATCAATTGCGATAAACGAAGAGATCCTTGCCATCGGTTCCCACGGCACATTATGGATTTGGCACAGGACCCATGATGGGTTTCTAGGTCAAGGTCCAAAAATCCTACAAATTGATTGGCTGGATCGTTCAATTACGCGCATTCGCCTTTATGGCTCGATTATTCTCACATGCAACGATGGCGGGACTTGTTACTTAGTAGACGAAACAAAGCATAACTCCACCGGAAAGATTGAAACAGACGCGTTCATCTGTACAAACATCCAGGATGCGCGATATATTTGCAAACGGGGTGACTCAAGCATTTCTGCCTTTTCAGATGATGGTCAAGAAACCTTCTCCGCCGAAGATTGGGGGATGAGAAAACCTTCCGTTGAATGCAGCGGCTACAGAGATGGTGACTTTCAATGTCTCGATATATCGAAGCACGGAGATCTTCTGCTCAAACATAACGAGGAGAGAGTTCTTCGAATTCTCGATCTATCGCGCAAGCATCCACGTGATTATCGAGAAATGCATAGTATGTATCTTGGCCGATTTTTAGCTCGAAAATCGATGGCCGTGTACATCGAAGAATATGATGGCCCGTGTTTAAGTATCCATCAATATTCCGATGACAACGAAGTATTTCAATGGCGCAGAACATCGAAACAGCGTGGGCTTTCGCGTTGGATCTCAGATATGAACACTTATGAGAATAAAGTTGTTCTTGCTATTCCTACCGGCGTAATTTTTTTTGATACCACAAAGAGCCTAGCACGCCTCCCAGGGATTTTGGATACTCATTTCAAAGCTTTTGAGACCCCAAACCCAGTCATGGAATTCTCTCGTCAGCTTGGTGGAATTCAGCGCTTTTTGGAGGGAAAACTGACAAAATTACAAAATACCGAAATAGGTAATACAAGGCTGTTGATCGATACGCATGAACACCTATCCCGGCCAAGCGAGGAAGATACTATTTCAAGCTAGTCTGAGGGAGGGAACCTACGTAGACTGTTAGATTAGACTCAAAGGTGCCTTTGCCGTAACATTGATCGAGTCTCCTCTTCGATTTCCGGCAGTTTACGCCACCGGCGCCGCCCTTGGCCAACCCGAAGCTGTTTATTTGTATAGCGTCGACTCAAGTGTCGATCCTCCACTTTTCCTCGACCCGATGTATCATCAACTCCTTGGCTTTGGCCTACATCTATTGATCTGGCGGTTGGCAGACGAGTTCCTTGGCTTTGGAAACCGGTCGTGCTGTTCCATTAGATGAGAATAGCAGCTTCCCTATGGCGTCTATACGCCAGACTCCTATCACCGAGACAGATCAGAGCATACAAGTCGCTCGCATGGCCTTTCCGACCTTCTTCCCTGATGGTTATGCCTCTTTCAACCTCCCGAGGCTCCGGTATATCAGCTTCATCGATTGGGCTCGGCATCACCTCCACTATAAAGATGGTCGTTTTGCTCGCTATTCAATGTTTTGATTCTGGGTTTTAACACCAATATGAGAGCGACTGCTCGCGGAGTTAGCTGCTTCTTCGCCAATGGCAGCGAGCATCAAGACATCGACATAGATAGCTGCGCGACCTCGCCTCTGACCCAAATGGTCGTATACATGATGTCATAACTAGACGAGCGGGATCTTTGCTTGGGACGCGTCCAGACTGGAATACAAAGAGAAGCAACCTCCAGGCTATAGCTAAGAGTCTGCCCAAGCCCCCCTCCCTGTTTTTCACCCTCAGCGCAGCTGAACATCAATAAGTGGATCTCTTCAAGCATTTCCCTAACCAAGAGAACTAACCGTCCCTCCCTAGGTAGCGAGAAACCCACTGTGCCGAGAAAAATGATGGGTACTTTGACATTATGTATATCAGTTTCTGTGCACACATTAACATCTGCCATATTTTTGCATAAGTTGTGTTCCGTGACCACCCTTGAACACTCTGAATCCTTCCCACTAGAAAATTACGTCCGTATCGTTGCCCTCGCCCCTAAGTTGCAGAAAGTCTCCGTTTATGGCACAACAGAGATCGTTCACCATAGCTCCACCATCGAGCTTTTATCACTCCTGATACTTAGAAAAGGGTTGTATCCGAGCTTCAAGGCTTACTACCAGGCATGGAAATCGTCATTAGCCGTATGGCTGCCGTGGCACGCAAATTTATGCAAGGTGGCCACGCTGGTCGGTACCTCTTAGTCAAAGCGACCAACGATTCTTGGTTAGTGCGAAACGACCCCGCACGTCCATAATAATTACGATGTAATTTCACTTATGTAATCAATTATCAAGCTTGTGGCTGTTCAATACTGTGGCTGACGTTAGGCCAAACTGCACCATGCGAGGCCGTGACCAGAGCGTATCTATGATAAGATCACACACTGATTTGAGGTGGTTGGAAAGGAACTACATGATCCGGTCATTGTGTCGGAGAATGTTCACTATATGGACGAAACGGGAGTCATGGTAAGCATGCTCGGCTCCCTCAAAGTCCTAGTAGGTAAAGATGACACGCGAACTTAGAGAGGCGCGAGTGTCAAGCGGGAAATGGTGACTGCAATCGAGTGTAGTAGCGGGTTATCTCAACACTCAGTTCTAGAATGTCTGCGGTAGCCTATGAGACTCATGTCTCAAAAATGACGTAATGTTATATGACTTCCATGATCCAAAGCGACTACTACCGGCAAATGAAATCAATCGACTTTCACTGCGCGGGATTATCGACTTCGTACAATCAGCCGCCTCCAACCTCCTCCCGCTCAACTCGATACCTTACTACTTCCAACACCCAGCATTTCTCCCTTCAATCTCCTTGTCTCTGCTCTACTTTACGTTCCTTTCCTTCTCCGGCCAAATGATCACCTTTATCCTCGCCATTGGCTCCACGTCCATTGCTGTGGGTGCCGCCCGCGCGGTTAGCACCATTTTCGAACTCTCCGCAACACAGATCGCTCCCAAAGCACAACAACACATCGGCGCTGTGCGAGGCGGTATCTGGTTTTTGACATGGCAGATGATATGGCTTGCCGGGGGACTGTCCTTGTTCTTTGCCAGTGGTGAAAGCCGCACTGGGAATAACTTCTTCGCAGCGAGCGGGCTCGTCGGCGCCGTCATATTGAGCCGTGTGGGTCTGTGGACTTTTGATTTTTGCGCTCAAAGCATTATACAAGGGGAGGTGAATGAGCAGAGTCGGGGCGCTTTTTCCACCCTATGGGCATCTTTCCAGAACATTTTTGAGCTCCCTTCGTACGTAACAACGATCATCTTTTCGAAGGCAAATCAGTTTCAGTGGCCTGCTATCATCAGCGTCATTGCGGTATACGTCGCTGGAGGAACTTATATGGTATTTGTGAGGAGAAGGAGCGGGCACTTGGTACATATGCCTAGCTGTAATAAGCCGCGGCTGGAAGATTATCGCTAGTAACGAGCGTTGCTATCATCCTACGGGATAACAGCGCAAGGACGGAGCATGAACCGGAGAGTCGCATAGGTGCTGCTGTAGAGCCGTCTCGCTGCCGTAGTGACGGTCGCAAGTCGTTCAGTCGAAGGTATGCGCGAGTGAGTCTCATTTGTGCTGCTGCAGGCTTTCGTCGCTATTGAGAGATCGATCGCAGAGAACATAAGCTCATAGTGTCAAAGTCTTCACACTACTATTGATTCGATTTTTCAGAAGTATTCAGAAGTAATGATAGTCGGAAACGGTGAGCCGACATTCCAATGATACGTGTGACGAATAGAATGCCGGCATAGCAGCCATGCCGTGTAATTGCAACTTTACACTGTCGTCTATTGACCTGTCACAAAAAGCTGTCAGCGGCGCTCGAAAGCGGGAATGCTTTGATGCGCGCGAAAGACTACTCGCTGATAAATGGCAGGAGGTAACTCATTGCTACTTCCCTTCCATTGCGCCGAGAATACGACGAAGACTAACTCTAATTTACAGTAACTGGTCGCGAGGCCTGCGCGAGCCTGCCTCAAGAAAGCTATTCGAACTGGAAAACAGAGCAATGATGTCCTTTTCCTCTTGTAGTAATCTAATCCTCCGCAACCTGCGCTTTAGTACATCTGCGCCACTGGTGCTCTCCATGGCTCTGGCGCTTCGACCATCCGCGCCACTTCTGGCTCTAGCTCTGGCTCTGGCTTACCTGCCTCTAGCGCAGCACTCTTCCGCTTCCGACCACGATTTCCCTTGCCCTTTATGACCTCTTTCGCAGCACGCTTTGCTCGTGCCTCCTCGATATCCTCATAGCTCATCACCTTCGCCTTCCCTAGTATTACTGACTTGGTCGATCGGCGAACTTTGGCTTCGTTATTCATTCTGGTCAAGAATTGATTTTGATTATGGAGGAGGGCACGTTCGGCAAAGGATATTTGGGCGGCATTGGCAAGCCTCTGTATATGCCTTTGTAGGCGCTGTATACTCGTCTCATTAAACGTATGAGCATCCTGTTTAATCAGATTATGCAGTGATGTAAGAGCCTCTGCTGACTGGATTTGATGGTAAGAGTAGAATCGAATAATCGGCGTGTGCTAAAGCTGATTTGCCTCCTATAACCTGGCTTCGAGGACGCGTCCTTCGTATAGCCGGACTTCCTAGAAGCGCTCTCTGTTTTAACCAATAGCTCGCAGTACGTCTAGGGACTCCCAGCTCTTTATATATTTGTAGTTTTGGGTTTTCCCCCGTGTATCAATTGTATAGAAAACCCGGCTTTGACCGTTGAAGCTTCGGGCCCGCGATTTTGAGGGGCAAACTTATACCGCGCACTCCGTAGACGTTTCGAACGCCTTGGAGTATGTATAGGACTCATAATGGTGGAGTGGTGGTTGATGGTAGAATAAATGGTAGCATTTATGGGGGGTACCATATAGGGCTGATGGGCAATCAACCATTTCACCCCCTAATGCGTGACGGTACTTCTGCTTATCAAGTGCCCTACAGTAAACCCTTTATTCAAGTGCGCGGCTCTATCTAGAGGTAGGTAAGGCTACAAAGCGATTCGGTACCTTTGACGAACGAGCCAAGCTAACCAAAGTAGATTAATCATTTCTCCTACACGGAGTGTCAGGGGTTCAAGGGACTTGGTTTCGCAAGAACGTGGTGTAATTCAAGGAGGAAAGACTGAGGAGAGAAGGCATGCTTCCCTCTTCCTATATGTACATCACTGGTCGCTCTAGCCTCCCACTCTTAGATTCTCCTTCCGCCTTCCCGAACCTTTACCCAACGCTAGTAAGAGTTCAAGTCTCCGAATTCCTGACTCCCACTCCTTTCTGCATTCCTAATCCTTTACTCAACGCTAGTCAGAGTTCCGAGATCTCATAACCAAGTCAATATCTCGGGTTTAACCCGTTACATGGAGTCCCAGGTCAAGCATTGGAGTAGATGACTCCACAAGCGAGAGCAGCAATAAATGCACCGGGGATAGCATGAAATCGTCCAAGTTACCTAGTACCGGCGCGTGAGAGGTATATTCCATCTGTGCCAGCGACGACTATACCGATAATGGCTAGGATGGTAGCCATCTCTATCCATTTATTTTAATATGCGAAGGTTAGGAGGATAACCCCCGTCGCGAGCTAGCGCACTCCCATGAGCGAGACGTACGACATCGTCAAGCTGCGATGATAGTGCAAGATTACTGTCGTCCTAGACGTAACTGCGTCTTCATCGTCGATAAGAGATCCCATAGAATCCGTTAATATTGAACTTAGAGCCAACCCAAAAACCCTTGAGAAACCGATAGGATCTACAATGGCTTATACGCCGGTAGTCATAGCAGATATCGCAAATATTACGCTGACTATCTTGAAGATAGGTAGAAGATAGGCCATGATGGGTTGTTATCGATGGAATCCTTAGGTCTTTAATGTGCAGAGAGTAGTCTTCGCAGATAATTAGAGAGACTTTGTTTCTATAACTAATTGAGAGAGAGAGAGAGAGAGCAAAAATCAGACACGTGACTACTAATAGAAGTTTCTAGAAGAACGCCACAATTCATCTAAGTACGGTATGATATACAATATAATACGAATAGCGTTACTATAATTAAAACGCGATATATTTGCTTGACGTTATTAGTACCTCCTCTTTGTTTGGATAAACTCGGTACGTAGGTTTCCTTATACTCTGTGTCTTTAAAACTTAGACTTATATTCTTTTCTAATAACACCTTCGTGTCGTGGCCCCGAAACGAAGAGACAGGCCGATACTTTACCGCTTGAAATTACGTTAGTTATAGACTATAGATAAGCTTTCCTAATAGTATATAGTAGAATAAACTATATACTATATTAGGGCGTAGCCGCTCTATTAGTAACGATTTAAAGTCGATAAAAATATAAATTTAAACGTAAATTTAAATTAAGATTAATAGAAATTTATTATTAACTATCTATAAAATACTTATTATTTTCAACGCTCTATTTTATTCGACTAATTATTAATTATCTATTAACTATAATATTATATTATTTAGAATAGTATTAGAATATAAGTCTTTACTAATATTTTTTCGGTAGAGCGTCGGGTAAAAAAAGAAGTAAAAAGACGGATCTCGGATAAACTACGGATAAAACTTGGATAGAGTATTAATAGAGTATTAATAAAGTACTAATAGAGTATCTAGATTAATAACTATAGAATTATTCCCTAGATTTTCATTTATGATTTTTATACTAGTTTAGGTATTTATAATATAATTATATATATCTAGGCGTCCTAAGCTACCTACGACCTACTTTATATTATATTAAGAATATAGAAAGTACCTAAAAACACGTTATTTAATAGTAGGGGTTATAATCTCGAAGTTATTTAATTAAATAATAAAGTATATTTTTATTATCCTAGTAATACTATAAATTATTAATTTTAAAGGTATACGCGCCGGGTATTAATAAATAATCGTAGTTATATCTACTTTACCCACCGCCAGTATATTATTCTAATTATTCCGTTATCTAGTAGTCCGAAATCGATTTATTATTTTTAAGTTTTCTAAGAGTATTCCTCCTCCTACGCCTTCGTTTAAATTTATTTCTAGATTTTCTCTCTACCCCTTCTTATCCTTAAAGTAATTTTTATTATACCCTATTTTCCCGAGATAACTTTACTCTTATAGAATTTATAAAGTTTAAGGAAGCGATAAAAGTAGGTTTAAACGAGTTAATATAAAAAGATAATTAATAAATAAAATAAAGAGAGAATAATAGAGGCGAGGCGAGAGTTTATAGATTTTATAATCTACGCTAGTTCTATAATCTACGCTAGTAGTTAGTTAAGCTTTTTAGCGCTTTAGGCGCTTTCTATTTATAATATATAATTAAATTAAGTTTTTTTAGCGCTTTAGGCGTTTTCCTTCTATAGTTTATAATTAAATTAAGTTTTTCTAGCGCTTTTAAAAGGCGCGCGATTTATAAGAGAATAGATATTAACCGGCTATTATCTTCCGAAAGTATTAACCAATTATATCGTATATTAACTACGGTTTAACTATATTTAAATAGATAAAAATAACGTAGGGTAATCGTTATTTTAAAATACCTAAAGTAATTAACTTATTAATAATATAATTTAGAGCGAGAATTAGGGTTTAGAATATAACTAATTTATATTTAAAAGCTAAAATCCCTTAATTAAAAATATATCCTAGATTACTAAACTCTTTTAGTTAATTTTCTATATCTATAATAACTCGTCTTAGTTAATTATACTATTTATCTTATCTTGGAAATTATAATAACTGGATTTTAAAGTAATTATCTTATTAAATCTTCCGACTATTATTAACGCGAGTTTAGCGGCGGCTTCAGCTCTAAATTTAAAGTAAATAGTATTTAAATTTATATTAAATCTATACTCGCCCTTCTCGACCGGTGTAATTAAATTATACTAGGTATAATTAACCTAATCCGTCTATATATAGTATATAGCCTTAGTAGATAATGAAATAGAAAAAGTAGGCGCTAAGTTATAGAAAGTAAATCGCTAAAGAACTATATAGAGACTAGGGAAATAATAGGGAATTTTATCGAAAAAGTTAAAGGCGTAAAGAATAACCGCGAGATAAACGAATATATATAGAGGATTTTAGAGATAATAGAGTACTAGGTATAATTTAAGAGATAAGTATAATATTAAATACCTAGGAAAATATATTATTAATATAATCTCATAAAGTACTAAACTCCGTAATAGTAATACTTATTATTATTATCCTCGGCTAGATTTAGAGAAATTACTAGACTCGTCTTTCTACCTAAATTAGTAACTAGCCTATATATTTTATACCCTCCTTATACCCGAATTTTATTATTAATTTATATTATTATATTTTTAGATAATCTCTTATATATATTAATTAAAGTTATAAAATATATAAAATACGTTAGGCGGTAGAGCTTAAACTCTATATCTTATAAATAAATATTAAATAATAACTAGGTCGATAATATTATCTCTTTTATAATAAATATACGGAGTTTAAAGGACTTTACTTCGACCTCCTCTTAAAGTATAACTAATCCGTTAATTCGGGATATCTTTAATAGAGAGATAAGTTAATTAGGGTCGATCGCGTTAAAGAAAGAGCCTATTATCTCTAGAGCGCTCGCCACGGACTAGGCTATATACTCGGATAATTATATATATTTATTAATATATATTAAATAATATTGAAGGTTAAAATTTTAATATTTATATTTTACTAACTATTTATTATAGTATTTCTCGTTTTCGTAGATATATTTTCGAGATTTTCTAGGCGATATTAAAACTGTAAATAACTTCGGAATTAAACGAGGTATTAGTATTTTCCTCGCCTTAGCTTCCTTAAGTGTAAAAATCTTAATTATAAAATCGAACTACGAAGTTTAAATACTCGCCTTTATTCTACTTTATTTTATTTATCTATAATATAGAATTAATAAGTTTCTTAGTAATATTAAAGATACGATTTAAATTTTATATTTATAAAAACTATTATTAATATAGCCGCGTAATAAGTTCTTAGTTTAATTATTATTAATATCTACTATCTCCCTAACCTCGAAAGAAAGAAAACGTAGTTATAACTTCTTTATATAAATTAGATATTATAATTCTAATAAAATAATAGAGTATATCCGCCCCGTCGAAGACTATTTAAAATATTATTTAATTTTTTGGCTTAATAAATATATATAATATAGAGTTTCTCATTTCTAATTCCGGGTAGCCCGACGATGACTTTAGAGTCCGAGAGTTTTATATAAAGAGTATTTAAGATAGGATTTAATTTAGGAGTACTAAATTACTTTATTAAATATATACGAGCGAAGAGCCTTAGTCGACCCCTAGATAACTTATATAAGAATACTCTATCGAGACGTATAATCTAGTTATTTTTAATTAAAATAAAGTCTTCTATCTTAAAGATAATACGGTACTCTAAATATCTATATTTCTATATATTAATAATGAATTCATAAGTAATCTAATTCGCCGGGAAAATCCGAAGTTATAATTTATAATCTCTAAAGATATATAATAGAGTATATTAACCTATCGGTGAATATAAACTTTTAGTACTACTATAGTCTATATATCTTTAGAAATATAATATTAGTTTTACCGTAATCGACTTTATATACCTCCTATAATATTATCGAGAATACTTCGTAAAGAGAGAGATAGTTAAATTATAACGGTCATTTCTACCTAGATACCCAAACTCTTTATAAATAATTAATAATAACTAGATTAATATAATCGTGGTCCGATAGTATTATAAGTCTTAAAGTATTATCCCCGCCTTAGTCTTATTTAGAGAAAGGTAGTAAAGTATCGAGTAAAGATAAATAACGGGCGTAGATATTCTATAAATTTAATATTAATCGCTTCTTACTAGCTTTAAACGAATCTATTAATATAAAGCGAATAATTTAATAAATTAATTCTTTAGTAAATAAAGTCTTAGTGATATTCTTAAAGTTTATATATATTATATCTACCTTAAAACCCCTAATACTTAAAATTAATAAATAAGAAAATTATATATTATAATTTAAATAAAGTAAGAGACTAATTTATATTTATCTTCGCCGTTAAAAGTTATAATATTATTAGGTATTACGTACTCCTTTACTACCTCTACATAATATAAATCTATATATATATTCGGCCTAGCCTATATATTTCGGTAGAAGATAACGATTTTAATTAAATTTCTCTTTATCGTAAATTACTCGCCTAAAATACCGAGTTTTTAATTATTTAAGTCGTAGTTAACCGGGTCTTCGAAATTACTAGCGCTTTCCTACCCGGTATCGAATCTATATATAAGTATTATTTTTTTTAAAGATATTAATATACCGCCTTTCTTAAACTCGGAGGTCGACGAGATATATATATATTCGTAGAGTCTTTAAAACGATTTTCGTAAGGTTATTATAATAATATTTAAGTTATTATAATTTACCTATAATATTATTTAGGTTAAGATAACTATATTATTAATCGTTATTATCGCGAAAGTTTAGACGATTAAGTCTATTATATTTAACTTCGTTCGCGGAGACTAAATCGTCTTTACCGCTCTTAAGTAATAGGGTTTAATCCACTATAGTTCTAACTAAATCCTAAATAGTAGGGGGTAGATAATCGATAACCGAGCGTATTCTTATATACGTAGGTAAATAAGATAAATAGCGGGTAATTAAATATACTCTTAATTAAATAGGAATAGAAAGTTACGAAGCTCTACGGAGTAGGCCTCGAGGCCTTATTTAATTAAGACCGCGTTAATAAGGACTTCCTAGACTTATTTAACGATACTTACTAATTTAGAATACACTATATTTAATAACCGAGATCGAATAATATCTAATACGGGGGGAATATTAATAAGTAGTATTTATTCTCGTAGTATTCCTAGTATTTAGAAAGTTTTATCGCTCTTTTCCGCTACCTTATATCTATTCCTTTCTTCTAATACTCGGTAATAATATTAGTTATTAATTTTAATATCGAATGTTAGATTAACTCTTTAATTTACTAGTATTAAATATTTACTATATCCACGATCGGCTTTAACGGTTATTATACCGGTATTTTTTAACTACTACGTTATATCCCCCGTAAATACTAAAATATATATATAGACTAAGGTCTCTACGCTATTAATATTTATCGTAATTTTATCGTCTAATTAACGTAGGCTCGGCTCTAGTACTCGTATAATATTCGAGAATACTACTCCGTAGAGACCTAGCGCGAGAGGGAAGATATTTACCCGTCTTTTATACTCTCACTATATTATTCCCGCTAGTATTTAATAGAAGCCGAGGATAGCGCGGTATATATTCCTATATAAACTAAATTTATCGATGAATATAAAGAGAGGTAAAGAGATATAAGTCGATTTAACGAAACTAAATAAACGGGACCGACTATAGTAGCGTAGTTCGAGCTCGCCGCGGTTAAGATATAATAATTATAAAGGGTAAATTATTTCTATATCGATATCGATAATATTACGAACTATAAAGTTTAAAGTATATACGGCGGGGTATTTACTAAGGGAGACCGATATATCTTTATACCGATAATCGTAGTATATATCCGGCTCTAATAAGACGATATTATCTTTAATAACTTAATTAAATTCTTAAAGCGAGAGGAATACTTCTTTAGATATTAATTAACGTAATATTAAAAAGTCTAATTATTCTAGATTAATCCTAGCTAGGGTATAGAAATAATTAATTTTAAATATTATAATATTTTTAATATCGCTTCGAAAATCTTTCCCTACTACGGTTACTCTATTAAAATAATAGTCTACTTTATTATTTATATACGTATATATTAAGTCTCTATATATATAGAAGACCGTATCTAATAAAAAAATAATAGTCTTATTATCTCGTATCTTATTATACTCGCCCGAGTATATTTTAATCGAAGACGTTTATACTTTAAAGTAATATAACTCCGTAGGTTTATTTATTTAATATATTATATTAATATATATTTTCGACCTAATAGAAGAAGAGGTAAGAATTATCTTAAATAACTTCGGCGGATTAAAGAAAATTATATTCTTTATTATAATCTTTAGCGTCTTTTTTTTACCCTTCTTTTTTATCCTCGCCCCTATTATAGTTAATTTCATCGGGTTTATTATAATCTTTTATTTCCTTAGCTTTAGAAGTAGTAGCTACTCTCTTACGTATTTTTTAATAATCGCGATGGATCTAGGTAAGTACTTAAGGGTTTGGATAAATTCGAGAAATAAAAATACCTTAAAGAGACTCTAATAATAGTGGCGCGAGAGGCCTATTATTTAATACTATAAATTAAAGATTATAATAAAATTATCTAGTTTAATTTAAACTCTTTCGTTTAAGATCTTTTTAAATAGGTCGGTAACTAACGCGCGATATAATAACGGGGGTATTATAGTATTTAGCGGAGTTTTATTTTAAAGGAGCTCTACCTTATTAAAATTATTAATAAATTCTTATTTAAGTAGCGCTATATTTATTAGAGTATCTATAATAGCGCCCTATAACTACGAAAATATATATTAAAGTTCTGAAAATCTATTATTATTATTATCCGATTTTATATAAACTTCTCTATTAAATATTAAGTTAATAAAATTATTAGGTACTATATTTTGAATCGTAGCGAGTAAATTATTAATTATATTAATTACGCTCTAGTATAAAAAAATTAGTAACGAATATTATATCCTAATATATATATTTACCGTCGTCTCGCTATTAATAACCGTATCTAGGATATTTAGATATTCAAATATATTATCGCTCTCTAGAAATAATAATAATTCCGATTTATTAACTAGTACCCACTCAGGCTTAAAACTAACTTTTATATTTATAAATCTCGGCCGTTTTAATATAGGCGGCCCCCTTATTACGGGTATTCGGCCTCGACACTATATTGGATCTATATTACTTTTTTATATATAGCGAGCGAGGGCTATAAGGTATATATTACCCGATATCGTAAATTTATAACTAGTATAAAATTAATATAACTATATAATGGCGTAATAAAAGAATAAGGTATTTATTTAAAAAGACTTCGAGGCTATAAGAAAACTAAAGAGGATTTTAAGACGACGATAATATAATAGGAGATTGAAGAAAGACGTGGGAAGTACTAGAGATAGACGCCTTAATATAGATATTTTTAGAGATAATAAAATAATAAATAATAAATTTAAGTAACTATATAAGGTAGTTAGTTAAATTAATAACTTATTATAACCTAGAAGAAAAGTTTTAACTAATACTTATTATCGCGATACTTCGTTAACTTAGAGAAGTTATTAATTTAAACCCTCCCTTCTATATTACTTATTCCTTATATGAATTATATATAGTTTTTATTTCTACCCGTAGTACTATGATTCCCGATAATCCCTTATATTAAGGCACCTTATCTATATAATAAACCTAGGTATTTATTATTATAAATTTAATATCCACGACCCTCTAATTAACCTCTTAATATAGTTTATTACTTTAACTATAATGGGTTTACGGGATTTAAGGTATAACCCTCCTCTTTACTTCGATTATATAATTAACTCGCTACCGCTAGTAATTTAGGATAATAATAAGGGTCGGGAAGAGAGATAATCGCTAATATATAAATTAGGGCCTTCTCTATTAATAACGCCTTTAGTTTAGAACTTTATACTTATTTATTAATTAAATATTAAATAATATTAAAGGTTAAAGTACTAGCGGTTTTAACTACTATATATCTTACGTTATAATTTCGAGATATTTAAGATATATTTATCTCTACTCTCTTTTATATACCTAAGGTATTTTATATTAATATAAGAGAATTTCGGCGCGCTAGATAACTCCTATAAATAGAATTCCCCGCTTCTCCAAATTATTATTATTTATTCTAGATCTATTACTACCCGTTTTACTCTTTCTTCTTATTTTTAACTTTATATATATATTTAAAGTAAACTAGAAAATATGGCTTAAGATATAGTAAACTAATTATTATTATAATCTAGGTACTAGGATACCTAGCCCTTAACTACTCCTATTTAAGGTAGTAAACGTAAAGTATTATTATTATAATCGTAGTAGAAAGTTAAGAAAACTAAAGTCTCGAAATTAAAAAAGAAGACTAAAAAAGGGAAGAGAAAGGAACTAAAATTAAATAACTACCGAATAATAAACTCGTTTATTCTATTTCTAGGTTTAATACTAATTAATTTAAAATAATAGAACTCTATTAAATAAGTCGTAGTAGCCGGATAGAGACCTTTAAATTATCATTAACCGAGATAATCGAAGATTAGGAGAAGAGCTAGCGAGATAAAAAAAACTAAAGAGATATAATAATAATAACGAGTTTATACTACTACCGTCCCTATCTTTAATAGGATCTAACGAGGAATGAATAAACCCCGATATTATATCGAAGTTTAAGAATCTACTTTATACTTTATATATATATTACCTCCGGTAGTTTAATTTCGAGGAGTATAAATCTTTAATTAGGAAAATCTTTCACTACGAAGATAAATCGTTATTAATATTTAGAGAAATACGGCGGCGGATAGGATATTATAGGACGAACTAGAAAATAAAAGTTATCGTTAATATAAAGATATAACTACTCTTACTTTTATCGAATATTTCTATTTATATTTTATTTAGTTTAAAATCGAAGAGCTCTTTAAAAAAGATACTACCGGCCAGCTAAAAACCGAGACGAGTATACCGCGACTCACCAAGTTATTTATAAAGCTCTATTTATTATCCTTATTCCGATAAATAATAGAGTTCGCGAATAAAGTTATAAATATCGTTAAGACTAAACGAATTAAAAAGTAGTAACGATATTTCTTTAAATATAGATAGCTTAACGTATTATTACTTTACTATATTAATATTAATTACTTTTACTAGGTATCTAGTTAATCCTCGCCGCTAAAGTCAAATTTTAGATAAATTAATATAACGATAATACTACCCTCAAGGTCTCCGCGTATAATCGCGATAATATTCTATAATAGTTTAATCGTATAGCGATTTCTTAGAAATACGAGAAGGTATAGATTAAGGATTTAGTTTTAGTCGAGTTTTATATTCGAAGACCTTCGCGCCGAACTAAACTAATACTTAACTTTAATAAAGACGAGAATTATATCCACTACGGTAGAACGCTAGTTAATAGTAACGACGAGGAATTATTAATATTTATTAAGGATAAAGATAAGGATAAGGATAACTCCTTATCGTTACTAAAGCGCTTATTAAATAAAGTATAATACTTAGCTTTACTCGCGCTATAAGATATCTAGTCTATATATTTACTCTATATTTCCTTATTTATTATTATTATATATCTCTAGACGATACCTTCCTTAAAGATCTAGTACTCGATATACTCTTTAGCGGAGAATATCACGATAATTTACTATTTAAAATATATTTAACTAGGCTTTAAGTTAGCTCTTATATTTAAGGTCGGTACTATACTTTTAATAATACCCTATCTAGCGGACTATTTCTATATATATTACTATATAAATAAGATACCCTATCTAGTAAAAATCTACTATAATCTACTCGAGAATAGAGATAATTTCGTTTACTCCGCTCTCTTTAATAACGTTATCGTCTATTATTAATTACTCTCTAGGCCGATATATATAGTATCTTCTAATATATTTATCGTAGGTTTCCTCGTTAAAAGTAAGAGATACTAGATAAATAATAATTAATATAAAATAGAGTTATAAGGAATTAAGTTTTTTTAATTAAAGTATCTACCGCCCCTCGAGCACCGACGAGATAAAGAGTTTAAGATTTCTACTTTTCGCCTCTATTATCTACTACTATCATTATACCTCGCGAGAATCGACGGTAATATTCAATTAATATAAGTAAATAAAATTTATTCGCTACTAATTAGAAATAATTACTCTCGTTAGTACTATTAAGTTCTTGAATTCCTTAAAGTATACCTACTAAAAATAATCGTTAGTAGTATTAACTCGAAAGATTAATTATAATTTTACTTTTATTATATTATCGACCTTCGATTTATACGCTCTAAAGAAGTTTAATTTATACCGAGTTATATTATTAACTATTTCCCGAGCTATAAACTATAAAGATACTAAAGATAGCACGCTCTTAATTTATATCCTAATATTATACTATAATAGAGATAGGTTTTATACTTCTTTATTGTTAACTTCCTAGTAACGTATTCCTTACGAGATTAAATATAAGGATATCGATTTTCTTACGCTACGAAGGGTCGTATTACCCCGATTTTCCTTTACTTATTTAAGCCTAATAAAGTTTCGTTCATTTCTAGTCCTTAACGAAGGGGTAGAGGAGCTTTAAATAGTACTAAAGAAACTAAGTAAACTATAGTAAAAAAGAAGAAATTAAAAGGTAAGAGACGACGCCTCTCTAATAACCTAGGAGCCTAGGCTATTATTTATTTAATAACTCGTTAATTATAACCTATAAAACTACTATTATAATAAGTATAGAGTATTTTATTCGGGACCTATGATATCCCGCTTAATATTTCCGTTATATAGGTATTTTTATCCCTACGAGATATATTTAGGACGATTAATTAATATCTCGAGCCTTAGAAATTAATAATATAATAAACGATGGAATTACTTTATACTTATTAATAGTATCTAGCTTAGAGAAGTATAGCCTTAAAATATAATATTATTATATACTTTTCTAAATAGCCTAGCTTCGAAATAATTCTTTTCCGATAAACGGAAATACTAGTAATAAAACTAATACAGTGTCTCTAATTTTATTTCTCGGGCGGAAAATTACTAGTTTTATAATCGCCGGTAGTATTACCCCTCGTATCTTATTAATAGACGTATTTTCTAATATTATTTCACCCGCTAAAATAATTTAGTAGATTCAAAACTAGAAGAATCAAAAAATACCTACCGCGATCATTTATATCGGACTTTACTAGTAGTATTTAGAAGACGGGTCTTTTTTTACTATTTATATAACTTTTATCTTAATACCTTATTAAAGATCCGAATATTTAATAATACGGCGGTAGCGTATATTCGCCCTATAGACCACGTATTCACTTTAATATCTAATAACGTAACTAGGAAATAGTAGAGGTAAAAAATCTTATAAATATAATAGACCTAGCGCTATAATTACTTCGCCGATTATATTAATAAGTCCTCTCTCTATCCCTTTAACTAATAGCCTCTATTAATTATATTCTCGATTTTAATATAAAAGGCTTAATAACTAGAGTATTATAATTATATCCGTCGTTATAACTTTAGTATTACTTTACTAGATTTATTTTCTAAATCTTATTTCCTCTCTTAAAGTCTTAACGTTTATATTTCCTTTAACGCCTATACCTCCTTAATATAATTAGAAGAAAGAGTAGGAATATACTATACCTCCTCGGTATAATTAGAAGAAAGAGTAGGAAGGAATATATTATATTTATACCTCCTTTAAATCTTACTTCCTCTTTTAAAGTCTTAATATTTATACCTCCCTTAACGCCTATATCTCCCTTAACGCTTTACTTTCTCCCTTAACACTTTATTTCCTCCTTTAATATTTTACTTTCTCTCTTAATACTTTATTTCCTCCCTTAAGTTTTACTTCCTCCCTTAAACCCTTTACTACCTCGGTATAATTAAAAAGAGTAGGAATATACTATACCTCCTACGGTATAATTAAAAAGAGTAGGAATATACTATACTTTCTATAATATAATTAGAAAGAGGAGGAATATACTATACCTCCTCGGTATAATTAGAAAGAGTAGGAATAAATAATTAATATATACCTCGGGTCTTAATATATTTACCTTTTCCTATTATCTAATAATATAGTTACTATTAGTTACGTGGTTATTCTTACTAGTAATTCGTGCTCTAATCAAGTTTCTAGTACGGTTTAGTTAATTATCACGTAGTAATTATAAATCGTAAATCGTACTATACCGTTACGTTTATATATAGTATATTCCGTCGTAACCTAGCCGAGTTAATATAGTTATTATTAGTTACGTGGTTATTCTTACTAGTAATTCGCGCTCTAATTAAGTTTCTAGTACGGTTTAACTAATTATTATATAGTAATCGCGAGTTATAATTCGTGTTTATATCGTTACTTAACTTGTACTATTACTTTACTCGTAAGTCTTTTATCTCGGGACTATTTTATATATAATAACTTTTATCCCGTCTAATAGACGTAGTATTTCTATATCTATACCTTATATTTAAAGGACTATAAGGAAAATAGCTTTCATCCTATCTTATAAACGGAAACTCGTAGACGGAAACTCGTATATTACTAAACTCGTATAAAGTAATTTATAGCGCGGTTATTTAACCCTTTTATTCTTCTATCTATAATCTTTAATTTCTTTTCGATACGAGTTTATTTAGTAGTGAATTTTTTACTTTTACTCTCTCGTCCTCCCCTTTATTTAATAGTAAACTTTCTACTCTTACTCTCTTATACTCCTATTTATAATTTTTAAAATCTTTTCGATATAAGCCTATCCTCCTCTTTATAATCTTTAAGATTTTTTTAATATAAGTTTATCCTCCCCTTTATAATCTTTAAGATCTTTTCGATACGAGCCTATCTAGTCGTAAACTTTCTAATCTTACTCTTTTATTCTTCTACGTATATACGTATACGGACTTTACGATAACGTATCTAGATTAATACGCGTACCTTCTTATAAACCAAGTTTATTACTTTATCGTTAAATATACTAGGTTAAAATTATTCCTAGCGTAAGATTTATTTAATTATCCTATACTACACTAAATATACTTCTTCGAAGTATACCCGATAGTCGTAGTATAGGGTTTACTAACGATACCTAAATTTATATCGTAGTATAGGGTTTACTAGCGATATATAAGTTTATATCGTAATATAGGGTTTATTAATAATATCTAAAAACTTTCTATACCTATTAAAAGACCAAGTACTCGTATAACTCTTTAGTTAGTATCAGGAAATAGTTAATAAATTTACTCTAATACTCTATACTAAATTTAATAATTCTCTTTATAACTTTATTATCGATTTACCCCGAAAGTCTAATATAGGTATTTTAAATAATACTACGTACCTCGTTAAAATTAAAGTATTTAGAGGATATAGTATAGCCTTTCGAATAAAGAACGATTCTTAAGAATTTATTTAACGTAGATTATATCGATCCGTATAGTCTCTTCCTCTTAGATAATAGAGGGTTTAATTTATTATAAATAAGTCCTCCCCCCTTTTATCCGCTCGGTCTCTATTTATTAAATAGGTAGGGCCTTATTTAGTACCTTAAGTCCCTTCCTCCTAGATTATACTAGGTTTAACTTTCCTCTTTTAGTATTATTTTAGGATTACGGCCTATTATTTAACGATATATATATAAGCGGATAAAGCGGCTCCTTTACGAGACTCGTAGGAGGCTAGGGTATAGGCCATTTAGTATAGATATAATAAACTAGCGTATAAGCGTAATAAGTAGATTTTTAAATAATGACTTTATTCGTAGTTTTATAGTTACTCTTACGTAGTTTTACTAGTTTAAGAGTAGTAAATACTTTAGTTATACTTTTTAATACTATTTAATTATTCTCCTAAACGAGAATCTAGTATAGTTTATTACTATTTTATTAATACTTTATTAATACTTTATTAACGGTTTATCCGGCTTTATTAATAATTATTACCGATATCTCGGAAATTTATTAAAGGACTCTAGATACTCTTACCGTTTTTAGCCTCTAAATATAAAGTTTATATTAAAAATAAACGAGCCAATTAGATTTTAGAGAAATCGATATATTACTTTTATACTAAAGTAATATAGAGAGAAAATTATAAGAGAGATTATATAAACTATAAAGTATTATTATATTTAATATAGTATCGCGTACGCTTCTAGTTATTATTATATCGTATATTATATACTATTAAATAGACTATTCCTTATGAAGTTATAACTGTAATAATACTATATTAATATACTCTAGAGTTACTTTTCTATTATATAGTATATACTATAGAGCGGACGATTCCTTATAAGATTATAACGGGGATAAAGTTACTTTAGAGTACTATAAATACCTTAAATATATAGTATTTTACTATATAAAGTATACTACTAAATAGACCTTTCCTTATGAGATTATAGTTGGAATAATACTATTTTAATATAACCTAGGTATAGGATTCTTATCGATAAGACCAAGATATTCTATCCTAATTAATAGCCGTTCTAGCCGAATATATAATAGGGCGCGATACTTCTTTAAAGTTTATATAAAGCGCTATTTCCGGTAATTAGTTTACTATAGTATATCTATCGACTATAACGGATCCCCACTACTACACTAAGGTAATTATAATAGAGTAGGGGGAAATAGCCGAAGCGGCTTTCGATACTATCGACGGGACGATCGATAATATAATTATAACTACGATATTTTTTTACTATAAACCGAATTCATATAGAGAAGCGGCTAAAGAATAACGGTATACTAATAATAACTTTATATACTCACGACGGAGAAATTTGAGTCCTATAAATAATAAATTTGTCTCGATACCGTGGGTTTCTCTTTATTTAAAAAGGGACGTTAATTACCGCGCCGTTAAATTTCTTTACTTATTTACGAGGGTATAGGAAGAAAAGGACCTTTTCTTTACTAAATAAAAAAAACCGTGTATTGTTTTAAATGGCTCTCTAACGTAATACTCTTATAATTATCTTATATTCGGGTTATAATTATATAGTTTAGTAACGGCCGTGTTCCTTTATAATAGTTACTATAGTTCCGGGTTTAATTATACTAGCGCTAGCTCCTTATTTTAATAGTAGCTCCTCGATTCTAGTAATACTTCTCTACTCTAAATTAAAAACTTAACGCGTTAATAATATACTAGTTATATAAACCGCGACGTATACGGCCTCGAATAATATTTTCGCTAAACGAAATTCTTATTAAATTACTAGTTATTAATATTACTATACTTAAAATAGAAGAGTTTAAAATTTTTATAGTATTACGTACCGAAGCTTCTATACCTAGGAGAGAGAATCGAATATACTATATTTCGAGTAAAAAAAATTAGTAGTTACTAAATAGATAAGAACCTTCACGTAATTTCTTAACGTAGTAGTTTAGTACTAGTAGAGGGCTATTTATATAAGCTACTTTTAATAAATCCACGTATTTTAATAATAATCTTAATAAGTAAACGAAAATTAAATTAAATACTCATTTTTAACCTAATTAACTAATTTTGGAATTATTATAATATTATCTTTATTTAATAAATATAAGGTTTACCTAGGTCCCGGAACTCTACTCTTTTTATAAATATATTTTTTATAACTTCCGCTTAATATACTTCCTCCTCGGTCTTATTTATTAATTATAATTAAAGTTATTTATAAGTTATTTTTAACGGGGCTAGAGATATATAAATTATATTATATTTTACTATATTATATAATATCTTTAGAAACCGTATTCGAGGGAGTATTTAGGTAAAGACTATTCTTATTTATTATTTATTTATATACCGTATATTAATAGAAATAATATCTACGGAAATAAGTTTCGTTAATAGGATTAAAATATTTAAGGTTATTATAATTAGTATTAAAATACTACTCGTAGATAGGAATAAACCTACTATAACTTAGTCTTTATATAGTTATCTTCGATTTATTTTAAAGCCCTCTATTATTTCTTTTTTTCTTCTTCTATTATTTTTATTTATATTATTTTCGATAAAAGCGGCGCTATTCTTTTTATAGACGTTATTCTAGTAGTAATATTACTAGTAACGAGCCTATTTATATTAATAAATAAACTAGTAGGAAGATTCTACCGGGATAATATAAAATAATTATTTAATATATAAAAAAATAAATTAGAAGACGATAATAGAGTTTTTTTAATATAAAGTAAACTTCTATATTAAAATAATAAAAGAGAGGATACGAGTTAGAAATTCTTTTTTATTAACCCGTTTTAGAAATATTCTACTAGGAGAATTCTCCTAGGAATAAATATTAAATAAATAGATATTAGTTTATTTAAAAACTAGGGCGACCGAGCTCCTAGGAGGCTCTACCTAAAATAATATAAATTCAAGAGATCCTATCTTTAAAATAATTTAATTTAGAATTAAATATAACTCCTAAGAGACTAGGCCTAGGAGTAGTAATTTAGGAGGTATAGGGTAAAATAGAGAGACCCCCGGAGTATACTTTATAAATAGGTCTTGGAATAAACCCCGGGGGTTTTTTTAGGGGGCTTTAAAATCTAATTATCCCCAAGGTCTAGAAGAATATAATAGAAAAAAGTAGACTACTAGATAGAATCTTATATAGAGGTAACTCTAATTATTTATAGAGAATGAAAATTTAATATTTTATTATATAAATTTATATTAACTCGAAATTCCCCGCCTCTCTCTAAGAAATAATTAAAGATAATTAACTAAAAGACTGAAAATAAGAGTTATAGGTCTTTTATAAACGAAAAAATTAGAGATTATATTTCGTAGAGACACCCGCGAAAATAATAAATTAATATATAAAGAGTAAATATTACCTTAATTAACGCTATAGATCTAAAAGAAAGTATAGATAATATTTTATTAATTATAGAGACGCGGGTCAAGCGTATCGAATATATTAATATATATAAAAGATAGTAGTATTTCTATAGTATTAATAAACTCGTCCGTGACGGAAGTATTTAATAGAGATAAATATTCCGAGTTAATCGAAGGAGGTATTAATATTCTAGCGCATTATTAGTTATATAACTTCGTTATCTTATCTATAAATTTATATATAAATTAAGGCCACGTTTCGAGCTTTATATTTAAATTATAATTTTTAATCCGTCGAGACCTCTTTCTCTAATTAGGTTTAAATTCTACTTTGTTATTTAATCTACGTCTTTTAATATCTTTAATAAAGTCGAGATAATAAATATTCTAAAGGTGGAATTTCATCTCTAGAACGAATTAAAAAGCGTCGACGTATTTTAACTTCGAATAAGAGTATTTAGTTACTTTATAATCGTCTAGCCTTTTAATATATCTATCGATATATATTTTCTATTTTTCTCGATCGAGGAATTATTATATTTATATCGAAGTTAGAAATATAATATCCTCTAGATAAAAAGAGTAATACCTAGAGTAAATAAGATTTCCGCTATAAACGAAAGAATTATATTAAATAGGAAGTATTTCCGGCCTCTATAAATAATCCTAATAATAATAATTCTATTTATCTTTACCGAGAATCTATTTACTATAATCGAAATATAGTTTAATAAAGCCGTAAATAGTTATAAGTCTCTTTTTATAATAATTATAAATATATCTTTATCTCTCGGCCGCCGGTTTATTATAGGAAAAGAGCGAGGTTAATAATTTATTTTATTCGTAGAGGATATATATAATAGAGGGGATATTACGAACGTATCGAGCTCTAGTTTATAGTTTATTATTAAATAATTATATTTCTCCGGTTTTAAATTTAAATAGAAGGGAACCTCGGTATCCTATCGATAAAGCGCGATTATATCGCGGAGGATAGAGCGACTCTTATTACTCTAGATAAGAGCGACGAGGAAAAGATTCGACGTTAGTCGGTCGCGTTCGAGTATAAGATAACGAATATAATAGAACTAGCTATAATAATATTTTATAAAATCGACGTCATCGGGGCTAGCTAGAAGTTTATTTAATTAAAGTTTTTAATATTTACTAAACTCTTCTATTATAAGTTTTTATTTATTTATTATTAATATTTATTAATATTTTTTTATAGTCGGGTCTATCTTTACCTTCGGGGTTAAAGCGTCGATCTTTATTTTAATAATAACGAGTTCGGGGGTATTCTCTAGTTTATACTATTTCCTAGTTAATAGTATTTATTATAATTTTAAATTATAATATAGAGTTAGCCCGCGGAAACGATTATTTATAATATTATATAATTTTCCGTCGAAGTAACCCCCTTAAAGATCGGTCCCGGTATTATTAAATATATAGGAATTATAATAAATATACTTATCCCGGTATTTATTATACTTTATTTTTTAAACCGCCGAATAGAGTTTATTTACTATTTATATTAACTCGAGAAATCGGGTTAAAAGAGGAAATAGTAAAACTTTATTAATAAAATATAAACCCTCTACCCTAAAGTCGTAGATAGTAGAGGGTCGTAGATATTTAATATATACTCCTAGCTCCCTTAAATATTTATTAAAAATATTAACTTTTTCTATCTCGCCGGTAGAGATAACGTAGAAAAAGAGTTTACCGAGTATATTTTCGTTCTATTAAAGATAATATATTTCGTTCTCTAATAATTCGATTTTTAATAATTCCTTTATAATATTATAATCTTTAAATATATTCTCCGCGATAATTTTAATTAATATCGTGAGTACTAAATTATAAAAAAATAGTCGTGGCTTTAAATCTTTATATACGGAATATTTCGGCCTATTTATTAAATTAACTATTAGAAAAGTTATAGTAACGGAAAAGTTCTAGATATTATCGAGGCGAACCTTTTCTCTAGTATTAATATTATATTCTTCGTATCTCGTATTATTTATATAGCGAACTCGGTTTTTTTATATTTATTCCGAAAGATACTAAAGATTATATTTTATATAAAGTATTCTTAATTAGTTTTATCTTTATTTGAGAATTCGTTTAACTAGCGGAGAATATTTATATAATAATAGAGGCCGCGACCGGAACTAGTATAGTAAATAGATTCGATATATTTATTTATTTTAATTAATATAAATATATAGAGTTAAATCTTCGTTTATATATTTATACGGGTCCGCGGTTTATTATAAATTTATTAATCTTTCTTTTAGAGCTACGTACCTAAATATATAAAATAATTAATAGTACTATAACTCTTGATCCGCTTTCTATAAACAAAACTAAACTTATTATATAAATAGATTTTAATAAACTATAGACTAATTAGCCTCAATATTCAGAATATAAATTACGAAAGCCACGGGGTACTAACGTTTATAACGGATTATATTATTTCGGGAGATATAAGAGAGGAGTACCTCCGTTAACTAACTATAAAGTTTTTCTAATATTATAAAACGGATTTCTCGCCGGCTTTAGGGTCGCTATAGGTACTATCGATACTATATATTATTATTTTTATAAAGTTCTTTAAGGTCTTTAAGTCGTATAGTAATAAACTTATAATATATATTTAATAGTAATAATTGATTAATTAACTAAGTATTCGTTTTGAACGAATAAAAATAGTTAGTAGCTTTCGCTATTAAGGAACTAACCTAGTATAGTAAATATAATATAACTATAATAATTATTATTAAATAAATAAAGTTATCGCCCCGATAGTATAAATAGATTAAATATTTAAAGAAGTGGTAGTATAAAGGGTATCTCTATAAAATAGTAGCGCTAGTATAGAGATTTTTATTAAACCGAAATTACTATAATAAGGAGCTTCGTTTATATTAAATATTTATTTATATTATTCTAATAAACTAGTTATAAGTATCTTTATAATTCTTAATAATATTAAGTATATATTATAGTTACTTTATAAATATTTATTTATTATCCTCGGGCCTATACCCCTTCTAATGAATAAAATATTATATAGTTATATTCTTAGCTTTCTTAAATCGATATTATTATTTCCGTAGTAACTTATCTATCTCTTATTCTTCTTCGTTATCGACGATAATTAGTAGCGGAGCTTTAATATATCTCCTATATAGGTCCTCTTCTAGTTTAATAGTAAATTTAAAGTAAATAACCGAAACTATATTATAGATAAATATAGTAGGTAGAAATTTAAAATAATATATTAATTTACCGATTCGCTTAATAACCTAGAAAGGTCCGACGAATTATTAACCGGTCTTTTTAGATAGAACTCCGGTTATTTAATATCCTCTATATAAATATAGATAAATATAATCTCTAATCAGAATATTAATTTATAGTAAATATCGTAATATTCCTTTATCTAGAGCGACGTAAAGGTAATAATATCCTACGCGTCGATATATTTAGGACGGTAGGCGGTAGTAGAGAATATTTCGACTCGAAAGACTTTTATTATAATATTCTTTATTTCTATAATACTTAATCGTATTTTTATAATAGGACGTTATATATTACGGGAGGCTTCTACTATTTCTATAATAAGGATTTCTATATCTATATTTATCCCCGTAGTAGGGAGTCCTACGTTACGGAAGGCTCTAGAGATATCTACTACGTTAAATTAAAAAATATTAAAATTATTAATATATAGTAGGTTAAGTAACTCTTTAATTTTAATTTTATAAAATCTCGGTAGGTACTAAGCGGGTACTATTATATTTAATAAAGTTATTTAGTATAACCGAAAATTATAATAGTATTATAGGTTATTTATACGCGTCGACGGTTAATAGGAAGTATTTTAGGGTAATTTTAATAATTTTATTTAATTTCTTAAATTATCCGTCGGTCTAAGAGTAATATATAGTCGAATAAAGTATATTAATATTTAACTCCGTTATAATCTACTTTTATAATTATTTAATAAATCGAGTATCTCGGTTATTAGTAATTATTAACGGAAGACCCTAATTTAATAATAAAAGTTTTATTAGTAAATAATAAACTTATTAAAATCCGCCTTAAATTATTTTACCCGTAATTAATATTATTATTTTATTAAATTTATATATAACTAATATTACGTAATCCTAGCCAGTAGAAACTTCTAGTAGCGCGAGGATAAAGTTAATAATTATAATTTTAAAGAGCCTATACGGGGAGTAAATTAATTATAGCGAGTTATAAAATTAATACCTAGGCGTTTAATAGAATTAATAATAAGAGTAGTTTCTAAGGTATTTATATAACTTCGTCGATATATTAAATATATAAATACTACGTGTAAACCTTTTATAAATTCTAGTATAACCGGGATATCCTATTTTATTATAAATTTTCTAGAAAACCTTATATTCTAGCGTAGCTAGTAGGTATAGACGAAGACTATAATTATATTCGATATCGTCGAAATAGAGTAAATTATTAATAAGTTTATATAGTAGTTTAACTATATTTTTACCGAGTACGGTATTTTTTACTATTATAATTATAATCCTAACCTAATATACTTCTACTTCGTAACCGCTACGGACGCGGTCTTTAAAGTCTTTACTAACGGCGATAATATTAACTAGAAAAGTTAAGAGTATATTAAGAATTAATTCGTTTATTTTAGGATAGTATAACCGACTAGTAAAGTATAATAACGTATCGGGTATAATATACGCTATATATATTTATACTATAATTTAATTCGAAATCTCTATAGGTATTTGGACTCGCGGATTAATTCAAAGTTTAACTTCTTAATAAAGGTAATATTTATAAAAATCTACCGTATTATATTTATAGTAGAAGTATAGTTAGTATAGACGATAGTAGTATTACTAGTTACTTTAATAAGATATCGGATTTTCTTTATAACCTAAATAATACTAGTTATCTTTAATTCGGTAGGTTAATACTTTATCTTAATAGATATTAACTACCTTAATAAAAAAAGAATAAGTTATAGTAATTTTTACTTCGGTACTTCCGTAGTATCGTCGTCTCTAATATAATATATATATATACCGAAGCCCTATTCTTTACTAGTATCTAAATCGACGAATAAAGGTCTTTTCGGGTCGGTGTAATATAATATAATAAAATTAATAAAAACGTCTTAAAGGTATTTATAAACCTTAATTTTTATTTATATAAATATATTAACTAATATTTTATTTATTATAGATTTTCGAGTATTACTCTATATACTCCGATAATTCTAATTTAATAACGTCTTTCGCTTTTATAAAGATTCGGCGATAGTAGCGTAGTACGGAATATATTATTTTAAATATATAGTTATTCCTAAGTAATATTCTAGGTTTTATAATATCCTTAGAAATTCGAGGTTTTTAATAATCGTAAATTTATCTTTAATTATAACTAGGCCTAAGGCGTCGATATATTAACCGGGTAATTAAATAAAGAGGTAACCAAGGAAGAATTTTTTAATAAAAATAAAAATATTTATCTCTACTAGAGCTCGGAATATAAGTATTAAATAATTAATATATTCTAATAGAGAAGTAGAAAAAATAATAATATTATCGATATATATATAATAGAATTTTCGGTATAGCCGAAGGATATAGTTAATTATATATTAAATATAGGCCGGTAAGTTTCGATAACTTATAACTAATATATTAAATATTTCTTATCCTCTATATATAACTATCGTAAAACGATATTAATAATATCGCTTTACCTACTATTAGTAGAAGAAGGCTACTACGTCGATAATTAAAATATATATAATATTTAATAAAAGTACTAGGATCTTAGTTTAGATAGAGACTAGATAAATATTAAATATTATAATTTTATTAAGAGCTCTAATATCGATAATTATATACCTTTTAAAACCGGAGGTTAAACCTTTCTAGACGACGAAATATAAAAAAGAAAATAATATTATTATAATCGTTTATTTTATTCGGCCCTACTAGTATAGTTTATCGAAGACTTTATTAATAACCTCTTTATTATATATTCCTAATAAATAAATACGAGTTTAACCGGCCTTATAAATCTCTCTCTAATTATCGATAAAAGAAATCTCTATTTATTTAGATTCTAGGATATTTATTATATTTCTAATATCTTTTTATAGATCTAGAAATAAATTAATAACGTCGGCGATCGTAGAGGCTAAAGTATTATTATTATAAATTATAATATTTATATAATATAGTGTCTTAGCTCTAGACTAGAGGAGGTTCGGTATTATAAAAAACTTCGTCGTAATTAAAGTCTTTAACGAAGTCTATTTCGGTAAAAAGTGAATTACTCTACTAGTATATTATTAAAATAATTTTACTCGGAAATATTCGGTATTAATAATATTAAAATATTCGGAGGGAGGATATTCGATATCGTCGAAATACTAACTCTACCCCTCGTGTTAGAGTTATTCGAAGATATAACTACGTTAAACGTTATTATTATAATAAGACTAGTTTTAAAATAGGATTTAACGGAAAGTTTCGAGGATAAAGACTTCGGAGATCTTATAACTAGGCTAGTATATAAGACGTTAATTTAGAAATACTCGGTTATTTTATATTTAATAACTTTCCCTAGTCTAGTATATCGGCTAATAATTACCGGTAGCTCGGTATTATTCCGAATTATAATTTCATCTATTTTATAATTAACGACGTAAATAGTTACTATTAATATATTAAATTAAATAGGCTCGAATAGTAAATTATAATTTTAAAGAAACTCCGACTTTATAGATTTAACTATAATAACTATATTTATATATATAAATATAATATAACGGAATTTATTTATTATTATAGTATTAATCCTAGTACCCTTTATAATTATAGAAATAAGGACTTCTAAATTATTATAAAATATAATTATAATAAAATCCTTATTAGTATCGATTATAATCTCTTTTAACTTTATAATATTAATATTTATAAAGACCTTAATAGATAGGTTATCGACGATATATAATTCTCTAATAATTAAGGCGACTTTCCCGTTCTTTCTAGAAATATATATAAAAATAATAACGAATTTATTAATATTATAATTATTCGAGTCTAAGCCACGGACTTTTATAATTATAAATATCCTACGGATCTCGATTTATAAATTAAATTCTATAAACTTTATTAAGAACTATCGGTTTATAAAGTTTATAATATATCCGGTATCGAAGTAAAACTCGTAGAGTTAACTATCTAGTTTTATAAATATTTTAATAATAGCGTATTAGTAACTACGGAATATATAACCGCGGGTAGGATTATCGGTAGATATAAATTTAATAATTTACTTCGTTAAAAAGATCATCTTTAACGTAGCGGAATTTAATAAAGTAGTATTAACTCCGAGATTCGCTAAGGCCGGAGTTATAATAAACTTCGTTAAAAGAGAAGTCTTCGAAGCGGGGTCGTTTAGTATAGTTAGAGATTAATATTATTAAATATATATATATAACTTCTTATTAGAAGAGAAAGACTATTTATATAAACGGTATATTATTTTATTAATAGTATCGGTTACTTTAATAACTAGATCTTAACCGATAAAAAAACTATTAATTATTTCATCTTAAGATTCCTCTAAATCGATAATATTATTAATATATTCGCTAGCCTATATAGTACCTTTATAGAAAATATCTTTATTACTACTATAGTAGCTACCCTAATTATCGTTATAAATATTTTTACTTTAATAGAATACTTCCGTAGATTAATTTTCTTTATTCTTAGTAACTTCCTAATTTTTAATATAATAAACTCTTTAAGTCGAAAAGGGTTTCTTAAAAAAAAATTTATTAAAGTTTTTTCTTACTTTAGAGTTTTAATTTTAGTATTTAAAAGAGAATATCTTCTACCTAAATAATAGATTTAAATTTCCGTTTATTGTTTATAACTACTTTATAGGAGGCGGTAAATAGTTAAAATTCTATTATTATTACTAGTTAACGTTATTCTAAAAAGAAGAAAATAACGAAAAAAGTCTATATAAATTACTTCCGTAGAAAGTATTATTACTTTTATAAAAAGGTATATTATTATATAAAAGTTTATAACCTCTACCGAAGCCTTCGGTAGGACGATAAGGAATAAAAAGTTAACGAAAGTTTTAATATTAACTATACTACTAAGACTAGCGCTATCCGTAGCTACTACTACTACTACTATTATTATTACTACGGTTCGGCGGAATCGCTCGATTATATTTATTTAACTTTCTAGATACTAGAGCCTACTATTTATATTTATAATTATCGAGGCTCGTTAGAAAGTTATTAATTATAATATTATTATTAAATCTCTTAATATTACACCGTAGTTTAAGGTTAATTCTATTATAAATAATATTAAATTAATTTTAGAGTAGTAATATTTCCGTATTTTTAATAAACTTTAAAATTTTCTATATATATTCACGTAGTTTATAACGGTTATTAGTATCTTTTATAAAGTAATATTTCTTTAAAACGGTATCGATAATAATATTTAAAAACTCTTTAAATCTTTTTATTAAAAACTAGATTTATTTTATAATATCGGAATCGTTAATACTATATTTCGATAGTCTTTTTTCGGCGTCGGAGAGTTTAATAGTATATTATTTTAAAACGATACCGCGGAGGTAAATTTAAAGATTTTCCTATATATCGGTAAAGCGGGAGATTATACGAGAAGAGTCGAGGTACTAAATACGTATTTTATTAACTTTAGGCGGAAAAATAACGAAAAGACAATATCTAAAAAAAAAAAAAAAAATTTTTTTTTTTAATAAAAAACCTAAAAATAGTAACTTCGGATTTAAGATTTTAAATCCGAGATTTTCTACTAGCGCCGGGTAGCTCGCTAAAGTTATATAAAGTATTATAACTACGCTAATTTAATTTAGATTTTAAATTATATTAATTTATAAAAATTATATACGCGCGTAATACTCTCTAAGCTAGCGCGGTATTATAGGTTATATAATTCACTTATAGTTATATATATTTAACTATTTACTAGTACTATTTAGACTAGTTTATTCCTATTTATTTAAAATTATTTAAAATAAATCGAGGTATTAAATGTGTATTTAAATACTTTAAACGAAAGTAGGTATTAAATCGATCTCTAGGGCTAGTATATAAATTAAATAAATTTAAATACCTTTTCCGTCTTTTTCGGTAGAATACGGGCTCACTACTTTACCGATATATTATAATATCTTTAATAATTACTAGGTCCTTAACTCGCTCGATAAATAAATATATATCGCGAAAATAAATTTCTTTACTAGTATACTCGAGACTAGACCCTATATTAATAGATTTATTATTATATATAGAGTCGAAGAATCCGAGGTTAGTTATATCCTATTTTAATATAATAGAAGTAATATTATCGCCTTAGAGACTTTATAAACTTTATAATCTTAATAGTTTAAAAGAGTCTACTAGAAGTATTATTATAAAATTTATAATAAAATTACGAAAATCTATAAACTATATTTTATTAAAGCTCGTATTCGTTATAATTAAAAACTACTATAGTTATTAGTTAGGTCCGAGGGGTCTTTAATAGATAATTTCTTCTATAGAAATTTATTTAATAGGATAACTTAATAGTAATATCGAATTTAATAATAACGAAGAAAGTGTTTATTTAGAACTCGATAGAGATAAAGGAAATATATTCTTAATTAACGCCGGTATTTTAAGAAATTATCGAGTCGCTTAAATACTAACTTAAAAGTATATTATAGTAGTATAGAAAGTAATAATATTAATAACTTAATCGCTTAACTAGCTCGGTGCCTTAATAGACTTTAATTATACTCGTTACTCTCGAGGATTAAAACTACGAAGGGGTTAAATAGGCCGGAAATTCCGCTAGATAAAATAATTAATAATATAACGAGTACGCCGCGGAATAGGGAAGGGAAGGGATAAAACTGACCCCTATTCCCTTCCCCGGAGCAGGGAAGGGAATGGACAGGGAAGGGAAGGGAATACCAAGAGAAAACAGGGAAGGGAAGGGATTACCTATTATTCCCTGTCCCTGCCCTCCCTATAGGGCTGGCCATGTATGCGCGCATACATGCCCCATTGCTGCCCCCATATATGGCTATGTATGCGCGCATGCATGCCCCATTGCTACTCCCGTGTGGCCCATATATGCGCGCATGCATGCCCCATTGCTGCCCCCATATATGGCCATGTATGCGCGCATGCATGCCCTATTACTGCCCCCATATATGGCTATGTATGCGCGCATGCATGCCCCATTGCTACTCCCGTGTGGCCTATATATGCGCGCATGCATGCCCCATTACTGCCCCTATATATGGCTATGTATGCGCGGATGCATGCCCCATTGCTGCCCCCATATATGGCTATGTATGCGCGGATGCATGCCCCATTGCTGCCCCCATATATGGCCATGTATGCGCGCATGCATGCCCCATTACTGCCCCCATATATGGCTATGTATGCGCGTATACATGCCCCATTGCTGCTCCCATGTGGCCCATATATACCCCATATATGGCCCATATATGCGCGCATACATGCCCCATTGCTGCTCCCGTGTGGCCTATATATGCGCGCATATATACTCCATTAAGTGGTACAAAGATTAGGATAATTCGGAAAGCGGTTAAGAAACGCCAAGCTTTATGTCTAATTTGGACTAGCCTCTTAGCACTAGCTATACATAACTTATAAGAGTAAGAATAGGCCATATATAAGAATAGTAACGGGTCATATATGAGGGCAAGAATGGGCCATATATAAGAGTAGTAACGGGCCATATATAGGGGTAGGAATAGATTATATATATAAATAATAACGAGCTATATATAGGGGCAAGAATGGGCCATATATAAAAGTAATAATAAACTATATATACGTATATATATACCTCATTACTACCTCTATATATAATTATATATATATTTATATATATATCGGTAAGTCCGGAAACCCCGATTTTTACGTATTTTATACCGAAATTATATAAAATACTAGAAATGCGTATCTACTTATATCCCGTATTTTAAATATATTATACACCGGTTAAGTAGCGATATTGTACCGATTTAGTAACTTTTTTTTTTTTTTTTTTGAACTTTGACTTTTTATAGTATCTAGACTAGGGCCCCTATATAGGAATATAAATTTTTTACTAAATCTATTTTTAGCCTAGATTCCGAATTTTTAATTAGATTTTTATTAGCGTTGCCCTATAGGGCTATAAAGTTATTTTTAGGATTAAGTTTAGCGCTCCCGCGCAGACCTTAACTCTAACTTAAAAATCTTGGCGCCAAGATTTGCTAAGGCTGCAAAATACGCATTTTGCACCAATTAAGTAGCGATTTTGTAGAATTGTTTTTCCGGACTTACCGATGTACCCTATTGACACTTTTATATATAGTTTATATATATACTTATTACTACTCCCAAATATAGTTTATTACTATTTTAAAATATAGTCTATATATACCCCTATATATAGTTTATTGCTCCGCGTATTACTACGCTAGTTTAAATTAAATATAAAGTTTAGTATTTCTTAACCGCTTTCCGAATTATCCTAATCTTTATACTATTTAATAGAGTATATATACGCGTATATATAGGCTACACGGGAGCAGTAATGAGGTATATATACACGTATATATAACTATATATAGGGGCAGTAATGGGGTATATATATATATATATATAATTATATATAGGGGCAGTAATAAGATATATATATATATATATATAAACTATATATAGGGCAGCCCTATAGGGAGAGTAGAGAAGAGATTCCCTATTATTCTCTTTCTTTCTTTATTTTAGGGAAGGGAATTACTGAGTTTTCGTTCTTTTCTCTTTCTTTCCCCGGTTCCCTTCTTTGGCCGGGGAAAGGAAGGGATTCTCTATTTTATTCTATAATATAATAACGAGTAATATCGTCGACCTCGCCGGCGAAAGTGTGGCCCGATTATATAAATTCGTCGAGCTAGAATACTAAAACTACGGTATTACGGCTAGCGATATTACTAGATACTATAATAATAATTTTACGGAAGTAGATAATCGACGATATCGATTCAAATATATATACCGAAGGTTTTTATAGTATTATACTATAGAAAGCTTCTACTAGGTACTCTTTAATATAATAGAAATTTTACTATAAATTCTTTCTACTAGATTAAAATCTTTTAATAATATAATAATAATAATTATATATAAACTATAAGAATAAAATAGAGAGTATTTATATAGAAGGTAATAAAATTAAAATTAAAATATTTAAATTCTATTAAGTAGTTTTTCGTTCGGGTTATAGAGATAAGGTACGGCTTTAACCCAAATTAAATAATAATAATCTAACTTCTCTACTTCTAGTAAAAGTAGATTTTAACTAATTTTATTAAAGTACCTCTATTATAGAAAGTATAATAAAGTAGAATATTATATAGACGAATAAGTCTAAATTATAAATATAGTTATTTTAATAATTTAAATATATTATAATAAAAAACTTTCGTAAATAAACTACCTAGATAACTAGTTTAATAAAATATTTTAAAATATAGTATTCTTGACCGGCGTAATAAGACTAGGTATAACGGGGTTAATATAATAATTATATAATTAAACTAGTTACTTCGATTAGGAGGAAGAAAGTAGTACTCTTTATTACCGAACCGAACTAGTAGGAGAAATAAGGTACGGATAAAAAGAATATTATTAAATAATTCTAATTCGACGAACTAGTACCGCTATTATAGTAGGCTAGTGGATCGAGACGTTTATTTAATAAAATATAGTATTTAAAAACGTCCTTCTACCGTTATTACTAATTAATAAATTTATAATATATATTTAATAATAATAATTAATTAATTAATTAAATATTCGTTTTAAATAAATAAAGATAGTTAGTAGCTTTCGTTATTAAAGAACTAACCTAGTATAATAAATATAATATAACCGTAATATATAGGTTAATACTAGAGTAATTTTATATATATTTATTTAACGAATATTAGTTTCTTTTAGAACGCGCTAGGGCCTAGGGCGATAGGTTTACTTATTCTATAACTTTAATACCCACGCGTAGTTTTTCTCGGTTTTAAATTTAAGGTATTTCTTAACTATACTATTATTAATAATTATTTTATTAATATTAGAACCCTTTTTATAAACTCGTTAGAAGAAATTCTTTAGGGATTTCTTCTTCGGTATTAAAGACGGTGTAAAGAGCGATTCGGACGGAGTAAAAAACGAAGATAGAATTAAAAGAGAGGGAAAAAAGAGAGATATAAAGAGAGAGTATATAAATATCGTAGAGCTATATTTTACTAGAAGTAAATAAGGCGTATTATAAAATAATTAATAAAATAATAGGATTAAAGTAGATAAGTAGGAAAAATAAAATAAAAAAAACGAGAGTAATAAATAAGACTTTATATATAATAATCGGGGGAGAGGGTATAGTATTATTTTTATATTTAATTTCGTACCCTAGGGAGCTAGTTTTAATTCCTCTTTATTTTACTAAAGTTCGTTATCTAAATTTAATAAAATCGAGTTAATAAGATATATTAAAAATCACGAGAATAATATATTAAAAGAGTACGAAGGAGTAGTATTTAAATAATAAGTAAACGAAAGTAAACTAGAGTAAATAATAGGTGACGTGAAAGTATATAATAGATAAAAAGAGCGGCGATAACTAATTAACCCGACCGGGAGCGAATATAGGTTTTCGTAGATTACCCTACCTAGGTAGGGTAACCCACGAGAATATATTCGCCCGCCTAGTCGGGTTAGTTAGTAATCGCCGCTCTATATATTTATTATATACCTCCTCCGTACCTACTATTTACCTCTATTTATTATCGCGTATTTACTGCGCTAACACTGCGCGCCCCTACCCTCTAGTACTCTTGTTCTCGTGACTCTTAATATATCCTATTTACTCGAACTCGTTAACTTTAAACGGCGAACCTTAATAGAATAGAGGAGAACTAGAGCTAGCCTCTTTATTAATAAAGTAGTAAACCCGTATTCTACCGAAAAAGACGGAAAAGGCGTTTAGATTTATTTAACTTATATATTAGCCCTAGAGATCGATTTAATACCTACTTTCGTCTAAAATATCTAAATACACATTTAATACCTCGATTTATTTTAAATAATTTTGAATAAATAGGAATAAACTAGTTTAAGTAATATTAGTAAATAATTAAATATATATAATTATAAGTAAATTATATAGTCTATAATACCGCGCTAGTTTAGGGGGTATTATACGCGTATATAATTTTTATAAATTAACGTAATTTAAAATTTAAATTAAATTAGTATAATTATAATACTTTATATAATCTTAGCGAGCTACCCGGCGCTAGTAGAAAATTATAGATTTAAAATCTTAAATCCGAAGTTACTATTTTTAGGTTTTTTATTAAAAAAAAAAATTTTTTTTTTTTTTTTTTATATATTATTTTTTGTTTTTTTTCTACCTAAAGTTAGTAAAATACGTATTTAATACCTCGACTCTTCTTATACGGTCTCCCGCTTTACCGATATTTGGGTGTAAAACTAGTTTTATAGATACCGTTATACCCTCTCCCCCGTTTATTACGTATAAAGTCTAGTTTATTACTCTCGCTCTTTTTATTTCTTTCTTTATACTTATTTACCTTATCCCCGTTACTTTATTAATCGACTCGTAGTGCGCTTTTATCGCTTCTAATAGGATAGAGTTATACTCTTCTTTTATATCTCTCTTTTTTTATTCTTTTATTTTATTTCTACCTACGTACTTTACTACGCTTAAATTACTCTCCGTACCGTTAATAATACCGAAGAAGAAGTCTTTAGAGGATTTCTTCTAGCGAGCCCGTAAAAAGGGTTTTAGGATTAATAAAGCGATTATTAATAATATTAAAGTCTAGAAATACCTTTAACCTAAGATAGCGAAGAACTACGCGCGCGCTTTAGATTTATAGAATAAGTAAATCTATTACTCTAGGTTTTTACGCGTTTCTAAAGAAGCCTATTTATCTAATACTCTTTTTTATATTTAATAGATATATATAGGATTACTTTAATATTAACCTCTACGACTTAGAGACCTTAAAGGATTTTATAAAGAATATTATATACGGGATCGATAGTGTTTATAGCGACTTTAAAGTCGGGGAAAAAAGTGTCCTCTAATACTAGAAAGACTTTACGGCCGGATAAAGGAGGTATAACTCTATTATACTTTTTATAACGATACTCTCCGTTATAAATATTAGTGCCCTACGACTTTTATTATCCCCTCTATTATAAGTATCGAGATTAACCGTTATATAGTTTATTAAGAAACCTCTACGAATAGAACTAGGCCTCGTTTATAGAAAGAGGATCCGGAGTTATAGTACTACGAATTACTTTATTTATCTAGAAATATAATTGTAGGAGAAAGACTAGTAGATCTATAATAAACTACGGGTACGAGTGGATACGTGGGTAAAGATCCAACTTTATATATTTACTTTAATGAGAGTAGGGGAATTTATCGAGTCTATATACCGTACCGGTTCCGGTCGCGGTCTCTATTACCGTATAAATATACTCTATAGAACGAGGTAATTTTTAAATAGACAAGAATACGCACTAAAATCACTTCGTATAGAATATAACCTTCGGCGTCTTTCGAAACGAATATAGAAAAACCGAGTTCGCTATCTAAATCGTACGGGATACGAAAAATATAATTTAAATATTAAAGAAAAAATTCGTTTTTAATTATTCGATTAATACTATTTACTACCGCCTTTTTATTAACTTGATAAATAGGCTAGAATACTCTATATACGAGGGCTTAGAGCCTCGACCGCTCTTTTATAATCCCGTATTAACGATACTCGTTAGAGTTATCGCGGACTAGGTTTTTTAAAACTATAGTACTATAAAAGAGCTCCTAGTAATCGAGCCTTTAAAGGATAAAATATATTATCTTTAATAGTATAAAAGTGTATTTAATAAACCCTTCTTCTACGTAATCTCGATTGGCGAGATAAAAAAGGCCGATACCTTTAATAGGCGTCTAAGAGAACTAGGTATCCATACGGGATACCTCCGGTACTCTATTATCCACGACTTCCGGGCGGAGGGTTTATACTTTATTAATATATTTTTACCTTTTTCTCTTTTTATCTAAATTCTTAAACTAATCCGGCGGGTATAAATAAACTCTATTCGACGACTTAATATATAAAATATAACGGGTATAAAGACGAGCGGACCTTTAACGACTCTTATATATTTAATAATACCGGAACCGACCTCCAAGGGGGATACTTCGACGGTAAGTTTCATAATATCGTGAATAATCACTTTCGCGGGATAACTTTATATCGTAATTTAAAACTTTAATAAATATTACTAATTAAGAAATAATACGAGCTAGAGAATACCCCGGAGTTTATTATTATTGAAGAGGAGATTAAGACCTTGACTCCGACGGTTAAAATTAACTCTACTATTAAAGATAGTTATAATACGTTAATAATATAAAAACGAAAGTTGGTTTCGGACGAGCTCCGTAAATATTAAGAGTAATAACCGGGTAAATTACTAGCCAGTCTAAACGACACCGTTTTAATAAAATATTATTATATTTAATTCTACCGCGTCCGCCGTTTTATACCGGAGTGGGACCGTCTAGTATTTAATCTCTTCCTTATTACTCCGATCCGTAGCGACGAAGGTCGATCCGTCCTCCGTGATATAATCGCGCTTTATTAATAGGACGCCGAAGTTCCCTTTCACCCGGGTTTAGAGCCGGAGAAATATATATATTTAATAATAAACTATAAACTAGAGCTCGATAAGTACGTAATCTTCTTATTTTATATATTCTCTATATATATATCTAGCGACTAACGAGATTCTTTCCCTATAATAAACCGGCCGCCGAGAGATAGAGATATATTTATAACTATTATAAAAAGAAATTTATAATTAACTACGATTTTACCGAGCTATACTTCGAATATAGTAAATAAATTATTAGTAAAGACGAATAGAATAAGTATTACGAAATCTATTTAGGGAGGCTAGAAGTATTTCCTATTTAATATAATTCTTTTATCTACGGCGGAACCCTCGCCTACCCTAGGTATTACTCTTTTTATTTAAGAGATAGAGCACTTCTAGCTCCTACGCGGATATAATAATTTCTCGACCGAGAGAAATAGAAAGCGTATCTTAACGGATATATCGAGATACTAGATAGTTACAAAGCGATTAAATATTCATATCCGCGACGGAAATACGTCGACGCCTTCCTATTTGTCCTAGAGCTGAAATTTCATCTTTAGGATATTTATTATATCGAGTTAACTAAAGGTATTAAGAGACGAAGGTCTATTAACGGAGTAAATACTATATCGCCTCGAAGAAAAAGATCTAGAAAGAGCGAGGACTATAATTTAGACGTGAAGCCCGATTTATAGCCCTAATCTATATATGAGTTCGTCGATAAAACCACGAAGCTGTGTGGGTAATATGGCACGGGAATATCCATACCTCCTTCGATTAACTCGGTACATTCGTCTCTATTTAATACCTCCGTTATAGACGAGGTTACGAATACCACTAAAACGCTAGCGTCGTCTATATATATTAATATATTCGATAAACTTGACCCTCAACTTCACGACGAGTAAAATTCTCAATTCTATTTTATATCTACGGCGTTAATAGAGTAAACATCTTCCTATCTTTTTCGTTTATTTATTATTTTCTAGTATTTTCTAGAGCTATAGTCTTTACTATACTCCTCGATAATATTCTATAGTCTTCTAGTCAACCTTATTCGAAATTTTATTATTCTATCGATATTATCTAGGTTAATACGACGTCGTCTTTGGAACTACTTTAAATAATATTATAATATCCGTTATCCCCCTCTATTTCTATCTTAGTGTCCTAGAAGAATTCTTCTAGGGTAGATAGAATATTAGCCTCGTTACTACTTAATTTGAAATTTCTTTAATTAATACTCCTAGGACGACCCTTCTAGGACGTAATTAATTTAAAGAGGCCGTATTTAGATCCCTAGGATAAACCACTATCGGTCGAAATAGTAGATACGAGGTTTAGGAGGTCTATCCTAGGAATATAAATAAATAAGAAAATAAAGAGTAATTCTAAAATTATTTAATTATTAAACTATAAGCGGGATATCCTTAGGAAATTCCTCCTAAGAATAAAAGTAATCTTATATATAAATTATTATTAACTATATATAAACTTTCCTATTTATACGTCTACACGTTTAATGGTTATATTATTTCTCTAATATATATATTTATACGTCTTAAACGTATATCGCCGCTCTTTTTCTATGAAGGTATTTATTTATATTTATAGATTTCTACTTCCTTAGTACCTAGTCTCCGCAATAGCCCGGAAGAGTTTTAACGACCGTCGTAGGGTTAAGAGCGCTAAAATAAATAATACTATATCTCTCGGGAATCGCTTCTATATTATTTCTTTTAATAGTATCGTTATAATTTGAACCCTATAAACCCTATTCCTTCTAGTAAAGAGGCTCTGAAACCTTATAAATTATATTTTTCTAACGGCTATTACTCTACCTTATAAATAAATACCCTACGTTAATTAAAATTATCTCTAGTTTCGGATTTATATATATAAATTCCCCTCTTCTTTCGACTTTAGTATTTATTTTATTATTCGTAGAGCTCGTATTTATTATTTCGAGGCCACTAATTATATTTTAAAAGAGAAGCGTTAGGGTTCTAAAGTTAGAGTATATTGAATTTCGGACGAGTCCGTTAAATACGAGGGATATAATAGGGTAATAAATAAAATTTAAATCGAAGAGCGAACGGGCGTAATATTAATTAAACGAGTCTTTAAAGGATAGATTTAATATTAGAGATAGATACTAAAGTAATTAATATATAAATTAATCGTAGTTTTTTTTTTTTTTTAGGACCTTTAGATCTCTACGGATTTATATAATATTTATAAGAGACTTCGTACCTGAAAAAAGTCCTCTACGAAGTAACGAAAGTCTAGAAGTAACTCCTCCGTTAATTAATTATTATATCGTTTATAGTCCTTTAGATTACTATAATCGAAATTCTCTTTTATATAAATCCGGTCGCGGATTTTCTCGTTTCCTATACCCGAGTACCCGCGGTTATATAATGAAGAAAATAGACGGATTAATCCCTTCCCGGACTTTAAAAGGGCGAAAAAACGTTTATTCTACGAGTCGAGGTCGAATTAATATTTAAAGTTTACCGGCTAGGAGGTATTATAGGGGTTAGTAATTCCGTTTATTTATTAGAAATATACGTGTACCTTACGTTACTTAATATCATAGTTATGAAACTAAATAAAGTCTACGGAGCTTAGAGCTTCGTCGATTTTAGAGGTAATCCGTTAGCGGTCGCCGACAGTGCCACGAAGAAAAGATTTGAAATTAATAGCGGGAATAGTCGGGCGCATCCGTGCAAGACTAAGGCTCCTCGCGGATCGCAATGATATTAAGAATAACATGGTGCAATGATGTCGTAGGAGGAAGGCGGATATGGCGAGGAGACCCGCTCTTTACCGCGAACTCGGTAATTCGAAGAAATAGGCGTGCGGTAAACCGAACAAGCTCATAAAGCGACCCCACGCTACGATAAATCAAAGGGTAGAATAGGAAGCGAGAAACCAAAGATTCAATTTAGCAGGATTTCTCTTCTACTATTTATACTACTCTCTTGAATCGAAGTCTTGAGTCAATCGAGTAAAAAGGTTCCGAGGCCTATTTATTAATATTCGCGTCCTACTTTACTAAAATAGTTCCTCGCCCGTTTTAGAAGTTTCTCCGCTTCTTCTAATCTATTAAACTTTATATCGATATTATAATTATAATAATTAATAATTATAGGGATAAATTTTATAATTTTATTTTTATATACCTTAGTAGACTCCCGCGTATCCTATTAGCGATTATAAACTTGATTTAAATAGTTCGCTAGATATAAGACTAAGGCTCTCTTAATACGAATTTTTAAATAATTTAATTTTAAACTCTAAATACTTTCTCCCCGTTTTATAATTAATTTATATTCCTCTTTTATCCCCTCGTATATATATTCGGACTCTACTAGTTACTAGTTTATTTTTTTAATATCTCTTCGACCGTCGGTTATTTTAACTAGCGCGTAGTAGATTAAAGTTTCTACTAACGAGAGTTATAAAGATTTGAATATTTTTAAGCCTTATTACTTTAGGCCCTATTTATCGAAGTCTTTATAACTCGCGATTATTTAGTATATATTTTTCTCTATAAAAGCTAGGTGACGTTATTTATAAAAAGTTATAATATAATAACTAGTAAAATTATAGTTTATTTTATTCGATAGATTTACTCTCGACTTTAGTAATTAATAGAATATTTTATTTACTTCGAGGAAGAAGGCTTTTTAACGATAGATTTTCTCTTTAATAAAGAAATAATAATCTTTTTTTTACTCCTCAATCGTCGTTCGAACGATATAGAAATACTTAAATTTTCTTAATTCCTCGAGTATATTATTAAGATTACTAGAACCTTCTATAATTCGGTCCTATATATTTAATCGAAGGTACTCGCTATAAAGAGTATTAATCCTAGAGTCGATCGGAAATAACTCTTTATAAATATTTTCTATCGATAAATTTAGAATTTTATATAAAAGATCTCTCCTTCGTTACCTTACGAATATCCGAAGATATAATATTCTATGTTTAAAAGACGGAAGTGGAAGGTCCGATAAGATCTCCTTAGTTAATTCGATAGTACGATATTTCTAATCTTTATCGTAGAGTTTTAAAGATAGTAGAAGAGTTAATAGTATATTATATTTAACGGAAAGGTATATAAATATCCTATTCCTAAAGCCTTAATAATATATGAAAGTATATTAGAGTTAGGGTAGTAGTGTCCTCCTTATATCCCTAAAGTTATTCGGTAAATAATTAATAAATTTATCGAGTTAAAGATATTATATATTAACTTAATCTCCTTAAATCTCCTAGGAAATACATAATAAATAAAAACTAAGTGTAATTATTCTAGTTTATATAGATTTCGTATAATACCTACTATATAGTCTTATAAATCTAGTTTAATTAAGAATCTCCGTTTATTTAAAGTACCGGGTTCTAAGTTAATAAACCCAAGATATTCGAGAAATTAACTTTCTTTATAAAATTAGGTTTAATATATTAGAAGGTCGATAAACGGGTTATTTAACAAAATATTTAAATAATCGATCTTACTATTATAACTCTAATATTCGCGTACGGTTTATATACGGTAAAATAGTATCTTAGGGATATTATCCGGTTATAATAAATATAAAAATTTTAGTAGTATCGCTATATCTAGTGAAGTTTATTCTAACTCTAGAAATCGTTTATTCTAGGATACCGAGAGACGCGACACAGATACCGGTATAATACGTGATATCGGCGACGCGCACGATAATTAAATATAATAAGATATATTTATAAAACTATACTACGCGTAATCCGAGAAGGTCCGGGTTCTCGGCGGGATATTTAATATACTTAATAAAACGTTATATAGAGGGTTCCGTAAACTAGGTATTAATATAGATAATAAACTATAATTTCCCTAAAGATATATCGCTAAATACCTAGGATCCTCGTTGGAGCGATCTATAGCGGACGGTAGATAATTAGTAATTTTATATTTATCCGTTACTATATTTATAAAAATTATACTTCGATGACCACTCTCTTTAGTATATAAGTAGCGCGGATCCGGTACCGTAATCGTGGGATAGAGATTAAATATTAAATTTCGGTATTAATTTAAATTTTAATAATATTTAGTTAGTTTTACTTAAAGTTAGAGGCCCGTTATTATTTTAAAAGGAACTTAATATTAAAACCTCGAAATCTAGGTTACACGGAGTAATCGGGGTACTTCTAGAAATAATATAGACTTTATATATACTCTCGATAGACTTCGGTATACGATCTAAATTATAATTAAAAGAGGCGTAAATTTTATTAACCCTATTTCTTTCTCGTTGATATTATTTTTATAATCGTATTAGAATCCATACGGAATTTTATCGGCCGTTATATTATATATATCGAGGAGAGATATAATAAGACTAGGAATAGTATATTTAGGTCTTAGGTAATCGTCGTAATTATATTTCGTAAACTTATCTATCGTAAGATATTTAAGGATTAATTATAAGTTTTCGTTATTATAAATATAGGTGAAATTAGTAAATAATAACACATTTAAAAAAGATATAAATTCAACGTCGTAAATAAGGGTTTGAGGAATATATTAATAAAGAATAATTCTCTAGCCCGATAAATCGTCTAACTATAACTAACTAGGTTAATAATAATACTATTTATCTACCGGGTACTATATAATAGTCTTCGATAATTATACTCCCTAATAATATATTTAATTATTCGATTTATAGTTTCGTAAGAAATATCCCTTTTCCTTAGAACCTCGTAGTATAATAATAAAATAAGAGTTTAAAACGTAACGAATAATCTCTAACGTTTAACGTTCGTAAGGGAAGTTTTAATAAATAAAGCGAACCTCTCCGCTAAGGCGATAAATTTATATTTTGAATATTTTTCTCTCTAGTATAGCTTTCTTATAATTAGAGTATCCGAGCGATCGGTAAAAACTCGGATAATTTCCTCGTACTACTTTATAGTATTTAATTCTAGTTCGATTTATCTCTTACGCTATTTAGTAACCGGGGGAACGTTTCGTAGGAATTAATCTATAACTTTAATCTTTCGTAGTTTCCGTTATAATCTCTTTCGTAGCCTATTTATATTTAGGTTTTCAAGGTTTTTATATTAAAAGATATTTGATAATTGGGATAAAAGTTATAATCTAGGCTCCTATAATAACTACGATAACTATTATAATTCGGGCTATTATAGCGAGTACGATAACTACGATACTTCTTAAGAATTTAATTCGTATATATATTTTCGTTTCTTAGAAGGTTCTCCTAATGGGTTTTAAAGAAAAATAACTACTATACTATTATCCGATAAATCTTATAGTTATTTACGGAAGTCAGGGTAATATTCGTAGTACTAGTATAGAAAATTAAACTAGTTTTTCTTGATAATTACCTAGGTATCCTCTACCGTTATCCTATAATAAGGCGATAATAGGATATATATATAAAATGTTTTATAGAAGTCGGGGGCTGGAATCTCCGACCGCGCTATTTTATATTTACGACTACAACGTAGTTACAAAAAAGAAATAGCGCGTATAGACTAAGTATAGTTTAGAAGTTAAGGATTCTTTCCGAGCTAGCGCTACAAGCCCGTCACCGGTATTAATAATACCGAATTATACATTTAATTAATTAGTAGGAGAAGAGTTATTTCTTAATCTACTATAGATTTTCTTAGTAGTTTATTAATAGGCTCGAATACCCTAGTAGTAACCGGTTTAATATAGTAAAACTAATTATTAAATAAAGGCGCGAGTAAAGAATTACTTATATCTTTAAGGTAAAAATATAAAATATCGAGTATAGTAGTTCCTCCTCCCCGCTTGATCTATTTATCTAGCGCGTTAAATATTCTTATTTCGCTAGTTATTATAGTTTTACTAGGATAAAACTCCGTTTTATATAGGACTATAAATTAGGAAAGTAAAAGGATTTTAAGCTAATACCGCGTAGATAATATATTATTTAGAAAATCGATATTATTCGTCTCTAATCCTACTAATATCTACTCTCTCTTAAATTCGATTTACGAATAAGGAGACGAGAGAATACTATTATTATATTCCTATATAATTACTATAAAGAATCTATTTATCTTACCGCCTCGTTTTTAGAAAATTATTTATATATTACCGTTTCTACGTCTCTCCTCTTATTTACTACGCTCAGCCTTAATATTCTATAATTTTATTTATATATTTATATTACCTTCTTTCCTATTTATAGAATAAGTTCTTTTAATAGTTTATATACCCGACCTCTCTACTATAGAACTTCGTCTTCTATATTAACGGTATATCCGCTAGGTTTACTTCCTAGTTTATTTAATTTTATATAAATCCTTTATTATAGCGGTAGAGTTACGAATTAATTATCCGTTTAAAGTTAACTATCTCTTATAATTTACCCGAAGGGCGGACTAATTATTAATTAAAGGACGAAACCTCTATAGTATATAAATTTAATAAGAAACGATTATTGTTTTAATATCTATTATTAGATTAGATAGCCTTAGAAGTCGTATTTATTTTATTTAGAAATTTACCGTCGATCTAGCTAGATAACTCATTAGCGGCTCCTAGAGGTATACTTTAATAAATACCCTCCGCGTATAATATAATTATACGGCCGACGTTTCTATTATTGTCTATATTATTAAGACTTAATGGAATCGAGTATCTACTAAATCCTATAGCTAGGGACACTACTAGTATAAATAATCGTTAATACAATAGCGACCGAACGGACTCTTTATGGACTATATTAATAGTAGTAACGTCCCGACCTATAATATTATCTTTATCTCTAACTTCTATAAAAAGACGTTCTTTAAGAGATATTACTCTACTATCTATTATACCCGCTTTAATAAAATATCTATTATTATAGTTTACGACATTTACGTCGCCTCCGAGTTAAGGGTTATATCTCATTACGACTAGTCTACTAACCACTACTATCGAAGCGCGGTAACTAGATTAAGTATCTACGTTAATAGGATCGGGTCCGCCGCTACTCTTAGAGATTATAACGGCTCCGAGTATACTTCGTGCTATATATCTACCTCTAGTTCCTCCTATACTAGCTTAGTTCCGTTAAACGGGAAATCCTACGTTATGGAATTCTAGCCTATATTTGGCCCTCCTTTAACTTACTTCTATTAATAAATTTTAATTCAACTTTTCTATACTCTTTACCTTAACGGGTCCTACTTCTACGATATTATAACTAGTATTTAATAAGGAAACCTTCGACGCGCTAATATTAAAGATTTCGGGCTAGAGCTAATATTAAATAATAATACTCGAGACGGAATAAAGTTTTATTTAGGTATCTCTTAACATTTAAATTATATTTAAAATTACTAATATAAAATATAAGTGTAATACTACTATCTCCTACCGTTTCTAATAACGACGTAAAGAGAAGGAGTAAGAGACTTCAAACTATATTTCTAAATTAGAAATATAAGTACAGGAAATAACCGAGGAGAAAGTATATTATTAACTAGAGCGAGACTTCCTATAGGATATAGTCTTATTAAATTATATCTCTATACTACCTCGGCCCCGAACGCCGAGGCGGAGAAGATATACTTTATTTAATGAACCGAAAACTCTAGATAAAATATCTATTTAAACCGAAGATAGAAATACTCGGAGACGCACCGGTACGTACTTGCTATAACGATATTTTGTCTAAATTATAATATACATAGATCGTCAAAAGCTTGGGCGAGTAATTATTCCCGTTATTTATTAATCTTCTTCGAAGAGATCCTCTATAATCGGTATATTCGTAGGTGTATTGAGTATACACGGAAGTATCAATATCCCTATATATAGGTTCACTATGAGTGTATTTAGTAATTGAATCGCTTCTAGCGTCCCTAGTTTAACGTTTATCGTCTTATTAAAGTGAACTCATAAGTGATATAACGAGCTATAATTCCTAAATCGATCTTTATACTAATGAATACGCTTGATCTTTTCGAGGACGGAACTCCTTGAACTTGATTAGGTTTAAGTCGATTAATATAATTTAATAACCCCACGCCTCTTTATAGACGATTTTATTCTATAGTTAAAGGCGCTAAAGTTTTATTTATTAACGTCAATTCCCTTTAATTATAGGGGCCCTCGACGAAGAAACCTTTTATTACTATTTTAATAAATTTATATTATTCGTTTATTTCCGTTATAGTAGTAGATTAACCTTCTTTTATATACTCTATATTTATAGAATAGTAGTTATTCTAGAGTATATACCGGGAACTAAATACTTCTAAGAGAATATTAATATTTATAAATTTTTAGTATAAATATCTAAACTCTAAATCCCCTTAAAATAAACCCGTAAACGACGGAGTATAAAAGTAATAAGGGAAAGCGAAGAAACCCGGAAGAAGAGTGTAACTAGATATTAATAGTACTCTATATACTCGGTTTCTTATCGAGATACGGATAATAAAATAAGAGAGCCTTAGAATAATTTAATATCGATAATTTTTTTAGTTACTTACTTATTAGCCTCTTCCTCCACTTAATATTTTATAGAGATCGATATTTCTAATATTTAGAATATCGAAGTAGGGATAAATTAAATTCGCGAGAAATTTAGTAAATTTAAAATAAAACGGAGATATAAGATAGAGATATTTAAGACGTAGACCTTAAGCGACGCCATAAATCGAAATTTAATTCGGTATTATTAATATCGATCGTTTACTACGATTAATTCCGAGGGTTTATATATTAATTACTTTTATACGCGATATTCCGAGTATAAGTATCCGGGCGAATTAAAAGTAGATAAGTATAATTTAATAAATATAGAAGAGGCGAAAGCGTTAAAATAAGTAGAAGAACGTTATTTATATAAATGAGAAGAATATTATTTTTCTTAGTTTTAATAAAGTTCTAGCCTAGAGTAAAACGAGCGGTATACTTTATATTGAAATCTAGGTAGAATCTAGGCAGAATCTTTACTATAGTTTAATTTAATTAGGTTTAGCGTTATTTAGTAAATTAAATTTACGTACTAAATATATAGTAATAATAATACTATAAATAATAATTAACTATTTAACCTCTATTATTATCTATAATTAAATATATATTTTAAAGGGTTATAAACCCGGGTTTAATATTCGCTACCCTTTAATAAACACGTTTAAAGAAGTAATTAAATCGCGTATATAACGATTTTAGTAGTACCCCTAGATCTACTCTTAAATCTAGTTTATATAATAGTAATTAGTAGTTATAATGGATTATTTATATCGGTAAATCCGGAAAAATAATTTTGTAAAATCGCTACTTAATCGGTATAAAATACGTATTTTACGTATTTCGTAGGTTATTAATAAACGAAATATAGTATAGTAAAATATAATTAAATCTAACTTATTTTAGTTATATTTAAATTAGATAAATAATAACGTATTACTATATAAATAATAGTAGAGATAATTGAAATATTAAAAGTATATTTCTTTAGATCTAGGTTAGATCTAGGCTAGATCTAGATTAAATCTAAATTTAAATTTAAACGGTATCTCTAACTTCCTTATAAATATTATAAGTATATTTAATAATATATTCGTAGATTAATATTCTTTTTCCGTTATTATTTTAAAGGTTTTTATTAATAACCCTTAATTCCCGGGGCCCCGTATCGATCGTAAATTTAAAAGGAGGTTAAGGAATATATAGTTAAATACCGCGTTAAATAATAATAAATATAATTAAAGTATTAAGAGCGTAGGCCCTTAATAGCGAGTTTAGGGATTAAATAGAATCTAGGTTAAATTTAAAAGATATCTAGGTTAGATCTAGGCCTAAATCTAGACTAGATATAATACTCGGTTTTTTATTATCGTTCCTAAATATAATAAAATAGAGGATTAGAATCGTAGGCGATAATAACGTATTATAATAAATATTATTATATAGAAAATAAGTATTATTATATAGAAAAGCGCGTAGAGGGGTAATAAGTTTCCTAGCTCTTATTTATACCTAAATATCTAACGGTTTAAAAATGTATAAACGCTTTATTAAAATAACTAAATATTATATCCGTAACTACTCTAACCGCGCTTTTATTTAATATATATATTATTTTTTTAAATCGCCTTTATACTTTCTCTAGTATTATTACTAGCCGTAGTATTATTAATATTCTAAATATTATTATTATATTTAGGATTATTACCTCCGTTAGTATTTTTTATACCCTCCGCGTTCGCCGTATTTATAGTCTTAAATATATTTACCTTAAAATCCGCCTTCGATTTCTACTTCCCCTCTATATACTCCCTAATTCCGGTATTAATATATAATATATATTAAAATATTTCCTTTAACTAGGTTATTTAATACGCTCTCTTCGGTATTTATTTATATAATCCGATAGAGTAGAGGGGTTTATAAAATAATTATAGTCGTATATATAAAATTCAAGCCTACGTTTATCTACCGCGTAAATTTAATTAAAAAATTAAATATATTATTCTTTATTAGTTTACGATTATAATTAATCTTTCGTATTAATATATATATAACTACGACCCTCGCCTTATCGGTCCCGAAGAATATTTATATTTTAGGTTTAAACTCCTCTCGGATATATTATAATAAAGAAAAATTAATATTAAATACTATATTTAGAAAAAAGAATACTATATTTAATATATTAAAAAAAGCGAGTTTAGGCTTTTTTATACTAGAGATTTTAAAAAAAAGAAGAATTTATTTATTCTACTATTAAAATTATCTCGGTGAATAAGAATATAATTAATATATTTACCTCTTTATATTTCTTAAAAAAGGAGGCGATAATTTTAAATTTAAAGAATCTCTTTTTAAATATTATATAGTCCCTACCTAGGATATAATCTTTTTATATCCGATTATTATTTTTATTTATAGTAGAGGCCGCGGTCGTATTATTAATCTACTTTTTATTAAGAGTTTTAGAGGAGATAACGAGAGTAGGTAAAAATCTATATAATCGGAGAACCCGTAATATAATAAATATTATATTAGAATAAACCAAAATTAAATATTAAAGACGTTAGTATAAGAAAGAGGTATTATAATCTTAATATTCCTCTAGTAATTTTACCGCTATTAAAGTCTTTCTAATATAATAGTTTTCTAATTAATAATAATAGACCTGAATCGCGGCTAGAGTCTTAATAAATAAATAATCGTAAAGTCTTTTTAATAAAGCTTCTTAAGTATTATAAGATATATTTAATTTAATTACTCTTCTTATATCGTAGTATCGAGGTATAAAGGAGTATATTAACGAGGATATTTATTATTTTAATAAATCTCTTTTATAGCCTAGTTTTCTTATATATCGGGTAGTAATACTCGTAGACTTTTCTAGGTTAATAAGTCCGAAGTATTAATAACCGAATTAATAATTATTTTAATAAATATCTTCTATAGTAGTCCGAGGGGCTATAATATTCTTTTAATTTTAATTAATAATCGTTCTAAATATAATTATAAAATAGAAATTATATTTAGGGCGAGTCTTCTTTATCTTTTAAAAAGAATAATATAGATTTTTATTTAAATTTCTTACCCTATTATATTCGCCTACGATTACGAAGTCGTATTAAAAATAATAGATTATTTCCTTTATAATCTCTTTTTTCGTTTACTTTATATAAGGATATTTATATTCTTCGTTAAAGATTTTATTAAAGACTAATTATATCTACTATATAATAACTATATATAACGATATATTTACTACGCTCGGGGAATTATACTATATAGGGTTAATACTTTTTTACTTCTAAATTATATTACTTTAAAATCCTTTTTATTATATACCGTCGCTAAACTCTTCGGCGCCCTTTTATTTATAATATAACTATATTTTTATTATTATATTAATAACTACGAGTTATACCTTTAGGTCTTTAAAATCGATTACTAATTTTAATTTATTAATTTAAATACCGAGATCGGGCGGCGGGATAGAGAATAATTTAGACTCGTTAATTAATATAATATAAATAACCTTTAAACCCGGTGAATATGGATATTCGTAGAATTATCGATTTATAGGATATTTAGAGCCCGTAGGAGCGTTTTTATAATAATATTAAGATTTTACTAGTTATTCTCTTTATTTATATTAAATCTCTATTTATTTCCGGTATAAATAACGATAGAATATAATAACGCCTATAACTTTATAAATCTTTATATAATTAGAATTAATTAAAAAGCTTAGTAGATAAAATTATAGACTTTATATTTTCTATATTTATTTATATAGTCTAGAAGAATATTATAATATCCTAAATCTTCTTCGTTATTTAATATAACTATAAATATATAAAGCTACTATTAGTAATAACTTAATTTTAATATTCTAGGAATCATTATTATATTATAACCGCGAGAATTATTAGGGTAGGCGATTTTCGCGAATATAATAACGCGTTCCTATATACTATCGTGAATATATTCGTATAAATAGTTATTACTAAGTTTTTTAAAGTTAAAAAAATAATTAATAAATATAATACTATTAAAGGAGATATCGATTAATTATTATTTATATATTATAGTTAACTTTACTTTCTCTTCTCTAACCCCGTTATTATCTTTATTATTATTAATAACTAGTTCGGAGGATTCTTTAAATACGAATTTATTTTTTTAATTTAATTACTCGGAGGACTTCTTTAAAGATTTAAGAGATTCGCGAGGTTTCTTAAATAAAAACTTCTTTAAAGGATATTTCTACGATAACGGTAATAAATTATCTTTATTATTATTAAAATTTAAGAGCTTCGTCCGGCTCTTTAGTCTTTTCGTTATTAATAAACGGATTAAATCTTAATAAAAGGTATTAAGAGAAGGGTAATATTTTAAAATTATAAAAAAAAAAGATTAATCTCGAAATAAAGAAAACGGGAAATAATAGGTAAATACGAATATACTTTTAATATTAATTTTTATAATTACTCCTTTTTTTCGAGCTCCTTCGGGCGCGATAATAGATTTTTATTTATAATATATTAAATACCTAAAAGAGGGAAGAACGGAGGAGGAAAAGAATAAATTTAAAATCCTAATAAAGGTAAATTTATCTTTTAAATTAGATTTATATTAAAGAATAAAGAATATAATTAATTAAAATTATCGTTTATAATAAATTTATCTTTTATTAAATTTATACCCCGGTTTTAGAAATATTAAATATTATTCTATAAGTCCTTATCTTTTAAGATATCTATATAATACGCGTCCTCCTCCGTTATATAGAAGAGATAATTAAATATTTAGTCCGTTATAAAATAATAAATTATTTAATACCTCTAGAGTAGCGCGAATCGTAAATAAATTATATTAAATTCTTCGTTTAATAAATACGCGGAGATTATTAAAAACCGGACCTCGTATATAAAATTCCGTAATATAAACTAGCTTAATATATAGTCGATTTTAAAGATTTAGAAAGACCGAAAAAAAGAAAAATTATAAACGGTATTAATTTTTTATTTAAGAAAAGTATCGTTCGAGCCGGCTATTATTATTATTTAACTTTATAAATTAAGAAATAATATATTATTAAAGTTATTTTTAATTTTAATTATTTAACTAGAATCTCTTTAGTATATAATAATACCGATATATATTTATTCGCCGAAGCCTAGATAGTCTTAGACCTCGATTTACTCTTTAAAATTAAATATTAAATATTTATTTTATTAAATTCTTTCTACTTTAAGCGCGTCTTTATAATTCCGTTAATATTTAATTATATCCCTTAAATAGCGATATTTATTAATAAACTCTTTAGCTCGTAGTAATATATTATTAATATTCGTATAATAAATTAATATAGGTATTTTTCTAATATCCCGGATAATCTAGTTAACTTTAAATAACTTTTTATTATATTTAAATAATACGCGCCGGGGCCGTAGCGCGATAGTAGTAATAAATAGATAAATTTAATAATAATTATAAAGTAAAGAGGGTATAACGATTCGCGTAATTTAAATAACTAGTTATAGTAAAATATAATAGATTTTATAGTAAATTAAGTTAGATCTAGCCTAATATACTATAAATATCGGGCGATATTTAAATAAGATTATTAAAAGGATAAGACGATAGGTAAAGAGGTCTTTAAGTTATTATATATAAATATATTTAAAAGAGTCGTCTTTAGAAGGACGGCTAATACTTAATATTTAAACTTATATATTAACCGCCTATACTATTATAATTTTACGTAATATAATTATTAAACCGTATTAGAAACAGCCTAGAGTACGGTTTATAGTATAATTAATATCGTGACTAACGGACTTCTAGGTCTTATATAACGGGTTTAAAAATAAATATTAAAAAGTAGTAAAGAAGAGCGTTTATATTTATAATATATTAATATTAAACCAACTTTCTAGCGCTCTAGATTTAGCCTAGATCTAGCCTAGATTTTCTTTAAATTTTCTTTAAATTTAGGCTAGATCTAGACTAGATCCTTTACGTATTATTAGACGAGGATAATTTTTTATAAATTAGAGGTAAACTACGTAAAACTTTTAATATTATTTTCGCGCTCTCGATAGTTAAAATTATATCCGATAATAGTAGATTATCCTCCGTCCGTGGCCCTAATTATAATAAAGTACTAAAGACGGTAATAATTAAAGCGGAAGATTTAATTAACCTTTCGGCTTCTAATAAAGATATTAAAGAGACGAAATATTCGGAGGAGGATATAACTCTACTCGATAATAATTATAACGATTTATTTAACTTTAAAGGACTACTAGAGAATACTTAACCGGTATTAAATTTAATTAATTTATTCTTATTAAACTCTATAAAGAACTCGGCCTATATTTATTATTTTATTAACGATAGTAGTAGTAAGAAGTTAAATAAAACTACTAAAATAATTAAAACGGTAGTAGTATTAGTTATTAAAAATATCCGTATACCCTCTTTAGAATTTAATAATTCTTCGGAGTAATATTCGTTATCGCCTAATAAATTAATCTCGGCGTCGATATCTTTCTCGTCTAATAATTAGGATAAAATTATTATTATTAATATATAAAAGGAGGCTACGTTTAACACCGAGGTAGATAACGTAGGTTTACTACTTTAAAGATAAAACGTAAATAAAGTATTAAAGGTAATAAAGGCGTTGAATTATTTATTACCTTTAATAAATATAATTAAAGAAGCGGGAATAGTCCCTAAGGTTTTAAAGAAAACTACCGATATACTAGTCCTATTAAACCACGTTATTTTAAGGAGAAGTACGGAGTTCTTCGACTTTAAAAAGTATTACTAAATTATAAAGATTAACCGGCGAGAAACTAAAGTAAAGAATTTACGATTTTTTAATCTTTTTAAATATAGAGTACACTTTACCTCTAATAATAATAAATATAATATTTATTATACCGTCCGTATTTTAGGTCTCCTTTTTAATATTATTATAATAAAGTTCTTAAAGAAAGTTCGAGGTAGTATAATATTTAATACGAAGTTATTAAATACTAAAAGTATTATTAATAATATAACTAGGCTCGTTATATTTCTTTACGAGTATATAATTATAATTTATAAAAAGTACGCCTAATAGTATCCGATTTCCTTTAACGGTCTCGTAGCCCGAATCGAAATTATATTAACTCCGATTTAGCCTATCCCGATTAATTAACGAAAGATTATTAATAATAAAACTAGGTATTACTTTAAGGTATATAATTTTCCTCGTATTATTATACTAGTAATATTAAATAAAGAACTAGTAATCTTTTAAATAATTAAATTTAACGCGGTCGAAAGTATAAATATAAATAGTAATAATATTTTAGGTTTATACTTTTCTTCCGTTTATATTATTAAATAAACTTCTACGCTATTTAATTATACCGGTCGATATAAAATTATATTATTTATTCGTACTAGATTCGTATATTTAGCCTTTAAAGACTCTTTTTAATAATAATAATAATTAACTCGCGGTCGTTAATTATCGGTAAAATATTTTATTTATTTTAAAATAACTAAAAGGGTAAACCCTCTCCTATACTTTTATAATTTAAAGCGGCGATATAATTTAAAGTTTAGGCGGGGGCTACGCTAACGATAACTTTTAAAATAACGAGAATAATAATAATTAAAAAGGGGGTATAAATAAAGGCGAGGATAATAATAAATAAAATAAAAGTAAAGACGGCGGCGACGATAATAATACTCGCTCGGTTAATAGGGAATTATTATTTATATTATTTATAATCGTGGTTTATAAGGGCCGGACGGCTTTAATTAATAATAATTTTTAATTATCCGCTCCGATACTTATAATATAGATATTAATTATAAATTTTTTCGGTATTAACCGCGGGGGGAAAGTAAAAGGGTTAAAAGTAAAAATATATATTATAAACTTATAAAGAGGTTTAATAAAGGTATCGTCGGCTTTAATATTAATAAAATTAAAATATAAAGAGTTTAAAGAGTTTAAGAGTTCTATTAATAATAAAGCCGCCGTTATTATTTACCCGCTTTAAGGTATAAATAATATCTTATTATTAATAACTACTTTATTCGAATACTAAAAGTATTATATATTAATTATTTAGTAGAGGAGCTCGAAAAATAGGTCTTATATTAATACCGCTTTAAATATTATTCGCCCCGTCGTTATCTTCCCTTTTATCGTTTTTAGAATTAAGGATCTTTAGTACTTTTTACTTTTAATTAATAATATAATTTATATCTTTATATCTTTAAGTCGAGGGTAATATATTCTTTAATAATTAAAAGAACGGTATTTCTTTCTTCTTTATAAAAGTTATAAATATATTAAATAATATTTTCGTAAATTAATACTCTTTTTCCGTTATTATTTTAAAGGTCTTCGTTAGTAACCCTTAACTTCCGGGGTCATATATCGATCGTAAATCCGAAAAAAAGTTAAGAAATATATAGTTAAATACCGTATTAAATAACGGTAGATATAATTAAAATATTAAAAGCGTAGGCCTTTAATAGCGAGTTTAGGGATTAAATTAAATTTAAATTAAATTTAAAAAGTATCTAAAGAATATTTAAATTAGATCTAGGCCTAAATCTAGGTTAGATATAATATTCGGTTTTTTATTATCGTTCCTAAATATAATAAAATAAAGGATTAAAATCGTAAACGATAATAATATACTATAATAAATATTATTATATAGAAAATAAGTATTATTATATAGAAAAGCGCGTAGAGGGGTAATAAACTTCCTAGCTCCTATTTAAGCCTAAATATTTAATAATTTAGAAATATAAAAAGACTTAACCTAATTAACGGCGGTTTATTTTTATATTTATTTACTTTAATCGTTTTTCCTCCTAATATATATAATACCCTCTTAAATAGTATTTTTTATATTAATAATAAACGCCGCGGTATTATTAATATTCTTAATACTATTATTTCTTTTAGTATTATTACCTCCGTCGGCGCCTCCTACGCTTTTTATATTTATCGTACCGATAGTCTTAAAAGCGTCCTCCCTAAAATTTATTTTCGATTTATATTTTACGTCTATATACTCCTCGATTTAAATATTAATATTTAATATATAATAGAATATTTCCTCCTTTTATTTTATCCGATATATTTTTTTCGGTATTTATTTATATATCCCGATAGAGTAGAGGGGCTTATATAGAATAATTATAATTATACGGATTAGATTTAAACCTACGCTTATTTAACGTATAAATTTAATTAAAATATTAGGTTTATTTTTCTTTAGTAATATATTATTATTATTAATTTTATATATAAATACGTATTTAGCCGCGTCCCTCTTCTTATTATTTTTAAAGAATATTCGTATCTTAAATTTAATCTCCTCTCGGACGTATTATAATAAAAGAATATTAATATAAAAAGGTTAGTTAGAAAAGAGAAGGCTAAGTTTAATAAATTAAAAAAAACGAGTTTAAACTTTTTTATATCGGAGATTTTAAAGAAAAAAAGGATTTACCCGTTCTATTATTAAAATTATCTCGATGAATAAAAATATAATTAATATATTTACCCCTTTATATTTCTTAAAAATAAAGACGATAACTTTAAGTTTAGGGGATATTTTTTTAAATATTATATAATCCTTATTTAGGATATAATTTTCTTATATCCGATTATTATCTTTACTTATATTAGAGGCCGCGGTCGTATTATTAATTTACTTTTTATTAAGAGTTTTAGAGGAGATAACGAGGGTAGGTAAAAATCTATATAATCGGAGAACCCGTAGTATAATAAATACTATATTAAAATAAACTAAAATTAAATATTTAGGACGTTAATATAGGAAAGAAATATTATAATCTTAATATTCCTTTAGTAGTTTTACCGTTATTAGAGTCTTTCTAGTATAATAATTTTCTAATTAATAATAATAGACCTAAATCACGGCTAGAGTCCTAGTAGATAAATAATCGTAAAATCTTTTTAATAAAACTTCTTAAATATTATAAAATATATTTAATTTAATTACTCTTTTTATATCGTAATATCGAGGTATAAAGGAGTATATTAATAAAAATATTTATTACTTTAATAAATCTCTCTTATACCCTAGTTCTCTTATATATTAAGTAGTAGTACTCGTAGACTTTTCTAAATTAATAGGTCCGAAGCGTTAATAACCGAATTAATAATTATTCTAATAAATATCTTTTATAGTAGTCCGAGGGGTTATAATATTCTTTAGGTTTTAATTAATAATCGTTCTAAATATAATTATAAAATAGAAATTATATTTAAGGCGAGTCTTCCTTATCTTCTAAAGAAGATAATATAAATCTTTATTTAAATTTCTTATTTTATTATATTCGCCTATAATCCCGAAGTCGTATTAGAAATAATAGATTACTTCCTTTATAATCTCTTTTTTCGTTTACTTTATATAAGGATATTTATATTCTTCGTTAAAGACTTTATTAGAGATTAACTATATCTATTATATAATAATTATATATAGCGATATATTTACTACGCTCGGGGAATTATACTACGTAGGGTTAATACTTTTTTATTTCTAAATTATATTACTTTAGGGTCCTTTTTATTATATATTATTACTAAACTCTTCGTCGCCCTTTTATTTATAGTATAACCGTATTTTTATTACTATATTAATAACTACGAGTTATATTTTTAAGTTTTTAAAGTCGATTACCGATTTTAATTTACTAGCCTAAATACCGAGATCGGGCGGCGGGATAAGGAATAGTTTAGACTCGTTAATTAATATAATATAAATAACCTCTAAACCCGGTGAATATAAATATTCGTAGAATTATTAATTCGTAGGATATTTAGAGCCCGTAGGAGTGTTTTTATAATAATATTAAGACTTTATTAACTACTTCTTTTATTTATATTAAATCTCTACTTATTTCCGGTATAAATAACGATAGAATACGATAACGTTTATAACTTTATAGGTCTTTATATAATTAGAATTAATTAAAGAGTTTAATAAATAAAATTATAAACTTTATATTTTCTATATTTATTTATATAGTCTAGACGAATATTATAATATTTTAAATCTTCTTCGTTATTTAATATAATTATAAATATATAGAGCTATTATTAATAATAATTTAACTTTAATATTCTAGGAATCGTTATTATATTATTACCGCGAGAATTATTAGGGTAAACGATTTTCGCGAATATAATAACGCGTTTCTATATATTATCGTGAATATATTTATATAAATAATTATTATTAAGTTTTTTAAAGTTAGGAAGGTAATTAATAAATATAATATTATTAAAGAAGATATCGATTAATTATTATTTATATATTATAATTAACTTTACCTTCTCTTCTTTAACCCTATTATTATCTTTATTATTATTAATAATTAATTCGGAGGATTCTTTAAATACGAATTTATTCTTTTAATTTAATTATTTAAAGGACTTTTTTAAAAATTTAAGAGATTCGCGAGGCTTCTTAAATAAAAGTTTCTTTAGAGGTTATTTCTACGGTAACGGTAATAAATCGTCTTTATTATTATTAAAACCTAAAAACTTCGTCCGGCTTTTTAATCTTTTTATTATTAATAAACGAATTAAGTTTTAATAAAAAATATTAAAAGAAGGGCGATATTTTAAAACTATAAAAAAGAAAGATTAATCTCGAAATAAAGAAAACGGGAAATAATAAATAAATACGAATATATTTTCGGTATTAATTTCTATAATAACTTCTTTTTTTCGAGCTCCTTCGGGCGCGATAATAGGTTTTTATTTATAATATATTAAATACTTAAAAGAGGGAAGAACGGAGGAGGAAAGAAATAAATTTAAAGTTTTAATAAAGGTAAATCTATCTTTTAAATTAGATTTATATTAGAGGATAAAGAATATAATTAATTAAAGTTATTATTTATAATAAATTTATTTTTTATTAAATTTATACCCCGGTCTTAGAAATATTAAATACTATTCTATAGATCTCTATCTTCTAAAATATCTATATAATATACGTCCTCCTCTGTTATATAGAAGAGATAATCGAGTATCGAGTCCGTTATAAAATAACGAGCTATCTAATATCCCTAGAATAATACGAATCGTAAATAAACTATATTAAATTCTTCGTCCGGTAGATACGCGGAGATTATTAAAAACTAAATCTCGTATATAAAACTCCGTAATATAAACTAGCTTAGTATATAGTTAATTTTAAAGATTTAAAAAAACCGAAAAAAGGAAAGATTATAAACGGTATTAATTTTTTATTTAAAAAAAGTATCGTTCGAGCCGGTTACTATTATTATTTAACTTTATAAATTAAGAGGTAGTATATTATTAAAATTATCTTTAATTTTAATTACTTAACTAGAGTCTCTTTAGTATATAATAATATTAATATATATTTATTCGCCGAAGCCTAGATAGCCTTAAACCTCGATTTACTCCTTAAAATTAAATATTAAATATTTACCTTATTAGGTTCTTTCTATTTTAAGCGCGTCTTTATAATTCCGTTAATATTTAAATATATCCTTTAGATAATAATATTTATTAATAAACTCTTTAACTCGTAATAGTATATCGTTAATATTTATATTATAAATTAATACGGGTATTCTTTTAATATCCCGGATAATCTAGTTAATTTTAAATAACTTCGTATCGTATTTAAATAATACGCGTTAAGGTCGTAGCGCGATAGTAGTAATAAATAAATAAATTTAATAATAATTATAGAGTAAAGAGGGTATAATAATTTATATAATTTAAATAACTAATTATAATAAAGTATAATAGATTTTATAGTAAATTAAATTAAATCTAACCTAATATACCGTAAATATCGGGCGATATTTAAATAAGATTATTAAAAGGATAAAACGATAAGTAAAGAGGTCTTTAGATTATTATATACGAGTATATTTAAAGAAATCGTCTTTAGAAGGATAATTAATATTTAATATTTAAACCTATATATTAACCGCCTATACTATTATAATTTTATATAATATAATTATTAAACCGTATTAGAAATAGTCTAGAGCACGGTTTATAATATAATTAATATTATAATTAACGGACTTCTAGGTCTTATATAACGGGCTTAAATAAGAATAAATATTAAAAAGTAATAAAAAAGAGCGTTTATATATATAATATATTAATATTAAATTAACTTTCTAGCGTCTTAGATCTAGCCTAAATTTTACCTAAATTTGGCCTAGATTTAATCTAGGTCTAGACTAGATCTAGGCCAAAGTCTTTATATATTATTAGACGAGGATAGTTTCCTATAAATTAAAAATAGATTATATAAAGCTTTCGATACTATTTTCGCGCTCTCGATAATTAAAATTATATTCGATAATAATAAATTATCCTCCGTCCGCGGCCCTAATTATAATAAAGTACTAGAGATAATAATAATTAAAGCGGAAGACCTAATTAATCTTTTAGTTTCTAACGAAGATATTAGAGGGACGAAATATTCGGAGGAAAATACGACTCTACTTAATAATAATTATAACGACTTATTTAATTTTAAAGGACTACTAAAAAACGTTTAACCGGTATTAAATATAATTAATTTATTCTTATTAAACTCTATAGAGGACTCGGTTTATATTCGTTATTTTATTAACGATAATAATAATAAGAAGTTAGTTAAGGTTATTAAGATAATTAAGACGGTAGTAATATTAATTATTAAAAATATCCGTATACCCTCTTTAGAATATAATAACTCTTCGAAGTAATATTCGTTATCGCCTAGTAAATTAATTTCGGCGTCGATATCTTTCTCGTCTAATAGTTAGAATAAAGTTATTATCGTTAATATATAAAAGGAGGCTACGTTTAACGCCGAGATAAATAACGTAATTTTACTACTTTAGAAATAAAACGTAGATAAAGTACTAAAGATAATAAAGATATTAAATTATCTACTACCTCTAATAAATATTATTAAAGAAACGGGAATAGTCTTTAAGGTTTTAAAGAAAACTACCGATATATTAATCCTATTAAACTACGTTACTTTAGGGAGAATTAAATTCTTTATTTTAATTTCTCGCCGGTTAATCTTTATAGCCTAATAATACTCCTTTAAGTCGAAGAAATCCGTATTATTTTTTAAAGAAGTACGGATTTCTTCGATTTAAAAGAATATTATTAGGTTATGAAAATTAACCGGTAAAAAGTTAAAGTAAAGAATTTATAGTTCTTTAATCTCTTTAGATATAAAGTATACTTTACCTTTAATAATAATAAATATAATATTTATTATACCGTCCGTATTTTAGGTCTCCCCTCCGATACTATTATAATAAAATTCTTAGAGAAAGTTCGAGGTAATATAGTATTTAATACGAAATTATTAAATATTAAAAATATTACTAGTAATATAACTAGGCTCGTTATATTCCTTTACGAGTACGTAATTATAATTTATAAAGAGTATGTTTAATAATATCCGATTTCCTTTAATAATTTTATAGCCCGAATCGAAATCGTATTAACTCCGATTTAGCCTATCCCGATTAATTAACGAAAGATTATTAACGATAGAACTACGCGTTACTTTAAGGTATATAATTTTCCTTGTATTATTATATTAATAATATTAAATAAAGAATTAGCGGTCTCTTAAATAATTAAATTTAACACGGTCGAGAGTATAAATATAAATAGTAATAATATTTTAGATTTATACTTTTCTTCCGTTTATACTACTAGATAGGCTTCTACGTTATTTAATTATACCCGTCGATATAAGGGCTATATTATTATATTCGTATTAAATCCGTATATTTAGCCTCTAGAGACCCTTCTCGATAATAATAATAATTAACTCGCGGTCGTTAATTATCGGTAAAATATTCCGTTTATTTTAAAATAATTAAGAGGGTAAACCCTCTCCTATATTTCCGTAACTTAAAGCGGCGATATAATTTAAAGTTTAAACGGGGGCTACGCTAGCGATAACTCCTAAAATAATAAAAATAATAATAATTAAAAAGAGGGTATAAATAAGAGCGAGGATAATAATAAATAAAATAAAAGTAAAAGTAGCGGTAATAATAATAATACTCGTTCGGGTAATAAGGAATCGTTATTTATATCGTTTATAATTATAATTTACGAGGGCCGGACGATTTTAACTAGTAATAATCTCTAATTATCCGCTCCGATACCTATAATATAAATATTAATTATAAATTTTTTCGGTATTAACCGCGGGGGGAAAATAAAAGGGTTAAGAATAAAAACGTATATTATAAACTCGTAAAGAGGTTTAATAAAGATATCGTCGGTCTTAATATAAATAAAGTTAAAGTATAAAGAGTTTAAAGAGTTTAAGAGTTTTATTAATAATAAAGCCGCCGTTATTATTTACCCGCTTTAAAGTATAAATAATATCTTATTATTAATAACTACTTTATTCGAATATTAAAAATATTATATATTAATTATTTAATAGAGGAGCTCGAAAGGTAGGCTTTATATTAATATTATTTTAAATATTATTCGCCCCGTCGTTATCTTCCCCTTTATCGTCCTCGGAATTAAAGATCTCTAGTACTTTTTACTTTTAATTAATAATATAATTTATATATTTATATCTTTAAATCGAGGGTAGTATATCCTTTAACGATTAAAAGAATAATATTTCTTTCTTTTTTATAAAAGTTATAAATATACTAAATAATATTTTCGTAGATTAATATTCTTTTTTTATTATTATTCTAAAGGTCTTCGTTAATAACCTTTAACTTCCGGGGTTTTATATCGATCGTAAATCCGAAAGGAGGCTAAAAAATATATAATTAAATACCGCGTTAAATAATAATAAATATAATTAAAGTATTAAAAATATAGGTCTTTAATAACGAGTTTAGAGATTAAATAAAATCTAGGTTAAGTTTAAAGAGTATTTAAAGAATATTTAAACTAGATCTAGGCCTAGATCTAAATTAAATATAATACTCGGTTTTTTATTATCGTTCCTAAATATAATAAAGTAGAGGATTAAAATTATAAACGATAATAACGTACTATAGTAAATATTATTATATAGAAAATAAGTATTATTATATAGAAAAGCGCGTAGAGGGGTAATAAACTTCCTAACTCCTATTTAAATTTAAATATCTAATAGTTTAGAAATATAGGAAGGTTTAATTTAATTAACGGCGGTTTATTTTTATATTTATTTACTTTAACCGTTTTTCCTCCTAATATATATAATACCCTTTTAAATAATATTTTCTATATTAATAATAAACGCCGCGGTATTATTAATATTCCTAGTATTATTATTCCTTCTAGTATTATTACCTCCGTCGGCGCCTCCTACGCCTTTTATATTCGTTATACCGATAGTTTTAAATACGTCCTCCTTAAAATCTATCTTCGATTTACGCTTTACGTCTATATATTTCTCGATTTCGGTATTAATATTTAGTATATAATAGAATATTTCCTCCTTCTATTTTATCCGATATATTTTTTTCGGTATTTACTTATATATCCCGATAAAGTAGAGGGGTTTATATAGAATAATTATAATTATATAAATTAGATTTAAACCTATGTTTATTTAATATATAAATTTAATTAGAATATTAAGTTTATCCTTCTTTAGTAATATATTATTATTATTAGTTTTATATATAAATATATATTTAGCCGCGTCCCTCTTCTTATCGGTCCTAAAGAATATTCGTATTTTAAATTTAATCTCCTCTCGGACGTATTATAGTAAAAGAATATTAATATAAAAGAATTAATTAGAAAAGAGAAAGTTAAATTTAATAAATTAGAAGAAGCGAGTTTAGGCTCTTTTATATTAGAGATTTTAAAGAAAAGAAGAACTTACCTATTCTATTATTAAAATTATCTCGGTGAATAAGAATATAATTAATATATTTACTCTTTTATATTTCTTAAAAAGAGAGGCGATAACTTTAAATTTAAAGAATATTTTTTTAAATATTATATAGTCCCTATTTAGGATATAATTTTCTAGTATCCGATTATTATCTTTATTTATATACCGGTTCTCGATCTCTTTATTAGTTCACTTTTAATTATATATAATTAAAGAGACGGAGAGATAAGGTAAATAGTTATATAAATAAAGGAGCCATACTACTATAAATACCTAGTTAGCGTTAACGTTAATCGGGCGGTCGGGACGATTCCGTATAAATATAATATTATATTAATTATCGTCCTAGTAAATTTATTATTCTATAAATTTCTTTATTATTAAGGCCTTCTAACGGGCGACGAGGGTTATATAATATACTTTATAATTATAAGGAAAACTAGTTCTAAGGATACTTCGGTAGAGCTCTTTAAACTCGATAAAATCATAATCTTTCTAATTACTCTTCTTATACCGTCGTATTAAGAATTTAGGAAGTAAATTCCCGAATATATCTATTATATTATCGAATTCTTATAGTCGATTATTTAAACCTTAGTATTTAGTAATAATATTAATAAGAATCTTTAAACCGGTTAATTTAAAGAGGTAATATTTATATTTAGAATCGTTCTAGGAAATATTATATATAATATTTATTAAGGTTATAATATCTAGTAGATCGGAGTTAATAATCGTTTCGGATATAATTATAAATTAGAAATAATATTTAGGGCGAGTCTTTCTTATTATTTAAAAAGAATTCTATAAACCTTTATTTAAATTCCTTACCTTATTATATTTATTTATAATCGCGAACCCGTATTAGAAACGGTAGATAATTTCCTTTTTAATTACTTTTTTTCTATTCTTTATAAAAGAGTATTTATATACTTTATTAAAATTTTTATTAATAGTTCATTATAATTATTATAAAGTAAATATAAATATAAAAGTATTTACTTCGCTCGGGAGATTATATTACGCGGCGTTAATAAATTTAATACCTTTTAATAATTTTACGTCGGAGTCGTTCGAGTTATATACTATTTATAATTCTTTTTTCGTTTATACGTTTATTTAATAACTAAAGTCGGCGCTATAATAAATAATTATAAACCGTATCTTTAAGGCCTCGAAGTCGATTACCGATAATATTTTAATATTTTAAATACTAAGATTAACCGGCGGGAAAAAGAATAGTATAAATTTATTAATTAATTTAATATAAAAAGCTTCCGAGTCTAGTTAATATAAATATTTATAGAATTATCGATTCGTAGGATATTTAGAGCCCGTAAGAGTATTTTCGCGGTAGTATTAAAACTTTATTAATTACTCCTTCTACTCTCGTTAAATCTCTATTTATTTTAAATATAATTAAAAATGAAATACCGCGGAATTTATAGCTTTAAAGGTTTATAGGTAAATAAAGTTAATCGCGAAATTTAAAAGATATATTAAAAGGCTTTACTTTATTTAAATTTATTTCGTCTCCGATAATAATATTAAATTATCCGAAGTCGCCTTTATAGAATAGTATAATTATAAATATATAAAGTTACTACTAGTAATAAATTAACTTTAATATTCTAAGAATTACTATCTTATTATTACCGTAAGAATTATTAAAGTAGGCGATTTTCGCGAATATAATAACGCGTTCCTATATCTTATCGTAAATATATTTATATAAATAATTATTACTAATTTTTTTAAAGCTAGGAGGAAGGTAATTAATAAATATAATACTACTAAAGAAGATATCGATTAATCGTTATATTATAGTTAACTTTACTTTCTCTTCTTTATCCGCGTTATTATTTTTATTATTATTAATAGTTAATTCCGAGGATTCTTTAATTAAGAATTTATTCTTTTAATATAATTACTCGGAGGACTTCTTTAAAGATTTAAGATTTTAACGAGGCTTTTCGGCTAACGATTTCTTTAAAGTTTATTTCGGCGGTAACGGTAATAAATAATCTTTATTATTATTAGGGCCTAAGAGTTTCGTTAGGCGCTTTTATTTTTTCGTTATTAATAAAAGAATTAAATCCTCGTTAGAGGTATTAAAAGAATAAATATATTTCGAAACTATAAAGAAGAGAGGTTAGTCTCGAAATAAAGAAAACGGGAATTAATAAATAAATACGAATATATTTTTAGTATTAGTTTTTATAGTAACTCGTCTTTTTCGGGCTCCCTCCAGCGCGATAATAAATTTTTATTTATAATATATTAAATACCTAGAAGAGGTTAGAATAGAGGAGGAAAAGAATAGATTTAAGGTCTTAATAAAAATAAATCTATTTTTTAAATTAGATTAAATATTAAAGGGTAGGGGATATAATTAACTAAAGTTATTATTTATAATAACCTCGATTTTTATCGAGTTTATATCTTTATCTAAGAAATACTAAATAGTACTTTATAAATTATTATTTTCTAAAATACTAGTATAATACCCCTTTATAATATAATATATAAAGTAATCGAAGCTCGGGTTTATTATTAAATTATAAAATACTAAATAATCCTAGAGTAGTAAGAATCGTAAATAAACTATATTAAATTCTTTAAATAATAAATATAAAGAGATTTTAAAAAATCGGGTTTTATATACGAACTTCTCTAGTATATACTAATTTAATATATAATCGATCTCGAAGCCTTTAAGCGAGCGAAGTAGAAGAGGATTAAAAATAATTCTCGGTTCTTATTTAATACGAAGATTACTCGAATTAGTTATTACTACCGTTTAACTCTAGAAATCCGGAGGCGGTCTAATAATAATAAGAGTTCGATAGATCGTAGTAGTATATTATACTTTTTTTATAATAAAACGAAGTATTAAAGAGATAATTATTACTAAAATAAAGAATAAAAGATAAATATATAATTATAATAACGATATAAATCTTAATATTTTCTTATTAAGATTTAATATTAATTATTAATAAATTTAAATTACTTTACCGCTTCCTTAGAGATCTAATAATAAAAGTTATAATTTTATTATTCTTTTAATCGGACTTAGGTTAACTAAAAACTCGTAATAATATTAAATATCTATTTAGGCCCTTAACGGGAATTATAATAATTATAATCTATATTATAATTTATTATATTATTAAAGAATATGAAATAAGGAAGTAAATACGGATTAAATTTAAAAACGAATATATTAAAAATAAATTAGACTCGACCTTTTTTTTTATATCTCTTAATATTAATATAAAGTAATATAAAGTTATAGACTTAAATAAAGGAGATATAAGAAGAATAAATATTTATATAATAAAATATAATAATAAAGGCTTTATCGGGTAGGATTAATTAAGAAATAAAAAGAGAAAAAATACCGGTAGATAATATAAATGATTTCGTCTATATATAAAAAGATAGAATCGATAATTTAGTCGGTTATAAAGACTTTTATACTATATTTAATTATCTCTTAATTATTAATAAAACTACTATAGATTCGCCGGCTCTTCGATAATATAATATATAAAAGGACGAGATAAATATTATAGAAAAAGATAATACGAAAGAAAGGAGTATTAATAAATATCGGAAAAACGAGTTATTTATTTTTATAAAGGTAAATATTTCTCCTATTTTAATAAAGCTAAACTAACGGACGAGGTATTAATAAAAACTCTAATTTATTAAATAATATTTAACGAGGTATAAAAAGAGGTAGAGTCTTTATATAATTTATTATTAATCCTCGAATATTAATATAGTTATTTAGGCGGATATTTAAGTAGCTTTATTTAATAAATCGGTAAAAAACCGGGGTAATAATATATATAACGTAGAGAGCCTTATAAATCGCGAAATAGTATAGTATTATAATATTATATTTATTATAGATATATATTAATACTATATATTAAATAGTAATTATTAGTTTTTATTATATAAATATTTAAAGATATTAAACCTAACGAATAAATTAGTTTCTTTAATATTAATAAAGATCCTACCGAGTTTATATTATATATATTTAAATTTTTTATTATATACGAAGGCTTCTAAAAAAGATTAAAGCTTAAAAAGAAAAAAGAGAAAATAATATAATAAAAAGAACGGGGTTAAGATTATATAATAGACGATACGCGTATATAAAATATAATACTCGAGACTACGAGGAAGGAGAGGTATATTATTTTAATATAAACTACCTAGGTTAATAACCCGGATAATAAATAAAAGATAAATTATATATATAGTAGATTATTTTTATAATTAAAGATAATAGCGGCCTAGATCTAGCCTAAATTTAATTTATATCTAGACTAGATCTAGGCTAGATCTAGGTATAAATTAATTTACGAGAATAAATAGTAACGGTTTCTTAATAAATGAATTTTAGGATATTTATAACTCCCCTATAATATAACGAGTAGATAAAGTAGAATATATATTAATTAATTAATATATATATAAAGATCTAAATACGATAACGATATTAAAGGCGCTAACGGTAATGATTATAATAAT